>OAWZ01000003.1_pt1 | contig 342091 bp, 250 predicted proteins | sample 1477091 | NCBI WGS metagenome assembly OAWZ01 (sample SAMEA2580282, study PRJEB22360) | human gut metagenome | biome: human gut; feature: human-associated habitat; material: faeces | place: Denmark | collected 2008/2010
AACGTGACCATGGAAGGCCGCTCAAACCTCAGGTGTTGCAACCACCACTAGAATCCGCCAGGGGGTTAATGAAGCGTCTGAGGGGGCTATTTTAGATGGTGCCGGTGGCTAGGAGCTGGGCGAATTGGGTTTCGCTCAGCATGGGGATGCCGAGTTCCTCGGCCTTGGCGGCCTTGGAGCCGGCGTTTGCGCCAATCACCACGTAATCGGTCTTCTTGCTCACCGAACCGGCCGCCTTGCCGCCGCGCTCGATAATCGCCTCTTTGGCGGAATCACGCGAATAGCCCTCCAACGAACCGGTGACCACCACGGTTTTGCCGGCCAGCGTCTGCGGCAACGAACTGGTCTCGGCCTCGTCGACGCCCACGCCGGCGGCCTGCCAAGCACGCAAAGTCGCGCCGCGCCAGTCGCCGGGTTCGCGGGTGGCGGCGAACCAGTTCACCACCGATTCGGCGATTTCCGGGCCCACCCCGTCGATGGCCGTCAGATCTTCAATCGTGGCGTTTTCGATGGCTGCCAGCGAGCCCATCGCCGAGGCAATCAGGCGTGCGGTAGGCGGACCGAGCCGGCGAATCGACAACGCGACCAGCACACGCCACAGGTCGGCGTGACGGGCCTTGTCCATTTCGTCGAACATCTTGCGCGTGTTTTCGCCGGGCCGAATGATCACCGGTACATCCGTGACGCCAGTGCGCGTGGTCTTGTGATCCACGCGCACGATAACCGCGTCGGCCGGCACGTCATACTCAGGATAGGAGGCTGCGGCAAAGCCCGGCATAGTACCAAGTGGAGCCTCAGCCCCGGTAGGTGCGCCGGTCGTCTCGCTGGCGGTATCTCCCTGTGTTTCGGCAGATTCGATTGCGGCCTCCCCTTGCGCGCGTTCGGCCAGCTGCTTGGCCGTGAGCTTTTTGGCCGGCGTGGGCGCGGTCCAGAAGGCAGGCACCTGATGCCACAGGCCAGAGCCGCCGACACGCTTACGCACCTTTTTCTTCTTACCGTTCGCACCGACCGTCTCATGCACCTCGACGATTGCGGCCTCACGCCACACGCGCACGTCGCGCAGATCGGCGGCGGTCAGGTTGAACAACCCGGATTCGTTGGACAACACCGGCTTCTGCGCGGCCGGCAATTCCAGCCCTTCCACCGGCTCGTACGGGTCAGGCTCTTCGCCGGGGGCGACCAGAACCTCGGTGATGTTCGGCGCGTAGGTCGCCACCGAATCAGGCCGGTTCTCCTCCGGGTTGGTCAGAGCGATGGCCGATTGTTCGCCCAAGTGCTCGATGTCGAACGCCTTGCGTGAGGCCAGCGAAATCACGCGCTCGGTCAACTGGGCCGGGCAGCTCTCCACATTCGGGCAGCGAATGTCCTTGTCCCCCTCCTTGGCGGGTGACAGTTTCGCGCCGCATGAAGGGCAGAACTCGGGCATGACGAATTCGCGCAGCTGGTCCTCACGCCCTTTGCGCCGTTCAAGCACCGGGCCGACCAGTTCGGGAATCACATCGCCGGCCTTGCGCACCACCACGGTGTCGCCGATCAGAATGCCCTTGCGCTTGACTTCAAATCCATTGTGCAGCGTGGTACGAGCCACGGTGGAGCCGGCCACGTAGACAGGTTTGAGCACGGCGACCGGCGTCACACGGCCAGTACGCCCCACCTGCACGGTGATGTTGAGCAGTTCGGTGTTGACCTCTTCGGGCGGGTATTTGTAGGCGATGGCCCAGCGCGGCGCGCGCGAAGTGGCGCCGAGGGTACGCTGCAGGCCCAGGTCATCGACCTTGACGACGATGCCGTCAAGTGCATGCTCGATGTCGCCACGATGCTCGCCGTAGTACTCGATCATGTCCAGGATCTCCTGGAATGAGGTCACCGCACGATTGTGCGGGGAGACCGGCACGCCCCACTTGGTGTATAGATCGTAGGCCTGCGACTGGTCGGCGACCACATCATGGGTGCCGCGCGGATGGTCCGGCCCCCAAGTGAGCTGCCCCAGACCATGCGCATAGAAGCTCAGGCGACGGGTGGCGGTGATGCGAGGGTCTTTTTGACGCAGCGAGCCGGCGGCGGCGTTGCGTGGGTTGGCGAAGGGCGCTCGTCCGGCGTCCTCCTGCTCGTTGTTCAGGGTGTGGAAATCATCCCAACGCATGAACACTTCGCCTCGGATTTCCACGAAGTCCGGAACGTCTTCCTTGGGGCCGCCGAGGTTGGCGGGAATGGAGCCGATGGTTCGCACATTCAGGGTGATGTCTTCGCCTGTAACGCCGTCGCCGCGCGTCAGTCCCTGTTCAAGCACGCCGTTGCGATAGATGAGGTTCAGGGCGAGGCCGTCGATTTTGACCTCGCAGCTCATGGGCAGGGGCTTGGATTCGGGCCAATCGAGGTCGCGAATCACCGAGTCGTACCAATCCTTGAGTTCTTCGATGGAGAAGACGTCGTCAAGGCTCATCATGCGGCTGGGGTGGCGCACGGAGGCGAAGTCGTTGGAGAAGGAACCGCCGACGCGATGGGTAGGCGACTGCGGATTGTCCAGTGAGGGGAACGCCGCTTCGAGTCGTTCGAGGCAACGCATGCGCGCGTCGTAGGCGGCGTCGGAGCTGACGGGTGAGTCGTCGATGTAGTAGGCGATCTGATCGGATTCCACCCATGCGGCCACGCGAGCCCACAGGCGGGCGGCGGCCTCAGCGGTCATCATGTTCACGTCGAAACGGTCGAGGCGTATCGCGTCGTCGTCAGTGGGCTGCAGTGCGGCTATCCATTGTTCGGAGCCAGGGACAAAACGTGCAATACCGGTATCAGGCCGGACCTCGGCCACATCCCCATCGTCGAAATCCCATGCCAGTTGTTCGTTCGTGCTCATAGTTGTCTATCCTAGCGGGCTCGGCTCCCCTCGGCCGGCTATACCGTCAACTCCCCTCAGGCGGCTACGCGGATAGCGAGCGCAGGAACTGGGCTTGGATGATGTCGATGTTATCGCCTTCGCCGTCATTCATGCGGGCCACGGCCACCGAGAGCGTGCGGGCCGGCACGAACATGCCCTCATCCACGCACACGCGAGCGGCGTCACGCACGATGTCAGCCACTTCGATATGCGGCCAGACCGGCAGATCATGCGTGGCAAGCACATGGGCGGCGGCCTCCACCGATTCAGGCACCGGTATGCACTGCGAGTCCGCACGGGAAACCAGTTCCTGCAGTTCGCTTTCCAGCGAACCAATGGCCCCGGGAGCGATGTGATCGCTCATAATGTAGGCTGCGGCGGCTGTGTCGAACCGGTCGAGCATCCATTCGGCGTACGCGAACCGGTAGTAGGCGAACGCGGCATCGTCGCGGTCCAAGGCCACGCGCAGAGCATTCAGGCAGGCGGCGCGTGCCGAATCCCAATCCTCATTGCGGGCCAGTTGAATGGCGAGCTTCAGATGTGAGAGCGGGTAGGCGGGCGCGTACGCCACCATACGGTTGAGATGCGGGATCGCCGCCTCGGCACCCTTGATCTGACTCAACACGTCAGCCAGCTCCATGTGCGCGTAGAACAGATTGTCCGGGATAAGCACCGTACGCTCGTCCAATGTGGCGAACAGCCGGTTGTAGACCACGCGCTCGGCATAGGAGTTGAAGTATCGAGGTACGCCATGGCCTGCCGCATACACCTGGTCCAAATGGGCCACGGCCGCTTCGGCCGCTTCGATGGCCTGATCGGCTTGGCCCGAGAACAGCATGTCTCGGGCGCGCAGACGCTCCTTGTCAAGATCGTCGGCAAGCGTGAACGTGAAGTCCGGCGTGTCCTTGCCATCGATCAACGCACTGGTGACCTGAGAGGCCAAATCGGTCAGTTCGGGATCGCATATCGATTCGATGACCTGCATGGCTCGCTGGGCCTTTTCCACGGAGCCGAGCGACGTGTTCCTGGCGATATCGTGGAATTCGTTGACGCCATGCTGCAGCAGGTCCACTCGCTGGATAGCCAGTCCGGCACTATTCTGTGCGCCCAGCACGTGAGCGGTCGCCGGACTGAATTGACGGTCGGCCAGTTCGGGCTCCTCCTGGGATCCGGTGGGAGAGAACCGGCTGTCCGCCAAGTCGAAGTCGGCGCTGATGGGTTTCAGACCACCTTCGCCGTCCACGTCCATCACGGCACCGAACATGCGGTAGGTTTCCTCGGGATTGTCAAGCCCAGCGGTGTCCAGTCGCTTGAGGAAGGCATCACGGGTGAAGGTGACGGTGACCATATTGCGCACGGTGGGATTGCGGCGCAGCACACTCATCGGATCATCGTCCATGCCGGCGGCCCCATCAGCACCGTCAGTGCCGACGCCCTCGCCGCCGATACCGCCCAGGTCGTCGCCTGCGCCGGTATCGTCCGGCATGCCGAACGCCATTTCGTCGATATCGATGCCCTTCATCAGGTCTTCGAACTGCGAATCGATGGACGCAGCGCCATCGGCGTCAGCGGATTCGGCCGCGGCCTGATCCGTAGCATCCGCAGACGGTCCGGTACCGTTGCCTGCCCCCCCGGCCGTGCCGCGTTCGTCACCGGACGCCGTCTGCCCGAACGTCTCCTCATGGGTGATGGGGCGGGTCGGGTCGCCATGGAAATCACCATCTTTGGGGTCGGCTTTGGAACCCACACGCCCCAAATCGCCACTGCGTAGATGTTCGAAGGCGCTTAGGGCCTCGCTCATCATCGCCTCGATGGCGGAATCCTGTTCGGCAATCGCCTCTTCAAGACCAATGGAATCGATGTGCAACGACACCTGGCGCACGGATTCGCTGGTGCCGAAACTCAGCGCTGCCATCATCAGGCCGACACGCAGGTTGTAGGCGGCGCTCATTGACGCGCGTTCGGCGCTACTCAGCGCACGCCACGTACGTCGAGTGGTGTCATACCGGCTATCGGGCATCATCGAGGTGCCGGCAGTGGTGAAGCCAATGGCCACTTCACCCGAATCCAAGCGCGACCGGAACTCCACGTCAAACCGATACGGCAACCGTAACCGGCGCAACAGTGAAGAGAGGGTCTGACGATACACCCATTCGTCGCTCCTCGCCGGCGAATACGAAGGACGAGCGGCTTGAGTGTTGGTGTCGCTCTTATCGGTCCGTTCTACAGCGCCCTCAGCACTCTCAGTACTTTCAGCGCCCGCAGCATTCGTCACACCCGAATCCGGCACGTTCTGCTGGGTCAGCACATCTCGAGGATCGGGGAATTCACTGCGAATCTGCCCAGCCGTGCGTGCGGCGATATCGACCAGGCTCAGCACGGCCCGACGCTCCTGCTCGCCATCATACGGGTCAAGCGCCATAATCGCAGGGTTCTCAATGAGTTTCATGTCGATTTGCGCGGCCTCGGCACGGGTCACCGTATCTTCCGTAGGGTTGCGCCCCAAGGAAGCGTTGCGCTCCAGCCAAGCGCTCACCGCAGCGAATCGGTTGAGGTTGCCTTCGATCTTCAAGGATTTCAGCGCCTGCCCGAATGCCAAGGACTTATCCCACGTAAAGAAATAGCCGCTCGAATACGTCGAGGTGTACAGGTGCAACGGTTCGGCGCCATGCACCGCTTCCAGTCCCGGCGTGGTGTCGAGGGCGCCGGCTTCGCGCATCAGATCGGCGAAGTGATCCTCCAGACCGGAGGCCCGCATGCCGTGGGCTCGTGCCGCCAAAGTGTCACGCACCGAACGGCGAATCGCACCGATTGGCGCCTCACGGTTGAGACGGCGGAAGATATTGCCGGAACCGAATCCGATGAGCAGACCATTGATCTGCGGCAACATATACGTGGCGAAGAACGCGATGGTAATGGCATCGCGGTATTCCAAATCATGACGCATCACAGGCGGCAGATTGGCACGCATCTGCTCAAGCGTGTACCGGTTGCCGGCCTTGAGCCATGAGGCGAGCCACGTCATGCGTCCGGTGTCGTCACGCCCCACCACGCCACCGGTAATGGCCTTCACGCCGTCAGCACCATGACCAAGGCCACGCCCCAAACCACGCCCATGATGCAGCGCACTTCCCAGGCCATGGCCTGCACGGGAGAAACCGGAACGTGAACGCGGCTCGTCGCTTTCGCCCAGCCGCTCACCGTCCGGCAGAGTCACTTCCTTTTCCTTGCCGAACATAAATCGCGCCTGCATATCCTGCACGTCCATGTCGGGGTCGGTGCCCACGAATACGCGGCCATGCGTATCGGCGAACGCCACCTGCGCAAAATGATCGCGGTCGGGGAAAATGCCAAGCGAGAAGCCGCGGCCTCTGGTGGAGGGCAGCTGCGCCCATCCAAGCACCAGCCCTTCCGGCACGTTCTCCAATTCGGGGAAGGTGCGTCGCTTGATTACAGGACTCAGCGCCACTGCATGGCGAGTCAGTTCGTCGATAATGCCGCCTTTACGCTCACTGGTCTCCTGCAAGGCATCGCCGAACGGATTCGTATCGTGCTTCTTCGGCTTGGATAGTCCCAGATCGGCCGCGAGCGCGTTCATCGAATCCTTCAGTCCGCCCAGCAGTGGCGTGCGGTTGTGCTTCCCATGGTCCGATGTACGTTTTGGCATGATTCACATTGTCTCTTGTTTGCCCGACATCAAGCCCGAATAAAGCCTATAGAATAAATGCGTGCATTCCATAGACCACACTCGCGCAGATCGTCCGATGCCGTCGAATCATGAACGGCGCCTGCCCAGCCGTCCGGATACCCGGCACCGGCTGCGTTTGGTGCGCCTGCTGATCGCCTTGCTGGCCGCCATCGCCGCCATCGCCGCCATGGAGTGCATCGTGTTCAACCTGCCGTTCTGGCGTACGCTCGGAGCGAGCACGGATACGAACGCCGTGCATAACACGCTGGGTTCGGGTCTCACGCGCCGGAATGATGGCATGTTGACCGTCACCGATCCGACCAAGGCCTATCTTGAACTGACCGCGGACGGCACGTCGGATTACCTACGCATCGATACCGCGAGCAGCAAGGTCATCGATAAGGCCCGTGAGCAGGCCGAGGCCGAATCCAAAGCGAACGACGATAAGGAAGTCTTCAAACCGCTGGCGACCATTCATGTGCGCGCGGATGTCGATGGCATCACCGGCCAGGCCCAGTCGATGAATCCCGACGCTATTCGCAGCCATTATGTCAAGGCACCGGGTGCCGGCATCGTGCGTATTTGGATTCAGGAAGAGCGCGGCGCGATCGTACCGGTCACCGACGCCCGCGCCAACGTGCACGTACCGTTCGTCATCAATTGGATGCGCGTGCTCGCCATGGCCTTGGTGTTGCTGATGATTGCCGTCTGGAGGCCGGGATCGCACCTGTGGCGTATCACGCTTGACCCGTCCAGCACTCGGCAACGACTTGCTTTCGTGGGGCTTATGGCGATTCCTACCCTGCTTATCGGCGCATCCATCATCCACGAACTGTGGTACGCGTCTCCGCTCGTCTTCCACGTTTCCGGCGATTACACCTATGATTTCGACCAGTATGGGCATGTGGCCGATGCGCTGGTCGCCGGCCGGCCCTGGCTCGACTTGCCGGTTCCCGAACAACTGGCCGCCACCGAGCACCCCTATGACGTAGCCACACGTGCCCAGCTACTCGCCAATGGAGCCAGTCCGCTCTACTGGGATTACGCGTATTATGACGGTCACTGGTATTCCTATTTTGGCGTGTTGCCCGCAGTGCTGCTGTTCGTCCCCTATCGTCTGCTGACCGGTCATAATCTGCCGACATCCGCCGCCGAGTATATTCTCGTGCTGCTGTTCATCATCTTCTTCTCCTTGCTGGTGCTGCGCGTCATCCATCGCGTGATGCCGAAGACTTCGGTGGCGGCCGCGTCGTTAGTAGTGGTCTCATCGTTGGTGAGCGCGCAAGTGGGGTATTTGCTGTATCGCACGAACTTCTATCAGATACCGTTCGCCGCATCGCTGACGTTGACGTCGCTGGGACTATGGCTATGGCTCGGCGCGGACACGTCCCGCCGTCCGCTGAGACCATCGGACCGATGGCAGGCGGGCGATGCCAAGCCTCTCTCCCTGCCACGACTGGCCTTGGGCGCCTTGTGCATTGCGGCGAATTTCGGATGCCGACCGACGTTCACCTTGGCCGCATTGCTTGCGTTCCCCCTGTTCTGGCCGCAGATTCGCGCGCTGGGCACCGGTCTGCGCACACGCCGCATCAAGCCGTTGCAGGCGTTGCGCGCGCCGCTGGCGGTAATCATTCCCGCCATTCTCGTCGTGACGCCTCTGATGGCGTGGAACATGGTTCGGTTCGATTCCCCGTTCAATTTCGGCAATGCGTATCAGTTCTCCATATCCGATATGACCCGGTATACCACCCCGTCCGCGGATATGCCCGCCAACATCTGGTATTACCTGTTCCTGCCGCTGCGCTTCATGGATCGTTTCCCGTGGCTGGCGGGCTCTCCCGCCCCGATGCCGCAATGGGGTTATTACGAGGTGATGGTCGGCGCGATTTTCACGGCCACGCCACTGACCTTGATGGCTTTGGCGCTGCCCCTGCTGCGCAGATTGGAAACACACGGCATGCGGCCATGGCTGATGTCTTGCTTGGCCGTGGCGGCGGTGCTGGTCGTATTCGACAGCCGCGTCGGCGGTTTGGGATGGCGGTATTCCGCCGATTTCGGCTGGCTGATCTCGCTGGCGTCCATACCGGGGCTACTGTGGCTGGTCAATGGGCGCGAACCGAGCCGCTCATTGGCGGGGGCCAACGACGCCGCTTCAGGCGATGGCATCGCCCGCGTCACTCCGTGGCGTTGGCTGATGCGCTGGGTCGTGATGCTGGCCGTATTGTGGGCGCTGGGCATAGCCATACTAAGTTGCTTCGTGCAGTCGCGCAGCGATTCGATGATCGCCAACAATCCGACGCTCTGGCATCAGGTTCAGTCTTGGTTCACCCTGCTATAGGACCGGACCGCTCGGCGACCCGCCAAGCTTCAGTATTCTCCCAGCATTCCGGCCGGTGTTTTCCAAGACCTGCGGCATAATGTATGTGACGTAATTCACTAATCGTTTACCCATACTGTCGTGAGGGTTTCCCCGTGTCCACTGCCGTCCGTAGTCGCGTCTTCAAAATATCCGCAGCAGCCGTCACCGCAGCCATCGCCATTGGTCTGTGCCTGTTCTCACAGGACGACGTCAGCGCCTCCATCAAGGAACGCCGCGTGGAGCGGCTCAACGCCCAGATCGAGAACGTCTATACCGACGAATACCAGCAGATGATGGACACCGAGATCGCCGACGAGCGCGACGCCAAAGAACGCACAGTCGACAGCATCTACACCAAGGTGAACCCGTACGGCACCAACACCACGTCCATGTACGTGTACTTCACCACCGATCAGGCCTCCACCGTCAGCTACACCGTTTCCGCTGAGGGGTACCCGGATTACACGGCCAACGCCATCACCAGCGATGAGGCGGCCGCCGCATACCGTGAGGCCGCCGCCGGCGACGCCGACGGTTCCGGCAATGTCGGCGGTACCAGCACGGCGAGTCAGACGACCACGGTATCGAGCAATGACATCGCCTCCACCGAGCACGAGTTTCTGGTGTTGGGACTGATCCCCAAGGTCAAGAACACCATTACCCTGACCATCACCGACACCGACGGCAACGCCACCACGCGCACCATCGAGCAGACCGGCCCGAAACTGCTCGGCGAGGAGGAAGTACGGCTCGAACAGGCCATCGCCCCCGACGAATCCACGGTCACCACGCTCGGCAATGGCCTGTACGCGATTCTCGGCAATGATTCCAACGAGCAGGATTTCATGTACTACTATGACGCGAACGGTGTGATTCGCGGCGAAATCCCGGTGCTCTACTACCGCTCGCACCGTCTGCTGTTCGACAATGACGGCATCATGTGGTTCTCCGCCTCCACCAAGCATTTCGTCGGCATGAACCGCCTAGGCAAGCTGGTCAAGATCATCAATCTGGGCGACCAGTACATCCTGCACCATGATTACGCGCTGGATTCCGACGGCAATATCGTCTCTCTGGCCACCGATCTGAAACATTCGGACCATGCCGTGCAGGATCAGGTCATCAAGGTGGACACCGACTCCGGCGAGGTGAGCCTGCTGGTGGATTTCGGCGACCTGTTCCCCGATTACAAGCAATCCACCGATCATTCCGGCATCGACGAATCCGATCCGACCGCCACGAACCGTTGGGACTGGATCCACTTCAACACCATCCAGCTCATGGATGATGGCTCCGCGTTGCTGTCCGCACGTGAGACCTCCACGATGATCAAGATCAATGACATCGAAGGCACGCCGTCGCTCGACTACATGATCGGCGAGCCGAGCGTATGGAATGGCATGGATGCGCAGCCCTCCTTCCTGACCAAGGTGGGCGATTCCGGCGACACCGGCGGCCAGCACTCAATCACTGTGCAGTACGATTCCTCGCTGGAGGACGGCCAGTACTACATCTACATGTTCGATAACGACTTCGGTTATGCCATGACCCGTCCTGATTTCGATTGGACCATGATCGATGGCATTTCGACCGCGCAGAGCTCCAAGGATGAGAACTCGAACTCCCAGTTCCGCAAGTACCTGGTCGACGAGAACGCCGGAACCTACACCGAAGTGCAGGACTTCGATGTGCCGTATTCGCCGTATGTCTCCTCCGCACAGGAACTGTCCGATGACCTGAACCTGGTGGACATCGGCATGCAGGGCCTGTTCGGCGTCTACGATGACGACGGCAACCTCAAGGCACAGTACAAGATGGTGCTCAGTTCGGGATGCATCTGCCGCGTCTACCAGTACGGCTTCCGCGGCTTCTACTTCGCGTGAGCCTCGGCATCGGACTCACGGCCGATGCCAATCCCCCAACGGCCGATTCCTATCTGCTACCGCTTCGCAGCCTCATACTTGCGGCGAATCAGATCCTCATAAAACGCCACAGCCTCAGCCGGCGCTCCGTCAAACGCGACCGCGTGCTCGTCCAGCACCAGTACGCGGTCGATGGCGTATTCGGGCCGGCGGATCATATCCGTGTCATGCGTGGCGAAAATCACCTGCTTGTTGTAGCTGAACAACGCCTTGTCCACATGCGCGGCGCCAATCTCATCCAATCCCTTGCTCGGCTCATCCGCCACAATCGCACTCGGCTCAAAGCTCAGCGCGGCCGCAATAGCCAGCAGGTGCCGTTTCTCGGAGTCCAGTTCGCTGGCCTTGGCCTTGGAGACCTGCGCCAAATCAAAATGCGCGAACAGATTGCCGATGCGCGCATGACGTTCTGACTCGGGCACCTTGTGCTTTTTCAGCGCTTCGGAAACAGCCTCGGAAATATTCGCCGCTTGGTAAAAGCTGTTCGGAATCTCCTCGCGGCGAACTTTGCCGACCAGATTATCGATGCGCTTCGCGTCCTTCTTCACAGCCGGGTCAAGACGTTCCTCACCGCCCGCAATGGTCACCGTGCCGGCGTTGGCCTTCAACGAACCGTCCAGCAGACCCAGCAATGTGGATTTGCCTGCGCCGTTCAGTCCGATCACAGCCACCCGCAGCTCGCTGATGGTGATGTCCGTGGGAGCAAGTCCCACGTGCCCATCATCATACGTATGCCCGGCCTGATCCAAAGTGAACGTCAGCGACGCCGGGCGTGGCAGTTCTTTCGGTCTAAACAAGAATCCCATGCCGCTATTGTACGTGGAGTACAGGCGTGGTGCCGGCAAACACCGGCCTATCGCAGCAAAGCGGCGACGGTATTGAGCACGGCGCGGATGCCACGCTCGAATTCGTCCGGTTCGGGTAGCAGGGAAACGGCCAGGTATCCATTGGAAGTCATGTCGAAGAAGTAGCCGGGCTGTCCGGTCAGTTTGTGCTCGTCAATCAACCGCAGCACCAGCTCGTTCTCATCGATGACTGAAGGCACTCGTAGCAGCACGTTCCAGCCGCCTTCGGCCCGTAGCACGCTGACCAGCCCGTTGGGATCGGCGTCAAGCAACTCGTGCAACTTGGCCAGGTTATTGCGCACGCGCTCCCCCACCCGTCTGGTCTGTGCGGGCGCGGCGTTCAATAATGCGGGAATCCGTTCGGCGATGATGTCACTCATCGGCAGATAATCATCGGCGATGACGTCCAGTCGACGCTGTGCCTCGGCAACGTCCTCGGCAGGTCCGGACACCTGAATCCACCCGACTTTGGCGTGCGGCGCGGCCAGCATTTTGGAGAATCCGTCTAGGGCGAAGGTGAGCACGCCGCGCTCCCCCGCGAGCCGTGCGTTGCCGGGGAAAGGTTCGAGAGAGTAATCGAAGAACACTTCATCGGCGATAAGGGCGATGCCATGCTCACGGCACAATGTCACGATACGTGCACGCTCGGTTGGTTTTACGTACGAACCGGTCGGATTGTTCGGGTTGATGAGCACCAATGCTCTGATGCGTTCGCCACCGGGCTCGCTGAGCAGCCGCTCGAGTTCGGCGATGTCGATGAACCAGGAGCCGTCGAATTGCAACTGGTATTCGACCGTGTCAACGCATTCAAGCCGTGCAATCGACTCAATCAGCGGATAGCCGGGTTTGGGTGCCAGCACCGCGTCGCCGGCATCGCAAAGTAACTTAATCAGCCACGAATACGCCTCGGACGTGGAGCTCAGCAAGTACAGGGCGTCCGGGTCAACGCCCTCGATGGCGGTATTCGCATTGTTGAAAGCGGCATGGCGCTCGTTCCCGCCCTCGCTGGCGGCGGGCGAAGTCGACTGAGGGCTGCTTGCGTCTACCGCCTTTGCCGTATTGAGGAATGCGGCCAATGCTTCTCGCGCCGCACGCGGTCCACGCGGGTCGGCCGTATACACGCTCGGCACCAATTCAGGTGCCAGCCCGTGGCGGGTCGGATTGGAATCGTTGAGTTTGCTGAGTGCGATGCCGTTTGCCTTGGCTGCCGCCTCGGCCGCCGCAATGGGATTCGGCGCAGAAATATCCACACGAGAAGAGAAATGCACGCTCATACCCTCCCACGATAGAGCGTGGTGCCCCCTGCCCCGCTCTCAAACGCGCAACATTCCCGGAAATGCGTCGCTCTGGACCCGAATCACACCCTCAAACGCGACACATTCCCGGGAACGCGTCGCCACAGACCTCCATACACACGCCCACTTTGCGCAACATTCCCGGGAACGCGTCGCATACCTTTCCTATGCAATGCAAAAGGCCGCCCGACTAGTCGGACGGCCTGAAGCATATTCGCGGGTCAGCGCTGCACACCCACGCTCACTGGCTCACTGCTGCTTGGTGCTGGCATAGTAGGCGGCACCGACGATGCCGGCCTGGTTACGCAGCTTGGCGGGCACGATCGGGGTCTTGATATCCACGTACGGCAGGAACTTTTCGCTCTGACGGCTCACGCCGCCGCCGACGGTGAACAGGTCCGGGTTGAAGTACTTCTCCATAAGGCCGTAGTACTTGGTCAGACGCTTGGCCCACTTCTTGTAGCCCAGTTCCTCATTCTCGCGAATCGCGGAGGAGGCATACTTCTCGGCGTCCAGATGCTTGGCGCTCAGGATGATGTGTCCGAGTTCGGTGTTCGGGATGAGCACGCCGTTGTAAATCAAGGCGGTGCCGATGCCGGTGCCCAGTGTGGTGGCGATGACCAGACCATCCTGGCCCTTGGCGGCACCGAACTGGACTTCGGCCAGGCCGGCGGCGTCGGCGTCGTTTACCACGACGACCGGGCGGCCGCAGGCTTCGGAGAACACTTCAGTAACGTCCACGCCAATCCAAGACTGGTCAAGGTTGGCCATGAAGTCGAGCTTCTGGCCGGGCTTGATCGGCGCGGGGAAAGCGATGCCAACGGGTGCGGATTCAGGCACTTCGAAGTGGTCGAGCTGCTGCTTGACGATTTTGGCCACGGCCTGAGGAGTGGAGACCTCGGGAGTGAGAATCTTCAATCGTGGCTCGGCGAAATCGCCCTTGGTCAGATCGACAGGTGCGGCCTTGATGCCGGAACCGCCAATGTCAACACCGAAAGCCTGTGCAGTTTCAATCATCGTTGACCTTCCTTTCCATACGTTTTCATCAGTTCGTAAGGTTGCGCCCAGTTTAACGCGAATTACGCTCAACACGAAACCATTACACACCAATTGTGCAAACGTGTGCATCGTCGCCGGTCACTACGTACCCTATTCGTATCGTTTTTCAAGCCTGACAATGGGCAATGCATGCGATTTCGCATACTAGGAAAAATCGGCGTCTATGGTGGCCTGACTCTGTGTCGCGCGCGATAATGGGAGGTATGGCAGAACATACCCAACTTATTGATGCAATTAACATCCGCACCGCCGTACGCGCCTACGATGATGAGCCGATCGACGACGATACGGCCCGCCAGCTCGAGATGGCGCTTCAGCCGATCAACTTACTCGGCGATCTCAACATTCAGCTGGTGCGCGACCAGCCCAAGGTGTTCGCCGAAGCCAATGCTTCAGGTCATCTGACCAATGCGGCGAATTATCTGGCCATCGTCGGCCCCGCGAACGATGAGGAAGCCAAAGAGCGTGCCGGCTTCTATGCCGAACGCATGGTGCTCACGGCCACGTTGCGCGGCCTCGGCACCTTATGGGTCGCCGGCTCATGGGACAAGGCGGAGGCGGCCAAGCATTGCCGCGTCACCTCTGGCCAGGAGCTGTATCTCGGTGTGGTGATCGGGCATCCGAAGAATCATCTGGATTATCAGGCGAAATCCTATGAGGAGCTATGCGAAGCGCAACGCACGCACCGCGCCACCAAGACCTATGAGCAGTTCACCGCCACAATGAGCGATGAGGGGCGCGAGGCCGCTCCGGATTGGTTCAAGTCCGGCGTCGAGGCTGCGATGAAGGCGCCGAGCGCGATGAACCGTCAGCCAATCACCTTCTCGTATAATCCGGCCGACGATACCGCCGCCGCGCATATCGATCAGAGTGCGGAAGATGAGCATCACGCGTTCAATGACATGGGCATCGCCAAGCTGCACTTCCAGATCGGTGCCGGCCAAGGCCAGTGGGCTTGGGGCGACGGTGGCCTGTTCATCCATAAGTAACCTGTAGTGACCCCCTCATAGAGGGGAGCCACTACTACGGCTACTTCAGCGACGGCATGGGCTTCCAGGTGGGGTCGTGCATCAGCTTGCGCGAGTCCCACCAGCCCTTGGCAATCTGTACCAAACCGGTCTTGAGGTGCTCGCGATCCACCATCACCAGGCGAATGACTTCCTTGGCCGCGGTGAGCACGGTACCCAGTCCAAACACCAGCGGACGGAAGTCACCATAGGTCATGAAGTACCGGGCCATGTATCCGCGGTTGCGCATGATGTGATACCGGTTCATGTCGGATGTGGAGTTGAGCTGGCGCACGCCGGCGATATCCCAATTGCCGATTTCGCGCGTACGGCGCAGGATCACGTCGGGCACCACAATCGGGTTGGTGACCTTGCTGGCGCGGTAGCCATACATCGTGTCATCCCAGTAGATGAAGAAGCGCGGGTCCGGCAGACCGATTTCCGTAACCACACGGCGGTTGAACAGGCCGCCTTCGAAGCACAGCGTGTCCATCACTCGGTATCCGGCCGGGCCGAATGCGGCGGGCGCAATCGGGTTCGGGATGCCCAGCGGCACAATGAAGTCGTACTGCCAGTAGAACGGGCCGCCATCGTAGTCGAATCGGGAGCCCTGAATCACCTCGTGCTTGTCGGTCCACTTGGACAGCTTGGCAATGGCGTCCGGCAGCACGGCCACATCGTCATCCATCACCCAGAACCATGCGGCACCCAGCTCGTAGGCTTTGGCCACGCCGGCGGAGAAACCGCCCGCACCACCCAGGTTCTCGGTCTGCGGCGCATAGACCACACGTTCTTCGTTACCGGACTGGTCGGCCACGGTGGTGCCCCATTGGCCGGTCACCTTGCCGGCAAACGCAGCGACCATGTCCGCCGTCTGATCGGACTGCTCATTGTCCACGATGACAATGCGCCACGGTGCCTGTTCAAGCGCCAGAATCGAATCGAACAGTGTCTCAAGCAACTGCTGACGTTTGTAGGTGGTGACGATCAGGGCAAGCTTGTCGATGGTGTTGTTGGGTTTCTTCACTTCAGCCATGGCTCCCATTGTTGCACTTGACCGGCACAAGACGAATTTCTGCACAGTGAAACGCGGGTTGCATACGTCCGGCGCATGGCGTATGAATAAGCCTGTCAGTTTCAGGGAAGGTGCAATTCCTTACTGGCGGTAACCTGCACCCCGGGTTTCATAACGGGGATGGCAGGAAGCCCGCGACCCGCGCAAGCGGCTGATCCGGTGAGATTCCGGAGCCAACGGTATAGTCCGGATGGAAGAAACGAGGGCTCATTATGAGTGTATCTTCGCGTATTCGCATGCAAGTTGTTCGTTCTGTGGCACCCGAGGCCGAGGGTTCGGCCAGCACGTCCACCGCCAGCACCAGCGCCAAACTTGGCTCACACACCACTGGTGTGGCCGATTCTGGCCGCTGGTCCACGCGCCGTATCGCCATGTATGCACTGTTCGTGGCGCTGGCGATGGTCACCAGCTTCATTGAATTCCCGATTACGCCGGTCACTTGGCTGAAGTACGACCCGTCCGGCATCGTCTGCCTGATTGCCGGCTTTGCGTATGGCCCGGCCGCCGCCGCAATCGTGTCTGTGCTCGGCTTTGTGCCGCACATGTTCGCCAATCCGTGGGGTTCGCTGATGGCTGTGCTGGTGGCGCTGTTCCTGTCTGTGCCGGCCGCGTTCATCTACCGTAAGATCCGTACGCGCAAGGGTGCCGCCATCGGCATTCTGGTGGGTGCGGTGCTGGCCATCGTGGTGGCGCTGGTGAGCAACCTGATTGTCACGCCGATTTACGCGCACATGACCTACCAAGCTGTGGCCGCGATGATTCTGCCGATTCTGCTGCCGTTCAACGTGGCTAAGATGGCGATTCACGCCGTGATCACCTTCCTGATCTACAAGCCGATCTCCAACCTGCTGTCCAAGCAGCAGTGACTGGCCTGAGACGGGCCGATGCCCGCCACGACTAACGACCACTCAAAGACCACTCAAAGAACCAGAACGCAGAATCCCGGCACGGGCCGGGATTCTGCGTTTTCGCCTATCAGTTACGGATTGCTGTTTCATGACCGTTGCACCCCATTCCTTCGACGCCGACGAGTTCCACGATTCTGCCGAACCTCACGCTTCCGCCGAGCCTGCCTCCCCCGCCGCCGTGCTCAAGGACATTCGTTTCAGCTATGACCGCGGCACCTCATGGGCTTTGGATGGCGTTTCACTCACGGTCCATGCCGGCGAGCGCCTATGCTTGGTCGGTCCGAACGGGTCGGGCAAATCCACGTTAGCCCGTCTGATTGCGGGATTGACCGCGCCGGACGGTGGTGAAGTGACGTTACTGGGGCAACGCGTGTACGCAGCCGGCCCGAATGCCGATGCCTATCGTGCTGCCCGCCACGGCATCGGTATGGTGTTCCAGAATCCCGAGGATCAGCTGGTCACCACCGTGTTGGAGGATGACGTGGCCTTTGGCCCGGAGAATCTCGGGCTGGAGCGCGAGCTCATCGGCGAGCGTATCGTTGATTCATTGCAGGCCGTGGGGTTGGCGAACTTACGCCAGTCCGACCCGACCCGTATGAGCGGCGGGCAGCAGCAACGCGCCTCCATCGCCGGCATGCTGGCCATGAACCCGGCAATGCTGGTATTGGATGAGCCGACCGCCATGCTGGACGAATCCGCACGCGCCGAAGTTATGCGCATTTTGGATGATTTGCAGGCGCGCGGCACCACTATTGTGCATGTCACGCATCATCCAGATGAAACCGTTCATGCCGATCGCATCGTGCACATGGAGGCCGGGCGAATCATTGGTATCACTGCAGCCGTCGATAATCGATCCCCGCTAGCGGAGGCTGTCTCGCAAAGCGAGACTGAGGGTAGTATCGGCACAGAAGCCGCCCCCAGTCGCCCTACGAACGACAGCCCCCGCCAGCGGGAGCGCGAAGACGGCTCCGAACTGCCGCTGCTCTCCGATGGCATCGGTGATATGACGAACCCCATTATTCGCGTCTCGCATCTGACCTATCGCTATCCTTCGGCCAAACGGGCGGTTATCGATGACCTGTCGTTCACCATCGCGCGCGGTGAAACCGTGGCACTGATGGGCGTGAATGGTTCGGGCAAGTCGACGCTGGTGCGCATGTTGTGCGCACTGACTGCGCCGACCGCCGGCAGCATCGAAGTGGCCGGTGTTCCGGTGGCCTCGACCGGCAAGCGCGGTCGCAACGTGCGCCCGAAGTCGGCGAATCGCAAGCAATTAGCGCAATTGCGCCGGCATGTGGGTTACGTGATGCAGCATCCAGAGCATCAGCTGTTCGCTGACACGGTAGCCGAGGACGTGGCGTACGGCCCACGCAACCAAGGGCTTGGCGAGACCGAGGTAGCCGACCGCGTGCGCGAATCACTGGAACTGCTGCATATCGGGCATCTTGCCGACCGCTCCCCCTTCGACCTGTCCGGCGGGCAACAACGATTGGCAGCCATTGCCGGCGTGCTGGCTTGCAATCCTGACGTGCTCATCATGGACGAGCCGACCGCGAGTCTGGACGCCCAAGCCAAGAAGCGTATCCATGAGCTGTTGCGCACGCTCAAATCGCGTGGCGTGACCGTGCTCATCATCACCCATGACCGGGAGGAGGCCGAGCAAATCGCCGACCGCGTGGTCCGTATGCCGATTGCCGCCCCCGCATCCGGCGGCCCCGTCACGGCCACCGTCACCGAGCCGGCCGTATCCTCCAACGGCCCTGCGCACTCAGTGATACACCGACTTGACCCGCGCGTGAAGATGGTGGGCTTCCTGGCCGCCATGTTCACGATGTTCGCGGTGAACACGCCAACCCAGCTCGCGCTGGGCATCGCCATCACCCTGGCCGTTATCGCGGCGGCACGCCTGAACCCGTTACGGGTGCTTGAATCCATTCATCCGATTCTGATCCTGCTGGTGCTGATGGGCGTGGTCAATCTGTTTGTGGTACGCACCGGCACGCCGGTGGTGGCGCTTGGCCCGCTAAGCATCACCGATCAGGGCGTGACCATAGCCGTGCTGTACGCCTGCCGTTTCGCATTGGTAATCATTCTGGGCGCGGTGTTCCTCACTACCACCACGCCTACCGCCATGACCGACGCCTTCGCCACCTTGATCAGTCCGCTCAACCGGCTCGGTATCCATGCCCAAGAAATCGCGCTGGTCATGAGTCTGGCATTGCGATTCATTCCAACGCTGACCGACGAAACCCGCGCCATCGTCGACGCCCAATCCGCGCGTGGCGGTTCCATCGAAACCGGTTCACTGGCCCAGCGCATCAAGGCGATGAGCGCGATTATCGTGCCGATTTTCGCCGGCACGTTGCGTCACGCGGACAACCTGAGCCTCGCACTTGACGCCCGCTGCTACGAGGAGGGCATCCGCCGCACCCACTGGCGTGCCCTGACCATCGCCGCGCGAGATCTCATATTCGCCGCTGCCGTCATCATCTACATCGCGGCCATCATCGCGCTGTAGGGCGGCAAACAGCGCAGACAGCACCGGTTGCTATGCTGGTGTGGTTATACGAAAGATGTAAGGAAATTCCCATGGCATTGACCAAGAAGCAAATCAAGCAGCTGCGCGCGATGGCGAACTCGCTGAAGCCCCTGTTCTATGTGGGCAAGAACGATTTGACCGAGTCGGCCGTCAATCAGGCCGATGAGACCATTGAGAAGCACGAGCTCATCAAGTGCGCCGTGCAGGACGGTTCTGGCCTGACCGCCAAGGAAGCCGCCGCCGAGCTTGCCGAGCAGCTGAACGCCGAAGTGGTGCAGTCCATCGGCAATCGTTTCGTGCTGTTCCGTCGCTCCCGGCGCGACGATGTGGAGCATATCCGCTTGGTGCGCGAGTAATGTTCGCCCCGCTCGATCCCGTAGCTTGATATGAGTAATGGCGGTTGGAATCAGTCCGATTCCAACCGCCATTACTCATATTCGCCCAGCGAGCACCGTCACTGATCCAAGATGGACCCGACGATTCCCGCAACAATGGTCAGGACCAAGGACCCCAGTACCGACCACCAGAAACCGTGTACGAAGACGCCCACGCCGAACAGACTGACCGCCAGCCAGCTGGCGAGTCGCATGAACAGCCAATTGATAATCAAGGTGACCAGCCCGAGAGACAGAATCGCAAACGGCAGTGCGATCAGATGCACAATCGGCTTGATTGACGCATTAATCAGCGCCATGAACAAAGCGAACGCGGCGATGCCGAGAATCGGAGGCTCCCCCACCGGGGTCATGCCGGGAGTCACCGCGACCATGACGGCGGCGGCGATAGTCATAATCAACCAGCTGGTCAGGAAACTTCTCATGGCCCAATCGTAGCGCGGCAGGTTTTACTATTGGGCAAAACATGAGATGATGTTGTGCAGAAACGGTAAGAAGGTATTGCCGTTCCCGATTGAGAGGGGACTGACCCGCATGACTGATAATCAACAACAACCGTACGGTTCGGACAGTGTTCCGCAGCCGGCACAGCCCGCACAGCCGGCACAACCGTCTTACGGCCAAGATGCCGCACAGCAGCCGCAGGGCTATGGCGCCCCACAGCCCGCCGCATACGCTCAACCCGCCGCCGGAAGCTACGGCCAGCAGCAACCGCAATACGGCCAGCCCGCCGGCGCATACGCTCAGCCTCAGTACGGCCAGCCGCAGTACGGCCAGCCGCAGTACGGCCAGCCCGCACAGCCCGCAGCGGGCTACGGCCAGCAGCCCGGCTATGGACAGGCTTACCAGCAGCCGAACGCCTACGCGCAGCCGCAATACACCGCCGCTCCGTATGCCGCCGCCCCGGTGGGGCAATCGTCCAAGTCCAAGCTGGCTGCCGGCCTGTTGGGCATCTTCCTCGGCGGACTTGGTGTGCACAACTTCTATCTCGGCAACACCGGCAAGGCCGTGGCCCAGCTGCTGCTGACGCTTGTCGGCTGGATTCTGCTCGGACTTGGCCCAATCGCAGCCGCCATCTGGGGCTTTGTTGAAGGCATCATCATTCTGTGCAGCAAGCCCGGCTCACCGTGGCATAAAGACGCCAACGGCTACGAACTATCAGACTGAAACTAACCTCGGGCCACGTTCATTGGGCCCCTGATCAACCACGCCTCTGCAGGTATCATCTCGATGCCGCAGTCGCAGCGGGATGCGACACGCCGGCCGTGTACATGAGTTCATGTACACGGCCGTTTTCTTTGTTGCTTTCACCCTCAAAACAAACATTTATCATGTTCACTTTTGCAAGATATGAACATCAGACATCACAGACTACCATAACTTCCCAATTGCATTACCAATAGATTAATAACCGGCAAAACGGCTTATATCCGCCATTTTTCATGCTAGGCTTTGAAACCAGCACATCAACAAAGTGCACAATCCTTTTCTACAGAGAAGGTAACATGTTGTTCAATTCATATGTGAATCGAACAATGCCAGTACTTCCCTAGGTGCTTGCTTGGGGAACGCCATGCTGAAAGGAACACATTATGGCGGAGGGAAAAGTCATCATCGTCAACCCGGATATGTTCGGCAAGGACCCGGATTCGAAAACAACCAAGGCCAATGAAGTGGCCAAGAGCTTCGGCCTGAGCGACGCGGCGTTGGCCGAGGTCGAGGACTTCAAGGCACAACTCACCAAACACAACGCCTGGGATCTGCCGTTCATGGGATACGTCAACGAGGATGGCTACGGTTACGCCTACGTGCCCGGTGCCGCCGTGGTGTACGACCCGTACTGGGACGCCCACCAAGCATTCCTGGCGCTGCCTAAGGACGTGCAGACCGCATTCGCCATTCGTATGCTGTTCACGCACCGTCCGGTCGACCGCTATGGCGCCAGCATGTTCCTGCATTACCAGCGTGGCTTCAACGTGAAGTTCGAGGGTATCGGCGCGAACCAGTACTGATTGGTACTGACTATCAACCATCTTTTTCGGATTGCCCGATAAGGGGCGTATAACAACGGTGTTATACGCCCCTTATCTGTATTCAGTGTCAGGCGATGGCCGCCCGCCGCCCGACACAGGCGAATCAGTATCGCACGAGATTCAACAGTTCCTGCTGTTTGGCATAGCGGGAAACGTTGGTCAGGGCGATGCGGATGATGTGTTCGGAAGTCTTTTCCAAATGATTGCCGCCGGCCACATGCGGGGTGATCAGGCAATGCGGCTCATCCCACAACGGACTTTCCGCCGGCAACGGCTCAGGCTCGGTGACGTCCAATCCGGCACCGTGGAGCCGTCCATTGTGCAAGGCGTCAGCCAAGGCCTCGGGATCGATGGCGTCGCCACGCCCGGCATTAATCACGATGGCTGTGGATTTCAGACGACCCAGACGATCCGCATTCAGCAGATGATGGGTCTGCGGCGAGCGCGGCACCGCCATCGCCACCACGTCTGCCAATGGCAACAGCGTCTCCAGCCGCTCGAAGCCATACATCTTTTCAATGCCCTTGGCCGGCACGTCCGCATGACGGCGCACGCCGAAAGTACGCATACCTACGGATTGGGCAAGCTGAGCGAAATGCGACCCGATGTCACCGACGCCGATAATCAGCGCGATGCCACCTTCCGGGCTCAATACCGGTCCTTCATCCTGCCACTGATGATCACGCTGATTGGAGGCATACCGGTTGAGGTTCTTCATCAATGCCCACATGGTGGCGAACATGTGTTCCGACACGCTTTGGCCATACGCGCCGCTCGCATTGGTGACCATGGTGCCGCGAGGCAGCACACCCGGGCAGATGTACGCATCCACACCGGCGCTGAAGGTCTGCAACCATTCAAGACGGGTGTATTGGGAAGCCTGCGAGACCGGAAAGTTGCCGATGACTGCGGTAGCTCGGGAGCGAAGCTCCTCGGGAACAGCGGCCGACCAGACCATGTCGCCGCGGTGCGCTTCGTCGCCCACGAATTCCTGCGGCACATCGCGAGCCGCCTTGGCGAAAGCCCGCCGTTCTCCTTCGTTGAGTGGCAGGCAGTTGACAATCAGCTTATGCGTGTTCTCAATACCCATGGTTCACCAAACTAGGCGGCAGGGCAGATATTATCGCGGTTTCCTCATGCTGAACCAATGCCGAACTGCTACCGGACCAATGCCGAATCCGCCCCATCAAACCCCACCAAACCAAGGGACAACCCATTGCGCATCGACCGTAGCGTCCGCCCCGAACCGTACACTCACAGGTGGTTTTGTGATTCCATAGCGTGCAGCCAAGGCAGTACGATTGCCGGTTTATCCGCACGCACAGGTACCTACGCCGGTTGGTAAACCTTACATTCCATACCTTGCAACCGAACGTTTAGGAGCATGTATGCCTGAGCAGCATATTGATAACGAGAAGATTCCCACACGTCTTATCGGCGCGATTGTGGCTGTCGGCTCACTTGCCTTCATTGGCATTCTGACCGAAACCGTGATGACCGTGCTTTTCCCCGCACTGATGCGCGAATTCCATGTCGACACGGCCACTGTGCAATGGATTACCACGATTTATCTGTTGGCGGTGGCCGCTACCATGCCCATCAGCTCGTTTTTGAAGCGCCGATTCGCGCTGAAAACCATTTTTCTTGCGGCTGTGATTCTGGCCATCGTTGGCTCGCTGATCATGATCGTCGCCCAAGCCTTCCCGCTGCTGATTGTCGCCCGCATTATTCAGGGCATTGGCTCAGGCGTGGCCACGCCGTTGATGATCAACATCATCCTGGAGCAGTCTCCTCGTTCGAAAATCGGCCGATTGATGGGCGTAGGATCGCTGGTCATTACCGTGGCTCCGGCCATCGGCCCGACCGTCGGCGGCGCGGTGACCACAGTGCTGCCGTGGCGCGCGATTTTCGTCATCGCCATTCCGCTGGTGCTAATCGCAGCATGCATCGGCATGAAGTGCATTGAGCAGAAGACACCGACCGAGGCTGCCTATCTTGACCCGATTCAGCTTGGGTCCATTGTTGTCGCGTTGGTCGGTCTGGTGCTGGCGCTCAACCAAGGTGGCGTGGCCATCAGTGCGGCGGTGTCCGGCAAGTCAGCCACACGCTCCGGCATTATCGCCATTGTCAGTCTGATTGCGGGCCTCGCCTTGTTGATCGTGTTCGCCATGAGTTCCAAGCGTGCCTTCTCCCCGCTGCTGCGCCTTGGCATTCTCAAGGATCCCGCCGTACTGTTACACGCCTGCGCATATCTGCTGCTGCCATTGGTCGCCATCGGCTACGGCTATGTCATCACCAATGTGGCACAGCTCTCGCTCGGTACCACGGCATTTGTGGCCGGCTCTCTGGTACTGCCCGGAGCACTGGTCGGCGCTGTCTGTGCCCCGCTTGGCGGCTGGTTCTACGATAAGTTCGGCGCGGTCAAGCCGATTCTGATTCCGATCGGCATCGCTATTTTGGGCCCAGTGCTTATGCTGGTGTTCTCGATGCAGCTTACGCCCTTGCTGCTCGCCGGATTCTATTTCATTTTCGGTCTGTTCTATTCCATCGGCAATGCGAATGTGATGACCAGTGGCCTGTCGGAGGTCTCTCCCGAGTTCAAGCCGGACGGCAACGCCATTTTCAACACGTGTCTTCAGTTTGGAGGCGCTGCCGGTACCGCACTGTTCTCCACGATTCTTTCCGTGGCTCAGGCCGGCGCAGGAGAAGAAGGCACCGCTGAGTTTGCTCACGCCACTGCCGTCGGCGGCACATGGACGTTTGCCACGATGACGGTTATCTGCCTGATTGGCTGGTGCTGTCTGGCCACCGCGTTCCGCATTCGCGCGGCACGTAAGCGTGCATAAATCCGATCATCAATAGAGTCCCAGCTTTCCAAACACGTGTGGGGCGTGCCCCGGGAGAACCCCGGGGCACGCCCCACACGCTAATGAAAGGAAGAAAAGGAGAAAGAAAGCTTTGGCGGGCAGTGCCGGCTGCTGTGACCTTGCCATCACAGCAGCCGGGCTGATCCCGCCTATTCAGTTATGGTGTGTGTCGTATTCGGTGCGGAGACCGAGCGGGCAAGCCCGCTATTTTTTATCTCCGCCGACCGCCATCACCGCGCGCTGAAGCACAACGAAGACGAGGATCATGAGACCGATAACGATGGTGGTCCATTCGGCCGGCACACCGAAGTCAGAGGTGAGCGGATCGAGGATGGAGCGGACCAGAGAGCCGAGCACGGAGCCGAGCACGTAGCCGAAGCCACCGGTGATGATCGTACCGCCGATGACCACGGAGGCAACGGCGTCGAGCTCCCAGCCAACACCCACAGTGTTCTTGGCAGAGCCGATGTTTGCGGTGTACACGATCGAGGCCAGGGCGGCGAGAGTCGCAGAGGTCAAGTAGATGATGTACTGCGTGCGCTTGACCGGCAGACCCATGAGTTCCGCGGAGGAACGGGAGCCGCCGATGGCGTAGATGGTGCGTCCGGTGCGGGTATGGTGCAGGAAGACGTAGCCGAAGACCACAACCACCAGTGCGATGATCACGCCGACGTTGAAGGACAGATCGTTGGAGATCTTCGGATTGTCGATGATCTTGATCACGTTGGAGATGAACGAGAAGTCATTGCCCTGCGGGAAGGTCAGCGAGTCGGTGGAGATGATGGAGGCAAGACCACGGGCCAGGAACATCGTCGACAGGGTCGCGATGAACGGCTGCATGTTGAATTCCTCGATCAAGGTGCCGGCCAGCAGGCCGAACACAGCGCCGATGAGCAGCATGATGATCATGACCAGGAAGGCGGGCACGCCGGCGTTCGCCAGCTTCAGGCCGACGACTGCGGTGATGGCCACGATAGCACCGACAGACAAATCGATACCACCGGTCAGAATCGGCAGGGTCATGGCCACAGCCAGAATAATCAGGTAGGCGTGGTCAATGAACAGGGAGGAGATGAAGCCCAGTCGAATGTAGGTGCCGAACAACGCCTGACCCATGATGATCATCAGGATGAAGATTACCACGGCCGCGAGGGTCGGGATCATCTGACGATCGAGCTTGAAGCCCTTCTTGGGAGCCTTCACTTTGTTTGCCGTAGCTGTTGTCATGCTGCCACCGCCTTAGCTTGAGCCTTGAGCGCGCGCTTGCGTTTCATATTCGCGCTCAGGTTGTGAATCTTCGGAGCCTGCATCACGCAGATCACAATCACAACGACGGCGAAGAAGGCCGGAGTTGCCTCGGCGTTGACGCCCAGGGTGATGATGGTCTTGCGGATCATGGCGATAATTACAGCACCGACAGCAGAGCCGGCGAGGGAGAACTTACCACCCAGCAGTGAAGTACCGCCGATGACGACTGCCAGAATGGCGTACATTTCGAGGTCCTGACCGGTCTTAACCACGTCGACACGCATCACGGATGCGGTGGCGAACAGACCAGCGATGGCCGCGAGGAAGCCGGAAATCGCGTAGACGAGGAAGAGGATCTTCTTCGGCTTGATACCGGTCATACGGGAGGCTTCCTGGTTGATGCCCACGGCCTCAATCATCATGCCCATAGCGGTCTTGCGGCACAGCAGGCCAACGAGAATCACAATGATAACGGCGATGACGAAGTTGGCGGGAATGCCCAGAATGAAGCCGTTGGCGAACCACTTCAGCGGTTCGTTGCCAGCAACTGCGGAGGCGTCGGTGTTCTCACCGGAGGTGATGACCTTGGCCATACCACGGCCGGCGAGCATCATAATCAGGGTGGTGATGAACGGCTGTAGGCCCAGGAAGGAAACCAGAGCGCCGTTGACGCAGCCAATGGCCAGACCAACAGCCAAGGCGATGAGGATGGAGAGCCACACGTTCATGCCATTGGACAGGGTCTGCATGGCGGCGGCACCTGCCACTGCCATAACGGAACCGACCGAAAGGTCGATACCGGCGGTGGAGATAACCAAGGTCATACCGGTTGCAATCATCAGGTATCGGGCAGATTCCTGGAGCATGGTGATCAGCGGGCCGGCCAGACCACCGGTGTTGCTGTTCCAGCTCAAAGCCAGGAAGTCATGCTGGAAGATGGTGCAGATGATGACCAGAAGAATGAATGCGACGATCGACCAGGTCAGGTTGCTGCTCAGCAGCTTCTTGACAAAGTTGTTGCCCTCGGCTTTTGCCTTTTCAGCCATCTCATGCCTCCTTTCCGGTGTTTACGTTGGTGTTAGCGATGGTTTCGACGATGGTCGCCTGAGAGACGGTGTCGTCGTTTTCGATTTCTGCGATCTTGTGGCGGTCCTTGAGAACCTCGATGTCGTCGGACAGACGCACGACCTCTTCAAGCTCGGAGGAGATGAAGACAACGCCCATGCCCTGAGAAGCCAGGTCAAGCACGACCTGCTGAATTTCAGCCTTGGCACCGATATCGATACCACGGGTCGGCTCGTCCAGAATCAGCAGCTCGGGGTGCGTGGCCAGCCAACGGCCAATGAGCACCTTCTGCTGGTTGCCGCCGGAGAGATTCTTGACCGGGCGATCCGGGTCGGCGGGACGAACGTTGAGTTCCTTCATGTACTTGTCAACGATGGCGTCCGCTTCCTTCTTGGGAATCGGCTTGAACATACCGCGCGTTGCCTGCAGGGCGATAAGGATGTTCTGGCGGACGGTCAGGTCGCCGATGATGCCCTCATCACGACGGTTTTCGGTGGAGTACGCGATTTTGTTCTTCAAAGCCGTGTACGGATCGGAGATGTTGACCTTCTTGCCGTTGAGCGTGTAGGTACCCGAATCCGGCTTGTCGGCACCATACAGGAGTCGACCAAGCTCGGTACGACCGGAGCCCAGCAGGCCAGCGAAGCCAACGACCTCACCCTTGTAGATGTCAACATCAACCGGGTTGATGGTGCCCTTCTTGCCGAGGCCCTTGACATCGACGATCGGCTTCTCGCCAGGGGTGATTTCACGGCGAGCCTTCTTGGCACCAATCTGGGACAGCTCGGCGGCGGACTTACCAATCATCATGCCGATGAGTTCGTCGCGCGGGGTGTCCTTGGTCATGACCTCCTTGATGAACTGGCCGTTACGCAGAATGGTCAGACGATCGGTAATCTCATAAATCTGATCGAGGAAGTGGGAGACGAAGAGGATGGCCACGCCCGAGTCACGCACCTTGCGCATGATCGCGAACAGGTCCCTGACCTCGTTGGCATCCAGCGAAGAGGTCGGCTCATCGAGAATCAGCACCTTGGCGTTGATAACCATAGCGCGGGCGATGGCGACCAGCTGCTGCATAGCGATGGAGATGGAGCTCAGCGGAGTGTGCGGGTCAATGGATTCGAGGCCCATCTGTGCCAAATACTTCTTGGCGGCCTCGTGGGTCTTCTTCCAGTCGATGCCGAAGGGGCCGCGCTTTTCGTGGCCCAGCATCACGTTCTCACCGACGGAAAGGTTGGTGCACAGGTTCACTTCCTGATACACGGTGGCGATACCGGCGTTTTGTGCGTCGAGGGTGCCGTTGAACTGCTGAGGCTTGCCGTCCACCATAATGGAGCCGGCGTTGATCTTGTACACACCGGTCAGAGCCTTAATCATGGTGGACTTGCCTGCACCGTTCTCACCCATCAGGGCGTGAACTTCGCCCGGGTAGAGAGTCAAATCAACACCATCCAAGGCCTTGACGCCCGGGAATTCAATCGTAATGCCTTTCATTACGACGATGGGGTTTTTATCTGTCATGTCTTTGCCTTAAACGAGAATGAAGTGTTATCGTTTTGTGATATTTGAGCCACACATGAGTGATGGTGTGGAAGGAACATCCTTCTCACACCATCACATCAATTATTTGGTTCAGTTATCAATGAGTCGCAGCAGACTTATCAGTAGGCGCGGGTGTTGTTGTCCAGAGCTTCCTTGGCGGAGGCGGCGTCGAAGGTCTTGGACTCGATCTCGATGTCCTTCTCAACGGTCTTGCCATCCAGGTAGTCCTTGACGGCCTGAGCGGTTTCCTTGCCGAAAATCGGGTTGTACTCGATCACGTAGGAGAGGTCACCATCAACAAGAGCCTGCAGAGCGTTCTTGGTACCGTCGATGGTGATGATCTTGACCTTGCCCTTGAGGCCGGCGGCGTCAACAGCCTGAGCGGCACCGAGGCCCATCTCGTCGTTCTGAGCGAAGATGAACTGCGGGTTGTCGGACTTGTACTTGTCGAGCAGACCAGCGGTCACGGTCTTGGCCTCATCAGTGGACCAGTTAGCGGACTGGGACTCAAGAACCTTGACGTTGGAGGCAACCTTGTTGCCCCAACCAGTGCCACGATCCTTCACCACGGACAGGCCGGCAGGGCCTTCGAGGATGAAGCCGTTGGCGCCATCCGGGAAGTTCTTGTTCACGAACTCGGCAGCCTGCTCGCCGCACCAGACGTTGGACGGTCCGATGTGAGCAACGATGGCCTTCTTGGCCTCGGCGTCCTTGACGTCCACGTTACGGTCAACGGTGAAGACCGGAATCTCAGCCTCAGCGGCCTTCTTCAGGGAGTCATCCCAACCGGAATCCTCGGTGGAGGACAGGATGATGGCGTCGACTTCGTCGTTAACGAACTTGTTGAACGCCTGAATCTGCTTCTGCTGATCGTTGTTCTGGGTCGGAGAGTAGGTCAGGTCAAAGCCGGCATCCTCGAATGCCTTCTGAATGTCCTTCTCGTTGGCGGTACGGAAGCCGCCCTCAGGGCCCACAGCCACGAAGCCAACCGTCTTCTTGCCGGAGTCCGAGCTGCCACCTGCGTTGCTGGGACCGCATGCGGCAACGCTGACAAGCGCAGCAGCAGAAGCAACGAGGGCAATGGCCTTCTTCCAATTCTTCATAAATACTCCTCCTCGAGCAGTGTTTATTTTTTGGATGATCTTTCATCCTGTTTGGTGACTGTTCGTCATCGACAGCCTCTAGTATGACGCTCACAGGCCAAATGTCCAATCGCATGCGATAACAGTTTGATAACAGGTTTATAACAAATTAATAACAGTGGTTCAAAAATGGCGTCGCAACACTGTTTTGCCTTGATAACAGACCAATAATAGTGATTGGTTGCGCAGCGGCAATGCCGCTCGCCAGCCGAGCGACAAAGCCGTTGCCTCATACAACAAGAAAGGTTATTATGAACACCGTTTTTCTTATACCATCTACTGCGCACCGAGGGCAGTGACCTGGCTATCGGCGATGGTCCAGGAACCGTCGAGTGAGCCAGAAACGGAGCGAACAATACCCAAATCGTCCACAATGGCCAGGCGACGGGACAGGCTAATCTGCCCCGATGCCATCGACGTTATGGTTCCATTAGGCAGACGCTGCGCATTGGCCGGGCCTGGTGCCATTTGACGCCATGCCTCTTGTTGTTCGCTGTTTCCCTCAGGAGGTGTGGTGGCGTACACCAGATTCAGATCGTTGTAGAACGTGAGCATGGTGACGTGTCTGAGCACACTCACTTGGGTGGCCGCTTTGCTCAGACCGCTCAGTGTTTTATCACCGTTGCGCGCCACACCGGTCATCATCACGCCGTTCGTGTCCTCGCCCTCGACTGCCAACGCCAATCGGCACCCTTCCGGAGAAACCGCCAATGCCACAATGCTGTCGGCAGCGCCAAGCCAATCAAGCTTCAGATCGGTTTCCTTACCCCCATCTGACACATGCAATTCGCGCCCGTTCTCGGATACAGCCCATACTTCGCCATCCAGACCTTCGGTAATCGATCGCATCGACTCGCCGGAGAACATCACCCCACAGGACGCACCATCAGATTTCAGGCATTCGACGACACCGTCCGCACGCAACACCGCACCGCCGGATGAGGAAAAAACGAAGCCCCGAGCATCGTCATATCCGGGGGCCTCCCCTACACGCAACGGACTGGAGCTGGCCAGGGAAACGATATGCCCACCGGTCAACGTGTATACGCCCGCTGTCGGCTGCTCGGTAGTAAGTTTCACATTTGCGTCGGCATCAGAATAGTCCACTCCGTCGCCGGTAATCTTCAGCGCGTATTCGGCATTGCCGTCGCCCATAGTCAGACGGATGCGATGTACCAGCAGGCCTCGTTCTTCCTCATTCAACGCATTGATACCGCTGTTAAGGTGTATCTCCACCACATTGTTCTTCACCGGCACGCTGTCGACCGCGAGTTTGATGGTAGGCAAGCCGGTGCCTCGCAGCACTCCTTCCAACCAGGAGGGTGCATCCGAGAGTACTTCACCGACTGCCTGGGTGCGCCAGTTGCGCCAGCTCAGCCATCGAACATCCGGTATGAGCTGTTTGCCGGATGTGCTCACCTGATACACGGATACTTGGCGGAAGACTTGTTCAAAATCGGCGGTGGATATCACCACGCCGTTCTCCAACGAGGAGATGCGCCACTGGCCGCTTCTTTTAATCAAGATATAAGGAACTTTGCTGATCGTGCTGCTATCTGTCGGCGTATACACGCCATGCGAGTCCAGAGAGCCGACCACTTGGAGCTGTACTTCTACAATCAGCGAGCTCTCCGCCCCTTGCGGGGTACTCATCGTATTGGCACGGCAGCGGAAATCCGGCGTACCGCTGTAGACCAGTGCCGAGGAATCGCCATTCCATCCGGCCGACGCCGAACCGGTCAGAAACTCACGGGCCACACGGTAGCCATCGGACTGTACGCCGGCAGGCATGGCATCATAGAACCCTTTGACGATGGTTTCCGGCTGCGCATCGTCCGCAGGTCCCTGAGGATTGGTGTAAACACGCTGAGTCTGCTGTTCCACCGGTGCCAGAGTCTGCACCGAGCCGCTAATCGGCAAACCGAACGGACTTGAGCATGCCGTCATCGTGACGCAACAGACTATGGCCGCGCCTGCGGCGGCAATCGTTCTGGTCACTCGTCTCATAGCGGCCTCCCCATCATCGTGTCGCGGCGAACCTCATGATAATCATGTGTGACTTGGCTGGTGGCCACACCAAACCCACCGGTAATACGCAGGTCATCGGGCGTTTCAGAAGCAAAATTCACCGGCAGTTCAGCGTCCGCCACCTCACCTTGGTCGGGGTCACGCGGCAGCAATACCAAGAACCAGGTGCCCTCCCCCACTGCCGAACGTACACGGATAGTACCGTGGTGCAGCAAGGCATCAGTCATGGCGATGGCCAAGCCCAATCCGGTGCCGCCGGTAACGCGCGAACGTGAAGGGTCGCTTCTCCAGAATCGATCGAATACATGAGCGACTTTGTCTTCGTCGATACCAACGCCATAGTCGCGAACGCTGATGGCCACGGCTTTGCGGTTGGCCGCGACACGCACTTCGATCGGCCGGTCCTCAGCGAAATCGACGGCATTGGCCAACAGATTTCTGACGATGCGAATCACTCGACGCGAATCGATACGAGTCAAAACCTGCACATTGGGCAGATACGTGTGAATCGGCACCCGTTTGGCTTGGGCGATGCCGGCAACTTGGTCCACTGCCGTTTCAATTGGTTCGCATAAATCGGTTTCCACAAGGTCAAGTGCCGCATAACCGGCATCGTAGCGGGAGATTTCCAACAGATCGGCGAGCATGTCTTGGAATCGACTGATCTGGCCGGCCAACAGTTCGACCGTACGCTTGGCGGAGGGGTCGAAGCCGTCTTTTTTCATTTCGAGCAGGTCGGAAGCCATACGCATGGTGGTCACCGGGGTGCGCAATTCATGACTGACGTCGGACACAAATCGTTTCTGGAAAACGCTTGCTTCCTCCAGCTCATCAATCTTCTGGTTGAGCGCATCAGCCATCGTATTGAAGGATTGCTGCAGCACACCAAGCTCATCCTTACGATCCACGGTAACGCGCATATCGAGATTGCCGGAGGCCAGTGTTTCCGAGGCCGCTGCCACTCGTTCAATCGGGCGCACGATGCCACGAATCACCAGCCAGATTACTACGCCCACCACGATGGACAGCAACGCACAGATGACCACCAGACTGAGCTGAATCTGCGTCAAGGACTGCTGCTGGAACGTGTACGAATAAATGGCGAAGAATTCGAGGTTGCCGGCCACGCCAAAGTCCAATACGGTGCCGAGCACCGCTGCGGGCGTCCCGCTGCCCGGCATGCCGGAATCACCGGGAATTTCGACCGGCTGATAGAACACGCTGTCATCCAAGTCGGAAGCCACGGATGAACGGATGTCGTCAGAAACCAGACTTTGATAGCTGGGTTCGGTGGATACGGGGATGATGGCACGCGAGTTGGTATCACGACTCCACAAATACACACCTATCAGGTTGGAGGGCCCCTCGGATTGCAACGAGGACGCCAAGTCATTGACCAGCTGTTGGATCTGCACTGCGGTGGAGACATCGGCCGCGTCCAGACTGGTTTGGGCCTGCTGCACCATGTTTGAATAGTCGGCACGCGACTGCGAAGTGATTTGGGTAAGCAGCGAGGCGCGCACTGATACCATCGATACGCCAGAGAAGACGATGGCCACGGCCAGCGTAAGAATCACGGTGAGGGCCACGGTGCGGGCCTGCAGCGAGCGACGAACTTCAGCGCGTCCGTGGCGCAGCAAGCGTTTGAGGCTGAATCGAGGGCGCAGGTTCATTGTTCAGGAGTGACGAACTTGTAGCCGATACCGCGTACGGTCTGCACGATTTGCGGGTTCTCGGGGTCGTCCTCCACTTTGGCCCTAAGGCGTTGAACATGCACATTGACCAGGCGCGTATCGCCGGAATTCTCGTATCCCCAGACATTCTTGAGCAGGCTGGAACGACTGATGGCCTCGCCGGCGGCGGCCGCAAGCATGAACAGCAGCTCGAATTCCATCGGAGTAAGATTCAGGTCCTTGCCATCCTTGGTGGCGGTGTGTTCCAAACGGTCGATGACGATGGGTCCGCGTTCCAGATGGTTGACGTTTGCATTGCCACCGCTTGCGCCACCGGTGGCACCGTCTTCGGCGGCCGGCTTGGCGATGCGGAAGCGTGCACGGATACGCGCCAGCAGTTCGGCTACTTTGAAGGGCTTGGGCACGTAGTCGTCGGCACCGGCTTCCAAGCCGGCCACGACGTCAAGTGTGTCTGATTTGGCGGTGAGCATGATAATCGGCACATTAGAGGTAGCTCTGATGCGGCGGGCCACCTCCGTGCCGTCCAGCCCGGGGAGCATAACGTCAAGCAGAATCAAATCGGGCTTGACGATGGGGAACATTTCCACAGCCCTCAGCCCGTCCAGGCAGGTCACAGTCTGGAATCCCTCGTTTTCCAAAACAAGACTAAGCATTTCGCCGATGGCCTGATCATCGTCCACGATGAAGATGGTCGCCATGGTGTTTGCCTCCCCTTTTTCCACTGTTATTGTTGCGTTACACTTTACTCCCCTATGTTCATTTCTGTTCGGGTTCCCCGCCATGCAACATCGGGCGAATCTTGGCAAGACGCTGGCTGACTTCGTGTTCATAGCCGCGATCGTTGGGATGGTAGTACTCGGTGCCACGCAGCTCTTCGGGCATATATTCCTGTGGCGCCACGGCACCGGGCCAATCGTGCGCATACTTGTAGCCCTCGTGGTTGCCCCACTCTTTCATAAGCTTGGTGGGGGCGTTCCTCAAATACAGCGGAACAGCGCCGATCTTGCCGGCATCCACGTCCGCGAGCGCCTGGTTAATGGCGTTATAGCTGGCGTTTGATTTGGGCGCGGTGGCCACGGCAATCGTAGCTTCGGCCAAAATAATACGTGCCTCGGGCATGCCGACCAGCGCCACGGCCTGCGCCGCGGCCACGGTGACCTGCAAAATCTGCGGGGCGGCCATGCCGACTTCCTCGCTGGCGGCGATCATGATGCGACGGGCGATGAAGCGCGGATCTTCACCCGCTTTCAGCATGCGTGCCAGATAATGGATGGCGGCATCCGGATCGGAGCCCCGCATGGATTTGATGAATGCGGAAATCACGTCGTAATGGTCATCGCCGTCTTTGTCGTAGCGCACGGTGGCGGTGTCCATTACCGTAGCCACGATTTCGGAGGTGATGATGGGTCGGCGTGCGCCCTTTTTGCGGGCTTCGTCGCCGGTGACCGCGCCAGCCGCGGCCTCCAGAATCGTGAGACTCTTGCGTGCGTCGCCACCGGCCATGCGCACGATATCGGCGATGGCTTCGTCCGTGGCTTTGACCTCGTCCCTGAGACCGCGGTCATCAGTCAGCGCGCGCTGCACCAGTTCGGTGAGCTGATCAGGCTCCAATGACTCAAGCTTGACGACCACCGAACGGGAGAGCAACGGTTTGATGATGGAAAAGCTCGGGTTCTCGGTGGTGGCGCCGATAAAGGTCACGTCGCGGTTTTCGACGGCGGGAAGCAGCGCATCCTGCTGGGATTTGGAGAAGCGATGCACCTCGTCGATGAACAGTACGGTTTCCCGGCCGCGTGACACGAGCCGTTCGTGAGCGCGGGTGAGTACGTCGCGCACGTCTTTGACGCCGGAGGTCACGGCGGAGAGTTCCTCAAACACGCGGCCGGATTGGCCGGCCACGATGGTGGCGAGCGTGGTCTTGCCGACGCCTGGAGGGCCGAACAGGATTACGGAGCTCGGCGCGGTGAGACTGCCTTTGCTGGCCGGATTGGCGAGGCGGCGCAGCGGCGAGCCCTGGCCCAACACCTGCGTTTGGCCAATCACCTCGTCCAAAGTGCGTGGACGCATGCGCACCGCCAACGGCCGTGTCATCGACTCCGGCGCATCAGCCGCCCCAAACAAATCGTTCTCACTCATAACGTCCTATAGTACCCCAGTGTTCGAACAGACGTTCGAGCCGCACCTTGGCTTCCCTCAGAGAGGGGAGCCAGGAATCAGTTACTCACCTTGTAGTCGTGGAAGACTACTTCGCCGGTGTCTTGGGTGGCGTCGAGGTCCACGATGCCTTCGATGGCCCAGTCGTGGTCGCCATCGGAATCATCGATAATCTGACGCACCTTCCACGTATGCTCGTCGTTCTCGTGCTTGTCATCCAACATGAACAGTTCGGGCGAGCGCGCTTCGGCGCCGATGCCCACGTACTCGTGCTCGTCGTAGTAGTCGTCGAGCACATCTTCCCATTCGTGCACGCCGTAGCCCCAGTCTTTGTCGAGCGCGCCGAGCTTGTCCGGCTGGTCGAGGTCCATAAGCTGCACACGGCGGAACATGGCGTTTCTGATCAGCACGATAAGGCCTCGTCGGTCCTCGACCACCGCGTTCTTCTTGCCCGGCGCCGCCAAGGAGGCCGCCGCCTCGGACTGGTCGGCGGAATCGCCGGCGTTCTCCCATTCGTCCACCAGCGAGGAGTCGATGGAGCGCACGAGCACGCGCAGCCACGAGATGATGTCTTCGAGTTGCTCGTCACGCTTTTCGGGCGGCACGGTGCGCGCCAGCGTGCGGTAGGCGTCCGAGAGGTAGCGCAACAGGGTGCCTTCGGAGCGGGCGATGTTGTATCGGGTGATGTATCCGGTGAAGTCGGAGGCGGTTTCCACCATGTCGCGCACCACGGATTTCGGCGACAGCCAGTAGTCGTTGGCCCACGGCACATCGTGGCGGTACTGATCGAACGCGGCTTCGAGCATGTCTTCCAGTGGCTTCGGATACGTAATCTCCTGCAGCTTATCCATACGCTCGTCATAGTCGAGTCCGTCGGCCTTCATATCGGCCATCGCCTTGTCTCGGGCCTGACGCTCCTGGGCACGCAGCACCTGCTTGGGGTCTTCGAGCGTGGCCTCGGCCATGGAGATCACGTCCAGCGCATAGGTGTCGGACTCGGGGTCGAGCAGTTCGAGCGCGGCCAGCAGGAACGGGGAGAGCGGCTGGTCGAGGGCGAAGTCGTCCGGCATATCAAGGGTCATGTAGTAGTCCTTGCCGCCGTCCTTGCGGTCCTCGGTTTCGATGACTTCGGTATCGAACAGGGTTTGGAAGATCTCGTCGGCCCGCTGGTGCAGATGCTCCTTCTGGTCGGGGGTCTGCGCGGAATCGTCGATGAGATCGTCGATACGGGCACGGGCGTCACCGCCCTGCGCCACTTCATTGAGCACCATCGAATGCGTGATTTTCAGGTGCGGGACCAGGGTTTCCGGTTCGGCGTCGATGAGCTTATCAAACGTGCTCTGGTTCCAGGTCACAAAACCTTCCGGCGCCTTCTTGCGCTTGACCTTCTTGAGTTTCTTCGGATCTCCCCCGGCCTTGGCGATGGCTTTCTGGTTTTCGATTTCATATTCGGGAGCCTCGGCGATCACCAGTCCCTCGGTATCGAATCCCATACGGCCAGCTCGTCCGGCAATCTGGTGGAATTCGCGGGCGCGCAGGCGGCGCATCTTGGTGCCGTCGAACTTGGTCAGGGCCGTGAGCACCACGGAGTGAATCGGCACATTGATGCCGACGCCCAATGTATCGGTGCCGCAAATCACCGGCAGCAGACCCTGCTGGGCGAGCTGTTCGACCAGGCGGCGGTAGCGAGGCAGCATGCCGGCATGATGGATGCCGACACCGGTGCGCAGCAGTCGCTGCAGAATCTTGCCGAAGGCTGTGGTGAACTTGACGCCTTTGATGGCTTCTACGATGGCTTGGCGCTGTTCCTTGCTGGATACACCGGTGGAGGCGAGCGCTTGCGCGGTCTCCAATGCGGCGTCCTGCGAAAAGTGGACCACGTAAATCGGGGTTTCGCCGTTGCGGAAGGCGAGTTCCACGGTTTTTTCCATCGGGTCGAGCGTGTATTCGTAGCTCAACGGCACCGGTCGCGGCGCGTCGGCGATTACATCCACGTCCGGGGTGTCGTTCAGATCGGAGAGCTTGTCGGCGATGGCGTCCACATTGCCGAGTGTGGCGCTCATCAGCAGGAACTGGGTCTGCGGCAGCGTGAGCAGTGGCACCTGCCACGCCCAGCCGCGCTCCGGATCACCGTAATAATGGAATTCGTCCATCGCCACGAGGCCCACATCGGCATGGGTGCCTTCGCGCAAAGCCTGATTGGCGAGGATTTCGGCGGTGCAGCAGATGATCGGCGCGTCCGCGTTGATGTGGCTGTCACCGGTGATCATGCCGACATTGTCGCGGCCGAACACTTCGACCAAGTCGAAGAATTTCTCCGACACCAGCGCCTTGATCGGAGCGGTGTAATAGGAGCGGCGGCCAGTGCATAGGGCGGCGAAGTGCATGCCGAGCGCCACCAGCGATTTGCCCGAACCGGTCGGGGTATTCAAAATCACATGGTCGCCGGCCAAGAGGTCCATAATGGCCTCTTCCTGATGCGGCCACGGCTCGATGCCCTTGACGTCTTCCACCCAGCCGAAGAACCGTTCGTAGATGTCGTCGGCCGTAAGATTCCGTTCGCGTCCGTCGCTGTCCCATTCGGGGGCCAGCCGCCCCAGGGATCCGTATTCCTTCTCGTCAGTCATAATGCTCAGTCTACCTAGTGGCCTATTCCGACGGCACGAGCCGCCCTCCGTCGCTATGCGACGCCTCCCGCCAGCGGGCGGAGCCATGCGAAGAGCTGTGCCATGCGCTTGGCTCCGCCAATGGGAGGATCGCTCACGCCAACCGGCGGCGCACCTCGTCGGGGTCCACCTCGGGTTCGAGGGGAGGCCAGGTCATGTTCATGTTCTTCAAGGTGGTGCGCAGCAGTTCGGAGACCACGGCTCGCGAATACCAGCGGTTATCGGCCGGAACGAGGTACCACGGTGCGGCGGCCGTGCTGGTTTTCTCGAACACTTCCTGCCAAGCGAACATGTACTCATCCCATCGGTCGCGGGCCTCGAGGTCGGAGATATCGAATTTCCAGAACTTGGTGGGATCATCCAGCCTCCCAAGAAAGTGTTTTTTCTGTTCTTCCTGGCTTACCACGAGGAAGATCTTGAGGATGGCGCATCCGCTGGCGGCCAGTTCACGTTCGAAATCGTTGATCTGGTCGTAGCGGGCACGCCATACGTCTTCGGGATAGGTGCCATAGACGTGCGGCATGACCACATCTTCATAATGGGAGCGGTCGAATACGGCAATCCACCCCGGCTTGGGCAATTCACGCTTCACACGCCAGAGGAAGTCGTGGTCGAGATCCTCGGCCGTAGGCTTGCCGAAGCCATGGTAATGGATGCCCATCGGGTCGCCTTGGCTGAACACGTGACGCACAATGCCGCCCTTGCCGGAGGCATCCATGCCTTGCAGCACGATGAGCAGCCGCCGTGTCGAGCCTTTGACGCCATTCGCGTACATGAGCCGCTGGTATCGGGCGATTTCGGAGGAGCTGATCGAAATGAACTTCTCGGCGTCCTCTTTATTGCCGTCGAATCCGGGAGTGGAATCGCCTTCGACATCAGTGACCTGCATGCCGTGGTGGAACATAAGACGTTGAGCGGGCGGCAACGACCATACGGCGCTGAGCAGTTCACTGGATTTCGCCGCACGCGCCAGTCGTTCAGGCACGCTGGCACTGGAGTCGATGGTGTCTATGCGATCCACCGCGAGCTGTAATACCTTGTCGATCCGTCGATCGGTTTTGGATTCCTTTCCCTTGCCGTTCTTGTTGTTCTTTCCTGAGGATTTTCCGGCCGTACCCCACTTGCCGGCCTCTTCAGGCTCGTTGGTTCTGTCGTCGTCCTTGGCCATGCTCCCGATTGTACGTCTTGTAACTCAGGAGACCTAGCAACGTAGCGACATTCACATTTCGCCTGTTACTGCAAATCTATAGGCATGCAGTCGTTCGGACCGTAATTGTTGGCTTTGCACCAATTCCAAGCCTCATCTGTCGAGTCGAAGCCCTCACCGGCAAGAATCACATAGTATTTGTCGGAATTGCTGCTGTAGGCGGGCCAGTCACCCGACCAGATAAGCAGTACGTTTGAATTCTTGTTGTGCATCGTGATGAATTGCGCAAGAATATCGCGGTAGTTCCAGGTCTTGCCTTCAGCCTCCATACCCTTACGCTTGCTGGACAGCTGTGCGGTATACGTGGAATAGACCCGAAAAATCGAACACGGCATCGGCCACGACATTATCGTCGCTGTCCTGCAACGTGAGTCGGGTGGCCGAATCATTGAATTTCGTGGATGCGTTCTTATCATCACAATTCGAAGTGGCCAGAATCGTGACTATCAGATTATCGCTCTCGCTCTTGATCGAGGAGACTGTCATATCGGGAGCGGCATCGCAGGTTTTGGCAGGCTTTGCCTTGTCGGGGTCGATGTATGCCACCAGATATCCGCCGGCTTTGATGACGGTGTCCGTATTCGTTACTTCGCTGGTGCCGATGGTGTAGTGCTTCTTGGCTTTCTTGTCACTGCCGTAGATGCCCAGACCTTCACGTCAACGTCTGTGGAGCCGGTGTTCTTGAGCTCGACCCAATCGCAACGCTTGCTATCCGGGTCTCCGGCAGCTTTCGTATTGCCGGCATAGACCTCGTTGATGATTACGGATGGTTTGGCAGCCGTGTTCTGTTCGGCAGTGGTCTGCTGCTCGTCCGCAGTCGCAGCGGGCACGCCGATCAGGGCGATGCTGCTCAGTGTCACCGCAGCGGTGAGCAGCGCGACTGAACTTTGGCTGAATTACTGCTGAAGCTGGTTCTTGGATTTGCGTCGAACCGTCCGTATTCCGCCGATAATCGCGATTACAGCGGTACCGATAGCTACGCTGATCAACGCCGGTCGTTGCACGGCATGGAGGGTGGCGAGATCCGGCCCGGCCGCAATGGCACTGTTTTCACCCGCCAAGCTATCCGACGCCGGGTGATTGCCCGCGTCGATGTACTGGGCATTGACCACACTCGGGCCGGCAAGCGCCACTTGGTCAGCGGTCTCGACCTTGGCCACGTCGCCGTGCTTATCCAAGGTGACGCGGGCGCACAGGGCTTTGGCCCAGTTGATACGCTGCCAGCCGTCGCTCGATTGCCATAGGGGGTATCCGGAATCCAAGGCGGTGGCTTTCAAAATCGCGTTGCGCTGATCGGCGTGCAGTTCGGGATAGGCCAGTCGCAGCACGTCCGCCGCCCCGCGCGGGGCCACGAAATCAGCGCCGGACTGGGCGGTGTCTTGCGGGAAGGTGTAGGTCAGGCGTGCGGTGTAGACGCGCACGGCCGAGGCTTGGTCCGCGACCGGCTCGGTGGCCACTGGGTCCAGAAAATCGTTGGTGTAGCCGCCCGAACCGGAGGCCTTGGTGTTGGCGATGCAGGCGGCGAGGGTAGTGCCGTGGCCGTCCGCGGCGCAGCGGGACACCAGATAGTCGCGCAGCTGCCGGGACGCGGGCACGATGGACGAAGCGAATTCGTTATGCCAGTACTGCCCGTTCTGGGCGGATGCGCCAATGCGCCCGCCCATGATGTCAAGCGGATAATGCACGCCGAGCACGATGCGGTTGTTGCCAGCCTCCGAAGTGCGGGCCATGATTTGCGGCGCAAGTTCGGGAATCATGCCGGCCAGCGCGATACCCCACGAATAGGCGCCGGTAGTGTGGCCGGAGGGGTAGGAACTGTTTTTCTGCAAGTTCGAGTAGCCGGGCACGTGTTCGAGCCATGAGGGCGATTGCTTGATGTCAAGCGTGGCGGGCAGTCCGGCGAGATCGTTAGTGCCGCCGTAGCTGCTTTCCGCACGGTTCAGATAGGGGCGCGGATGCATGGCCGCACGTTTTGAGGCGTAGGTGGAGGCCACGTTAAAGGAGAAGATATCGGCGACGGCGTTGAGTTTCCCGGATTTGAGCCCTTCGCTCATATATTTGCCAAGCACCGGACCGAGCGCGTCCGGCATGGCTTCCTCGGCTTGCAGATCGGAGTCGACGAGCGCACGCTTGCGTTGGGCGTTCAGGCCATCCTTATCGAGATTTTCGGCGGCTTTGTGGTTAATGGCCACGGCCAAATCTTCGTCGAGTTTCATTGTATCGGCGTCGAGCACCTTGCCACCGTGTCCGGCATCGGTGGGGGCCTGCCAATAGTTCTTTTCGTAGTCGGAGAGCAATGCCACCCAATCCGGGTTGGGCAGCTGGTCGGCCTGTGCGATTGCAGGCGTCACGGCTAGCGTGGCCGCCAACGCCAGCGGCGCAATGGTCGCAATAGCAAAAACGGAGGATAGGTGCCGGAACATCTTCATATGTTCCAACCTATCCTCCGTGAAGGCTACGTAGCCGGAGCCCAGTCAAACACTCAGTAAATTCTTCGTGCTGGCTTAGCGGCGATTGAGCTGACCGTCAGGCCTCTGGCTTGTCCTCAGGCTTTTGAGACTCCTGGAATTCGCCGGTTTCCGGGTCAACCTGTGACTCGGGCTGGGTGGCGTCATATCCCTGTTCGTAGCGGGTGCGCCGCCAGTTGCGAATCGAGGCGTTGGTGCCACGGTGATGCACATGGTATTTGCGCGGCGTACCGCCCAGCGGCAGCTCTTCGAGCTCCTTGGCCACCGCGATCTGATTGACGTTGGACGGGTCTCCGGCGGCGATCGGCGCCACGGGCTCGGCCTCGGTGGGCGCGGCCGTGCGCTGCTGCATGCGCGAGGGCAGCCATTCGGCGAGCCTCGACAACAGCCAGCAGGCGATGAAGTAAATCACCGCGGCCATGACCAGCGTCTGCAGGATGTTGAAGTACATCGAGCCGAGTCGGCGCGATTCCTGCAGCAGGTCGGTATACATGATGATCGAGCCTAGGGCGGTGTCCTTCAACACCACGACCAGCTGGGTGACGGCGGCCGGCAGCATGGCGTAGACGGCCTGCGGCACCTCGATCTCCATCAGCGACTGCGTTTCGGTCAGGCCCAAAGCGAGCGAGGCCTCACGCTGGCCGCCCGGCAGATTGCCGACGCCGGAGCGCACCAGTTCGGCGACCACCGAACCGTTGTACAGCACCAAGGCCAGCACCACGGCCCAATAGGACGGGCTGGGCAGGCCCGCGAACGCGAACCATCGCCAGAAGAAGATCATGAGCAGCAGCACGGGAACCGCACGGCAGAACTCGACGATCACGGCGGAGACGCCACGTACCAACGGGTTCGGCAGCAGTCGGCCCACGCCGAACACCAAGCCGAACACCACGGCACCCACCACGGCCACGATGGTGGCCTTGATGGTCATCCACAGTCCGGGCAGGTAGAAGTCGGTCCACGCCTCTCGTTCGACGGCGGGCTTCCACAGCTCCCAGCTGAGCTGGTTCTCGCCGTCCGGCGGGTTGTGCAGGCGCATGAGGATAAACACGAGCACCACCGCGAACAGAATGCCCGCGATCCAGTTGACGATGCGAATGGTGCGCCGGCCCTTGGGACCTGGCGCGTCGAACAGCACGGAATTCGAAGTATCGGCCATATCCGTCACCTCCTTACGGCGAGTTTGTTGGACAGGTACGTGGTGAGCATGCCGATGGGGATGATCAGGATCACGTAGCCGAGCGCGAAGATCAGGAAGATTTGGATGATCACGTCGGGACGGAATTCGATCATCTCGCTCATCAGCGAGGATGTTTCGGTGGCCACGGATGCGGCGGCGGCCACGGTGGAGTTCTTGAGCAGGGCGATCAGCGTGTTGCCGAGCGGTGCCACGGAGCCTCGGAAGGCCTGCGGCAGAATGATCTCGGTGGCGGACTGCATGAAGCCCAAGCCCAGCGCTCGTGCGGCCTCGGCCTGGCCAATCGGCACGGTGTTGATGCCCGAACGCAGAGATTCGCACACGAACGCCGCCGTGTACAGGCTCAGGCCGGTGACCGCGAGCCAGAAGAAGTTCGTGGTGAAGGTGTCGGAGAAGCTGAGCTTCAGCTGCGCGTAGGCACCCAGCACCATGAACACCATGATGATGGTCAGCGGCAGGTTCTTGAACAGTTCCACATACGCACCGGCCACGGCCCTGAGCGAGGAAATCGGCGAGATGCGCATCACCACAAGGATCACGCCGAGGATTAGGGAGAACAGGGCGGACCATAGGGTCAGTTCGATATTGACCAGAAACGCGCCGAGCACGTCATACCGGCTGAAGAGTTCCAGGAATCCGCTCATCAGGCCTCCTCTCCTTCGTCCGGGGTGGGCGGGTTGTAGCGTACGTCGGGCGTGTAGTTGGTGCCCTTGGTGTTATCGCTGATGGCGTTCTCCCACGAGCCGTCCTGAATCATGTCCACGATGGCGTTGTTGATTTTGGTGGCCAGCTGCGTGTCGCCCTTCTTGATGCCCACGCCGTAGTGTTCCTGCGTGAACGGTTTGCCGACCACCTTGAGCTTGCCGCGCGAGGCGGAGGCCAGGCCGGCCAGGATGATGTCGTCGGTGGTTACCGCGTCCACGATGCCGGAGAACAGGGCAGTGGCGCATTCGGCGTAACCGGGCTGTTCCATAAGCTGGACTTCGGAGGCGAACTTCTCCTTGACGGTGGCGGCGGAGGTCGAACCGGTGACGGAGCATAGGCGCTTGCCGTTCAGGTCTTCGGGGCCGTTGATGGAGTTGTCGTCCTTGCGCACGAGCAGATCCTGTCCGGCCACGAAGTACGGGCCGGCGAAGGAGACGGCCTTCTTGCGCTCGTCGGTGATGGAGTAGGTGGCGAGGATCATGTCCACGTCGCCGTTCTGAATCATGGCCTCACGCTGCTTGGAGGGAGCTTCCTTCCAGATGATCTGGTCTTCGGAATAGCCGAGTTTCTTGGCGATGTACTTGGCCACGTCCACGTCGAAGCCCACGTAGGTGCCGGACTTCTTGAAGCCCAGGCCGGGCTGGTCGAATTTGATGCCGATGCGGATCTTGCCGGTTTCGTCCGCGCCGCAGGCGGCCAGCGACATTGTGCAGGCCACGGCGGCGAGCGCGGCGATCACGCGGCAAACCTTCCGTTTGAACGTATTGGTGAATGTCATTGGATTGCGTACCCGTCTTTCAGTGGGTTCGTCAGTGGGTGAGGATCTTCGAGAGGAAGTCCTTGGCACGGTCGGTCTGCGGATGCTCGAAGAACTCGTCGGGCGTGTTCTCTTCGAGAATCTGGCCGTCCGCCATGAAGACGATGCGGTCGGCGGCCTTGCGCGCGAAGCCCATCTCGTGGGTCACGCAGATCATCGTCATGCCTTCATGCGCGAGTTCGACCATCACGTCGAGCACTTCGTTGACCATTTCCGGGTCGAGTGCGGAGGTGGGCTCGTCGAACAGCATGACCTTGGGGCGCATGGCGAGCGCGCGGGCGATGGCCACACGCTGCTGCTGGCCGCCGGAGAGCTGGGAGGGCATCTTGCTGGCTTGGGAGTCGACGCCCACGCGGGCGAGCAGGTCCATGGCCAGTTGCTCGGCTTCCTTCTTGTCCATGTGACGCACCTTGATGAGGGCCAACGTCACGTTTTCAAGAATGGTTTTGTTGGCGAACAGGTTGAACGACTGGAACACCATGCCAACTTCGGCCCTGAGGTTCGCGAGCTCCTTGCCTTCCTGTGGCAGGGGCTTGCCGTCGATGCGGATGTCGCCGGAATCGATGGTCTCGAGGCGATTGATGGTGCGGCACATCGTGGACTTGCCTGAGCCGGACGGGCCCACGACCACCAGCACCTCACCCTTGGTGACGGTCAGGTTGATGTCCTTCAGGACGTGCAAAGCACCGAAGTGCTTTTCGACGTGGGTCAGTTCGACTAGCGGACGGTTCAGGTCCTCTTTGCCGGGAACCAGCGGGGTCAATTTGGCCTTGCTTGGTGATGTTGTGCTTGTCGTGCGCGAACGCACTGCTGTTTCATTGTTCGTTTCAGACATGAGTGGGAGGATAGCACACCGACGTTTCCAACGTGTTCACAGTATGTCCACACAGTTGCTCAGTCGATGTCTCATCTCCGCATCAGACATCGTGAAGGCGGCATTGGGCATCGGCATACATTCTCGCTGAGTCGCGCATCGCTCGGCGTCTGCTGTGCGCTGATTGCCTGCTGCGTGGTGGCTGAGACGTTGCTGCGACGGCAAAGCGGGCACGTGTTGTCCTATCTGCTGATTCCATGTTTGGCCTTGGTGTCGTTGGCGTTGCTGCCGCGTATGCCGCAGTCGGGCGCATGGCTGGCGGTCACTTTGTATTGTGTGGGGCTGGTCTCGCCGTTTCCCATGTCGTATTCGTATAAATGTGCTAGGCATTTTGAGCGTGGCTAGCTGTTCGCACACGATGAGTGCTGTTATACGGTGGACGACACTCCCGAAGCGCGGTGGATAACCGGGCGCGGCACACGATATGCCGGTGGATAACCGGTTCGCGCCGCTTAAGTTATCCCCATTTTCCAGTTTTGCCCCTATGCCACCGTGGAATGCGCTACGCTCGGCGCATGAACGGATACAGCGAAGTGCCGCACAATGGCGAAATCAACAACTATCTGCGCAAAGATCTTGACGCCAAAGCCACGGCCAAGAACACGGCCTGTTGGAATCTGCTGGGCAAAGTGCGCACGAAACGCACGTTGTGTTTCTCGCTGTATACCGCATTGGAATTATGCGGCGTGGAGTTGCCGAGGCACAGCACGTTGCCACAGAAGGACTTTTATGTGACGGTGAGGAGCAAGGGGACCCGCTCTTCATTGGACAATGTCGACTATCGCATATGGAATGCAAAGTTCAGCAGTATCGCTTTTTCAAACGGCGTAACCTGCATGCATCCCATGGATGCGTGGATACAGTTTGCCCAATATCTCAACCTCACCGAATTAGTGGTGCTGGCTGAAGCGCTCATCAGACGTTATGGATATGCCATTGAACAATTCACTCAACGACTAACGGCCTTTCACCGCGTTATTGGCCGTGCGCGTTGTGAGGCGGCGCTGAAGCTCGTAAAACCATCGGATTCCGTTCAGGAAACTCGTACACGCTTGGCGCTTATGCTTTTCGGCCTGCCCATACCGCAAACACAATACGGCATTACCGATTCAGAGAACGGATACACCTATACCGTTGACATGGCTTATCCACAATACAAAGTCGCTATTGAATATGATGGCGATCATCACCGTCGCTTCCGCAAACAATATGTGCGGGACCAGCAAAAACGTCGACGTCTGCGGCAATTGGGCTGGACCGTCATCGAGGTGTTCGCCGATGACCTGTGGAACACCGCCAAACAACGTGCCTTCGCACAAGAGGTTGCCACCGCGATGCAAATACCGCTTCCTGGCCGTCCTCAACCTTCATGCCGGGTATTAATAGACGGCAGCCTTACCATCAATGCGCGCAAAGGGGAATACAGGAGGCGGAAACAAGCAAAACACAACAAAGCCTCACAACATTGATCAAATACGGAGTTGCGATCGCTCCTCATGGGGCGGTAATTTGCCCATGGGGCGGTTTGAAGAAATTGTGAAACCGCGGAATTAAGCCATTTTGACCTACCGCCCCATGGGGTTTTCACCGCCCCATGGGTTGTTTACCGCCCCATGAAGAAGTTACTGCCCCATGAGGGGATAATCGGCAAACGCCAAGGGGGACACCGCATGGTGCGAGGTTTGCCGCATGGCGGAGGTGCCATCGGGCGGAGTATTTGGCACCCCTTGGCAGGTATTTGGCACATTGGGCCCCACCCGCAAAAAGCAAATGGCCCTTGGAATTATTCCAAGGGCCATTTGCGGCTAATAGCACCGGAGCATTACTCCTCGAAAATTAATCTACGCATGCGGAGACCGCCGTCCGAAGCCGAAGGCGCACTAAGGTGCGTCGAGTGCTGAGGAAAAGCGGTATACGCTCCGTAGATTAGTTTTCGTCGGCGTCCGGGTCGTAGTCGACGCCAGTCTCGGCGCGCTGCTCGTCGGAAATCGGGGCCGGAGCACCGGTCAGCGGGTCGCGGCCGCCGCCGGCCTTCGGGAAGGCGATGACGTCGCGGATGGAGTCTGCACCGGCCAGGATGGACACGGTGCGGTCCCAACCGAGGGCCAAACCCGCGTGAGGCGGAGCGCCGTACTTGAATGCCTCAAGCAGGAAGCCGAACTTCTCGTCGGCCTCTTCCTTGGTGATGCCCAGCACATCGAGCACACGGGCTTGGATGTCGTCACGATGGATACGAACGGAACCGCCGCCCATCTCCTCACCGTTGCAGACGATGTCGTAGGAATCGGACATGGCGTGCTCGGGATCCTTGTCGAACTTGTCGATCCAATCCTTGGAAGGCATGGTGAACGGGTGGTGCATGGAGGTCCACTTGGAGTGGCCGACAGCCACATCGTCATCATCCGGATCGTCGGTGGGCTTGAACAGCGGGAAGTCCACAACCCAAGTGAAAGCGAACTTCTTCGGATCCAGCAGGCCTTCGCGGGAGGCGAGCTCCACACGCACGGCACCCAGCAGCAGCTGGGCGGACTCGCGAGAACCGGCGGCGAAGAACACGGCGTCGCCTTCCTCGGCACCGACGGCCTCGCGCAGGCCGTTGCGCTCCTCATCGGACAGGTTCTTGGCGACGGGGCCCTTGAGCTCGCCGTTTTCGCCGAAGACCACGTAGGCAAGGCCCTTGGCTCCACGCTGACGAGCCCAATCCTGCCAAGCGTCGAACTGACGACGCGGCGTGGCGGCACCGCCCTTGAAGACCACGGCACCCACGTACGGGGCCTGGAACACGCGGAACGGCGTGTTCTTGAAGTACTCGGTCAGCTCCACCAGCGGGTTGCCGAAGCGCAGGTCCGGCTTGTCGGAGCCGTACTTGTCCATCGCATCCTTCCACGTGATGCGCGGCAGCGGCAGCTGGACCTCATAGCCGGCGGACTTCCAGATGGCGGCGATGACCTTCTCAGTCATGGCCATCACATCTTCCTGGTCCACGTAGGCCATCTCCATATCGAGCTGAGTGAACTCGGGCTGACGGTCGGCGCGGAAGTCCTCATCACGGTAGCAGCGGGCGAGCTGGTAGTAACGCTCGACACCGGAGACCATGAGCAGCTGCTTGAGGAGCTGCGGGGACTGCGGCAGGGCGTACCAGGAACCGGGAACCAGACGGGCCGGCACCACGAAGTCGCGGGCGCCTTCCGGGGTGGACTTAATGAAGGTCGGGGTCTCGACCTCGGTGAAGTCCATGTCTTCCAGCGCGTGGCGGGCGGCCTTAGCCATGTCGGAACGCAGCTTCAGATTGTACTGCATGGACGGGCGGCGCAGGTCAAGGTAACGGTACTTCAGACGCACGTCCTCGCCAGGCAGCTTGTTCTCGGACTCATTCTCAAGAGCGGTGGAAACCTGGAACGGCAGGGCGTCGGACTTGGCGAGGATCTCGATGGTCTCGGCCACAACCTCGATCTTGCCGGTGGCCAGATGGGTGTTCTCGTTGCCATCCGGGCGCAGGCGCACTTCGCCGGTAATCTGAATCACGAATTCGCTGCGCAGCGGGCGGGCCATATCCTCGTCGTAAATGACGACCTGCACGAGGCCGGTCGAATCACGAAGGTCGATGAAGGCCACGCCACCGTGATCACGGCGTCGGTCAACCCAACCGGCGAGGGTGACCTTCTGGCCGACCAGGGCCTCGGTCACTTCAGTGGCATGATGTGTTCTGTAAGCCGTCTGGCTCATTGTCTTGTTTCTCCTCGATTTTTCGCGCGAATACGTCAGATTTCGACGGTTTGCTGGGCAACCACAGTATCCGGCTCCCACGACGTGCAATCGGCGGCAACCTGCTCGCCCGTGACGATGTTCTTGACCTCGTCGCCAGCGGGCTCTGCGCCTTCCGCACCTTCGGCAGCGGTGGCCGGGAACCACACGTACGGAATGCCGAGTTTGTCCGCGTACTTGATCTGCTTGCCGAGCTTGGCCGCGGTGGGTGCCACGTCAGTAGCGATGCCGCGCGCACGCAGTTGGTTCGCAATACGATTGGCGGCCGGGCGGTCCTCTTCATTCCACACAGCGACCAGCACGGCGGCCGGGCTGACACGGTTGGCGTGAGCGCCGGCGGTGTGCAGCATGTAGCTGACCAGTCGGCTCAGGCCGATGGACAGGCCCACGCCCGGATACTTGCGGTTGCCCTGGGAGGCGAGATTGTCGTAACGGCCACCGGAGCAGATGGAGCCGAGTGATGCGGCACCGTCGAGGAAGGTCTCGTAGACGGAACCGGTGTAGTAGTCGAGACCGCGGGCGATCTTCAGGTCGGCGATGACGGAACCGGGGCGGATGGCGGCGGCTTCGTCGACGATCATGGCCAGGGTATCGAGTCCCTGACGAGCCAGCGTGTAGGCCTCGGAATCCTTGACGATGCCGTGAGCCTCGCACAGCGCATCGAACTTAGCGGCAAGCTCGGCACCGTCGGAGGCGGTGAGCTCGGCCAATTCGAGGCAGGCGCGCGCCTGTGCCTCGGTGGCGCCGCAGGTCTCGGTGAGCAGTCGGGCCACCTCATCGGCACCGATCTTGTCGAGCTTGTCGATCTCGCGCAGCACGCCTTCGACGTCCGTCAGGCCAAGGCCACGGTAGAACCCCTCAGACAACTTGCGATTATTGGCGTGCACGGTGGCCTTGGGGAGGCCATACGCGCGCAGCTCTTCCAGTGCGGAGACCATGACCAGCGGCAGTTCCACTTCATAGTGGTCGGGCAGGTCGCCGGCGCCGATCACGTCGATGTCGGCCTGCACGAACTCGCGGAAGCGGCCTTCCTGCGGACGCTCGCCACGCCACACCTTCTGAATCTGCCAGCGCTTGAACGGGAACGCCAACGCACCCGAGTGCTCGACCACATACCGGCTCAGCGGCACGGTCAGATCGAAATGCAGGCCCAAACGCTCTTCAATCGGAGTGTCGGATTCATGACCGACCTCCTGCAAACGGCTCAGCAGGTAAATCTCCTTGCTGGTCTCGCCTTTTTTCAGCAAAGAAGCGCCGGTTTCCACCGCTCGCGTCTCAATGCCGATGAAGCCGTTGAGCTCAAAAACCTTACGAAGCGTATCGATAACACGCTGCTCCACAACACGTTCGGAGGGGAGCCACTCCGGGAATCCTGATATTGATGCACCTTTAGCCACGAAATCAATATAATAGGTGAGGGTTGCGTCAAAACTTCCTGGTTCGCCCGGGATGGGAGACGCTCCCGCTTATGCATTCTACGCTTTAAGGAGCTGGCCATGGCCGACGAAACTGTCACCGAACCCGTAAACACCGCTGCGCCCGAAGAGCAGGCAACGACACCCGCACCCGAGGCCAGCGCGGCCACGCCGGCGCCGACTCCGTCCCCCGCTTCCATGCCGAAACCGCACGCGCCCTCCCCCGCCGCCTTCGCCAAGAAGACTCCGGCGGCCAAGCCGCGCGCTGCCGCCCCGGCCGCCGCCACCGCCGCCTATTCCGAGGCTGATGTCAAGGCCGCCGAGGCCTTCGGCCGCGTGGATGACAACGGCACCGTCTTCGTCAAGGATGGCGACGCCGAGCGCGAGGTAGGCCAGTTCCCGGATGTCTCCAAGGAAGAGGCGTTGGCACTGTACGCCCGTCGTTTCCTGGATCTCAAGGCCAAGCTCGATCTGCTGGCCACCCGCCTGGCTTCCCCGAACATCAAGGCCCGTGAAATCGACGAATCCGTGAAGCTCTTGGGTGAAGAAACCTCCGAGCCAGCCGTCGTGGGCGATCTTGCCGCACTCAAGACCCAGTACGAGGAGCTGAAGGCTGCCGGCGAGGCCAAGAAGACCGAAATCGCCGAGGCACGCAAGGCCGCCCAGGCCAAGGCCGTTGCCGAGCGCACCGCCATTGTCGAGAAGGCTGAAGCACTGGCCGCTTCTCTGGGCGACAACACCAACTGGCGCTCCACCGCCGACAAGTTCCGTAACCTGTTCGACGAGTGGCAGAACCACCAGCGCACCACCGTGCGCATCGACAAGCCGGAGGCCGAGGCGCTGTGGAAGCGCTTCTCCGTCGCCCGTACCACCTTCAACCAGGCTCGCCGCAAGTGGGCTCAGGCTCGCGACAACGAGCGTACAGCCGCCAAGGAAGCCAAGGAAGCGATTATCGCCGAGGCCAATGAGCTCAAGGATTCCACCGCTTGGGGTGAGACTTCCCGCAAGTTCAACGATCTGATGGACCGTTGGAAGAAGGCCGGCCGCGCTGGCCGTAACGAGGACGACGAGCTGTGGGCCAAGTTCCGCGAAGCCGCCGACACCTTCTTCAACGCTCGTCAGGCCGATCGCGATCAGATCAACTCCTCCGAGAAGGAGAATCTGGCTGCCAAGGAGGCTCTGCTGGTCAAGGCCGAGGCTCTGGTGCCGGTGAAGACCGACGCCGAGGCCAAGAAGGCCCGCCAGGAGCTGGCCAAGATTCAGGAAGAGTGGGATCAGATCGGTTACGTGCCGCGTGACGATATGCGCCGCATCGAGAACCGTCTCGACGCCGTTGACAAGCAGATCAAGGCCATCGAGGATGCCGCTTGGAAGCAGACCGATCCGGAGGCCGACGCCCGCAAGTCCAGCTTCGAGGAGCAGCTCAACGCCCAGCTCGCCGAGCTCGACGCCAAGATCGCGGCCGAATCCGACCCGAAGAAGAAGGCCAAGCTCGAAGCCGAGAAGGCCACTAAGGAGCAGTGGCTGAACGCCATCAAGTAAGGGTCTCGCCAGGTGCCCCTCAGAGAGGGGAGCTGGCAGCAAGGCTGACTGAGGGGAGTTTACGGTTATACCGCAAGCTCCCCTCAGTCGTCTACGGCGACAGCTCCCCTCAGCGAGGGGAGCTTCGTCATATTTATGCCGTTTTCTCCTGCCCTATACTCATAACTTCACCCCATAGTTCCTCAGTCACCCAGCAATTGGTGTCTTACGCCTGAGTCCCTACCGGTACTGCAACAACTGCCGTGAGCCCTTGATGTGCGGCCAGATATTCATGCAACGGCTGGCTGTATGGCATATCCAGCTCGCCGTAATTGGTTCCGGCACGGAAGGCGGGGTAACTGTCGCCGCCCTGAAGCAGATATGAATTGGACGCGATAATCACCAGGTCATCGTCCGCAATCGGTCGGCCGTCAACGGCGAGGTTCGCGATACGAACCGCCGCATGTTCGTCGGCAGCACACTCGTCAGCGTCAGCGTTGGTATCAGCGCCGGAATCAGTATCAACGCCGGCATCGGCATTGCCGCTCTCACCAGCCGTACCGCATTCGGCATACCGATACGTCACGTTCGAGGAGATGCCGAGCCAGCGCCGCTCCAGTCGCCCATCGTCACGGCGAAATTGCTCGGCGAGCACTCTCTTCACATCGCGCCCGGTGAGCGTCTCATGCGCGGCCTTGAACTGCAAGGCCATGAGACTATCCACCTCGCGCACGGTGACTTTGCCATCGCCATTCATATCAAGCCGTGGAGTCCGCAGACTGCCATTATTCGAAAATCCGATTACCGGCAAGCGATTCCCGGCATACACATGCTTCATGATTGACTCTCGGTTCGCGTCCGCCACCAGCACACCGACCGTATTCCCGTGCTTGTCCGAACCTTGTTTGTCGAAATTCACGCCGGAGGCCAAGGTGCCAATCACCGCGCTGCCGGTATGGTTCGCATATGTTGCCGACGCCTGGTAAATATGCTGCGCGCGCGATACCTCATCGTTCTCCTCAGCACCGGCAGACATCCAAGCGGCTTGCGCCGGATGCGCATTAAGCCCATCCACGCCCAGCACGCCGTCAACCGCCGTATGGCTGGTGCCATTGCCGAGGTCCACATCGGCCACTCGCACCGTGGCGCGACGCCCGGCACCGGTGATGATCAAATCCTGCACGGCCATGTTCCGCCCGAAGCTGCCCGCCTCGTAAATAGGCGCGCCACCCGCGGTTGTACCGTGCTTGATCGCGTGACTGTGACCGGTGTATACCACATCAACATCTCGCCCAATATCGGCGGCGGCTGAAGCATCGGCATGCAGCAAGGCCACCACCGCATCCACCTTTCCGGAGCGCTTGAGTTCACGGGCCACACGATTGATCGCGTCCACCGCCCGTTCGTCAAGATCGGCATCACGAGTGATCTGCGGAGTGGCCACCGAGCCGAGCGCATCAGTAAGGGCGCCCACGAAACCGATCCGCTTGCCGTTCACCGTTCGAATCGTAGAGTCACGTACGTGGCTCAGCAGTCCGTCAGGCGACTTATTGGCGGCAGACGCGTTGGCGCACAGCCAGTCGATGCCGTTGCTGGGATCAGCGATACGATTGTTGAAATCGGCGACACCGCGGTCGAACTCATGGTTGCCTATCGCCGAAATCGTCAATCCCCACGCTTTGGCCATATCCAGCGTGGGTTGGTCCTTCTCCACCGCCGACTCATACGGGGAGCCTCCCACCAAATCGCCGGTCGATACCGGAATCATATTGCCGGGATTATGGCTGTCGGCCACGGTGAAGGCGGTGGCGTTGTCCGCACCACGTTCGATATGCCCGTGAAAATCAGTGATGTCGGCGATGGTCACCGTACGGGTGCCGGAAGATGGATTATCGCCGGAAAAAGGAACGGCTCCCGTGGTTCCCGCACAAGCATAAGGAACCACCAGAGCCGTAAGGATAAGCGCTACTGCACCAAAAGCGATCCCCGATCGCTTGCCGGCCCACCGCCGGTTCTTCATATTCCTGCTCACACCAGTCACGCTAGAATCGTCGATTGAATGGCCATGCCTAGGAAGGCGACTCTCAGGTGAATTCTTAGCGGCGTCTTGGGATGGGAAAGGCCTGACCCCGTACTATCAGGGTCAGACCTTTGCAACCCGAGTCACTACGAATGCGTCAGCAAGGGGAGATTACTCGCCAAATTCCTCGGCACAGATCTCAGCTACCGCACCCACGCACGCCTCGGCAATCAGACGGCCGCGTTCGGCGCTTGAGCCGGCCGGATTGGCGAGTCCGCCGTGAGCGGGAACGTCACCTTGGCGCACAGGGTAGCGGACATAGGATTTCGCCGTGGCACCGGCTTCCTCGACCATACGGTCCATGTGCACCAGTTCCGGCGCATAGTGGAGCATCAACGAAGTTTCGGTGACGGCCGCATGCTCCAATGCCCAGCCGGGGAACACCAATCCATCGAACACCTTGTCGATAACCGACTGCGGAACTGGATCCCACCAATTGGTTTCCACGATGGTGGCTACTCCCCCGGTTTCGCGGGTGACCAGATCGATGGCCTCGACGATGAACGCCTCGTTTTCAAAATGCGCGTTCATGACGACGATCTTGGTGAAGCCATCGGCGATGAGTTCGCTCAGCACGTCGTGCATTTGGTTGATCACTGTCACGCCGTTCATGTCGATAGTGCCCGGGAACAGCGGCCCGCCACCGGAGAGCGGCTTGGACTTGTATCCGTAGCTCAGGGTGGGCAGCACGGTGCCGTCGATGCGTTCCGCCAGATCTTCGGCGACCCGCGTGGCGAGTACCGCGTCGGTGCCGATGGGCAGATGCTGGCCGTGCTGTTCGGTCGAACCGATCGGCACGATGACGGGACGAGTCTTCGCCTCCCTGAATTCCGGCCAGGTCATGTGGTCCATACGGCGGTTGCTACCCATTGCAGTACTCCTTTAGGTTGGTGGTGGATTGGATGGTCGATGAATACGCCCGGCTCCCTCGGGGAAGGAGCCGGAGCTGAGGAGATCAGATGTGATTCAGATCCTTGTCGGTGTTTTCGTGGGAGAGGATCATCGCGACCAAGGCGATGGCCGCAACGCCCACCATGTACCAGGCCGGGGCGATGGACGAACCGGTCAGGGCAATCAGGACAGTGGCGATGAACGAGGCCGTACCACCGAAGATGGCGTTGGCCAGATTGAAGCTGAACGCGAATCCGGTGAAGCGCACGGAGGTGGGGAACGTCTCGGTCAGGTAGCTGGACAGGGTACCGTCGTTGGCGGTCAGGGTGGCGCACATTGCCAGCTCAACCAGCAGCACGGGCCAGAACTGGGAGGTGTTGAGGATGAGGAAGGCAGGAACGGTGAGGACGATGAACGCCACGCAAGCGCCGATGAGCACCTTCTTGCGGCCGAATTTGTCGGAGATGTGGCCCATGCCGAACACCATGAACACGTAGGCGACCAGGCAGATGGTGGTGATGGTGCCGGACTGGGGGGCGTCCATGCCGACGGTGTCAGACAGATAGGTCGGCAGGTAGGTGAGCACGGTGTAGAAGCCGACCGCGTTCAGCACGCAGGCTCCGAAGCTGATGATCAGAGCCTTGAGATGGTTGTGGAACAACTCGGCGAGCGGGGCGAACATGCCGCTCTTGGCAGCGATTTGACCGTCGGCGGAGGCGGCGCCCTTGGACTCAAGCGCATCGTTCATCGACTGGTAGACGGGGGAATCAGCGAGCTTGGCGCGGATGTACAGCACAATCAGACCGAGCGGGCCGGCCAGCAGGAACGGCACACGCCATCCCCAACCGACCATCGCGCTAGAGTTCATGTTGGCGGTCATCAGCGTGGCCAGAGTAGAACCGGCGAGCAGACCGATAGCGGTGGAAGCCGGAATCAGCGAGCAGTAGATGCCGCGCTTTGAAGTGGGCGCATATTCGCCGAGGAACGTGGCCGCACCGGCATATTCACCGGAGGCGGAGAAGCCCTGCACCATGCGCAGCAGAAGAAGCAGAATCGGCGCGCCAACGCCAATCACCGAGTAAGACGGCAGGCAGCCGATCAGGAAGCTCGCACCGGACATGAACATAATCGAGTGGGCCAGTGCGGCTTTACGGCCTTTCTTATCTCCATAGCTACCCCAGAACAGTGCGCCGATTGGGCGAAGGATGAAGGATAGCGCGAACACGCCGAAGGTCTGCAGCATGGCGACGGTGTGATTGTCGGTTGGGAAGAACACTAGGGCGATAGTGGTGGCGAAGTACGAATAGGAGGCGTAGTCGAACCACTCGATGAAGTTGCCGAGGAAGGAAGATACCGCGACTTTTCTGACCATGGCCTGTTCTTCAGTTTGCGGGGTGGAATTCATCAGTCGTGCAGATGTAGTAATCGTTGCGGAACTCATGATGTCACCGTCCTTTCAAGGATGTGCTGTTCGTGTGACTGAATGAGATTCAAGTGGGAATCCGTTTCGCAGCAGGTCGACCAGCGCCGCGATAGCCTCGACTATGCCCTTGAGTATTTGCTGAAACGTGAATCGTCGATTAACCAGTTCGGCGTAGAAGTGGACAGGTTGCCCAGTGGCACTGCCGTATTATTCACCATGCTGTTCTTGCCATGATTTCGTGAGTTTGGCGGCGAATAGCAGCATCGACCAGTTCGGTTTGTCGTTATAGTCGACGCCGACCATTTGTATCACTTTGTCCAGTCGGTTGTACAGGGTTTGCCGTCTGATACCCAATTGCTCGCACGCGCCGGTTTTGCTATCGAGGTTGTCGAAGCAGACGCACAGTGTGTCCAGCAACAACGGAGAGGCGGCGACCTCGAATCCGATGGTCTGCACCACGAGCATGCGCATCGCCTTGTCCATATCAGAGGATGCGACGAAACGGTCGACGAGTGCGGACATGGTACTTACGATTCGCCCGTATGCCGGTTCCTGATTGGCGATGTCACGCAATACCGCGAACCCGTCGACCAGCGTCACCGTGTCCAATGCCACTCGGCCATGCACCACGTATATACCGTCGCCTTCCAGTACGGCAAGCGCATCCATGCAATGGCGTCCGAATGCGGCCGCACCGTCTGAGGAATCGGTGGTGGAGCACCATCCGACCATCAAGTCACCTTCCAGCATGCAGGAGACGGCGCATCCCGACCGTTCTTCGAACCGTTCGACCATCGTCGATACATGGTTGATGCCTTCCACCACCGATCTGAACCGAAAAGCGAATGGCATATAGATGCATGATCCGGCAAAACCCAGCGCTTCGAGCATCGCATGCGCTTCCTGCGCCTCAAATGTATTGACGTGCACGCCGTCGGCCGGACCCATACTCAGATGATGCATCATGCCCATGCGCGCACCGCCGTCAATATAAAGGGCAGCCACCGGAGACACGATGGTGGCGATGGCCCGACGCATCGTGGCGTCGGAAGTCATGGTGCGTTGCGTGATCTCCAATGCTCCCACCGGCCGGGAGCGACTTTCAAGGGCGATGACGGCGCTCGATTCGTTGCCGGCATCGAACGCATGACCCGCTCGAGCGGCCAACAGACCGTCACCATCGAAAATGGCGACGCTTTCGCCGAACAGCGACGCAATGGTTTCGGCCACAGCCTCGATATTGCCGGTACGGGACAATCCCTCACGTAATGAAGTGGACATTGTGTCCACCTCCAATTGCAAGTGCATCTGTTCGTGCACGATAGCGGTATTGACGCTCTGACAGATGTCGACAAAAGGTACGCGAGATTTCAAACCAATCAACGTCAACCCATGCAGCCTGGCCGCAGACACCAGTTCGTCCGGCATCCGCACCACACCCTCCACCAGTTCGACCACCGGAGCGGCGACACCAGCCTGTGCCAGGCTTGCTACATATTGTCCTAGCGTGCCGTGCCAATCGGCGGCGAGCAGAGCGTTGCCCTCGATAATCAGCATCTCACCGCCCGAAAGGAAGCTGGAGACATCCTCTCGCTCGTTGGTGAACACCCATCGCACTGGCGTATCGAGGTCTTTGCCTTCGACCTCCACCACAGGATCGGCTCGTTTGAACTGCGTGTTATGAAGCACACTGCGAATCGATACAGTCATACAATCTGTCCATTCCCCCGCGGAACACCGGTCGTTCCGGTTAACCTCACCGCAAAGCGTGCTGTTGACAATAACCTCAGTTGGTTACGCGGGCAGTCGGTTCACGTAACCGTTCGGCAACACACCAGTTGAAGGAGCGACGATGACTACCACACTGTTCACCAACGCACATATCGCCACCGGAGAACCCGGAAGCACGGCTGCAAGCACCCTGCCATTGCAGGACATTCTCGTCACGGATGGTGTGTTCACCGCATTCGGCCCCGGACTCGCGCAACAATATGAGGCTCAGGGTGGTGATCTGGCGGCCATTGAGGTGGTCGATCTGGGCGGCAAACTTGTCTGCCCACCGTTCTGCGATACGCATCTGCACCTTGATTACGTATTCACGGCCCGCAAGCCCGGTGCGGTGAATGAAAGCGGAACCTTGTTTGAGGGCATCCAGCGATGGAGTGAGACCAAGTCCGACTTGACGGTCGACGAGATCAAGCAGCGCGCGAAAATCGGCATTAAGAAAGAAATGCTGCATGGCGTGCAGCTCATTCGATCCCATGCCGATGTGACCGACCCGAACCTGACCTCGTTAAAGGCGCTGCTGGAGCTTAAGGAGGAATTGAAGGATACGGTCACTCTCCAGATCGTCAGCTTCCCGCAGGAGGGCATGTACTCCTACGAGGGCCCGCATGGCGAATCGGGTGCCGAGCTGGTGGAGGAAGGACTCAAGATGGGTGCCGACTGCGTGGGCGGCATCCCCCATTTCGAACAGTGCCGTGAGTTTGGCGAGCATTCCATGCACACGGTAGTTGAGTTGGCTTCGAAATACGACAAGCTCATCGACGTGCATTGCGATGAGACGGATGATCCGAATTCCCGTTACGTGGAGCTGCTTTCGGCGCTGGCATATAAGGCTGGCATTGGCCCGAAGGTCACCGCCAGCCACACCTGTTCGCTGGGATCGGCGGACAACGCCTACTTCTTCCACCTGACCAAGCTGCTTAAGGCGGCGCATATCAACTTCGCCTGCGCCCCCACCGAGAACCTGTATTTGCAGGGCCGTCAGGATACCTTCCCCAAGCGCCGTGGCATCACGCGAGTCAAGGAGCTCACTGAGGCGGGTGTCAATGTGTCATTGGGCCAGGATTCAATGCAGGACCCGTGGTACCCGTTGGGCAATGGCAATATGATGCTCATTCTTGATTATGTGCTGCATTTGGCACAGATGATGAGCTTTGAAGAAATCGACGATGCGTTGAAGTTCCTGACCGTCAACGGTGCCACTACGTTGGGCCTGCGCGATATGTACGGCTTGGAAACGGGCAAGCCAGCAAACTTCATTGTGCTGGACGCCGATAGCGTGTTCAACGCCGTGTATGAGCGCTGCTCGGTATTGCGTTCGGTGCGCGCCGGCCGCACGCTGTTTACCCGCGAGGAGACCATCGACACCGGACTCGCCCTGCTGTAATAATCCGACACAAACAGTAGCTCCCCTTGACAGGGGAGCTGTCGCCAGAGGCAACTGAGGGGTAGACCACAAACGTGCACATCATGTGTGCGCAGGTCTACCCCTCAGTCAGCTTCGCTGACAGCTCCCCTGTCAAGGGGAGCTTTGCTGGTATGCGCTAGCTACGCTATCGAAACGGACTACTCCTGCGGAGCGTCACCGGAATCGGCGGGAGCGGATTCGGCCGGCTCAGTGGCCGGAGTGGCGTCGGCTGGAGTCTCGCCATCAGTGGCGGCACCGTCTTCGGCGGGCTTATCGGCGGCGGCCGGCTCCTCGAACTCCTCACCCTTGAAGGTGAATTCGCCGAGGATACCCTCGCCTTCCGCATCCACAATCACGCGCTGACCGTCTTCGAGATCGCCCATCAGGATCTTCTCGGAGATGGCGTCCTCGATGTCGCGCTGAATCACGCGGCGCAGCGGACGGGCACCGAGCAGCGGGTCGAAGCCCTTCTGCGCGAGCAGGTCCTTGGCGGCGTCGGTGAGTTCGAGCGACATATGACGGTCGAACAGGCGGTCGTTGAGCTGCTTGACGTCCAGATCCACGATCTGGCGCACCTGCGGCTCGGTGAGCTGCTTGAAGACGATGATGTCGTCCAGACGGTTCAGGAACTCCGGGCGGAACTGCTGCTTCAATTCGGAGCTGACCTGGTCCTTCATGCGCTGGTAGCTGGACTCGTTGTTGGCACCTAGGTTGAAGCCCGTGTTGGCGGCCTTGGCGATGTCTCGCGTACCGAGGTTGGTGGTCAGGATGATGATGGTGTTCTTAAAGTCCACCTTGCGGCCCTGACCGTCGGTCAGGTGGCCGTCATCGAGCACCTGCAGCAACGTGTTGAAGATGTCCGGATGAGCCTTTTCGATCTCGTCGAACAGCACCACGGAGAACGGCTTGCGGCGCACCTTTTCGGTGAGCTCGCCGCCTTCCTCGTAGCCGACGTATCCCGGAGGCGCACCGAAGAGTCGCGAAGCCGCGTACTTCTCGGAGAACTCGGACATATCCACGCGAATCAGCGCGTCCTCATCGTCGAACAGGAATTCGGCGAGCGTCTTGGCCAGCTCGGTCTTGCCGACGCCGGTGGGGCCGGCGAAGATGAACGAACCGGACGGGCGCTTCGGGTCCTTCAGACCCACGCGAGTACGGCGGATAGAGCGGGACAGGGCGGAAACCGCCTCGTCCTGGCCGATGATGCGCTTGTGCAGTTCGGCTTCCATGTTGAGCAGTTTCTTGGACTCGGCCTGAGTCAGCTTGAACACCGGGATACCGGTGGTGGAGCTGATGACCTCGGCGATCACGTCCTCGTCCACGACCATCTTGACGTCGGACTCGCCTTCGCGCCAGGAGTCTTCCTTCTGCTTGCGATCGGCTTCCAGCTTCTCCTGCTTGTCGCGCAGTTCGGCGGCCTTCTCGAAGTCCTGGCCCTTGATGGCCTCGTCCTTGTCGGCGGCGATCTTGGCGATCTTCTCGTCGAGTTCCTTGAGCTCAGGCGGGGCGGTCAGGCGCTTGATGCGCAGGCGTGCACCGGCCTCATCGATCAGGTCGATGGCCTTGTCAGGCAGGTTACGGTCCTGGATGTACCGGCTGGACAGCTCTGCGGCAGACTGCAGCGCGCCATCGGTGATGGTCACGTGGTGGTGGTTCTCGTAACGGGAACGCAGGCCCTTCAGGATCTCGATGGTCTCGGCGATGGTCGGCTCGTGCACCTGAATCGGCTGGAAACGGCGTTCCAGAGCCGCGTCCTTCTCGATGTACTTGCGGTACTCGTCGGTGGTGGTGGCACCAATGGTCTGGAGCTCGCCACGGGCCAGCATCGGCTTCAACATGTCGGAGGCACCCAGCGCGCCGTCAGCCGAGCCGGCGCCCACGATGGTGTGAATCTCGTCGATGAACAGCACGATGTCGCCACGAGTCTTGATTTCCTTCAGCACCTTCTTCAGGCGCTCCTCGAAATCACCACGGTAGCGGGAGCCTGCCACCATGGAACCGAGGTCCAGCGAGTAGACCTGCTTGCCCTTCAGGGTTTCCGGCACGTCGCCGGCTTGGATCTTCTGGGCCAAGCCTTCGACCACAGCGGTCTTGCCCACGCCGGGCTCGCCGATCAGCACCGGGTTGTTCTTGGTGCGGCGGGAAAGCACGACCATAACGCGCTCAATCTCGTTGGTACGGCCGATGACCGGGTCCAGCTTGCCTTCAGCGGCTTCGGCGGTCAGGTTGCGGCCGAACTGATCGAGGATGGCGGAACCGGACTTGTTCTGCTTGTCCGTCACGCCGCCGGCGTTGGCCAAGTCGCCCTTGCCGTCACCGGTGCCGGTGCCGGAGTTGCCGCGAATCATATCGATGGTCGCGCTACGCAACTCGCCCAGATCGACGTCCATCTTGATGAGCACCTGGGTGCCCACGCCTTCGCCTTCGCGAATCAGGCCGAGCAGGATGTGCTCGGTGCCGATGTAGCTGTGGCCCAGCTGCAGGGCTTCACGCAGCGAAAACTCCAACACCTGCTTGGCGTGCGGAGTAAAGGGGATGTGCCCGTTCGGAGCCGCGTTGCCCTTGCCGATCATTTCTTCAACCTGCTTGCGGGTGGCATCCAGCTCCACGCCCTTCGAGGCGAGTGCCTTGGCGGCTACACCCTCACCTTCGCGGATCAGTCCGAGCAGCAGGTGTTCGGTGCCGATGTAGTTGTGCTGAAGGGCCCTCGCCTCTTCCTGCGCCAACACGATCACGCGCCGTGCACGGTCGGTAAACCGTTCGAACATGCTTGTCCTTCCTCAATTGACATTCCGTCTTACTCTACCGATTCACGATGACGTTTATTCATCGGATTCCACGAATTGCGCCGTGAGAGGAGAAGAAAACGATATGCTGGTTCTAGATTCACCCGTAGTCGATTACAAGGAGGCTCGAAATGAGTGAAGCTGCAACCAAGCCCGACATCGTTGTCGGTGTGGATGGTTCCGATGAATCCTTTGCCGCGCTGAAGTGGGCGCTTGAGGAGGCCTCGTTAACCGGTCAGAGCGTCAACGCCGTGTTTGGCTGGACGCATTCCTGGGATATGGGGTCCGAACCGGACAGCGACGAGGCCTGGGCCAAGGTCCGCCACGATATTGCCAACGAGCTGCGTGTGTGGGTCGACAAGGCCGCTGCAGGCATCGACTTCGATCCGGCGAATCTGAAGCTCACCTCGGTGAAGGCCTCCGGTACTTCGGCCCTGCTGCAGATCGGCCATGATTCGCAGCAGATCGTGGTCGGCCGCCGCTCGCTGAGCCGTATGGCCCGCTGGTTCATGGGGTCCCTGTCCGCTTCGCTGGCCGAGGCCGCCGAAGTGCCGGTGACCGTGGTGCGCATCGCCGGCAGCGAGGATGAGACCGTGACCGAGGCCATTGCCAACGCCCTGACTCCGGGAGACAAGCCCGTTCACTACACGCAGCCTCAGCCGGTGGTTGAGGAGGCTCGCCGCCCGGTGGTGGTTGGTGTGGATGGTTCCGAGACTTCCCGCCGTGCGTTCGATTTCGCACTGGAAGAAGCACGACTGCACGACGCGCCGCTGCATGTGATGTTCTGCTGGCAGCTCAAGGATTTGGGCGTTATTCCGGGCTATGAGAACGCCGTGGCACCGGTGAAGGTCGGTCAACGCCGCGCCGAGGAGATTCTCTCTGAGCTGATGGCCAAGGCCCGGATTCCCGATGGCGTCAAGGTCAGCACAAACGCCTTCCATATTCCCGCATCCAAAGGTCTGATCGCGGCCTCGCGGTACGCCAGCCATCTGGTGGTCGGCTCGCGTGGCCTGTCCGGGCTGGACGCGCACTTCCTGGGATCGGTGTCCCGCCAGATCGTGAACTTCGCCGAATGCACGGTGACCGTGGTGCACTGATTCACCAAAATCGGCATGGAGTGCTAACGCACGCCTCGGTGATGGGCTTGCAGGGAGGAATTCTTTATTCCTGCAACCCCATCACCATCTACTTTTCGCGGAATTCGGAGTTTATTCCTCGTCCGCCCTGTTCTGGCGCAGCTGCTCAATGAGATCGATGACGGTTTCGAGTTCAGGAGTCACATCGTCTGAAGGACGAACGTTATCCTCTTCGTCGTCCATCTCATCATCCTCATCATCATCGGCAACGGTGTTGTTGAGGATATCCTCTTCGGTGGCCTCGTCGTCAGCATCAGACTTGGAATCGTCGCTGGAATCAGCTGCATCAACATCCACAACGGAATCAGATACGTTCTGTGCAACGGACTCATCACCGGCAGACTGGGATTGCGAGGTCCCGTCGCCTGCCGCCTCCTCAGCGGGCTCAGTATCGACGGCGTTCCCGTCAACAGTCTTCTGTGCTTCGATATCATCACCGGCAGGCTCGCCTGTCTTGTCGGTTTCGCCTTCGGCCTCGTCCTGGGCAGCCGGCTCCTGCTTGCGCGGACGGTTGGCCACCACGTCGATATGCAGATCGTCGAAAGCAGGCTTGGACTGCACCCACAGCTGGCTTGGCTCGGGAGGTTCGATTTCGGAATGCTCGCCGCAGCCGTGGTCCAAGGAAACCACGCGGCCGTCATCCGGACTCCACTTGTTGGCGCACACGCCGAACATACGGTCGAGCTCGCCCGCGAGCGGCACGAAGAAACCACAGGTGGAGCACAGGTTGCCTTCGGCGGTTTTGGTGCTCAACGCTTTGGGGCCTCGCGGACCTTCATACCAGCGCTTGGCAGCCTGCGCGCGGCCCAGCGAGGTCAGCACGTGACGGCGGGGCAGTCGGAAGGTCTCGACGGCGTCGTTGACATCCTGCAGCGAGGATTCCTCGACTTCGCCTTCCTCGATGCGCTCGTCATCCGGATCGGTACCGATCGAATCGGTGGGAGCCAGATCCGTGGGCTCAAGGCGATCCTTCCAAGGAATCCACTTGGGCGGCATCAACGCGTCCTCAGTGGGGATCAAGGAGGATTCGTTGACGGTCCAAGAGTCGATCTCCTCGTCGTGATACAGCGTCACCGACCATTGCCATCCTTCGTAGCCACGGATATTCGCGGCGAAGCGGAAGTCAGTGACGTGATCCTCAAGATCATATGAGGTAACGAAATCCCCCACCTGATCGCTCTCGCCGGCCACTTCGAGCAGCACGGCGCGCGCGATGGCGTGAGGGTCCGGTGTCACGATGGTTTCGGTGGTATCAGTCATAGATCAGATCAGTCCTGTACATCGAATTGATCCGCCACCGCACGCAGCAACGTGGCCAGCTTTTTGCTGTCGGCAGCAGATGGGTAACGGTGACGGCGCAACGTATTGCCGGCCGCATCAAGCATCTTGATGAGGTCCTCGCAGATGGCGGCCATGTCATCCGCCTTCGGGCGGGTGGCCTTGACCAAGCTGGGAGCGGAGGCGATCAGGCGAACATCCATGGCCTGCGGCCCACGACGGCCGTCCACCACGGAATACTCCACCTTGGCCCCCTTGCGCAACGTGGTGACGCCAGTGGGTAGGGCCTGAGCCGGCAGGAACACGTCCTTGCCTTCCTCACTGGTGATGAAGCCATAACCCTTGGCTGCGTCAAACCAACGAACTCGACCGGTGGGCATTGCGAACCTTCCTTAATCCTCAATGGAAATAGTAAACCGAAGGTACAGTTTACCTCACAGGGCTTGACCTCACGCTTTGGGCTGAGTCGCCTGAGTCTTACGCTCAGAGCTGAACCAAGAAGTCTTCTGTTTGGCGTCCTTGGTTTTGCCGGTGGACTGCTTGGGCTCAGGAGCGGCGATCTGCTCAATCGGCAGCACCACGGTGAAGGTCAGGCCTCCCCCATCGGTGCCGGTGGCGCAGATAAAGCCGTGATGTGCTTTGACCACGGATTGCGCGATGGCCATGCCCAAACCAGTACCGCCCTTTTCGCGGGCACGGGATGGGTCCGCGGTGTAGAAGCGTTCGAAAATCTTCGAGCGCGATTCAGGCGGCACGCCGGGGCCATGGTCCACGAAACGCAATACGGCATATCGATAGCCGGTCTGCATCGAGGCACCTACTTCGGCAGCGTCGATGAACCGCCGCATTGACGCGTCGCTGGCGGGCATGCGGGCGAGCTGTCTTGGATCGATGGCGGCCGGCATCACACCGAGCGCGGCTTCAGCGGGCGAATCGGCAGGCGTGTAGCGGTGGATGTTGCCCACGATGTTGGTCACCACCTGGCGCAGTCGAGAGGCATCACCGGGCAGTACGACCTCAGGCCAATCGCCTTCGGCAAGGCTGAATTCGGCGGGATGGTTCAAATCGCGCGCCGGTTCGAGGGAAATCTGCATGCGGCGAACGGCACGGTCCGGGTCGAGCGCATGCAAATCGTCGACGGCGTCGGTGACCAGCGACGAGAGTTTCACCGTGCCGGTCATATCGATGCCGCGCCCCTCATCGAGACGGGCCAAAGACAGCAGATCCTCAACAAGAACAGTCATGCGCTGGCTGGACCGTTCGATATGTTCGATGGACTCGTCCGCACGCTCCAAGGCACCAGGCATATCGCGCTGCATCTTATACAGCTCCGCATAGCCATGGATGGCGGCCAACGGGGTGCGCAGCTCATGGCTGGCGTCGGAGACGAACCGTTTCATCTTGTCGGTGGTCTCCTCCTGCTCATGGAAACTGGATTCTATTCGGGTGAGCATGGAATTCAGCGAGGCGGCCAGAGAGCCGACCTCGGTGTTTTCCGGCGCGGAAGGAATACGTTGGCTCAGGTCGCCGGCTGCAATTTTCGCGGCGGTCTTCTCGATGCGCTTCAGCGGCGTCATCGTGTGCTGGATGATCAGCGTGGACAGGGAGCCGCCGAGCAGCACCACGGCGATGCCGACCACAATGCAGTATCGGGTGAGTGTGTTGACGGTGTCGATTTGGTCGGCCAGCGACAAGCCGATGTACACCACGGCACGGTCCTTGCCGTTTTGTTGGAAGGTCACCGGCAGAATACGCCATGGTGCCCTCGCCGTGACGATGGCGGCATGGTTGGCATTGGCAGTGGGGTTGGCCAGTACCTTGGTGATGGTGTCAGAGGAATTGGAGTTTCCGTTGGCCGGATCGTTCTGGCTGTCCGCACTGTCGGACTGCACCGTAATGATCTGCTTGGCCACCGCCTGCGTAGTGAATGCCTGACCGAGCGTGATGCCATTGGTATCGCCATAGGTAGGCAGAATCGGCACCGATACGATACCGTCCTGCATCTGCGGCATCAGCGGGGTCACGACCAGAGGATTGCCTTCTTTGTCTTTGGTTCCGTCGGTGTATTGAATCTGCAGAAAGTACGAGTTCGGCCCCGATGAGTCATTTTTTGACAGCAGATCGATATTGTTGACCACCAGTTGGCTTTGCGAGCTTAACTGGGTGTCGGTTTTCTGCAGCATGTAGTTGTTCACCAACGCGCGGATGGAGAAGGAAATCACCGACACGCCGATGAGCAGCACGGCGATGGTGCAGGCCACCAGCTTGCTGCTCAACGAGATACGGTCGATATGCCGCATCAGCATGTTTTTCTTACGCTCGCGCTGCTCTTGGAAATGGGCGGCGAACGGCGACATTGCAGGCATGGGATTCGTGTTCGGGGCGGCGTTCGGCGTGCTGCTCGGCGGTACGCCGCCTGACTGCTTATCGGGGATACTCATGAGATTGCGATACGTTATGGATGGAGGCGATTAGTTCTTCGGTTCGCGAATCATGTATCCGATGCCGCGCTTGGTTTCGATCAGCGGAGTCACCTTGCGCTTGCCGCCTTCGCCGTCGTCGACCTCGATGCCGTCGACTTTCTTGCGCAGGTAGGAGATGTACGATTCGACGATGGCTGCGTCGCCGCCCCAGTCGTATTGCCAGACATGGTCGAGAATCTGTGCCTTGGACAGTACTCGGCCCTCGTTGTCCATCAGGTAGCGCAGCAGCTTGTATTCGGTAGGGCTCAGGTCAACCGGCTGCCCTGCACGGGTCACGTCGTGGGAGTCCTCGTTGATTTCCAAGTCGGCGACGCGAATAATCGGATCGTCTTCCACCTGTTCGCGGGTACGGCGCAGAATGGCGCGGATGCGAGCCACGACTTCCTCGAGGCTGAACGGCTTGGTGACGTAATCGTCACCGCCGACGGTCAGGCCCATGATCTTGTCTTGGGTGTCGTCACGAGCGGTGAGAAACAGCACAGGGGCGTTAATGCCTTCCTGGCGGATGCGACGGGTGACGGTGAATCCATCGATGTCAGGCAGCATGACGTCCAACACGATGAGGTCAGGCTGCACTTTTTCGATAACCTCAATGGCTTCGGAACCGGAAGCGGCGGTGTTTACCTCGAATCCGGCGAAGTGCAGGGAAGCGACCAGCAGTTCTCGGATGGACGGCTCGTCGTCGACAACAACAATCGATGCTTCAATAGGCTTACTCATGCTTCCTAGAGTGTCGCGCTCTTCTGGGCGTTTCCTGAATGTCATCTTGGAGTTCGGCCTTGGAATCCTTCTTGATCTCCTTGCGCCGATGAATCACCACCATGACCACGATGATGATGACCAGCGCCACCAATACCACACCCATGATGATTATGCCTACGATCACCGTGGACGATGAGGTGGAGGCTTTTTTGGATTTCACGATTTGATCCATCATTGCCGTTGCCGCGCCAGACCAGCTCGGCGGGTTTTCCAGTAACGGCTGCTGTGCGGCTTCGGATAGCTTATCGACGGTTTTGTTATCGAGAAGCCACTTATCGGAGTTCTTGGACACGACGACCACCAGGTTGCCGTCATTCGAGGCCACGGCAAGCATCACTGTGTTCGGCTTGGGATTCATGGACTCCATCACGGTTGCCGCCCAGTCTCCCGGTTTCTGTTGACTATTGAAACTGGAAAGATACAGCAGATGCACGTGTACACCGGTTTCCTTCTCGGTTTTGGCGATGGCATCCGTGACTTCGGCCGCATGGGAGCCCAGGAGATTTTCCGTATCCGTGATGTTCTCGGTGATGGTCACGCCGCTGTCGGTGCTGCTGCTGGAGCTGTCAGAGCTGTCGCTCGAGTTATCCCCATAGGCATTTGCGGTTATCCACATTGCGTTCATCGCTACTGCAGCAAGGGCGCAAATGGCGCAAACAAGCCATTTTCGGACCATATTCCCGAAGGCCGAATAGGACGGCTCCGAAGCTAGGACCACAATAGTTGTTTTTCCGTCTTCCCGATTCGTTGTTGACATATCCTCCACCTTAACGGCCGGTATTGGCAATCGGCCGCCATACATACCATTAACCCTCTAGAAAAGGAGCAACGATGCCCCAATATCAGGTAGATTCCGAGCGAATCCAATCATCCTCGGCCGCAGTGGCCACTTCGATCTCGCAAATCAGGCAGGCCGTGGGCGGCATGTACACCAATCTCAATGCCTTGCAGGACGCATGGCGAGGTTCGGCGGCCACCCAGTTCACCGCGGTAGCCGAACAGTGGCGTGCGGCCCAACAGCAGATGGAGGCCTCACTCGAGTCCATCCAACGCTCGCTGACGCAAGCCTCCACCGTGTACGCTGACGCCGAAATCCAAGCTTCGCGCCTGTTTGCCAGCTAGTTTCTTGGCTCCCCTCAAAGAGGGGAGCCAGAATACAAAAAAGGGACTCCCGAAGGAGTCCCCTTTCAGCTCAATCAGCTAGCGATCGTTTGCGGATCAGTAGCCCATGTCGGCACCGGCGGCCGGGGCAGCAGACTTCGGCTCCGGCTTGTTGGCAACGACGGCCTCGGTGGTCAGGAACAGACCAGCGATGGAGGCGGCGTTCTGCAGAGCGGAGCGGGTCACCTTGACCGGGTCGGTCACACCGGCGGCCAGCAGGTCTTCGTAGGTGTCGGTGGCGGCGTTGAAGCCTTCGCCATCAGGCAGGGAGCGGACGGTGTTGATGACCACGTCACCGGACACGCCGGCGTTCTCGGCGATCTGCTTGATCGGGGCCTCGATGGCGCGGAACACGATGGCGGCACCGGTAGCCTCTTCGCCGGTCAGGGAGGTGACGGCCTCGGTCTTCTCGGCCTTGGCAGCAGCCTGAACGAGGGCCACGCCACCGCCAGGCAGCAGGCCTTCCTCGATGGCGGCCTTGGCGTTACGCACGGCATCTTCGATGCGGTGCTTGCGCTCCTTGGCCTCGACCTCGGTGGCAGCGCCGACCTTGATGACAGCCACGCCGCCAGCCAGCTTGGCCAGACGCTCCTGCAGCTTCTCACGGTCGTAATCGGAGTCGGTGTTCTCGATCTCAGCGCGGATCTGGGCCACGCGAGCGTCGATGTCTTCCTTGGAGCCAGCGCCCTGAACGATGGTGGTCTCGTCCTTGGAGACGATGACCTTCTTGGCGTGGCCGAGCACTGAGGTGTCGACGGACTCGAGCTTCAGGCCCAGTTCGTCGGAGACAACCTGAGCACCGGTCAGGATGGCCATATCCTGCAGCATGGCCTTGCGACGGTCGCCAAAGCCCGGGGCCTTGACGGCGCAGGACTTGAAGGTGCCACGGATGTTGTTCAGGATCAAGGTCGGCAGTGCTTCGCCGTCGACGTCCTCAGCGATGATCAGCAGCGGCTTGCCGGTCTTCATGACCAGCTCGGCCACGTGCACGATGTCCTGCTGGGATGAGACCTTGCCGGAGGTCAGCAGAATGTACGGATCTTCGAGCACTGCGGTCTGGTCGTCAGCGTTGGTGACGAAGTACGGGGCGATGTAGCCCTTGTCAAAACGCATGCCCTCGGTGAAGTCGAGGTCCAGGCCGAAGCGGTTGTTGTCTTCAACGGTCACAACGCCGTCCTGGCCGACCTTGTCCAGAGCCTCAGCGATCTTCTCGCCGACCTCAGGGTCAGCGGCGGAGATGGTGGCGGTAGCAGCGATCTGGTCCTTGGTCTCGACGTCCTTGGCGGCAGCGACGAGTTCCTTGACGATGACCTCGGTGGCCTTCTCGATGCCGCGACGCAGGGCGATCGGGTTGGAGCCGGCGACCACGTTCTTCAGACCCTCGTGAACCAGGGACTGAGCAAGCACGGTTGCAGTGGTGGTGCCGTCACCGGCGACGTCGTCGGTCTTCTTGGCGACTTCCTTGACCAGCTCGGCGCCGATGCGCTCGTACGGGTCTTCAAGGTCGATTTCCTTGGCGATGGACACGCCATCGTTGGTGATGGTCGGAGCGCCGTAGGTCTTGTCGAGCACGACGTTGCGGCCCTTCGGGCCCAGAGTGACCTTGACGGTGTTGGCGAGCTTGTCAAGGCCCTCCAGCATGCCCTGACGGGCTTCCTCATCATAAGAGATGATCTTTGCCATGGTTGCGTATTCCTCCAAATGGCTAGGTATACCGGTTATCACTCGCAAGCGTCGAGTCGTGACGACCAGCCGTCAGCTGCCGATTATCACTCTCGACCTCCGAGTGCTAACCCAGACATTAGCACTCGCGCCCGCCGAGTGCCAACACCATCGGCGGCGATTGCGCTTTGGGCATGAAAAAGCCCCAACCGTCGAAACGGTCAGGGCCTTCAATGCACATCCTTGCGTGCGTGTTGCTCACTCGGAGCGGGCTTCACCCGAAGACAGCTTGACAACATCCTTTGCCTGCGTGCCTTTGCCGGACGAAGCGGGCGTATACTCCACGCGATCGCCTTCGTACAGCATTTTGAACTTATTGGTGCTGCCGTCGTCCTTGATTTCCGCGTAGTGCACGAAAACGTCCTCGCCGCCGTCATCCGGCTGGATAAACCCGAACCCCTTCTTGGCAAGGAAGAACTTCACGGTACCTTGTGCCATATCTGGTCTTTCCTTTGTTCCCTTGGGCGTCGCGACACAAAACCTATAGGGAACGTAGAAAGAACCGCATCGCGCTCCCCCTACCTCGCGACTAGATGACGATTGTACAGTGACGAGGGAACAATCTCAACCGCAGTGGCACATTTTCGGTACGAATTATTCCATAGGCGTGAGAACGCTCACAGTTTTCGATGTATTTCTCGCCGATATCAGGGGCGCATCAACAACGCTAGTTGAGCAACACCACCGTAATGGGAACGGCGAGTCCTTGCACCTGCTCCACAGCCGAAATGCCAAGCGTGGTCGCCACATCCTCAGCGGTGGCCTTATCGGTCTCATTCTGATACCACACCACGGAAGAAGCCGGCAATGTGCCGCTCGGATTGGTCGCCTCGACACTGGTGTAACCGGCGGTCTGCAGCACATCGGCCTGCTGACCCGCATATCCTTGGATTCCTGTGGCGTTGACCACACGCACCTGCGTGGCCTTATTCACAGTCGCGATGGCTTCGGACTGCTGAGACTGCTGATCGGAGTTTTGATTCTCATTCGAGGATGTCGTGTCACTGTCGGTATCGGACTTTGCCGAATCCGAAGTCGAGTCCTTGGACGAATCGGTCGAAGTGGACGAGGAATCATCCTTGGTGCTGTTCTTGGTCTCAGCCTTGCTGGACGAATCGGACTTGGACGTGGTCGCCGTCTGGGACGATCCTCCCACTACATTCTTGTATTCTCCGGAAATCCATGCCCAGGCCCCGACACCGCACAGCGCGGCCACCAGAATAACGACGATGAACGGGCAGAGGCGGGCCATTACCGAACGAGCGCCACGGTGAACTCCCACCGGTCCCTTCGGAGGATTGTCGAAGGAATCCGGTTCATAGGATTCGTAGGTCATCGTGTCGCGTGCCATAATCGCCCTTTCTTCCTATCAAAACTACCCATGAGTGTAATCGGCAAACAACTCATCAGTCCACCACACCACGCCCCATGCACCGGATATGCACGTTTGACTACAGTGGTGAGTCATGATCAAACCATTGAGCGAACTGGTAGAGCCAGGGTGGGCCCATGCCTTGGCCGACGTGGAGCCCACCATCCACCATATGGGCGATTTTCTTCGTGCGGAAAACGCCGCCGGGCGCCCGTGGCTGCCGGCAAGCCACAATATTCTGCGCGCGTTCACCATCCCGTTCGATTCCATCAAGGTGCTGATTGTCGGCCAGGACCCCTACCCGACCCCGGGTCACCCGGTGGGTTTGAGCTTCTGCGTGGCGCCAAATGTTCACCCGCTGCCGAAAAGCCTGATCAATATTTATAAGGAATTGGTTGACGACCTTGGGGTGCCCATGCCCACCAACGGCGATCTGACACCGTGGACGGAACGTGGGGTGATGTTGCTCAACAGATGTCTGACTGTCGGCGTCGGACGGCCAAATTCACATCAGGGCAAAGGCTGGGAGGAAGTCACCGAGGCCGCGATTCGTGCGTTGAACGCGCGCACGGACGCCGACGGCAAGCCCAAGCCGTTGGTGGCGATTCTCTGGGGGCGTAATGCGCAAAGCCTCGAGCCATTGCTGACCAATGCCTTCATTATCAAATCGCCTCATCCGAGTCCGCTGTCCGCTTCCCGCGGATTCTTCGGCTCCAAACCATTCTCCAGAGCCAATCAAGCCCTAGTCACCATGGGTGCCGACCCGGTGGATTGGACTCTTTAGGCAGGCCAACAGTCATTGTGAGTAGTTACAGTGGGGGGCATGACTTTGTTCCCCACGCAACCGAACATACCTTCGCCGACCACCGCCGCACGACCGGTCACCGTTCCCGCGCCCGGCGTGTCGGCTCCGCTGGGTGCCGATGACGCCAAACGCGCACGTATCCTGGCCGACGCCATTCGGGCGAGGTTCGCCCAGACACTGGTGGGTCAGGATAATCTACGCGAATCGCTTATCGTGACCTTGGTGGCCGGCGGGCATATTCTTATCGAATCCGTGCCGGGCTTGGCCAAGACCACGGCCGCCCAGACGCTCGCCACCTGCGTATCCGGCTCGTTCAAGCGCGTGCAGTGCACTCCTGATCTCATGCCATCTGATCTGGTGGGCACGCAGGTCTTCGATTTTGCGTCGCAGAAGTTCACCACGCAGATCGGTCCGATTCACGCCAATTTCGTACTGCTGGACGAGATCAACCGTTCGAATGCCAAAACCCAGTCCGCCATGCTTGAGGCCATGGCCGAGGGTGCCACGACCATCGGCGGGCAGCGTATCGCCTTGCCCAAGCCGTTCATGGTGATCGCCACCGAGAATCCGATCGAGGAGGAGGGCACGTTCAACCTGCCCGAAGCCCAGATGGATCGTTTCATGATGAAGGCCGTCATGACCTATCCTTCGCCCGACGAAGAGGCTCGGATGCTGGCCATGCTCACCCGCCGCGGCTCCGACATGATCGGTCCCGACACCATCACCGGCGAACGCATTTCCGTGTCCGACGTTGATTTTTTGCGCAAGGCGGCACGCCGCGTGCATGTTTCCGACGCGATCATGCGTTATGCGGTCGATATCACCGCCACGTCACGAGGTGCCGGCTCCCGCCCCATCAAGGGACTGTCATCCTTGGTGCGTTTGGGTGCCTCGCCGCGCGCCACCATCGCCTTGACCCGTATCGGCCAGGCGAAGGCGTTGCTGTCCGGGCGCGACTATGTGGTGCCCGAGGACCTCAAGGCGTTCGCTCATGAGGTGCTGCGCCACCGTATTATGCTGACGTTCGAGGCACTGGCCGATGGCGTGGTCAGCGATCAGATCGTCGACAAGATCGTCGAAACGGTTCCTGTTCCGTGAGTTCCGATTCCGTTCGCAAGAAAATCGAGGCCCTTGGCACTCAGCTGAGCCTGCCTACCGTAAGGAAGGCTTTGGGCGCGCTGGAGGGCGAACACGCATCCGGGCGTCGTGGCGGCAGCGGCGATGCGATGGATGTGCATGCCTATGAGCCAGGCGACGAATCCCGTCTTATCGATTGGAAGACCAGCGCCCGCCAAGGCCGCCCCATGGTGGTCGAGCGTGAGCGCCTGTCGACGTCACGGGTCTGGTTGCTGATGGACGTGGGCCTGGAGATGACTGGCGTATGCCCTTCCGGAGAACGCGCATGGCAGGTTGCCGCCAATGCGCTGCGTATGTTCGCCGCACTGTCGTTGCGCCGGTCGGACGATATTTCGCTGGTGTTCGGCGATGAGTCCAGCATCACCCGCGTACCGTTCAACGGTGGGTTCGCGCAGTTCGAACGCACGCTGGACAAGGCGCTTGACCGTGATTGGGATCATCACCGTAATATCGACGCGCTGCTGGAATATGCGCGCCGTATCAAGGATCGCGAGGCATTGATCGTATTGGCCACCGATGAGCATGCGATGGAGGAGCGGCATATCACCACGATCCGTCGTATTACCCGCACCCATCCGATGGTGCTGATCGATGTGGCGACGATGAATCCGTTCAAGGCCGTCTCATCCCGCCACGCTCCCACCGACGGCTTGAGTGCACGGCGTGTGCCGGCATTCCTGCGCAACGTCAAGGCAGCGGCCGAGGTCGATACTCATCGCGCGTATATGGCCGCGGCTTTGGAACAGGAGCTCACCCGTGCCGGTTCCCATATCATTCGATCCGCATCCAGCGAATCCATGTTCGATCGTTTCGTCGCCCTGGTGTCCCGGGCATTGGCCCGCACCACACGCAATAGACTGGGTACTGCACCCGAACTGGTCGGACTGACTTTGGCTGGTGATCTATGATGCACAGCATGTTCCCCATCATCCCGCTCGCCACTGATCCCGGCGATCTCAGGCCCGTGGAGTCGTTGGCCTTGACCACTCCCCTGGTGGTGGCCATCGTCGCATGCCTGTTGCTGGCGGTAGGTCTGATCGCGTTGATCATCATGCTGTCTCGCCCCGCACGCAAACCTCGGAACAGCGACCGCGCGCGTGGCGCTCATAGCAATGCCAGCTCCAAGGCCGAGTGGCGTGCCCGCATCGACGATGTGGTGGCCCGTCATGAATCCGGAGCACTGCCCCGGCATGAGGCTTTCGTCGAATTGTCCGTCATCGCCCGTGATTTCGCCGGTGCCGCATCAGGCAAGGAGCTTAGTTCCAGTACGCTGACCGATTTGGCGTACCTGAATCGCACGCCCGCGAATCGCCAAGGATTGGACGCATTGAAGCAGACCATTGGCGCGTTGTATCCACCGGAATTTGCCGATGATGCCCGCAACCGAATCGCCCAGACGACCAGCGTGCAGCAGGCCGCCGAGTGGGTGGCGAATCTGGTGGAAAGGTGGCGTTCATGATGCTGGCATGGCATTGGCCTTGGGCCGCTCTGGCCGGCGTCTTGGCGACGCTGGCGATTATCGTGCTGATTGTCGTGTTCGCCCGCCGTAACGCCGCCGACGACACCCCTGTATTCTCGATGGACGACGATCTCAATACCGAGCACGCTTCCCGCCTGTTCCGTCAATGGCGCGCTTTGGGCCGTCTCGCCATCAGCGTGCTGGTGCTTGCGCTGGCGCTGGCCATTGTGCTGGTGGCTCGCCCCAGCCAAGTGGATGCCGGTGACGAACGCGCTTCCAGCCGAGATATCGTCCTGTGTCTGGATGTGTCGGGGTCCACGCTCCCCTATGATCGCGAGGTCATCGATACCTATTTGGAACTGGTCAAGCATTTCAAGGGGGAACGTATCGGTTTGAGTATCTTCAACTCGACCTCACGCACGGTGTTCCCGCTGACCGACGACTACGAACTGGTCACCAAACAGTTGACCTCCGCCAGCAAGGCGCTGAAAGGCGTCGAGTCGCAGGATGACATCGATAAGATGTCCGATGCCGAATATCAGGACATCGCCAATTGGCTCGAAGGCACGCAGAACCGCAAGGACGCCACCTCCTTGATTGGCGACGGCGTGGTGTCTTGCGCGGCGATGCTCCCCGGTTTCGCTTATGGCGAAGCCAATCATGCGAATGCCGACCGTCAGCGTGCGGCATCCATCGTGCTGGCCACCGACAACGTCGTGTCGGGCAAGCCCACCTATTCGCTGACCGAAGCGTTGGATTTGACCCAGCAGACCAAAATCACCGTGGACGGCCTGTATTCCGGGCCGAAAGCCAGTGAATCGGACCAAACCACAACGGATATGAAGTCCGCGATCGAGTCGCATGGAGGCATCTTCCTCACCCAATCGAATGGCGCGTCGATAGATGAGCTGGTACGGGATATTCAGTCACGTAGAGATACGGATGTGGAGAACAAGGCGAAATCCTCAATGGTGGACGCTCCCGGTCTGTGGACGCTTGCTCTGGCCGTGATACTCATTATCTGGATCGTATGTGCATGGAGGTTGAGGCGATGAACGGATTCACCTTCTCCCCCGCCTTGGGCTGGGTCGCCGGCGGACTGCTGGCGGCCGGGCTCGCCGTACTGGCCATTCTCGAAATCGTATTGTTTGTTCGTCGCCGTGCTTCCAGTGACGAGACCGCGTGGGCTTGCATACGACGTACGCTAATGCTGCTCATCGTCGCGGTGATGGTACTGACTCCCAGCGTGGTATCGTCTACCACCTCACAGGCCATCAATGCCACCGACGTCATCGTGGCGGTGGATACCACCGGGTCGATGGCGGTGGCCGATGCCACATACGGGTCCGAGAAGACCATTACCCGCATCGATGCCGCACGTCAGGCCGTGCATGATGTGACCGCCGCTTATCCGGACGCCAGTTTCGCGGCGTTACGGTTCGGTGCTTCGGGAACGCTTGATGTGCCGCTGACCCCGGATGCGCCGGCCATCGATAATTGGGCCAACACGTTGGCGGTGGAAGCCACATCCGTGTCGGCGGGCTCCAGTCTGGATGCTCCGATCGATCAATTGCTGCTGACCGTGAAGTCGATTCGTGAAGCGCACCCGGATGATGCGATTGTGCTGTACCTCATCACTGACGGCGAACAGACCTCGAATGTGACGCGTCGTACGTTCTCGTCACTGCGCCAGTATCTCAATGATGGGTTTACCGTGGGCGTCGGCTCGACCGAGGGCGGCAAGATTCCCGTCATCGCCGATGGCGTCAGTGCCGGCGATTCCAACACCACGGACCACTGGGTGGTCGACCCGGATACCGGCGAACCCGGCATCTCCAAGATGGATGAGAAGAACCTTAAAGACATTGCCGACGAGATCAGTGGCACGTATGTGGCCGTGAACGCTTCACAGACTTTGGCGGATTCGGTTTCGGCCAAGTCGTCGAAGCAGTGGCGCATGACCACCACGGTCAGGGAACGCACACGCACCACGCCGGTGGTATGGCCGTTGGCCATTGCGTTGGCGATATTGCTTGCCACGGAAGTCGGTGCATGGATCGCAACCTCAAGGAGACTGCTGTGAGAAACAGTAACGAAATCCACGAGAACGATGGCTCGGCGAATACTCGGATGCGGGCGAAGTGTCCGCTTTGGGCACGTATCGTCCTGGCTTGTGGCGCCGTATTGCTGTTGCTGGTTGCCGGCGTGGCGGCAGTAAACCTGTCCGCTTCGATTACGTTCAATCAGGCCACCGCATCATTGAACGCCAATATCAAAGCGGCTCAGGACGAGTCCACGGATATCACCACGCTCAAGGCGCAACAGCAGCAGACCGACGCGCAATTCGACGAGGCCGGGCGAATGCGCACGCTTCTGTTGCCGCAAGTCAAGGACGCCATCGACACCAATGCTTCGATTTCTTCCGAGCTGACAAAGATCACCCTGAAACAGGCCGAGGCGCAGAACAGCGGTTCCGATTCCGGGCAAGCCCAGTCGGCACAGCAATCCGAGAATTCTTCATCCAATGCCAAAAAGGGCGGCGCGTTGACCGACGAACAGAAGAAGCAGGTCGAGGAGCTGATGAAGGCCAATCAGCAATCCACCGATACCCAGTCGAACACCACCCAATCCGAGCAGAAAGCGACGCAGAACAAGGGTACCGGGGCTACCAAGCCGTGGTAAGCAGTCGTTCACAGTTGTTCTTTTTTCTCACACCCTCACGGGTCATGGCCTTATCGCGGCTGTTTCCCGGTTTCGGCTGTCGGCTTTGGCATTTATCCAATTTTCGATAGGCCATGGCTGATCCAAGGTGTGCCCAAACAGGCTATTTGTGGATAATCGTTACGACTATGCACAACACTTGGGGATAACTTCACCCAAAATCGGCAAGCTAGAACCACATTGGTCGTTCCGGCTGGACAAGCATGAGTCTTGTCCTTTTAGCTGGATATATGAATACCTACACCAGCAACCCAGCACCCATCGATCCCACCGGCGGCTTTGCCGGCAATACGGTGACGCCGTTCGATTACGGCACTTGCCCTTGCCATGCGGCGGTACAGCGTAGTCGCGACCTCGTGTCCGTCCAGCGTGCGGCCACACTGGCGCAATCGGACCAGACGGCGGTGGCCGTGAACCGCTCCAGCAACATCGTGTGGACCGGTAAAGCCGCCGATCTATTCCGATCGCGGCTCAGTCGCACCGCACAGTATTCGGCCAGTCTCGCGCAAGACATGGAGACCACCCACCGATTGGCTTGGGGGTCGTCATGAGCGAGCACGATTACTGGCAAGTGGAATCGTCCGTTTACGGCGGAGTGGGATATGCGCCAGCCACTCTTGAAGAATATGCCGCCATAGCCAAGGCTCTCGATGACGAGGCGGCAGGATTTGCGGCCATAGCCACGGCTTGGGAATCGGCCGCATTACAGTTGCAGTCACATCGGCATAGTGCGCCGATGTGCGTCACCTTGCAGTCGGGCGATCCGAGCGCCGTTGTTCCCGGCCATGTCACTGCACCATATGCCGCGCTGGGCAATCGGTGTTATGACCATGCAACGGCATGTCAGCGGTTGAGCGATGATCTGCGTGGCGCGGCCGATCTGCTGATTCGCGCACACTCTCTGTATTCTCAGGCGGAGATGACGGCTCGGCGCATGTTTACCGAATTATTGCAGGCCGGCACACAGGCCAAACCGGGATATGCCGCGGCGGGTGTTGCCGCTGTGGCGGCGGGCGGCTTTCTGGCCGGCTGGACTATTGACGGCAAACCGAACCCGGCATGGATGTCCACGTTCACCTATCCGTTCCAGGAAGGAGTGCTTAGCGGCGCGGGCGGAATCATTGGCGGCGTACCTATCGGCAAGAGCATTGCGCACACCGATGAGGTCAACAAGGCTGCGGGGAAAATCGCCAATTTCTCCGGCCCGGCGAAAGACGTCGTCCAAGGCAATCATCTGAACGTGCGCGAGGTGCAGGCGAATGCCGACGTTGTCCGCGCAAGCGGATCGGTGGCCGAGTCAATGGAGAATCTGCGCAGGCTCGCCGAAGAGCGGCTCGGCAAAATCGAGCTGAACAGCGGACTCGAATATGGGACCATCGCCATTCAACGCTATGAACGATCTGATGGAACCAACTCCTGGCTGGTCACCATCCCGGGTACCGATGGACAACCTGACTCACCATTTGGCTGGGCGCAGAACGTGGAACTGATGAGCGCCGATCAGGAGCGCCGCAGGAAAGCGGACAGCGCTCGCATGGTTGCCGAGGCGATGCGTCAGGCTGGTATCGGCAAGGATGAGCCCGTGGCACTGATCGGCCATTCCCAGGGTGGCATCGTTGCCGCCACGCTTGCCTCGGATTGGGCGGAGGAATATACCATCGAGCATGTGGTGACAGCCGGATCGCCGGTGGCCAATCATCCGATTCCGCAACGCACGTGGGTCACCAGCGTGGAAATCGATGATGAACTGGTCGCCGCGCTGGATGGTGCCGCCAACCCGGTCACCGATAATTGGCTCACCGTGCAAGGGCATGTATCGCCCGCGCCCGCGGCAACACCATCCACAGTGCATTCGGACGTCTCATGCACTCCCGGCGCAACGCCCATCACCGGTCTGACCCCATATGACGCCGCACCCGTGGCTGGTTCGACCAACGGCAGGGAGTTGTCGCACTGGATCAAATACCATCAGGCCGCCTATCAGAACGCCACCGACCTCGGCTCCCCCGCCGTGCAACGCCACGAAGCCCATTTCCAGGAAGTTATCAACGGAGAGCTCAAGGAAACCCGCTACTACCAAGGCCGCATGACCCAGTCCGCGACCATTGCCCCTAGCGAGCGAACCACCGAGTTCAGCACGTTCGGCGGTTAAAAGTAAATACCACACTTGACAGAGTTGTCAAGAAAGGAGTTAACAATATAATGACGAGTAGGAGATGGCTCATCAAACTGATGAAGCAAGCGGCAGAACGCAAGAATGTCACGTTTGAAAGTATCAGGCAAGGAGGGAGTCATGAGATATTCCAACTCGATGGACTTATGATTCCCCATCCCACGTCATAACGAAATCGACAACAACCTCGCGGACATTATTTGCAAAGAAGCAGAAGCCAAACTCGGGAAAGGCTGGTATCAGCAGTGAAAACATATCAGGTCATCGTTCGTCCTGGCGAAAAATACTGGATTCTTGAGATTCCCGGTATCGGTTTCACGCAGGCAAGAACAACAGCAGAGATTGAAAGTATGGCACGCGACCTTATCACCGTCATGACACAAGATGCTGATTTCGCACTCACCGTAGAGACAAAGCTGCCGCAATCCGTGCAGGAGCATCTTGATGAAGCTCGGCGACTGCGCAAGGAAGAAGCGGAATGCAGATCGAACGCAGCGCGGGAAACTCGCGCCGCAGCACAAGAACTACATGGCATGGGTCTCGCCCTACAGCAAATAGGCGATATACTCGGGGTCTCACGGCAACGGGCACATCAACTTGTCAATGCTTAGCATCAATCGGCTACCCCACAATGCAATCACCGCAGAGACGCGGCTAGCGCCACTTTCCCGGGATTGTTGCGCTAGCATGCCCGAAACCCCCTCTATCAGCGCAACATTCCCGGGAAAGTGGCGCGCAAAGAGTGTCAGGCGCGTCGCTCGATGAGTGCGCGGCCGGATGCGAGGCGGTCGAGCACACCGGTTTTGGCGATGGCCAGCATCAGATACCAGGCCATCACGCCGCTGATAAGCACGCCGCCGGTGACCTCGGAAATCATGTGCACAATGCCACGCGGGCTGACGAATGACACACCCACGTAGCGAAACAGCATCAGATATGTGCCGTATTCCAAGGCGACCAACGCACCGGATGCAATGGAAATCGGCAGATTGAACATGCGGTAACGGGTCAAGGCGAACGGAATCTCAGCGAAAACACCTTGCAACAGCGCCGAGATAATCACGAAGCCCAAATCGAACTGGCTACCAATCACCGTTTCGACCAGCGTGCCGATAAGGTTCACGTACAGCGCCGCTCCGGGTTTGCGCAGAATCAGCACCGCCAGCGTACCGGAGAAGTACCAGACGGCGTGCACGATGCTGGCGAAACCGGGCAGAATCGCGCCGAATACCGAAGAGATCGGCATGTACGCGAAGTTGAATCCCCAGAAGATCACGCCGCAGGCCGCACCCAGCGTGGCACCGACCGCGATATCCAACGGCTGCCATTTCAGTGACGATACGGCAATCGGACGTTTCGGAAGAGTATGAATGGTGGTTGCAGGCATGGTGATCTCCTAGCCTTAAAGGCCGCACACAGTAATCGAACCACGGGCGTTCCTTGACCTGTGCGGCTCGGGCGGGAACGCCGCACCACAGTATAGCCGCTCGGTTCACGGCTGGAAGTACCCTTGGAGGTTATGAAGCTTACCGATATTTCCCCCGCAATCGCATTGACCCCACTCGACGGCCGTTATCACAAGGCCACCGCCCCGCTCGTCGAATACATGAGCGAACCTGCCCTGAACCGCGAACGCATGCGTGTCGAAGTCGAATGGATGATTCTTCTGGCCAACGGCTTTGAGGGCAACGGCAACCAGCCGATCGTTGACGGCGTCAAGCCGTTCACTGCCGAAGAGCAGGCCTTCCTGCGCGCCATTCCCGAGGACTTCGGCGCCGAAGGCATCAAGCAGCACGCCGCTCATGAGGCCATCACCCACCACGATGTGAAGGCCGTGGAGTACTACATCGATGATCAGATCGACAAGGCTCCGGCCGAGCTGACCAACATCAACGACGAGCTGAAGACCCTCGTGCACTTCGCCTGCACGTCCGAAGACATCAACAACCTCTCCATCGCCCGTTGCGTCAAGAACGCGATGGAAAACGTGTGGACCCCGGAGTTCAAGCGCATCATCGACCACCTCGCCGGCAAGGCCGAGGAATTCAAGGATATGCCGCTGCTCTCTCTCACCCACGGCCAGCCGGCCACGCCGACCACACTCGGCAAGGAGCTCGCCGTCTACGTCTACCGTCTGAACCGTCAGCTCAAGCACATCGAAAACCAGGAGTACCTGGGCAAGATCAACGGCGCGACCGGCACGTTCGGTGCCCACTTGGCCGCATGCCCGGATGTCGACTGGATCGCTGTCTCCCGCGAGTTCGTCACGAACCGCATGGGCCTGACCTGGAACCCGCTGACCACGCAGATCGAAAGCCACGACTGGCAGGCCGAGCTGTACTCCACCGTCTCCCACGCCAACCGCATCATGCACAACCTGTGCGTGGACGTGTGGATGTACATCTCCCGCGGCGTGTTCGCCCAGGTGCCGGTCAAGGGTGCCACTGGTTCCTCCACCATGCCGCACAAGGTCAACCCGATTCGTTTCGAGAACGCCGAAGCCAACTTCGAGATCAGCTGCTCGCTGCTCGACACCCTCTCCGCCACGCTGGTGGAATCCCGTTGGCAGCGCGATCTGACCGATTCGACCACCCAGCGCAACATCGGTTCCGCGCTCGGCTACTCCTTGCTCGCCCTGACCAACCTCATGGGTGGCCTTGAGTCCATCCACCCGAACACCCACGTCATCGAGCGTGAGCTGGATGAGAACTGGGAGGTGCTTGGCGAGCCGATCCAGACCGCCATGCGCGCCTGCGAGCTCAAGGGCCTGCCGGGCATGGATAAGCCGTACGAGAAGGTCAAGGAGCTTATGCGCGGCCACACCATCAACAAGGAACAGGTCGAGCAGTTCATCGACCAGCAGTCCTTCGACCCGGAAACCGCCGCTCGCTTGAAGGCTCTGACCCCCGCCACCTACACCGGTGTGGCCAGCCAGCTCGTCGCTTTCGGCCGCTGAGATAGGCGCGATGCGAGTCTCTCGAGTCCCTCGAGTCCCTCGAATCCTTCGCATCCACCACACTACTGCGCTGAGTCACAAACCGAACCGCAAACTGAACCGAACAAGGACAGGCGTCAGGTGACCATTTCATGACTACTGAACAGGATCAGTCCACTACGGAAGATCGCCCGAACAAGGCGACCTCCTCCACTACCGACCGGCCGATCGCCTCTGGTGACGGCCGGTCGGCCAGTTTTGCTGTCAGCGGACCGGACAGCCCGGCAACCGACGACAGCAACGATTCCGGACCATACATCGACGACATCGCTCCGCGCCGCACGCGCGACTTCGGCGACCTGACCCGAGCCGGTCTGTCGCTATTGATGGCCGCCGTGGTCATGGTGTTCGCCGTGTATCTGGGCGGCATGACGCGCGGCGTCGAATCCGACGCGCATACCGCCGCCCAAGCCATCAACTGGCTGGCTGCTTTCCCCTCCACCGTACTGACGCAGCTGGCCACCACGGTCATCGTAGTTATCGTGCTCGCTCAGTTGCTCTTGGCCCGCGAATGGCTGCAAGCTGCGGTGTCCGCGCTGGCCATGTTTGCCGGATACGGCATTGTGTGGGTCATATCGACGGCAATCAGCAGTCTGAACGATTTCACCCTGCCAATGGCACTGGTCTCAGCCGCCACCTCATACGGCTCCGGGCTGTTGCCCGACATCTACGCCGGCATGGCGTCCTTCCTGACCGCCGCCGGGCCACGCCGTACCCGCTCCACGGTCAAATGGAGTTGGAATATCCTGTATGCCATCGCCGCGGTGATGGTGGTGCTTTCGTGGCATTCGGTTACCGGCATGCTGGTTTCGATGGCCGCCGGTCGCACGGTGGGCATGCTGATCCGATTCGTGGTCGGCACGCAGAACAAGGGCGTGTGGGGCCAAGATCTGGTCGCCGCCCTGAAAGGCATCGGACTGGACACCGCCTCGCTGATTCGGCATCAGGAGCCCGGCGTCGGCCACGGTTCACTGGCCGTCACGCTGGACGACGATCTGGCCGAAGGCTCGCGCATCTACGATCTGGATACCACGGACAACCGTCGTTTCATCGTTTCCGTCATCGATGCGCAGACCCATACCGTCGGCTATCTGAAGCAGTTGTGGGACTGGGTGCGTTTCACCAGTGTGTCCATCCGACGTGACCGTTCCGTGCGTGACGCCGTCCAGCATCATTTCGCCATGCTGCTGGGTCTGCACAATATCAAACTGCCCGCGCCCGCACCCTACGGCATCGCCGATACCGACGAATCCGCGATTCTGGTGCTGGATGCACACACCATCGAACTGCCCGCCAACCTGAACACGCTTACCAAGGCGGATGCCGTGGCCTACATGCGCTACCTGTCCGTGGCGAGCCGGCGCGGCTATACGCACCGGCGCATCACGCCGGACACACTCGCCCGGCTTGAAGACGGCACCGCCGTGATTGCCGGCTGGCTCAACGGCGACAACGCTTCCGGTCCGGCCAACACCGCGCTCGACAAAGTTCAGCTGCTAGTGCTGTTCGCCGCGCTGATCGGCGTGGAACCGGCGGTGGAGGCCGCCCGCGAGGCGTGGGGAGACACGACTCTGACGGCCTTGGCCCCGTTCATTCAGAAGGTCGCGGTCCCCTCCCCCACGCGCGCGCTGGAATCCTGGGACAAGCAGCTGCTCAAGGGCCTGAGGAGTCGTATCACCGCGCTGGCTGACGAGGAGACGGTGGAATCCGCCGAACCGGTGACGCTGGCCCGATTCTCCTGGCGTTCGATGATCACCATGCTGCTGGTCATCGTGGCCGTGGTCGTGGTCTTCACCCAACTGAAGCCCGAGGAGATCATCACCGCGCTGACCAACGCCAACCCGTTGATGGCGGTGGTGACGCTCGCGTTCGGTGTCTGCGGCTGGATCGGCTCGTCGATTTCGCTCGGTTCCCTGATGGCGCGGCACAAGCGTGACAATATGGGCGTCTTCATGAGCCAGGTGGCAGGCGGCTTCGCCACCGTATCCATGCCGGCCGGCGTGGGCCCCTCGTTCGTCAACCTGCAGTTCCTGCGCAAATCCGGCTATCGCAACACCCCGGCCACCGCAATCATGAGCGCCGCGCTCGTGGTGTATTACGCCGTGTACTTCTCCATGCTGGTGTTGATTGGCCTGTTCACCGGCCGCAATATGTTCTCCGGCGCGATACCGACGAATACGTTGGTCCTTGTGCTGGGCGTGGTGGTTGTGGTGCTGTCCATTGCGATGATGATTCCGCCGTTGCGCCACTGGGTGACCCGTCGTCTTATGCCGCTGGCCAAGACGTATATCAACCAGCTGCTGGACGTGCTTTCCCAGCCCCGACAGCTCACAGTCAGCTGCCTAGGCGCGCTGTTCCAGAACGCGACCACTGGGCTCGCTTTCTGGGCGGCCCTGCAAGCGTTCGGCTATTCATCGAATCCGATTGAAACGACGTTCGTGTTCATGCTGGCCTATGCGTTGGGTTCCGCAGTGCCCACCCCCGGTGGTTTGGGCGGCGTGGAAGCCGCGCTGACCTTCGCATTCGTGGCGGTCGGAGTGCCGCAGGGCGTGGCGCTTTCCGCCACTTTGCTGCACCGCGTGGTGTTCTACTGGCTGCGCATTCCGCTGGGCGCGGCGGCCATGAAGTGGCTTGACAAGCATAATCTTGTCTGATTCGTCTATTTTCATACCCCCTTCGGGGAAATAGATGTGAAAACCCTTATAAAACGCGGGTTTTCGCATAAACATGCGCTAGTATCATTGATGACAACATGGACTAAGCAAAAGTGCTTGTCCCCTGACCCAAGAAGGATGCTTTATGGCATACAACAAGTCTGACCTCGTTTCGAAGATCGCCCAGAAGTCCAACCTGACCAAGGCTCAGGCCGAGGCTGCTGTTAACGCCTTCCAGGATGTGTTCGTCGAGGCCATGAAGTCCGGCGAAGGCCTGAAGCTCACCGGCCTGTTCTCCGCTGAGCGCGTCAAGCGCGCCGCTCGCACCGGCCGCAACCCGCGCACTGGCGAGCAGATTGACATTCCGGCTTCCTACGGCGTTCGTATCTCCGCTGGCTCCCTGCTGAAGAAGGCCGTCACCGAGTGACCTTCTGCTCGTAGCGATTACTTCGAGCATTACTGACGACAAAGACCCCGACCGAGATGGTCGGGGTCTTTTTGTTGTGGTGCTGTGACGTGTTGTCCAACCGTATTATTCCGGACTAGTTCAGCGCTTCCATAAGCTGCTCGAATCCCAGGGTGGGCTCGGCCTCGAAGGGATCGAGGAGTATGGCTTCCCGGCGTTCGGGGGCGGTCAGGGTCAGGTGGGTCCAGTCGGCGGAGAACTGGGCTCCGACGTTCAGGGCCGCGTCCACGAACCGGCCACGCAGGGCGGCACGGGTGTCGGTCGGCGGATTGTGCACGGCGTATTCCACGTTGTCTCCTGTCAGCAGCTCACGCATCTGGTTGCGGGCTACGAGCGAACCGTACAGGCGACCGTTGGCGATGTCGTGGTAGTCGAGCTCAAGCTGTTCCATCTGGGCGAAGGTGACGTCCGGGCGACGGCGTTTGAGCGCGTCGAACAGACGCTTCTTGGCGGCCCAGTCCACGCGGTCGGCGAGCGCATCGTATGCACCACGCTCCAGCGCGTCCAGAACGCGGCTCCACTCCCCCATAATCGTGTCGATCGTGGTGGCCGGCAGCGAACCTGCCAGCGCATCGCCATGGGTTTCGATGAAGGCCTTGACCGCCGCATAATACCGGCGCTGCAGACCCAGTGCGGACACGGATTCGCCTGATTCGAGCGTCAGTTCGGCGCGCGGATTGTCAAGGAATCGACTGACCGTGCGATTGGCGGCAGCCGGATCAGCAAAGGCATACTGCTCGAATCCGGACGGAACGCCATGGCGGAAGGCGTCTTCGATCGCGCACAGCACAAGGTGCGTGACGGCAAGCTTCATCCATGTGGACCATTGCGAACGGTTCGAGTCGCCGATGATCACATGCAGCCGGCGGAAGGAGTCGTGGTCGGCGTGCGGTTCGTCGCGCGTGTTGACCATCGGGCGGGAGCGGGTGGTGGCCGAGGAGACGGCCTCGTCCAGGAAGTCCGCGCGCTGGGTGATCTGGAAGCCGTCCGGGGTCATGCGGCCGGCACCGGTGTACAGCTGGCGGGTGATGAGGAACGGCAGCAGCTGGTGTTCGATGGTCTCCAACGGCACGAAGCGGCGGACCAGGTAGTTTTCGTGGCAGCCGAAGGCGTGGCCGGCGGAGTCGACGTTGTTTTTGAACACATGGATCGTGGCGTGTGCGCCGTAGGATTCGCGCAGCTTGCGCTGGGCCTTCAGGGCTAGGTTGCGCATCACGTGTTCGCCGGCGAGGTCCTGGGCCAGGGCCTCGCGCGGGTCGCGCGCTTCGGCGGTGGCGTATTCGGGGTGGGATCCGACGTCCAGATACAGACGTGAGCCATTGGCCAGATACGTGTTGGTGGAGCGGGAACGGGAGACGATGGGCTGGAACATGGTCATCGCCACCTGGCCGGCGTCCACGGGGCGTTCGGCACCGGTGACCGCCACGCCGTATTCGGTTTCGACGCCGAAAATACGGCAGAACCCGTCCATCTCGGCGGATGGTACGGGTTCCGTGGCGTGCAGGGAGCGGGTGCCGCTGTCACGCAGTTGGGGCATCACTCGCCGCCTTTTTGCACGAAGCTGTTGACGTATTCCTCGGCGTTGGTTTCCAAGGCGGATTCGATGTCGTCGAGGATGTCGTCCAACACGTCGGCTTGGTCGGTGGACTCGGTTTGGGCGGCGGCCTGCGTGGTGGCGAGGGCGTCGTCTTCCTGGGTCGCGGCCTGCTGTGCTTGAGGTTGTTCGAATTGTTGTGGCATGTTGTCTTCTTTTTGGGCTGTCAAACTCCCCTCAGTCAGCCTTCGGCCGACGGCTCCCCTCACCCGAGGGGATCCGGAGGAGTCAAAAAATTATCGCTGGTTGATGGAGTCGAGCCACGGATACTGCTGCAGGTAATGCTGCAGTTCGCGGATGATGAGTCCATTGGAGGCCACTACATCGTTATCGTGACGCCAGTGGATGCGTTCGCCGTCCCAACGGCTCAGCGTGCCCTGTGCCTCCCAGACCACTACGGTGCCGGCGGCGATGCCCGCGATATCCCACACGTGCAGCATCGGCTCGAAGTAGGCGTCATAGGTGCCGTCGGCCACTTTGCACAGGTCGAGCGAGACGGGGCCCACGCGCTTGATGTCGGCCGGGCGTCCGGCGAGCGAGGAGGCCACGTCGAGCGCACGCTGCGATTCGCTGGGGATGAAGGACATGCCGTAGCTCAGCACAGAACCATCCAGCGAGGAGGTCATCGACGGCACGACCTTGTCGCGCTTCTCGCCGACCGCGGTTTTGTGGATGCGCACGGCACCCGCTCCCCTGGCGGCCAGGTAGGTCAGGCCGAGGGCCGGGGCGTGCACGATGCCGATGATCGGCTTGGGCTCGTTGTCCGGGCCGAATTCGAACAGGGCGGCGGTCACCGTCCATTCGCTCATGCGACGTACGTAGTTGATCACACCGTCGATCTTGCCGATGTACCAGTAACGCTGGCCAGGGCGGCTTTCGGCGGGGCGGGTGGTCCAGAAGCCGTCGAAGTGGGCGATGTCGGCGATTCTGGCGCTCATGAAGCGCATGATCTTGTTGTCCACTTCAAGCTTGTAGCGGGGGCCACGGTCCGCGTTCTCGGTGCTCGGCTGGGCGAGGTTACGCGGATTGAGTTGGTCGTGGAGGGCATGCTGGCCGGCTTCTTCGAGCAGGCCGGCGACTTTGAGCGCAAGGTTGCGCAGGTCCTGTGGGGTCTCTTCGCGTGTTTCTTCCATAGCTACCAAGTCTATCGTTCGGCGTTGATGGCCAGCGACTTCAGCAGATCGATGGCGTGTTCGGCTGAATTGAGTTCGGTTTCGCAGTGCGCCTTGGTGAAGGCGAGCGGATCGGAGATGTCGAGGGAGAACAGGTGATGGTCGGTAGCGGCCATATGGCCGGCATTGCCGTAGAATTCGACCGCCTCGCCCTCGTCTGCGGCGCGCGGGTCGCGAACAGTGAGTCGGGACCAGCTGGCGGCGGCCACCTCATCGCCGAATTGCGCCACGAGTTTTGCCCTGAGCCAGGCGCGGGTGTCTTCCGGCGGTTCGGTGGTGGCGCGTGCGATGTCGGCGGCGCTCACCACCCGTTCGGTGCGGGGTTCGAGTTTGGTGAAGATGCTGTCCGCGGGGTCGAGCGCCGCCCATTTCAGGTCGATGACCTTCAGTCGCGGATCATTCCATCCGTTGGCCACGCCGGGTGCGGACGTTGTGGTGATTTTGCGGCGCAGTTTTTCGAGCAGCTGCCATTTGAGCAGCCATTCGATGCGGCTGGCCTCGCCGGTCATGGCCAGACGTTCGTCATCGTCGGCGGCATGGCGGATGGAGGCGCAGTCGATGAGCGCCTGCTGCCACATCGCCATAATGGATGTGGTGGATTTGTCCGGCCAGGCGGGTTCGCCGGCGGTGTCGGTACCTTCGACCAGTGCGGCAACCTGGTAGACGGCTTGGCGCAGTTTGAGCTGGATAAGCCATGCGTTGGTTTCGCCGCCGTTGGCCAGCGGCAAGATTGCCCCCAGCGTCAGATCGCGGGAAACGGTGTGTATGGCCTCGACTGGGTCAGACAGTTCGAGTTCGTCGAGGAAGGCGTTCAGGTCGAATCCGGCCTCGTCCGCATGTTCGAGCAGCCACAGCAGCATGCTCGTGGTGCCGAGTTTCAGTGCCTGCGGCACCTCCATGCGATTGGCGTCGCCGACGATGACGTGCAGACGGCGGTATGCATCGGTGGAGTGGGATTCGTCGCGCGTATTGATGATCGGGCGTTCGAAGGTGGTTTGCAGGCCGACTTTGGCGTGGATGTAGTCGGCGCGCTGGCTGAGCTGGTAGCCCGGGATCTCGCTGTTCTCGCCAATCCCTACGCGGCCGGAGCCGGCGTAGATCTGGCGGGTGACGAAGTGGAGGGTCATCAGGCGTGTGACCAAGTCGAATGGCACCGCGCGGGCCATCATATAGTTCTCGTGCGTGCCCCAGCAGGAGCCCTTGCCATCCACATTGTTGCGATGCAGGGCAATGGGAGTGCCAGTCTGTTTGCGGGCGCGTTCGGTGGCGGCCTGCATGATGAGGTCTCCGGCGTGGTCGTATCGGACCGCTTCGAACGGGTCGGTGGTTTCCGGCGCCGAGTATTCGGGATGGGCGTGGTCCACATAGACGCGGCCGCCGTTGGGGGCGATCACGTTGGTGATGTTGAGCTGCGGGGCGTCGGTGAGCATGTCCGGGCGGGCGGCGGCGCGTTCGAGACGGGTGCCGCGCGCGTCGTTGACCGGGTCCTCCTGCCGGTAGTCCCAGCGGATGGATTTGCTGTGGCTGTCCGCGGCGCCGTTCACCACGTCGAAGGACAGTTGCACCGGGTTGTAGCGGTCCGGGGTGTTCAGGGATACCGCGTATTCGGTTTCGGTGCCCATCACTCGTTTGACGGTCATGTAGTGCTCCTTGAGCTTGAGCTATTCGGCGGTGCGGATGCGGCGGATCGGGTCCATGCCGTTGATGCGCGACCATTGTTCGGGGTCCACGTCAGCCATGGAATCGCGGGTCTCGCGGTATTCGTCTTCCACGGCGGCGGCGAGCAACGGCACGGTGAGTGCCACGTCCGAGCCGGTTTCGATGGATTCCTTGACCGCTCGGGTCTTGGCCCGGTCCACGATGTTCTTGAGCATCGCGCCGGAGACCACATCGGCCAGGAACAACGCATGCCACTGGCCGTTCTCCTCCTGCACGTCGCACAGATGGCGGCGTTCGGAGGCTCCGTAGATGTCATGCACCAGCACGGCGGACAAGGCGTGCGCGTCGACGCCATCTTCCAGAGGCAGGTCGTCGGTGAGGTAATGGTCCACGATGGCGATGGCCTGATTGGCTTTGGGCCGACCAACGCGAATCTTGACGTCGAGACGCCCCGGTCGTAGCACGGCCGGATCGATCATGTCCACACGGTTGGATGCGCCGATCACCATCACATTGTCGAGTGATTCCACGCCGTCGAGTTCGGAGAGGAACTGGGGCACGATCGTGGTCTCCACGTCGGAGGAGACGCCGGAGCCGCGGGTGCGCAGCAGCGAATCCATTTCGTCGATGAACACAACCACCGGATTGCCGTCCGCGGCGCGTTCACGGGCACGCTGGAAGATCAGGCGAATCAGCCGTTCGGATTCGCCGACGTATTTGTTGAGCAGTTCCGGGCCCTTGACGGACAGGAACACGCCCTTGACATGGGTTTCGGCCGGGCTGATCGAGCCGTCGCCATTCGTATCGTAACCACCCTCGCACAGGGCGTTCGCCACGGCCTTGGCGATCATCGTCTTGCCGTTGCCGGGCGGGCCGTACAGCAGCACGCCCTTCGGCGGCTTCAGATCGTAGCGCTCAAACAGCGCACGATGCTGGAACGGCAGTTGGACGGCGTCCCTGATACGACCAATCTCACTATCCAAGCCGCCGATGTCGGCGAACGTGACGTCCGGGGTCTCCTCCAGCACCAGATCCTTGTCGCCCTCGGCGGGCAGCGCTTCGATGGCGAGGCGGACGGACGGATCGACGATAATGCGGTCGCCCTGATTGATGCCCGCATACGCGAGCGCGCCGGAACGGCGGATGAGCACGGGATTGCCGGAGGCGTCGGTAACGATCAGTCGACCGTCGTCAAGTACCTGCTTGACACTGCGAATCTGGCCCACGGTGTCAGCATCGCGCTGCTCGACCAGCACGAGCTTCTCGTTGAGCATCACGGTGGCCCCGGCGGTCAGGCGGGCGGCGTTGACGTTGGAGGCCACAGGCACCACCATGCGGCGGGTGCCGGAAATGACTTCGGCCGACGCGTGCTGGATGCCGTCTTCATCGGTGCGGGTGGAATCGACCTTGACCATGGTGGCGAAGGTGAGCGGCGGCTGAGCGAGCTGGGCGAGCTGTGACTTCGCCTTGGTCAGTTCCTTGCCGGCGCGGCTCAGCGCTTCGGCGAGCGCATGGTTCTTGGCCATCAGGCGATCGTTCAGCGCGGCGAGATCTTCGGTGTCGCTCATGCGGGTTCTTCGCTTCCCTTCTATCCGGGATTTTCGGCAACTTATGGCAGTCGGCAGACCCTATTCGTTGCCGTCGGCGGATTTCCTGTTACGTATAACAGTACGCACTTTTCGCACCACGAACCATACGATGACCACAATCACGGCCGCGATGACCACGTCCTTGAACACGCCGAGCGCGCCTTGAATCGAGCACCACTGGTCGCCGAGCAGGTAACCGGCGGAAACGAGGATGGTGTTCCACACGGCCGAGCCGAGCAGGGTCCAGCCGGTGAAGTGCAGGAAGTTCATGCGGTTGAATCCGGCGGGAATCGAAATCAGCGAGCGTACCACGGGAATCACGCGGCCGATGAGCACCGACCATGTGCCGTATTTGGTGAACCAGTCGTTGGCTTTGCTCACGTCTTTGCGGCTGACGCCGGGGATTTTGTCTGCCGCGAGATTGATGCGATGCAGGCCCACCCAGCGGGAGATGCCGTACAAGGTCCAGGCACCCAGTACGGAGCCGATGGTGGCCCAGATGATTGCGCCCGGCAGACTCAGGGTGCCGCGTGCGGCGGTGAAGCCGGAGAGCGGAAGGATGACTTCGGACGGGATGGGCGGGAAGATGGATTCGAGGGCGATGGCCAAGGCCACGCCGATACCGCCGATGGTTTCCATCAGCATGATCAGCCAGTCGGTGATGGTGCCGATCAGGCCGGGTTCGGTGGTGGTGCAGATGGGTGTGGGGTCGGTTGCAAGAATAGTGGCGGCTGCCATGGAAAAACTCATAGAGGGCATTGTCCCAAGGTTTTCCCAGAATCAGAAGCATGACGCAAGAAGATGTGCATTTTGTTGACAAGTCCGCCGAGAGCGAAGTTGGGAGCCCGGCTGATTCTGCGGTTTCTGTGCCGACGCTGAGCAAGCCCGGCCTGCTGGTTATGGATGTGGACTCCACGCTCATTGACGAAGAGGTTATCGACGAGTTGGGCGTGGTGGCTGGCTGCGGTGAGGAGATTGCCGGAGTGACCGCACGCGCCATGCGCGGCGAACTGGAGTTCTGCGATGCGCTGCGCGCACGAGTGGCCCTGTTGGAGGGCCTGCCGATCTCCGTGTTCGACACGGTGCATGACAAGCTGCATTTCACCAAGGGTGCGCTGGAGCTTATCGACACGCTGCATGAACACGGTTGGAAGATCGGCGTGGTGTCCGGCGGCTTCCATGAAGTGGTCGATATGCTGGCGGCCGAAGGCCATATCGACTATTGGATCGCCAACCGGCTTGAGGTTGCCGATGGGTGCTTGACCGGCAAGGTGCTCGGCGAAATCGTGAGCAAGACTGTGAAGTTACACGCCTTGCAGACATGGGCGGACCGTTTGGGTATTCCGATGAGCCAGACCGTGGCTGTGGGCGATGGCGCCAACGATATTCCGATGATTCAGGCCGCCGGTTTGGGTCTCGCGTTCTGTGCCAAGCCAAAGACCCAGCTCGCCGCCGACAAAGCCATCAACGACCGCGACCTAACCCACGTACTCGATTACCTGCGCCGGTAAAATTTTACCGACCTCGGCTCCGGCACTTATAGTTGAGCCATGACTACTTCAGGCGCAGAACAGTTGACGCTTGCGGGGCTGGCTCCCCGCAAGCGTCGTAAACGTGCGCCTGCGGAGCATACGCCGGCCGAGCAGCATCCCATAGCGCAAGTCGTGCTGGATGTGCAGGCGCTCCACCTCGGTCAGACATTCGATTACTTCATTGATGAAAAAGACAGCGAGGCCGCACAACCGGGTGTGCTGGTGCGCGTGCGGTTTGGCGGTCAGAGGGTCAGCGGTGTGATTTGGGCACGCACCGATACCAGTGATACGCCGCGCTCTTCGATTCGCTATATCGAGCGAGTGCTAAGCCCCGATGTACTGGTTCCCGCTTCGATGCGCGAGGATATCGGTCTGGTTGCCAAAGCCTATGGCGGCACACGGGCCAATATTCTGCGTTTCGCCGTGCCACCGCGCGTGGCCAAGGTGGAGACCGAGCAGCGGTTGGCCGCGTCGTTCCGTCGGCCGGTCGGCGGCTCATTGCCGGATAATACGCAAGGCGGTTTTGCCGGGCGTGGCACCAATCCCGATGGGACCAAACTTGCTGGCTCTACCTTTGCCGTTGCCAGTACCGTTTCGGAGGGAGCTGCGCAGGGGTATCGTCGTCTGACCGCCAATTACGCCGATGTCAATGTGCTTCATGACGCGCTTACCGGTCAACGTTTCCAATCTTTTGTGTTTGATTCGTTGCCCGGTGCACAGGAGTGGCAACGAAACATGGCATGGATGGTGGCCACTGCGTTGAGTGCCGGTAAGGCTGCCGTAGTTGAATTGCCCACCATGCGCGAGGTCGAAGACCTGATGCATATGCTACGCAATTATGGACTCAAACCATTTGCCCCGGCTCCAACCGGCGGATGGATGGGCGATGTCGCCGTGCTCAATGCGGAGACCATGCCTGCGGCCGACCGGTACCGCACGTATCTGGCTGTGGCGTTGGGCCAGGTGAAGGTGGTGATCGGCACCCGCGCGGTGATGTATGCGCCGGTTGAAGGCCCGGCACTGTTCGCCATTCTGGAGGATGCCGCCTATCAGAACATGGACGGTATGATGCCGTATCCACAGGCTCGCGGCGTGATGCGGTTGCGCGCCAAGTCCCATGGCGGCGTGTTCGTGGCCATGGCCAATGCGCGCACTCCGCAAAGTCAGTGGGAAAACACCGGTCCAGGTACAGTGGAGACCCCAGTGAGCGGCTATTCCACCACAATTCATCCGCTCGCCTCGCCGCTGAAGGACGCCACTCCTTGGGTGCGTTGGCTCAATCGCGATGAACTTGCGCGTCTTGCCGACCCGTCCATCGGGGCGCGCGTGCCGCATACGGCCGTCCGCGTGCTATCTAAGGCTTTGGAGAGCGGCCCCGTGCTGCTGTCCATTCCGCAAGACAGCGTCAGTGAGACTCTGAGTTGTGCGAAATGCCATCGTCAGGCGCGTTGTGCCAAGTGTTCTGGACCGTTGCAACTACCGGCCGACCGCCGGGATTCCACACCGCGATGCCGCTGGTGTGGGGCTGCTGCCATCAATTGGAAGTGCCCGGGCTGTGGGCATGAACGTATGCGTGTGGTGCGCGTGGGTGCTGCAGGCACTGCGGCTGAACTGGCCGGGTTGTTCCGCGGCGTGCCAGTAGTTTTGTCCAGCAAGACGCAGGGCCTGGTGCGCGATGTGGCTTGTCAGCCGATGATCGTCATCGCCACTCCCGGTTTCGAACCGCGCGTGCGTCCGGTCAGTGCCGAGCAGGGATCGGCTGGCCATGAGTATCGTGCCGTGGCCGTGCTCGACGCTTGGACCAGCTTGTATGCGTTGGGCGTGGATGCTCGCTTGGATACATTGACCGCGTGGATGCGTGCGGTGTCGTTGTGCGCGCCGCGTTCCCGTGGCGGCCAGGCGTTGATTCTCGGCGAAACCGACCCGGCCATCGCCCAATCGCTGATGCTCTGGGATTCGAGGATTCTTGCAGCCAAGGATCTTGAGGAGCGTGTGGAGACCGGTATGCCGCCGGCCGTGGCCGCCGCCTGCGTATGGGGACGCCGTGATGCGGTGATGACGCTGATGCAGCGTATCGGCGCGCTGGGCGGCGATTGGACGGCCTGCGGCGAGTTGCCCGGCATGTTGGGCCCGGTGCCGATCGCGCAACCGGACACGGTCGACGCCCGGGAGCTCGAAGCCACGGCCGACCGGGTGAAGGCAGTAATCCGTGTGCCGCAGAGTCGGCGAGCCGAGCTGGCGGCCCGACTGCACCGGGAAACCGCTCGTCATGTGGCGTCCCGCGAGCCCGGCGAGCTTCGCTTCCGAGTAGATCCCAAAGATCTGATCTAATCGTCTTCAACACGTGAAACGATGATTACAGAACGAACATCGCTAGAAGGAGGACACTATGAAGGGTTGGCCTGGAGAGCCGGATATGGATTACGACGTGCTGGTCGCGGATGGCGAGGCCGCTGCGAACGCCGGCAAGCCGATCACCGACGTGATCTTCGATTTCGGCAACGTGCTGATTTACTGGGATCCAGCGGCCGTGCTCATCCCCCGCTACAGCCAGAAGACCATCGACGAATTCCTCGACAACGACATCTCCGGCTTCTACGATGTCAACGACCTGATGGACGGCGGCACCAGCACCGACGAGGCCATCGCCATCATGCGCCGTGACAGGGGCGATAAGTGGGCGGACATCCTCGACTACTACATCAAGAACTTCCGCGACTCCCTGACCGGCATCGTGCCGGGCGCGCGCGTGCTGGTCAATGACCTGAAGGCCGCCGGTATTGGCGTGTGGGGCCTGAGCAACTGGGAATCCAGCCTTTTCCACGTGGCCGAGGAACAGTGCGATATTCTGCAGCAGCTTGATGGCAAGCTCGTCTCCGGTTTTGTCAAGCTGCGCAAGCCGCACAAGGAAATCTACGAGGCCGCGCTCAATCAGTTCGGTATCAAGGCCGATGGCACGTTGTTCATCGACGACAAGGCCATGAACATCGTCGGTTCGAATGCGGCCGGCATCCGTGGCGTGCGTTTCCAGGATCCGGTCAAGCTGCGTGAACTGCTCATCGCCAATGGCGTGAACATTCCGGCCGTGCAGTGAGCATCGACGTTTTAAGGAGGACCATGCTCAAACTCGTGTTCGCCGGCACCCCCGATGTAGCGGTGCCCTCGCTCAAGGCCTTTGCCGCCGATCCACGCTTCGACGTGGTCGGCGTCATCACCCGCCCCGACGCGCCTACCGGTCGCGGCCGCAAGCTCACGCCCAGCCCGGTCAAGGCGACGGCTCTGGAGCTCGGGTTGCCCGTCATCGATCTCAAACCCCGCTCCCCCGAATTCATGGAGGCGCTGAACGACCTGCATGCGGATATCGCCGCTGTCATCGCCTATGGCAATATCCTGCCTAAGAACGTACTCGACGCAGTACCCATGGGCTGGTACAACCTGCATTTCTCCAACTTGCCGAAGTGGCGTGGCGCCGCTCCCGCCCAGCGTGCGATTTGGGCGGGCGACCCGACCACCGGCGCCGACGTGTTCAAGGTCGGCGAGGGTTTGGACGATGGCCCGATCGTCGCTTCCCTGACCATCGAGCTGACCGGCCGTGAGACCTCCGGCGAACTCCTCGACCGTCTGGCCGAGGAAGGCGCACCCATGTATGTGGATGCCTTGGCCGCCGTGGGTGAAGGCACTGCCACATTCACCGCGCAACCGGCCGAAGGCCTGGAATACGCGCACAAAATCACGGTGGAAGATGCTCGTATCAGCTGGACGGACGAGGCCGAGGCCATCGACCGTCAGGTTCGCGCCTGCACGCCACATCCTGGGGCATGGACCGAACTGTTTGCGGAGGGGCCAATCGCCGATAATGACGAGCCGGCCGCCAAACCCCTCACCCTGCATATTCTCGCCGCGCAACCGGCCGACCAGTCCAATCCCAACACTCCGGCCGACCTTCAGCCCGGCGAGCTGAAGGTGGGCAAGAAGAACGTGTGGGTTGGTACCGGCAGCACGCCGCTGGAACTCACCCAAGTCAAGGCGCAGGGCAAGAAGGCCATGCGCGCCGCCGACTGGGCCCGAGGCGCGCGCCTCTCCCCCGCCGCCTGCGTGCGATAAACAGCAATGTTGCCCCCACTGGCGGGACGAGCCGTATAACAAACAGCCCAGTGGGCTGTTTGTAGGCGAGTGTGAGCCGTCAGGCGGACCAGAAAGAACAAAGTCCGGCATCTTCGCGAAGAAGATACCGGGCTTTTCAGCTATGCAATCGGCGATCAGTCGAGACCGGAGAGCTTGTTGATCAGCTCCGGGTCACGCGTCGCACCCTTGTCGGCCGAGCGGGCGAAGGCGGCGTACGCCTTCAGCGCCTGGGAGACGTGGCGGTTGCGGTGAGCCACGTAGCCGTCGCCAGCCTCGAGTTCGCGACGACGCTCGTCCAGCTGTTCGTCAGTCAGTTCGACGTTCACGGAACGGGCTTCGATATCGATATCGATGATGTCGCCGTTCTTGATAAGCGCCACCGGGCCCTTATTGGCAGCCTCAGGCGCCATGTGGCCGATGGCCAGACCGGAGGAACCACCGGAGTAGCGACCGTCGGTGAGCATGGCGACCTGCTTGCCGATGCCCTTGCCCTTGACGAAGGAGGTCGGGTACAGCATTTCCTGCATGCCCGGGCCACCCTTCGGGCCTTCGTAACGAATCACAAGCGCCATGCCGGGCTTCAGGGTGTCGTTCAGAATGACCTCGATGGCCTGCTCCTGGGAGTCGACCACCAGAGCCGGTCCACGGAACTTCCAGATCTCCGGCGGAACACCGGCGGTCTTGACCACGCAGCCGTCGGGGGCCAGGTTGCCGCGCAGCACGGCGAGGCCGCCTTCGTGAATCTCCGGGTGGTTGATGTCGTGGATGGCGCCGTTGGCGCGGTCACGGTCGAGCGAATCGAACAGGGTGGTGTGGGTCCACGGCTCCGGGGAGATGATGTGGCCAGGAGCGGCCTTGTACATCTGCTGGGCTTCCTCGGTGCAGGTCGGGCGCATGATGTCCCAATCGGCCAGCTTGGCTTCCAGCGTCGGATAGTCGATGGAGTGCACGTTGGTGTGCAGCTTGCCGGCGCGGTCGAGCTCGCCGAGGATGCCGGTGATGCCGCCGGCGCGGTGCACGTCGGAAATCTCCCACTTGCCGGACGGCGAGGCCTTGCAGATGCACGGCACGGTGTGGGAAATACGCTCGATGTCGTCCAGGGTGAAGTCCACGTCGGCGGACTGGGCCATGGCGAGGATGTGCAGCACGGTGTTGGTGGAACCGCCCATGGCCACATCCATGGTCATGGCGTTCTCGAAGGCTTCCTTGGTGGCGATGGAGCGCGGCAGCACGGAATCGTCGGAATCGTCGTAGTACTGGTGGGCGATCTTGACGACCTGCTTGGCGGCACGCTCGAACAGGTCCTTGCGGTAGGAGTGGGAGGCGAGGATGGTGCCGTTGCCGGGCAGGGCCAGGCCGATGGCCTCGGTCAGGCAGTTCATCGAGTTGGCGGTGAACATGCCGGCGCAGGAGCCGCAGGTCGGGCAGACGGTCTTCTCATAGTTGAGCAGTTCCTCATCGGAGACGCTGTCGTCGGCGGTGGCGTACATCACGTCGATAAGGTCGGTGCTCTTGACGGTGCCGTCGGCGAGCACCGTGGTGCCGGCCTCCATCGGGCCGCCAGAGACGAACACGGTCGGGATGTTGAGGCGCAGGGCGGCCATCAGCATGCCCGGCACGACCTTGTCGCAGTTCGGGATGCAGATGAGTGCATCGGCACAGTGCGCGTTGCACTGGTATTCGACGGTGTCGGCGATGATGTCACGGGAGGGCAGGGAGTAGAGCATGCCGGTGTGACCCATGGCGATGCCGTCGTCCACGGCCATCGTGTTGAACTCGCGCGGAATGCCGCCGGCTTCCCGGATGGCCTCGGAAACGATGCGTCCGACCTTGTTCAGATGAACGTGGCCAGGCAGGAACTCATCGAAGGAGTTGGCGATGGCGATGATGGGCTTCTTGCCCATGTCGTCTCCGCTGACGCCTGCAGCACGGTAAAGGGCTCGAGCGCCTGCAAAGACGCGCCCTGACATAATTTTTGCAGATCGCATTTCAGTCATGGTTCTATTCAAGCCTTTGCGAGGGACACGCCACTTGTCAAGAGTCAAATAGTGGAATTTTCAAAAACGTAACGTTTCTCACAGATTTTTTTTGGAATACATTCCTCTGGCGAGAGTCCGGTATAGGGCTGACAGAAGTCCCCCCAAACGGCTACACTTGCTTCGGTTGAGATAGATTTTCCAATGTCTGGAGATAAGAACAATGGCTTTTGGTACTGACCCGACACCCGACGGTCTTGCGAACCCGCCGATCGACGACCTGATGAAGCACGCCGATTCCAAGTACGCGCTGGCCATTTTCGCCGCCAAGCGCGCACGCCAGATCAACTCCTACTTCACGCAGCTCAACGAGGGCCTGCTGCAGAACATCGGCCCGCTGGTCGAATACCAGAACAATGAGAAGCCCCTGTCCATCGCCTTCCGCGAAATCGACGAGGGCCTGCTTGAGGAGACCTTGGGCGAGGACGACGCCAACGAGGGCAACTGATCGATTCCGACAATTCGTTTGGATTGTTTGGACAGTTCGTCGCCGAATGATGGTGTGAGAGTTCTCTCACAACTGATTTTGAGCGACACGCTTGCCTGAGTTATCGCAATCGGCTATAACTCAACATCGGGAGCGAATAAGACGTAAGGCTCGCGCCACCGCGCTGGTTGGCACGAGCCTTTAGTTATGCCCGCTTCCACAGTGACAAGTAAAAATTGACACCGTATCATTGTGCCTCGCATCCCGCGGGGCGATAAGTCCTGAAGAAAGGGATGATATGACAGAAGAACATCGGCTTATTTCCGCCGAATCCGTGACCGAAGGCCACCCTGACAAGGTCTGCGATCAAATCTCCGACGCCATTCTTGATGATTTGCTGGCCCAAGATTCGTCCAGCCATGTGGCCGTGGAGACCTCCGCCGCCACCGGCGTGTTCCTGGTCTTCGGCGAAGTCACGTCTGAGGGATATTGCGACGTGCAGTCCAAGGTCCGCGAGACCCTGCGCAACATCGGCTACACCTCCTCCGAAGTCGGCCTTGACGCCGATTCCTGCGGCGTTGTGGTGGCCATCACCGAGCAAAGCGCCGAAATCAACCAGGGCGTTGCCCGTCTGACTGGCGATCAGGAGACCGCCGCCAGCCGCGAAGAGCGTTACGAAGCACAGGGTGCCGGCGATCAGGGCGTGATGTTTGGCTACGCCACCGACGAGACCCCGACGCTGATGCCGCTTCCGATCTACTTGGCACATCGCCTCGCCTTCCGTCTGACCGAGGTTCGTAAGTCCGGCGAAGTGCCGCACCTGCGCCCGGACGGCAAGACCCAGGTGACCATTGAGTATGACGATGACGATAAGCCCGTTCGTCTGGACACCGTGCTGATCTCCACTCAGCACGATCCTGAGGTTACGCAGGATTGGCTTGCTGTTGAGCTGAAGAAGCACGTGATTGACCCGGTGCTTGATGAGGTGCTGGGTTCCAAGGTGCCGCATGACAACTACCGTCAGCTGGTCAACCCGACTGGTTCGTTCATCCTGGGCGGCCCGGCGGCCGACGCCGGTCTGACCGGCCGCAAGATCATCGTCGACACCTACGGTGGCGCAGCCCATCATGGTGGTGGCGCGTTCTCCGGCAAGGACCCGTCCAAGGTCGATCGTTCCGCCGCGTACGCCACCCGTTGGGTTGCGAAGAACATCGTGGCTGCCGGCCTGGCCCACAAGGTCGAGATCCAAATCGCCTACGCTATTGGCGTTGCCGACCCGGTATCCGTCAACGTGGAGACCTTCGGCACCGAGCAAGGCGTGACGCGCGGCCAGATCGCCGCCGCCGTACGCAAGGTCTTCGACCTGCGCCCCGCCGCCATCATCGACGAGCTCGACCTGAAGCGCCCGATCTACTTGAAGACCGCCGCGTACGGCCACTTCGGCCGCACAGACGTTGAGTTCCCGTGGGAGAAGACCGACAAGGTCGAGGAGCTCAAGGCCGCGATTGCTGCGGAGTGAGGTACTCTAATTAGGGCAGATAGACCGTAAGAATAGGGGGCTTTCCGCTGTTGATGGCGGAAAGCCCCCTACCTGTTTTTCGTGCAATCCACTATGACGAGCTTCACACGGAAGTGTATCGATATTGATGTGACCTGGTTTTTGTTCCGCATTTCCTCTCACTTGATAGGAGATGCGGAACAAAAAACCAGGTCACATCATATGCAAGGCCAGAGTGTAAGAGTTTTCTTTCATGCCTCACACTCCCTCAATGAAGTGCATACGTTTTGACGTATGCAAGGGTGCAGATTTTCCACTCCCAGAATCGCCGTGACCATCCTCAATGAAGTGCATACGTTTTGACGTATGCAAGGTCAGCATATGCCACGACGAGCTAGCCCCCACCAATCCTCAATGAAGTGCATACGTTTTGACGTATGCAAGTTGGCTTTTTTGTATCGCAATACGCCTATCTCATGTCCTCAATGAAGTGCATACGTTTTGACGTATGCAAGATACCGTCCAACGGGATGCGATACAACGGCATGTCTCCTCAATGAAGTGCATACGTTTTGACGTATGCAAGTACCCAGCGCGCCGTATATCTGAGTCCAGATATTGAGTCCTCAATGAAGTGCATACGTTTTGACGTATGCAAGGCCGGGCGGGACGACAATCATGTGCAGACGCGCGCCTCCTCAATGAAGTGCATACGTTTTGACGTATGCAAGCTCGACAACGACGGGAACATGCACATCGCACTCGCTCCTCAATGAAGTGCATACGTTTTGACGTATGCAAGGCCGATTCGTCGGCATATCCGGCTGCTGGATTACCGATCCTCAATGAAGTGCATACGTTTTGACGTATGCAAGACCGTTCGCTAGCGGTCCTCGCGTCCTGGTCGCTTATCCTCAATGAAGTGCATACGTTTTGACGTATGCAAGGCCCACCGCATCCAGGTCATCGTCGAACAGGTCGGCTCCTCAATGAAGTGCATACGTTTTGACGTATGCAAGCCGGTTGTCCTTTGACTTGACTACGTGGTCGATGATCCTCAATGAAGTGCATACGTTTTGACGTATGCAAGGCCGATACGATTTACGAGGATGTCGATGAACTGGTTTCCTCAATGAAGTGCATACGTTTTGACGTATGCAAGTGCGTTGCCCAAGTATCGCCTTGACAATTCCGGTAACTCCTCAATGAAGTGCATACGTTTTGACGTATGCAAGCGCCGCACGGCAACGGCAGCATGGACCGTTGGAACGCTCCTCAATGAAGTGCATACATTTTGACGTATGCAAGGACCGTAGAAGCCTCGTAACAGTGCACGCTGCTGGCGGTCCTCAATGAAGTGCATACGTTTTGACGTATGCAAGTACACATACCTCCAACCCGGCCAAGGCATCTACGTTCCTCAATGAAGTGCATACGTTTTGACGTATGCAAGGAAGAAGGATACGCATTGTTCTCGGCTGATGTGGCTTTCCTCAATGAAGTGCATACGTTTTGACGTATGCAAGGTCACCAAGGTCAAGGCCCACGGCCCCTCGCAACATCCTCAATGAAGTGCATACGTTTTGACGTATGCAAGGTCATGCACTAATAAGGTGTATGGCCCTACTATTATTCCTCAATGAAGTGCATACGTTTTGACGTATGCAAGTCCGTAACCAGAACACCCGGGTCGGTGCCCAATGTTTCCTCAATGAAGTGCATACGTTTTGACGTATGCAAGTTCTCGCTGATGGGCATCTGGACCACCGCCGACGATCCTCAATGAAGTGCATACGTTTTGACGTATGCAAGTACGTCGAAGTGCCCAATTCCCAGACCAAGGTCGATCCTCAATGAAGTGCATACGTTTTGACGTATGCAAGTATGCCGAGTTGGGCCGTGTATGACGGTTCTCCCGATCCTCAATGAAGTGCATACGTTTTGACGTATGCAAGCCCGAACGCGCGCATTATGGTTGTCCCTATGTTGTGGCTCCTCAATGAAGTGCATACGTTTTGACGTATGCAAGCGTCCGCAGCGTCATCGGCGGAATGCGACTCGACAGATCCTCAATGAAGTGCATACGTTTTGACGTATGCAAGCGCCATTCATGGGCCACGAACACTCTGGCCGCCGGAGCGGTCCTCAATGAAGTGCATACGTTTTGACGTATGCAAGTTCTCCTGAGTATGGCGGGGCACGTCCGTGGGGCTTTCCTCAATGAAGTGCATACGTTTTGACGTATGCAAGCGCTCGCCGTCTCATTGAAGAACACCAGTACGTCCGGTCCTCAATGAAGTGCATACGTTTTGACGTATGCAAGATCCCGCCACTGAGCAGGGGGCAGCTTTTTGTGCTCCTCAATGAAGTGCATACGTTTTGACGTATGCAAGGCTGCGCGAAAGACAGTGTTGGCGCAAGGGCACCCATCCTCAATGAAGTGCATACGTTTTGACGTATGCAAGGATTCTGCCATGCCCTACGCCGTTACCTTCCAGCATTCCTCAATGAAGTGCATACGTTTTGACGTATGCAAGTTGGCGGGCGCGACGGAGCGAACCAGAAGATCATCAACTCCTCAATGAAGTGCATACGTTTTGACGTATGCAAGCATCTCAGTCCAATTGCAACCATACGGTCGGGACTCCTCCTCAATGAAGTGCATACGTTTTGACGTATGCAAGTCGACTTCGCGGACGAATGCGGCAACGCCCTGAATTCCTCAATGAAGTGCATACGTTTTGACGTATGCAAGTGGTCGTCGTGTCACCGGGTCTACGGGAATCATATTTCCTCAATGAAGTGCATACGTTTTGACGTATGCAAGCGCGGCTTGGGTGACGCCTGAACCCCTGTATGTCCGTCCTCAATGAAGTGCATACGTTTTGACGTATGCAAGCATGTCGGGTTTTTCCGACACCAGTAGCGCCCCATAGTCCTCAATGAAGTGCATACGTTTTGACGTATGCAAGCTGCTTCAACGCGCTCAGGTCGGCGGTCGTCTGCTGTCCTCAATGAAGTGCATACGTTTTGACGTATGCAAGCAGCATTCAGAATATTCGTCGACACGCCATTTCGTTCCTCAATGAAGTGCATACGTTTTGACGTATGCAAGCTGCTCCGCCGGGAGGAAGAGGAGTCGTTGGCCGCTCCTCAATGAAGTGCATACGTTTTGACGTATGCAAGCCGCCTCTACGCGCACTCCCGAATGTGGCCGATATGTCCTCAATGAAGTGCATACGTTTTGACGTATGCAAGTTGGACAGCAGGCACATGGTCTGCCATGCCGCCGTCTCTCCTCAATGAAGTGCATACGTTTTGACGTATGCAAGGAGACCACCGAGACAAGCTCAGCCCCTACCTGCTCGATCCTCAATGAAGTGCATACGTTTTGACGTATGCAAGTCACACTGCCTGTCACGTGCCGGAAACTCGAACTGCTCCTCAATGAAGTGCATACGTTTTGACGTATGCAAGGTCCCGTCAGGAGGAGGTCGACAAGTTGAAGGCCCTCCTCAATGAAGTGCATACGTTTTGACGTATGCAAGAAGGGTGATTTGGCGGCCCGCGTGGTCGTCCACTGTCCTCAATGAAGTGCATACGTTTTGACGTATGCAAGGAATCCTCGCCCGGACCAGTCGAGCGATCTGACGAAGTCCTCAATGAAGTGCATACGTTTTGACGTATGCAAGTGTTTTCCACCGGCCTGAAGCCGATGCTGAAGCCGTCTCCTCAATGAAGTGCATACGTTTTGACGTATGCAAGGATGCGGTCGGCGCCGTAGTCCACGCCACGGTACGATCCTCAATGAAGTGCATACGTTTTGACGTATGCAAGCTGCTTGGCAAACGTCGCGTCAGCCTGACCCTTGGTTCCTCAATGAAGTGCATACGTTTTGACGTATGCAAGTCTGGTGGTCGGTGCCGCGCAGACGTTGGACAATGCTCCTCAATGAAGTGCATACGTTTTGACGTATGCAAGTATCATCGCGGCAGTTCCAGCAGCGGTTACAAGACTCCTCAATGAAGTGCATACGTTTTGACGTATGCAAGATCATACCCGTGGATTACCCAAGGCATTTGCGCCGTTCCTCAATGAAGTGCATACGTTTTGACGTATGCAAGCATCAAACGGCGACTCTCCCGCGCGTTCCATTTCACTCCTCAATGAAGTGCATACGTTTTGACGTATGCAAGTGCCCAAGAGCGTGACGAAGGTGGCGGGCCACGGATCCTCAATGAAGTGCATACGTTTTGACGTATGCAAGTTCTCTGTCCACGGTGAAAGAACGCGCATACCGTGCCCTCCTCAATGAAGTGCATACGTTTTGACGTATGCAAGGCGGTCGTTCGGGTTGTCGCCGAACGTCGGCAGATTTCCTCAATGAAGTGCATACGTTTTGACGTATGCAAGTGTCGGTCGTGTCGGTGGGTTCGTGCGCGTAGGTATTCCTCAATGAAGTGCATACGTTTTGACGTATGCAAGGTGCGCCGCGTTCGCGTTCGCGGCCATATATCCCAGTCCTCAATGAAGTGCATACGTTTTGACGTATGCAAGTGGCTTTGTCGTGGTCGAACCCGTGCTGTTGCAAGGCTCCTCAATGAAGTGCATACGTTTTGACGTATGCAAGCTCGACACGCGGGAATGAATCTCACCAACTTATATTCCTCAATGAAGTGCATACGTTTTGACGTATGCAAGCTCAATTGAGCGAGGGTGAGGGGGTGTTTGTCCGTCCTCAATGAAGTGCATACGTTTTGACGTATGCAAGCGCTCATGAGCATCAGAGAAACCGTCGCTAGTTTTTCCTCAATGAAGTGCATACGTTTTGACGTATGCAAGTGTACCCGTATTGCCGGGAAATACTTCCGGATTTTTTTCCTCAATGAAGTGCATACGTTTTGACGTATGCAAGGATTTTGTCCGAGGCGGACACGTCACCGATGGCACCTCCTCAATGAAGTGCATACGTTTTGACGTATGCAAGAGGTGTGGACGGGTAGATGGTTTCGAGCTGTTGGATTCCTCAATGAAGTGCATACGTTTTGACGTATGCAAGATGGCTTTGCCGTGCGGGATCAGCAGGCGACGGTCTCCTCAATGAAGTGCATACGTTTTGACGTATGCAAGGCAGGCTCGAATTTATAGTATCACTGGAGGTTTTCCCGACAAAACTGCGAGAGGTGGAGGACGGCTACGTCCTCTAACATAGCAATCTCGATTCTCAGATCCACAGAACCGCTATATTCTCATTGCGAATGCCTAGTAGCTCATTCAGGAGCGATTCAGATCTCGCAAAAACAATAGGCGCTATTGCTGTTTTCGTGGATGTCAGTTCGTCGTCGAGCCGTTGATTTCGTAAGCGTAAGGGGCGGAAAAACACTGCCGAACCCGCCCAACAAACATTGAAGCAATACACCTACCTGACCCACTACAATGAGACTAGGATCAAGAAGTCACTGGACTGGATAAGCCCCGTGCAATACCGCAAACACCTTGGACTGGCCGCCTGACCGTCAAAAAAAACATCCGCACCCCCCTTATCTTAGTACCACTATTTAGTTATCAAACATCTATCGCATATCGCGAAAAAATAAATCACATTCCTTAAATAAGCCGTATGGATTTTCACCCATCGGTCAAATTATCGTAGGAATGACAATATCTTTGTAACCTCGCACACCAATGAAATTGAGTGCTTGATTGACGCGATTACTTGGTCCTAAATCACACACCACAACGGAATCAGACAATAAGTCTATTTCAGTTTCAAGTACTGTTTGCACTGCAATAAGCTTCGCGGGACGTATTCGTAGCAGAAACACACTGTATTGCATACGCTCTCCATAGCTCTGCAGTAACTTGGCAACATGCGAGCGTCGCCTGTCATCCTTAACGTCATAAGCAATTAGATAACTACGCTGCTCATCGCTCATATTATTGGTTCCTCATGCTACGTTCATTCATTCTTTTGCCGCAGCCCACCTATCGTATGCGAATACCTCTATACGTTTGCTGTGTCCCGTCCAGGTAGCCCAGAATCATGCGCGCTTGAATTTCAACGATTCTGCGCCATGAAGCTTTGTACCCAAAAATAGGATGTGTGAGTTCAGTCTGCATACGTCGTTCATATGCACCAATCAACGATTTCCTCGCCATATCTGACATACGTACCGAAGAGCCTAAGGAATAGATAAAACCGTCTGGCGAAACCTCACCATTGTTCACCACGGTCTGCACTACAGAATCGGCCACGGGAGCCCGGAACTCCTCCATCAAATCAAGTGCAAGCGCCGGCTTATTCCTTTTACTGCTATGTAAGAATCCGGCATGAGGATCTAGCCCGCAGGATATCAACGCTCGTATGCAATCAGAAAGCAACAACGAATACGTATAGTCCAATAACGAATTCAATGCATCAGGAGCGGGTCTCTTCATTCTTGCAGTCCACGGCCAGTCTTCACGTTTATCTTGCTTAATGAGCATGCCGAACTGCGAGAAATATAGAGCGGCTGCTTTTCCCTCTAATCCAAGTACATCTTGCCAACGATTAGTATTGCGCACTGTTTTCTCAATTAGTAACAACTGCTCAAGAACCGGATTTGACCGGTCGGATCGTCGCAATAATACCGATTGGTTGTGCACTTTAGCGACAATAAATTCTCGGGCCAAGCCAAGACGCCCCTCATGGGAAGCCACGTGCTGTTGAACACGAGCTGACCCATTGGGTCCATAGGACGGCATCGTCCACCCATACAACCGCCCCGTGCCGCTACACCACAGCACAGGGATATCCCGCCACATCAATTCCCTCATTAATCCACTGGAAAGGTCTGTGTTGCCATGCACCTGCAGACCTTGAATCGTGTCCAATGGAATCGAAGCGATTTCCTCACCGTTCTTTAGCACCACCATTCGGCCTGCTCTGCTAAATGCTTTCGCTCCCGGCGTTGCCAAATGTGTAACCTGATTATCTGGTGAAGTCACCATCACCCGATGGCGCACGGACGTCAATTTACGTTCTTCTGGTAAGCAAACCCCAACATGAGAGCATCTCATACATCGCGCATCATCTTCTAATGGCTCCGGAGCGGAATCCGAATTAATTAATGCACGAGTTTCCTTCACAGCAGTATGGGCACGTTCGTAATCTTCGCTGCCAAGTTCCACTTCGACGTTGCGGTGGTGGGTTGTAAAGAAAATCTCTGCACCGGCAACTCGAAAGCCCATATCTTCCAAACAAGCTGCCTGCAAAGCAAGCTGCGTGCGCATTGCATCAGTGACAATCATCGCGCGTTTCACAGGTGTTGCTTTATACTCCCGAATTATCACCCCTTCATCAGTCATCTTTGCAGCATCCAGCCGGCCTGCTACTCCCCATACCTCATGTCGCACATTGACTGCCCGATAATCATCCGAATCATCCGCTCCAGCAATACAATCAACTTTACGATGGTCATAGGTGCCTTGTGACATCTGAGCTGAATCAACTCGTTCTCCGACTGCTTCTAGCCATGCTCTACGTGGACAGAACATATAATTGGCAACCAAACTGATAGGAATTGGATCATCGTTCATAATCGGTCTTTTCACTATCGAGCAGTACAAGTTCTCCTTTTTTCAGCCACCGTTCCGGTGCCGAAGAATTACTAGAAACGTACTGGGGAAACAGCATGGCATATTCCACGCCCTTGCCATTCAGCCACTGTCGGCTCAAACTAATCGCGGCATTATTTGCACCGATTCGCTTGAGCATTCCATCATCTTTCTCACGTACCGCATCATCTTTATCGTCGTTACCAAGCACCGCCTCGATGCCAACTATCAGCAATGCCTGACTGCGTACAACAGAACGATACTTTTGCAACGTCCACGGCTGTAACCAAACCGGCAATATCGCATACGAACCGTATCTTGGCAATTGAAAGAGCGATGCTGTGGCACCACGTCGGGCCGATACCCCTTTCATCACAGGAAATGCTGACACACCAAACAATGCGCACCACGCCTGAGCATTGTCAGTAAGCGACGGATGCCGCAATCCAGTCGGGGTACGACTATCCTGCTTGTTCTTGCCCGCCTCATCCGTAATCGTGGTACCACGCAGTCCCTCAACAATTGATTGCACGTTGCGTTCCGCCACCGCTTTTGCAAGCGGCAGTAAACGACCGGAGATAAACTCCTGCCCACGGTTGCGCGTCACCATCTCCCACCGAGAAGCGCCACGGTCTGGCGTATACCCTTGCGCGGCCATGTCACCTGACCAGTAAGAGGGTTCCCCAAGCGCACCGATATAACGACGATCCAAATCCGTCTGCAAATCATCAATTGCCCGAGCACGATTGCACTCCAGCAACCGCCACCGATCATCAGGAGAGGGAGTACCCAACCGGGGACTAAGTGTGGCTCTAGCTGCCGAAACCGCATTTTTAGACGATTTGCCGGACTTCACCGGTACCGAATACACATCACTTGCATTGAGCCACGATGACATACTCCAACGATGGGCATGGTCACGTATAACAGTTGCGCAATCCTCCCAAGAGAGATTGTCACTGACATCAATACCCGCATGAGTACGGTCAATCCATCGGATGGTGCAGATGCGTGAATCGTCAGCATCCTCCAATATCGAAGCCAATCCGAACAACAGCAGATGCGAAAACGCTTCATCGTAGCGTCCGTTGATTATCAATTCCATTGTTCACCTGCCTTCCTGAGAAATTGTGACGTCAGCAGAACGCACAATCGCCTCCAAATAGGAGACGCCCCAATAACCGTATCGACGATTTGTGCAATTCACGATGCACTCCCACATGCCGCCATTAAACAACTCTTCGGCGGCTGCATGAATCCGTTCGATGTCCACGGCAGTCATTGCTTGCTCCGCTGCAATTTCGGCGGGAGGCACCAATCGTTCCGCATTGTCACGGAAGCATGAACGACCATGACCATGCGAGGTACCCACCAGCCGTGTCACTAATTCGACATCAACGGCATGTAAGGCATCCCTCTCGGCCCAACATTCAGCTGCGGAACGCTGCTCGTGCCGCCATCCTTGCAGATTCAGCTCGCGGCGTACAACAGCTTCCCGGGCAATTGAACGATATCGGCTTTTAGCAAGATACTTCGACTGTTGATAGTATTCCGGTCGTGAGAGCCGATAATGCAATAGCTCTTGGAAACGCAAATCCTTCTTGCCGTCATCATGATGACGACAAGCTACAGCAATATCTTGCTGGAGTGACGACGGCAAATCCAACACTTTCATGAATCGTTCGGCACGTTGCGCGACAGACTGCTGATGGCCGTCTGACGTATTTAAATACACAAGTGACTTACCGTGACGGCGAGGAGAACGTATCTCCTGCAACGCTTCGCCATCTGCTATCGCGTCCGTAGTCAACTGGACAAATAACCATGGATTGTCCCCGTAGTCAAGGGTAACAGCAGGGAATATGGCGTATTCGACCGGCACGACATCATGCACGCTATCAGCATTGTATTGTTGCCAAAATGTTTGCTGATCTTGCGGGGTACACCCAAACCGATTATTGGTTTCGCTGATTATTCGAACCAGTACATTGCGTGCATGGTCATCCTTAATCAAATCCAGCATCATCGGTTCTGCATCGTCGGTATTATCCATCTTGGCCTTATGCTGGGCCTCATTAGCACCTGCTGACGATTCACTATCCCTCTGCAAATTCTCACGTAAATCTTCTATCGCGGAAGTCAGAACACGATTCTGCTCTTGCAAATCCAAAACTTGCTGACTGAGTATGACGCCACGACTTTGGCACAGGTTGTACACATCATTCGTTGACTGAGCCGTTTTTGGCGCAATGATATGCAAATCACGATCGAACAACGTTGCTGTATCGTCTACAACCAGAGTGTCGCCAGGATGAATGGAATCGTTCAGCGATTCCTCATTACGCCACTGTATGACCGCCATATCCTGTTGTTCATCAGCTCTTACGATGAATACGCGGAACGGTGCTATAGAGTTACTCTGATCTTGGCTATTCACCCATCGTTTGCCGATTTCATCAATCTGCCCCCGACCTTGTATCGGAAACACCTCATCAGCCACTGGTTGAGCCTTCGTCAGCAACCCGATTGCATCGGAATCATTCTTTGGCAATTGTCTGACGACCAAACCGTTACTGAGTTCATCCCCCGAAAGCAAATCATCACGCAACCATAGCGCGACATCAGATGCCGCCTGATATAGCCACGACAGGGAAGATCCCAATTCCTCATCTGTATGAGACAGATTCTCTACATCCCATTGCTCCAGCCGTTGCAACGCTGCTCTGGGTAGCCTAGGCGGAATCGGCGGGTGGAGTACGCTTCCCCACGCCGACAATCCCGATTCAGCTGGAAGCTCTTGCAGCCATTGCCATGCAGCCTCCAATTCTTCTGACGAGTAAATGCTCTTCGTCTTGCTGGAATCTTCATGACGGAACACGACGATTGGTCCTTCATCGCGCAGGCCACGACGATTCACACGCCCGGCTCGCTGTACCAATGCACTAGAGGACGGCAACTCAGTAATCAGCATCGAGAAATCTGCGTCAATGCCCACTTCCAAAGTCTGCGTGGCAACAACACACCGAAGCTCTGACATTTGTACAGCTTCTGTATCGCCTTTTATCGCGCGCAAAAGCAAACCGTCTTTTAATGACGAATCATTCACATCGGACGACCGCATCGTACCGTCCAACAATTGTCGCTTATCATAACGGCGCATTGGGCCGACTAAACCACGAACCTTTCTTTCAAAGGCCCCCTTTTCAAAACCTCGATCCCGCATGATTACGCGCATCTGCTTCATCACGTCGCTCGCCATCGCAACAGAATTGACGATACATCCCACAACCGCATCATCGTTCTTATCGGTGAATGCGTCCACACAGGCTTCCGCAACCAGCTTTGCGAAATCCTTTTCTCTGCTTGCAGGAATGGACACGACCTTCACAGGTTTGGGCGATGTTAGACGGCGAGTCAATTCTGGATCACCGGCAAGATCCTTCTCACAAACGCCGATGCATAGTTCTTCATCGCTTCCAGCATTGTCAGCTTGCGTCGCCGTTGTAGAGACGACTTGCAGTGGCGGCACCGACTGCGCTAAACCATCCGAAGAAAGATGTTCCAAGCGGTTCACTGACTGCGCCGTGTATACCATTTGTCGGTTAAGGTGCGCTTCATCAGCGATTAGCACCGTATCGTAACCAAACAATCCCGCTTCGATGGAGCGCGCCAGCGTACTAGTGCCATACCCGCGGAACAGCAATCGACTGGCAAACATGTCAGGTGTTGCACAAATCACCTGGCATTCAGTGGGGTGATATCGCCAGTCACGCATGGTAAAGTCCACGGGCTCACCACCACGCAATCTGACCACGCGGCATGGCACCACAGTATCCATGTCACTCTCTCCCGCGCGGGCAAGCAATCCTTGATACACATCACGCAACAACGACGATGCACTGTCACTAGGTGGATTACCGTGCGCATTAATAGTGTCAGTCAAAGCGCATGCTGAGTCATACTGATCATCAACCAGTGCACGGCGATTTACGGTTATCACTAGTCGCCTTGGAAGATGCCGCAGGCCGCACACTGCAGCGGCCTTTCCGAGCGACGAATCAGCCAAGATACTATCAGATGTTGCCAGACCAGCCAGTGCATTAAGGAATACATGAACGTCAATGACCATTGTTTTGCCTGCACCGGTCGGAGCGGCCAAACGTTCCGGCCAACGGTTTGTTGATGCCAATTCATGTACCAATCTCCGCTGCCATGCATACGGCGTGCGACCACCGTAAATCTCGCGCACAAACTGAACAAACGCTTGGTCGATTAGTTCCAGCGCTTCATTGATGCCATTCTTATTGCTATCATTCATCGCAGCCACACTGGCTTCCCGTTTTTATCAATCAGTTGTGTGTAGACATCCACAGGCACAAGGAAACCTCCACCGAGATGACGACTCTGACCAATCGCTATTGCGGATTGTTCAATGGGCCACTGCTGCTTGTCAAAGGACAGCAATGCCGTCATGCCCATCAGCAAATTACCAGGTTGAGTCTTGTGCACGTAATCCGTCATCGGAGTTCGTGTTTCGTCATGTGCATCGTAAATGTGCACACCAGACTCCGGATTGTTCACACAATCAGCCATTGACCAATATCGTGATTCTCGAATGCTAACAGACGGAGAATTGACCGCTTCATCAGTATCAGCATCATCTTGTCTATGCGTGAAATACTCACGCCATACATACGCAATTGCTAATGCCATACTGTCCTGCACATTCCAGAGTCGATTCGAATCAGTTCTCGAGCGGAACTTGCGGGTCTCCTTAATACACAATGGGTAGGGAGTCCACAATCGACGATATCCAGATTTGACCGGCTGCCAGAATGTATCTAGATCCACTTCCATGGCCTCACCTAAACACAGCGTTTCCGATTGACGGGCGTAGAACAATTGTTGCTTGCGCAAGGTATCGCATACATCAGCAAGATGATCTATCTCGTCTACCGGCATATCGTGGGGAACCATCACTAGGAATCCAGGAAGGCATTCACGCAATTCATCATCGCGTACTGGCATACCCGCGGTAAGTACCTGTATGGCCACATTATTGGCTGGCCGAGGCACCGTACTTCCTTTTTCGTACCGTCCGGTCAACAAAGGTGAAGCACCGTAACCCCATTGCCTCACTAAGAGACGATGCAATGCCACGGACCAAGCGACGAATGTAGATTCGTCAGGATTCCATGCAACATCATGTTCATCGTCAACTGTTGCGCTACTTTTTGTTGCGGCAACAGCAGCGGGAATGAAAAAGCCATGCTGCCATGGGCGCATTTCACTGGAAGCTATCCAACCTTGCTTACGCTGGTATCCGATACTGCGCACGCAATCAGTCAGCGTATTAGAAAGTACTGTCTTTTCTTCTTCGCTTCCATTCGAAGCGGATACCTTACGGGGATACACTTGCTCGTATCCCCGTTGTAATTCCTGCAAATGTCCTATGTCCGGCACATCGAATTCGACCGTGGCTGCCATACGCGCCGCCGATAAGTCGTCATCGCTTTTATACAACGAGTTATCAGGGTCTACGGGAAACTCGTCATCGGGAACATTCGTGGTGGTCAGGTTGACCGGCGAACACGCCTCCCCGAGATAAGGCACCTCCCAACACAAGCGAGATAGCAAATCTGCGATATCAGCATCCGGCTCCTGCTTCCATTGCCAGATTAGCGTGCCCTCATTCGTATCGGGATACGCGGTAGAACAGACCGCCGAAACATTCTTTTTATCCGCAGCAATCTTTTTACTCCGACTTCCACGGTCACGGTAAACAATAGCGTCAGAACCATTACGACGACTCATGCGAGGTGCGCGAATAGCATCCGGCGGGTTAGTCTCCAACCAACGAAACACCGCCTCCAATTGCTGATCGGAGACTCGAGACTCCTGTTTCGCATACTTGGAATTAAAACCAAATGCACCATACGCAGTGGAGACCAGTGCCTTGTACAGCCGTTCAGGCGACGGATACCGCTCAGGCTTGCCAGTAGTATCCGCCCCCTGATAAGTGTGTAGTAAAAATCGAGCTGTGATTGTGAAAGGCATGTGACGACCTTCTCATCAATCTTCAGATTCGTCGGCACTACCGGCCTTCATCACCAGCGGATTGCCGGTTACCTCCAATACCTGACCATGCCAGTCAACACCAGCTTTGGCCACTGCCTGATCGTATGCCTCGGTAAGCAATTCATCGGCATGAGACAAGTCCAACATATCCAGTTCATCGCTCTCTCCAAAACGCTTATCAAGAATCATGGTCGGTTTCGCGGATTCTCTGAGGACGCAATTTGCACGTAGAACCAGTTCCGAATTACTGCCAGCCATCGCATCGAGAATCAGCGCCGCAATCAGCACACGAATCGCCGCATCGCCTTCAGGTCCCTTACCGAAGCGCAAGGATCGTAGTGTTGAGAAGCTCAACACATGAGTACGGATAATATTGCTCACCGCGATGCCATCATAGGCATCGTTCTTCGTGGATGGAGGAATCGCGCCCAGTCCGATCTTGGAGCCCTTTCCTTCTTTTTCGAAAGTTTTAAACGTGTTATCGCTGACTTCAGGTTGAATGATTCTGCCAATTGCTTTGGCGTCATCTTTATCGAACTTAATACTCGCCTCAACCGGATCTACACGTGCGCCGGCTCGGAATACCGGGCGATCCTGATCCTGATTTGCTAGTACTCCGATAATTTCACCGTTAAATGGAGATGCGATGCGCAGCTGGTTCTTGCGACGCGTAGAGTCCCAGCCTCCGAATGCCACCGTAATTGGCGATAACGTGAATAACGGCATCATGTTTTCAGCGGTCGAATTACGTGCCTGCACATATTCTGTCAGTTCAGAAGTCGATTTGCCGTTTATCGACCCGATACGAATATGACCGTCGAATGCTCGATGCGGCAATTGCGTTTCCAGATAAGAACGTTCAAAGGTTTCCCCTGTCTCATCCGGAACCTGGTAAGTCACTCGAATACGCGGCATACGCGACAATACTGGATGACCATCTTTGATGGCCTTAGTCACGTAGTCTTCAAGACGATTGCTTTGCGATGTACGCGAATCCACCAGTACAGTACGCTTCGACTCGCCACCGATATAGCGGTCTTCAAATACATATGTGGCACCATTGCTACCGGTGTATTTGGCCGGGGCAATAATGCCTTCGGGGCCAGCTGCCGGCTCAAGCAAAGTCTTTTCGGACAGTGTACTCGGTCCCCCAAGTTTCGCAGCTTTGTTCAAATCTTCAAGTGTCAATGCACGCACCATCATACGCCCTTTCTCTATCGGTGAAGACATCTATGTTTCCGCCTACCAGTAATCACACTACTCGTCGGAAACCTCGCATTCAGTATCCGACACTCGTATTTATGTATCAGACTTATAAATTAATTAAAAATTAATAATAAATGGGGTTTGCGGCGGAAACCGCCGCAAACCGTTCAATGAAGCCCGTGAAGGCACACGGGAATATTGGCTCGTTTAAAAAACGAGAACGCACTGAACTCTCCTCAATGAAGGGTAGCAAAACCTTCCATGACCCCCACATAGAAATACTATGTTATTGTAGAGTCACGGAAGGTTTTGCTGCCGTTTACAGCAGCCACAGAATGATGAGCAGTGCAAGGATTTCTTTCAGTGTCGCGTTGTCCATTTTTCCTCCTTCCTCTCAATCAGTCAATCCTGCGAAATCGGCTGATTGAGAACTAGCTTAGTTATGAGTTAAGAGCTTTTTCGTTTTTTGCTCTTAATCAATAATTGACACTGACTATGATACCACATGTAAGTTCAAAACACGAACACCTCGGCATCATACAAAAAGAGTGGCCCCGCTGCTCAATCAGCAGCAAGACCACCCTTAGCTAACGGTCGGAATCGGAGCCTCAGCTCAGCCAAGCATCACGCCTTGGCGACCTCCACGGCCAGTTCGGCACCTTCCTTCACTTCGAAGGAGGTAGTCAGCGTCTCACGGGCGATCAGATCCTTGAACTGCTCGACCTTGGCCACATCGGCGGCCGGAACTGTCAGCACCAAGGAGATACGATCGGCGATGTCCAAATCGGCGGCCTTGCGGGCATCCTGCACGGCGCGGATGGCGTCGCGGGCGTAGCCCTCGGCCAGCAGATCGGCATCCAGCGCGGTGTCGAGGATCACGAAGCCACCGGTCGGCAGCGCGGCGGAGACCGAAGCGGCGGCCTCTGTGGCGTTCTCCTCTTCCACGCGGTTGATCAGCTCGTACTCGCCTTCGACCAACGCAAGGTCGCCGGACGGCGTCGAGACCACCGGTGCACCGGACGCGGCATCAACATGCCAATCGCCGGACTTGGAGGCCTTGATGGCGAACTGCACCTGCTTGCCGAGGCGCGGACCCGCAACACGGGCGTTCACACGCAGCTCGTGCACGATCTTCAGACCGTGGGCGGCGGCGTCTTCCAGAGTCGAGAACTCAATGTTCTTAATATTTAATTCAGACTTCAGCAACTCGTCGTACGCCTTGACGGCGTCCACGTTCTCGACCACCACGGTGAGCTTGGAAAGCGGCTGGCGCACGCGGATCTTGGCGGCCTTGCGCAGGGACAGCGTGCCGGAAACGACTTCGCGCACCTTCTCCATCGCGTCCACCAAGGCCGGATCGTCGACCAGCACGCGGCCGAGCTCGGTATCGGCGCCGGTCTTCTCGTCCACCACGAACGGCCATTCGGCCAGATGCACGGATTCACCGCCGGTCAGGCCGCGCCACACGGACTCGGCCTCCATCGGGGCGAGCGGCGCGAGCACGCGCATGAACGCCTCCAGCACGGTATACAGCGTGTTGAACGCGGTGGCATCTTCGTTCCAGAAACGGTCACGGGTGTTGCGGATATACCAGTTGGTGAGCACGTCGATGAAGTCGGAGACCGCATCGCAGGCGTCGGAGATTGCGAACTCGTTCAGCGCCTTCTCGGCGGCCAGCACCAGACGACGGGTGCGGGCCAGCAGGTAGCGGTCCATCTCCGGCAGGCCGGCGACCTCGTCCGCGCGCAGCTGGCGAGCGTCGAAGCCAGCCCCACCGTTGGCCGCATTGGCGTACAGGGTGAAGAAGTAGTAGGAGCTCCACACCGGCAGCATGACCTGGCGCACGGTGTCGCGAATGCCTTCGGCGGTGACGATCAGGTTGCCGCCACGCAGGATCGGCGAAGACATGAGGAACCAGCGCATGGCGTCGGAACCGTACTTGTCGAACACGCCGTTCACGTCCGGGTAGTTGCGCAGGTGCTTGGACATCTTCTGGCCGTCGGAGCCGAGCACGATGCCGTGGCAGATCACGTTCTTGAACGCCGGGCGGTCGAACAGGGCGGTCGCCATCACGTGCAGCAGGTAGAACCAGCCGCGGGTCTGGCCGATGTATTCCACGATGTAGTCGGCCGGGAAGTGCTGTTCGAACTTCTCCTTGTTCTCGAACGGGTAGTGGAACTGCGCGAACGACATGGAACCGGACTCGAACCAGCAGTCGAGCACATCGGAAATACGGTGCATGTGCGACTTGCCGGTCGGGTCGTCCGGGTTGACGCGGACCAGGTTGTCGATCCACGGACGGTGCATGTTGATGTTGCCGTCCTTGTCGCGCGGGTAGTCACCGAAGTCGGCCTTGAGCTCTTCGAGAGAACCGTAAACGTCCACACGCGGGTACTTCGGATCGTCACTCACCCACACCGGAATCGGGGAACCCCAGAAGCGGTTGCGGGAGATGGACCAGTCGCGCGCGTTGGCGAGCCACTTGCCGAACTGGCCGTCCTTGACATTGCCAGGGATCCAGTTGATTTGCTGGTTCAATTCCAGTAGACGCGGCTTGATCTTGGTCACGGACACGAACCAGGAGGAGACCGGCTTGTAGATCAGCGGGGTGGCGCAACGCCAGCAGTGCGGGTAGGAGTGCACGTAGCTCTTCTCCTGGAAGAGGATCGCGCGGCGCTCTTCCGGAATCTCGGCGAGCGGGCCATCGCCGGCGCGCAGGTTGCGCAGGATCGGCAGGTTGGCGTCGAACACGAAATCACCCTCGTAGTCGGGGCACTGCGCGGTGAAGCGGCAGCCATCGTCGAGCACGTCGGTGCTCTTGATGCCCTTAGCGTTCAGCGTGTTCATATCGTCTTCACCATAGGGAGCCTGGTGAACCAGACCGGTACCTTCAACGGTGTCGACGTAGTCGGCGGTGAAGATCGTGTAGCCGTTCGGGCCAGGCACGTGGCCTTCGGATTCGGCCTCGTCACCCGCGAAGTACGGGAAGACCGGGTAGTAGCGGCGGCCTTCCAGCTCGGAGCCCTTGAGCTCGCGCACGACCTCGTAGTTCTCGCCGAGTTCCTTCTCATAGTGCGGCAGCAAATCCTTGCCGAGGTAGAACTTCTTGCCAGCGAACTTGCCTTCGGTCGGGCGGACCTCGACGTAGTCGATGTCGCCGCCGACCACGATGGCGAAGTTGGTGGGCACGGTCCACGGGGTGGTGGTCCAGAAGACGGCGTAGGCGTCGTCCTCATCGCGCATCTTCACGGCCACGGACACGGTGGTGTCCTGGCGGTCCTGGTACACGTCGGCGTCCATGCGCAGCTCGTGCGCACTCAACGGCGTGCGGTCCTTCGGGCAGTACGGCAGCACGCGGTAGCCCTGGTAGGCCAGGCCCTTGTCGTAGAGCTGCTTGAAGGCCCACATCACGGATTCCATGTACGGGATGTTCAGGGTCTTGTAGCCGTGCTCGAAGTCCACCCAACGGGCCTGACGATGCACGTAGTTCTGCCATTCGTTGGTGTACTTCAGCACGGAAGCGCGGCAGGCGTCGTTGAACTTGTCGATGCCCATCTTCTCGATCTGGTCGACCGAGTCGATGCCGAGTTCCTTCTGCGCCTCAAGCTCGGCGGGCAGGCCGTGGGTGTCCCAGCCGAACACGCGGTTGACCTTGCGGCCCTTCATGGTCTGGTAGCGCGGGATCACGTCCTTGGCGTAGCCGGTCAGCAGGTGGCCGTAGTGCGGAAGACCGTTCGCAAAAGGCGGGCCATCGAAGAACACGAATTCATTCTGGCTGTGGTCGCCGGAAGGGTTGCGTTCAACGGACTTCTGGAAGGTGTCGTCCTTGTCCCAGTAGTCGAGAACGGTCTCCTCCATGTTGGGGAAGCTGGGGTTCGGCGCGACGTGCGCGGTCTCGCCGCCCTCGTTCGCCTTGGGATATACGTTTTCGCTCACCGTAAATCTCCTAGTTGTACTGTGCACTGGTCCTACAGGAGCGTCATTGATGGCGATTGCCGGGCGCCGACGTGTGCCGGCTGGGTTCACGAATGTCACGTACCGAACCGTGGGGCCGATTGCGTCAATCGCCTCGCAGCCGGAACTGACTGTGTTCCGCCCGGAACAGCCAGGTTTGCCGTTCCTGCCTACGAGGACGATGACGGGCGCTGGTATGCGCTCCGCACCGCGGTACCACCTCGCTTATCGCACCGGTTGCGCCGCTCCGAACTGTTGCACTCGGAGCCGCGAGCCTGCGCGACCGCTTGTGTTCGGCTGTCTCGGGCCGATCCCGTCGGTTCTACTGGGCGATTGCCGCCGTTCTTCCGAAGACTCCCCGCTGATAACGGATCACTGCCTCACAACGGTGCATATCGTAACACGCCACGCGGTCAAATCGATGGGAATGTTCATCAGGAATGTTCATTCTTTCTCATTTTTGTATTCATCGCGTGCACCATTGTCAGCAAACACGCTAGGCTCCTTTACCGGCGATATTGCACATCTGGCTCAGGGGCGGCTCCCGTATGGGCCGGAGAAAGGATTATTGAGGAATGACGTACGATTTCACGTCGATTATGGACAGGCATGGCAAGGATGCGATTGCGGTCGATGGGTTGGGAACCGACCTAGGTTTCGCTCCCGACCCACCGAGGGACGGATTTGACGTGATTCCGATGTGGGTGGCGGACATGAATTTCCCGACCGTGCCCACGGTTCCGCAGGCCATTATCGAACGCGCGCAACACCCCGTCTACGGGTACTTCTCCCCCACCGACGACTATTACAACTCCATTATCGACTGGCAATCCACGCGCAATGGGGTTACCGGATTGACCAGCGAGGCGATCGGCTATGAGAACGGGGTCTTGGGCGGCGTGATCAGTACGCTGACCGCGTTCGCCGCTCCTGGCGACAGCGTGCTCCTGCACAGCCCGACCTACATCGGGTTCACCATGTGCATCGAGAACAACGGCTATCGCATCGTCCACAGCCCGCTCAAGTTGGACGAGCACGGCGTATGGCGCATGGATTACGAGGATATGGATAAGAAGCTCAAGGAGCATCACATCCATGTGGCCGTGTTCTGCAGCCCTCACAATCCTTGCGGGCGCGTGTGGGAGCGTTGGGAAATCGAGAAGGCCATGGAAGTGTACAAGGCCAACGATTGCGTGGTCATTTCCGACGAGATTTGGTCCGATTTGACTCTGGGGAATCACCAGCACATCCCCACCCAGTCGGTCAGCGAGGACGCACGCAATAGAACCGCGGCGTTCTACGCGCCCAGCAAGACCTTCAACCTCGCCGGGCTCGTGGGCAGCTACCACATTATCTATAACCCCATGCTGCGCGACCGGATCGTGGCCAAGGGCTCGAAGTCCCACTATAACGAGATGAACGTGCTTTCCATGCATGCGCTTATCGGTGCCTACAAGCCTGAGGGGCATGAGTGGCTCGACGAACTCAAAGAGGTACTCACCGGCAATGTCGACTACGCCTATGACTACATCACCAAGCATTTCCAAGGGGTGAGTTTGGCCAAGCCGGAGGGCACCTACATGCTGCTGCTCGACTGCGAGCAGTGGTGTAAGGCTCATGGTTTGACTTTGGCGGAATTGGAGAAGCGCGGCTGGGATGTGGGCGTCGATTGGCAGGACGGCAGCATGTTCCAGGCTCCCTACAGCATCCGTGTCAACCTTGCGTTGCCCTTAAGCCGCATCAAGGAGGCCATGCGCCGCCTTGACCAATACGTATTCAACGCGTAAACGGCATGCATCCGCGATTGCGGTGTCCTGGAAAGACGAATGCCGCCAACGAGGTTTGTGCCCGTTGGCGGCATTCGTCATAGAGAAGCCGAGCCAATCTACCTTCACAACTAATCGTCGAGGCTGTCCACACCGAGCTTCTCTTCCAGCTCGATGACAATGCGCTCGTGCATCTTTTCGTCGATCTTCACCGTGAACATGAAGACGAGAAGACTCAGCACGATGAAGGCAAGCGGGATGTAGAACGCGAAGGTCTCGAAGGTGCGCACGTTGGCGGCGGTCATGTCGGCGGCGGTGGCGGAGCCGACCATACCGGCGGCCACGGCCACGAAGCCGACGATGCCGTTGGACAGCGCGCCCGCGATCTTGTCGAGCATCGGACGCACGGAGAGGGTTACGGCCTCGTTGCGCTTGCCGGTCTTGAGCTGGCCGTATTCGATGGAATCGGTCAGGGAGAGGATCGCGGTCATCTGGATGAACGTGCCAGGCAGGTAGAACAGAATCAACGCCACGATCACCACGGGCAGGCTGGCCGAATCGAGAATGAACAGCACATAGCCGATTGCCATAAGTACCATGCCGCCGCAGAACAGGTATCGGCGCGGTATGCGGCGGTTCAGGGCCGGGTAGAGCGGCGCCATGACCAAGCCCGCGATCACGGGGATCACGCCGGTGATGGCGAAGGCATCCGGCAGGTTAAGCACGAACTTGAACAGATAGAACATCACGCCGTTGGTGGCCACATTCGCCACTGCATACAGCAGGTAGCTCAACGCCACCCACAGCAGCTGGTCATTTTTTACGATAGCGGCGAACGCCTGCAGCGGGTTGCCGCTCTGATCTGCCCTGGAACGTAGGACGCTTTCGTTTTCCTTGGTGCCGAACGCCACGGTCCATGCGGTCAGGATGCCGAGCAATGCGGTGATGATGCCGAATGCCGTCCAGCCCGACTGACTTTCGGCGCGAGAACCAGTGAACATGAAACTGAAAGTGGTCACGATCGGTACCACGACAATGGTGCTGCCGTTATAGCCAATCGAACCGGTGAACGTACCGAGCGCAGTATATACGCTGCGTTCGTGCGAGTCGGAGGAGATGGCGGGAATCATGCCCCAGTAGGAGATGTCACGCATCGAATAGAACACGTCGAGGACGATGAACACCACGACGAACAGCACGATGAACCAAGTCTGGTTCACGTTGACCAGCCCGAACAGACCGGTGTAGACCATGACGAGCAGCACGGCGGAGACCAAGCCGCCGATGAACTGCCACGGGCGGAACCGGCCGAAGCGGGTGTTGGTGTTGTCCACCAAGTTACCCAGTAACGGGTCAAGGAAGATCTCTGCGATACGGATTATCACGATAAGGCTTGTGATCAGTGCGATGAGTTTGGTGGCCAAGGCTTTCTCGACATTGACGAACAGCACGCTGGTCACGTAAACGACGAAATAGGTGCTCAGCGCGTTATAGAACGCCGACTGGCCTAGATTACCGAAAGCATAGGCGGCACGGCGCCTCAGAGTCTCTGCTTTGGTAGGACGATTTATCTGGCCGGATTCATCTCCGGCCGGATTCGGTGATTGGGATTCGCTCTCCGGTGACTGCGAAACGGACATTGACATTTTCTCCTTAGAGTCATTCTCGGTGAGGTCTTCTCCGACCTCGTTGGAGAGTGTACATCATTACCAAAATTTAATAAATCTTTTCACTAATTATTGTCAATAGAACCAATCTCAAAACCAACGTCGCAGCACTCGCAAAAATCGCAGAATTCCAACGAATACACACCTCTATCACCATATGAATTATCGACAGCGCGACACACCGCCACAGAAAATACCTCCAGCAACTTGCGATCTGCACCATCAGGTTTTACCATAATCAGTAAAGAGTTTTACCCTCTGAATCAACAATGTGGTTATCAACTCAAGGAAAGCGGTTATGCAGCATCCCATCCCCACCACCATCGCATCATCTGATTGGCTCACCGATCCGACCGTATTCGCCGTCAACCGCGAACCAGCCCATTCCGACCATCGCTTCTACGATCACGTACCGCAGCCGAACGAAACGATGAGCCTCAAGCAAAACCTTGACGGCTTGTGGAATGTCGCCGTGACGACCGCCCCGGTTTTCGGCTTCCCCATGAACGATTCCGGCAACGCTGAATCTCCGGATTTCACCGCAACCGATTATGACGACACCGGTTTCAGCCGCATCGCCGTTCCCTCAACACTGGAAACCAAGGGCTTGCTGAACCATAAGTACGTCAACGTGCAGTACCCCTGGGATGGCCACAGCGACCCCAAGGCTCCCAACATCCCCACTGATGGTCACGTAGCCATTTACCGCCGCACTTTCGAGACAAGCACCCCCGTCTCCGCCGCCATCGAAAACAAGCGCCGCATCACGCTGACCTTCCACGGCGCCTCCACCGCCATCTACGTCTGGCTCAACGGTTCCTTCGTCGGCTACGCCGAGGACTCCTACACACCCAGCGAATTCGACGTCACCGAGGCACTGATTTCCGGAACCAATACACTGGCCGTGGCCTGCTATGAATACGCCACCGCAAGTTGGCTGGAAGATCAGGACTTTTGGCGCATGCACGGTCTGTTCCGCTCCGTTGAACTCACCGCGCAACCCACTGTGCACATCGAAGACTTGCACATCACCGCCGATTTCGAGGCGACCACCCATGCCGGCACCATCGACGCCCATGCCGTGATCCGCAACATCGCCGACGCCAAGCAACTCAGCGCCGCACTCATGGATGCCAACGGCACGCCGGTCTGGCAGGATTCCTATGCCATGTCCGACATCGTCGACACCTCCGGCGTACCCTGCTGCGGCACCGCAGACGCCGCGATCGACAGCACCGCCGTGCAATTCCGCGCGAATCTGGCCAACATTCGTCCATGGAGCGCCGAAAAGCCCTACCTGTACACGCTGGCTCTCACCGTGCGCGCAGCAGACAACAGCATCATCGAAGTGGTGCCGCAACGTCTCGGCTTCCGCCATTTCGAAATCGTTGACGGCATTATGCGACTCAACGGCAAGCGCATCATCTTCCGCGGCGCCAACCGCCACGAGTTCGACGCGCGTTTGGGCCGTGCCATCACCGAGCAGGAGATGCTCACCGACATCATCACCTGCAAGCGCAACAATATCAACGCTATTCGCACCTCCCACTACCCGAATCAGACGCGATTCTACGAACTGTGCGATGAATACGGCCTGTACCTGATCGACGAGACGAACCTTGAGACCCACGGCAGCTGGACCATTCCCGGTGATGTGGAGACCCCTGAAACCGCCATTCCGGGCAGCAATCCCATCTGGGAAGGCCCTTGCGTGGACCGTATCGCCAGCATGATCGGGCGCGACCGCAATCATCCGAGCGTACTGATCTGGTCTCTGGGTAACGAATCGTACGCAGGCGAGGTGTTCCGCGCGATGTACCGCTTCGCTCACGCGGCCGACTCCACGCGACCCGTGCATTACGAAGGCGTGGTGCATGACCGCCCCTTTGACGACGTGACCGACATCGAGACCCGCATGTATGCCAAGCCCGCGGAAATCGAGGAATATCTGACCAATGATCCGAAGAAGCCCTATATCTCCTGCGAATATATGCACGCCATGGGCAATTCGGTCGGCGGCATGCATCTGTACACCGAGCTGGAGCGTTATCCGCATTATCAGGGCGGCTTTATCTGGGACTTCATCGATCAGGCCCTGTGGCAGCAGCTGGACGACGGCACCGAACGCCTGACCTACGGTGGCGACTGGGACGATCGTCCCTGCGACTATGAGTTCGCCGGCGACGGCCTGGTCTTCGCCGACCACTCTCCCTCACCGAAGCTGCAAGAGGTCAAGCGTCTGTACGCTCCCGTGGTACTGACTGTAAGCGACCACGATGTGACCATCGAAAACCGCAATCTGTTCGTCTCCACCATTGATTTCGCGTTCACGGCGAAACTGCTGGCGGACGGCAATGCCATCTGGCAGGCCGACTACCGCTTTGATGTGCCCGCCGGCGAGATCCGCACCTTCCCGATTGACTTCCCGTCGGTGGACGCCGCTGGCGAAATCACCTATGAGGTCGATCAGTCGCTGGCAACGGCAACACCGTGGGCACCAGCCGGCTATGAACTGGCGTTCGGCCAATACACCGTTCAATCAGTCGCGCCGGCTTCCGCCGGAACCGATTCGACCGCATCCGGCGCGATTCCCCCCACGGCTGATTCCGATACTTCCGATACCGGTACAGTAACGGTTGGCCGCTGGAACATCGGCGTGGTCAGCGGTGACGGACGTACCGAAGCGTTGCTTTCACGCACGCAGGGCGGCATGGTGTCATTCAAGCGTGACGGTCGCGAAATGGTGTTGCGCCGTCCGGCGATCACCTGCTTCCGCCCGCTGACCGACAACGATCGCGGCAATGGCAGCGGCTTCGACCGCGTGCGCTGGTTCGGTGCCGGCCGTTATGCACGTATGGCGAATCAGCAGTTCTCGCAAACTGAGACTAGTGTCATCGCCGAATACACATATACGTTGGCCGAGCCGGGCGAAACCCAAGTTGCCGTGCGCTATGAGGTGGATGCCGCCAGCGGACGTGTACATCTGACCGCCCGATATGCCGGTGCCACCGATGCGCCGACGCTGCCGGCATTCGGATTGGAATGGACACTTCCCAAGCAGTACGAGAACCTGCGCTTCTACGGCCTTGGCCCCGAGGAGACCTATCGCGACCGTCTGCACGGTGGCAAGCTCGGCATTTTCGAGCGCACCGCGGCCGAAAACAATGCACCGTATCTGGTGCCGCAGGAGACCGGCAACCATGAAGACGTGCGTTGGGCCGAAGTGCTTGACGCCCAAGGACACGGCATGCGTATCAGCCAGGCCGGCAGCGAACATTTCGCGGCGAGCCTGTTGCCGTACAGCTCGCTCATGCTGGAAGAGGCGACCCACCAGAACGAGTTGCCGCCGGTCCGTCACACGTTCCTGCGCCTGTTGGCCGCGCAAATGGGCGTGGGCGGCGACGATTCATGGGGCGCGCCCGTCCATGAGCAGTACCAGCTGCCCGCCGATCGCGCCTACACGCTCGACGTGAATCTGGAACTGTTCTAACAGCGATAAAGAAGCTCCCTCCACAGAGGGAGCTTCTTTATCGCACAGAGGGAGCTTCTTTATCGTGCTGGTACGAAACTGTCACGCACTACTAGGGTGGTGGAGATGAAGGTGTGGTGGTGCAGCGTGCGCCGACTGGAGATGGCCTCGGCAAGCATCGTAATCGCAGTATCGGCCATCTCATTCTGATCGATATCGTAACTGGTCAATGTCGGCGAAGTGTACTGGGCGATGGCCTGGTTATTGATACTGATCACACTGGTATCGCGAGGCACCAGCACTCCCGCAGCGGTAAACGCCTGCAGTACGCCGACTGCAATCGTGTCCGCAGCCACGATGAACGCATCCGGCATGTCATCTCGATGATCGTTAGCCGCTTTCTCCCCTAGAGTGCGCCCGGTGTCCACAGTGAACGCGCCTTGCGCGTAAATCAGGCCTTCCGCATCCAGCCCCAAACGCTCGGTCCAATTGCGGAATGCGGTTAATCGGCTGTCTTCCGGGTATTCGTGCAAACCCATCGTGAAGCCAGTACCGCCGATATAGCCGATGCGTCGTTTGCCCGAGGACACCAACACATCCAATGCGTCCAAAATGGTTTGGCTTAAATCCGGTTGCACCGAATCGAACAGGCCGGGCGCAGGATTGATGTCGATGAATACGCCATAAGGCAATACCAGATGGAGTTTCAACAGTTCATCCGAAGAAGGTACGGACGGTCCGATGGAAATGAAGCCGTCGAAATCACCGGCGTTGGCAATCAGATCGTCAATATGGGAAAACGACGTGAGTTCCATGTGCTGGGCTCTGGCATTGTCGCCGAGCACGGACCGCAGTTCATCGAAATAGGCGTCCGCCAGTTCTTCCTCGCGGGTGGCGTTGTCGAGTACGGCCACACGGCGTGGCAATACGATACGGCGTGATCCGGTAGCGTAGCCAAGCTGCTCGCTGACCTCGATGATGCGACGTCGCGTCTCCTCTTTGACAGACAATGTCGGGTCCCCATTGAGCAGCCGGGATACCGTGGCCTGCGAGAAACCTGATTCCTGCGCGATTTCCTTCATCGTGACCATGACATCATCCCCTCAATGCAAACATTACGTAGTACTTCAGTAAATTACTTTACTACTTAGCGTAACGCGCAAAGCCCGCAACCGGAATACACCGGTCACGGGCTTTGCGATATCAATGTCACATCAGCAGACGATATGACCTGATGTCAGCTCTCGTCTTCGGCGACGCGGGAGCGGCTGTAGATCATCTTCATCGAGCAGATGAAGATAACCATCGCACCCAGGACGATGATGCCGCCGACCATGAAGACGTTGGCATAGGTCGAGGCCGGACCGGATTCGGTGCCGAACAGTGAGCCGCCGCTCATCGCGCCATTGGCCATGAGCTGGCCGAAGATCGCGACACCGACCGAACCGGTGATGGCCTGCATCAGATCGTTGAAGCCCAATGCACGTCCGGATTCCTCGGCCTCCACGGTCAGCGTTGCGGTATCCACAATCGGCTGGTAGAAGAACGAGGTGCCGAAGTAGTAGATGCACGGCGCCACGGCAAGAGCCCAGATCTGGCCCATCGGAATCAGGAACGCAACGGCGATCAGGCCACCGCCCATGCAGGCGAGCGCCAGAATGATGGAGGCCTTGCGGCCGATCTTCTGGATGATCGGGCCAGCGGCGAAGCCCATGATGGCGGCGAGGATGATCGACCACACCAGCAGGTTGGAGACCTGGGAGGAGTCGATGCCGTACACGTTCAGGCCGATGGCGTTGCAGCCGGCGTTCAGGGTGTAGCTGAAGAAGTAGCCGACAAAGATGACGATCATGGTCATCGCGAAGGCCGGGTTGGTGAGCATCTCCGGGGTGATGAACGGATCCGCGGCCTTGTTGATGTAGACCACGAAGGCCACGCCGGTGACCAGCACCGCGATACCCCAGAAGATGGTCATGTCGGTGAAGAACATGGTCACCGAGCCGGCGAACAGGCCAATGAGCGTGAAGCCGATCACGTCGACGCGCGCGCCCTTGGCATGCTCGTCAGGCAGGTTCTTGGCCAGGATCGGGATGAAGAACACCGCGATGATGCCGATACCGAAGAGGATGCGCCAATCGACAAGGGTCATGTAGCCGGCAAGGAAGACGCCCAGAGCCGCGGCGATACGGAACACGGCGACGAACACGCCGTACCAGATGACTCGCTTCTTCTTCTCGATGTACTTGGAGACGAGCACCAGGAAGATGGAGCCGGAGACCTGCCAGCCTGCGGACTGCACGGTACGGGCGGCGATGACGATCCAGATGCTCAGGTCGCCGAAGCAGCCGAGGATCGAACCGAGCACGAACACGATCGTGCCGAGAATCATCATCTTCTTCAGGGACACGAAGTCACCGAGAGAACCGTAGATCACGCACACGATGCCGAGCACGATGCCCGGAATCGAGGTGATCAACGGGGCGAGGTTGGCCTGGCCGAGCTGGTCGCCGATGTTCACATAGATCATGCCGAAAGCCTGCTGCTGCAGCACGCCCATGGTGAAGATGATCAGTACGATCGGAATGGCGATCTTTGCCATCTTGTTCATACGGGCAAACTCTTCGGTGCCCTCCTCAGGCACCGGGATACCGTTCGCCTTCTCCTTGACAGCGGTTTCTGCCATGGTGATTCCTTTCTATTGGTTTGAGTTTGGTGGAATGCCTTATGCGCGAGCGCAAGGAGTAAAAACAGCTACCTCCTCTCGCATGGGAATCGACGGCGCCGCGCCTCTTCTGGATACCGCGAGGGCCGAGGCCTTCGCGGCGAAATCAAGTGCATGGGCGATGGGTTCGCCGGACATCAGGTCGGCAAGGAGATAACCAGTGAAGGTGTCGCCGGCCGCCGTGGTGTCGACCGTGTCGACGAGATAAGCGGACTGCGTGACGACGTGGTCCCCACGCAAATACATCGAACCGCACTCGCCGAGGGTGAGGGCTATATCCGCCTGGGAGAAACGCGCACGCATCGCACGGATCAGTGTCTCCCCATCTTCTTCGGCCCCTGTGAGCATCGCCGCCTCGCCCTCATTGAGTACAAAACAGCCGATGGCATCAAGATCGACTTCGTCGAGCCGCGAGTCAGCCGGCGAGGGATTGAGCACGATGAACATGCCGCGGGCCTTGGCGCGGGACACGATATAGGGCAGTTCGCTGATTTCGTTCTGCAGCAGCAGCCAATCGCCCTTCCCATACCCGTCAAGCACCTGATCGACGAAATCACGGTCGATGGCACGGTTCGCGCCGGGGTACAGCACAATGCAGTTGTCGCCGCTGGCATCGTTTTGGATGATGGCGTTGCCGCTGCGCACATCATCGCGCACTACCACCGAGGTCACGCCCACCGCGCAGGATTCGAGCAGGTCGCGCAGGAACATGCCGTCCCGTCCTACCTGGCCGGCATGGTGCACATCGGCGCCGGCACGAGCCAATGCGATCGATTGATTCAGTCCCTTGCCTCCGGGGAACACGTCGAGCGCATGCGAGGTGATGGTCTGGCCTTTGGCCGCAAAATGATCCACCCCGTACACATAGTCGATGTTCAGCGAGCCGAAATTCAGTATGCGCATCAGGACTCCTTTCCCATGACGGGACCGGTGACAGCCAGTTCGTAGATGCGACGGCAATCGTCGCGATCAAGGCGGGCAATGGACCCGATGGTGGCGTCCGGCCCGTAGAAATCGATGTTGTCCAACATGCGTTCGATGCCGTCGCCCGGCAGATCGAAGTCCTTGAAGGAAACAGGCATGCCTAGCGAGCGGAAGAACGATTCCGTTGCGGCGATGCCACGCCGGGCCAGTTCGGTTTCGTTCATCGAGCCGGGCCTGATGCCGAATACCTCAGTGGCGTATCGCGCGAAACGGAACGGGGCCTTCTCGCTGGCCACGCGCATCCAAGATCCCATGATGATTGACAGGGTGGCCCCGTGAGGGGTGTCGTATAGCGCGCTCAGCTCGTTGGCAATCAGGTGGGTGGACCAGTCCTGTTCACGACCCACGCCGAGGGTGTTGTTCTGCGCGATGGTGGAGATCCACATGATTTGCGCTCGCAAGTCGTAATCGGCAAGGTCGGCCAACGATTTCGGGCCGACATCGACCAAGGTGCGCAATGCGCCTTCGGCCATACGGTCGATTACGCCGATCTCGTTGTCGGCGCTGAAATACCGTTCGCAGATGTGGGAGAACATGTCCACAATGCCGCAGGCAGTGGGGAACGCCGGCACCGTGACGCTGAGTTCGGGGTTCATGAACGCGAATGCCGGCCGGAGTACTGGTTCGCTCAGCGTGAGCTTGGAATGCTCATGCTCATTGTTGATGACGGCGACCTGGCTGGATTCGCTGCCCGATGCCGGGCACGTCAGTACCACCGCGACGGGAAGGGTGCGATCTACCGGCACTTTGCCGGTGAAATAATCCCATACGTCACGCTCTCCGGCGGCTCCCAGCGCGATTGCCTTGGCCGAATCGATGACGCTGCCTCCGCCGATGGCCACAACGGCGTCGACATTGCGGGCTTTGGCGATGGCGATGCCTTCACGCACCAGCGTCAGTCGGGGATTCGGCTTCACGCCGCCAAGCTCCGTATAGGAAATGCCGGCCCGTCCAAGGCTGCGGCGCACGGCATCTAGCAAGCCGCTGGTTTCCAGATATGCTCCGCCATCATGATGGATGAGCACGCGGGAAACGCCCTTTGCGCCCAGTTCGTCTCCCACTTTGGTTTCGGCGTCGCGCCCGAAAACGAAGGTGGTTCCGATGCATATGGTGAAATCCCTCATATCATGCTCCTTGCGTGTATGACGGTGTCCGTCATGATGTCGTTGAGTTCCGCGATGTCGTGCGCCACATATGCGGGGTTTCTGCTGAGCAACGCGATTTCGTCGCCATCCCCGTATGTGACCGCTATGCAGGAGATGCCGTTGGTCCGTGCAGCTTCGATGTCGCTGAAGGTGTCTCCCACATAGAGGCATTGTCTCGGCGCGATGCCATGCCGTCGAACGATTTCGGCTATCATTTCGACCTTCGTCGCCTCACGGCCGGGTATGGAATCGGGGCAGATCCAATCGTCGAACAGGTTCGCCCAGCCTTTGCTGCCGAGTATGCGCCTCAATGCGCCCTCCGGCTTGTTGGTGACGATGATATTGCGTACGCTATGTCCCTTCAGCTCATTCAGCATGCTCTGAATGCCCGGATAGAGTCTGGTGCGCGAAAAATCATTGAGCGTGCGGTAGTGTACGCGTACATCCTCATCAAATGTCTCCAGATACGCCTCCCCGGGATAGGGGATCACGTGCCGCATGATCTCATCCATCGGATCGGCCAGATTGGCGTCATCGCGCATGTACAGGTCATCGATCGCCCCGCCCGCACGACGCGCGGCGTACGTCAGGGAATTCCACACGTCGCTGCCAGTGTCGGCAAGGGTGCCATCGAAATCCCATAACAGGCATCGGTACTCCATTGGATTGCTCCTTTCGTTCATTCGCATGGCGGTGGTCGATGATTGGAGGCGAGATACCGCCGGCCGGCCAGAAGGGGTTGGAGTCGCCGGCCGGCGGTGGAGGGGGTTGTTCAGGGGCAAGACTCAGTCGTAGTTTTCGAGGGTGCTGTTCAGTAGGTCGACGAATCCGGGGAAGTCGAGTTCCAGCGCGGCTTCCGCATTCGGCTCTTCGCCGCGATAGCCCATCGTCGGCGTGCGTTCAAGATCCACGGCAGGCACGGTACCGCGCAGATGACGGTAGTCGCACACGGTCATACCGCGGGTAAGTGCGCCGTGCAGCTCGATATCGATATGCATCGGGACCGCAGTGATCAGCGACGGGTCGATAACCCATGCCACCGCGCATGCGTCGTGCATGGTGGCGCCCGTCAGCTCGGACTCCTCCTCGCATGCGCCGATGAAGAAATCGGTCAGATCGGCGGCCAGGTTCGCGGCCTTGGTGCCGATCTCACGGAACTTGGCTACGTGCTTGGCGGTCAGCTCGCATTGACGGGTCAGGTTGATGCCAGTCATCTTGACGTGCATACCGGAGTTGAACACGCGCGATGCCGCCTCGGGGTCGACGAAGATGTTGAATTCGGCGGCAGGGGTCCAGTTGCCGTAGGTGACGGACCCGCCCATGATGCACAGCTCCTTGACCCGTTCCACGATGCGCGGCTCACGGTTGATGGCGGAGGCGATGTTGGTCAGCGGACCGGTGGCGATCAGCGTCACGTCATCCGTGCTCATTACGGTGTCGACGATGAAGTCGACCGCATGCTTGTTCTGTGCGGCGTGCGTCGGCTCCGGCAGCACGGGACCGTCCAGACCAGTCTCGCCGTGGAACTGCGGTGCGGTGACCAGCGGTGCGACCATCGGGCAGCTGTGCCCCGGATATACGCCGATGCGGTCCGCCACGCCAAGGACATCAAGCACCTTGATGGCATTGCGGGTCACGTTCTCCAGTGTGCAGTTGCCGCCAATGGTCGTGATACCCAGCACGTCGAGGTGCTGCACGGCGAGCATGATGCCGAACGCGTCATCGTGTCCGGGATCGCAGTCAAGGATGACCTTCTTCTTGTTTTCCATAGGGATACCTCCGTTGGTTGTGTTCTTTGGATTGGTCGATATTCGGGCATGGCGTTCAGCCGGTTTGCCCGGCGAGGAACTCGTGCAGCTGTGCAGCGTCCGGCGAGGAACGTGCCCCGCGACGGGCCACTTTGTATGCGGAGACGGCATTGCCCTCTCGCAATGATTCGGCGAGGGAGGCTCCGGCGAGTCTGGCAGCGATGAAACCGGCGTTATAGACGTCCCCCGCTCCGATGGTGTCTTCGACGTTCACCCGGAACGCCGGGCTTTCCGTCAGGCCGTCTTGCGTAAGACCGATCGATCCTCGGGCGCCGTCCCGGACGATGACGGTCCGGCCGTCCACCGCATAGGCCGTGGCGTTGCCCATCATGTCGTCGTCGCCTAAATAGGCGAACTCGTCCGGCCCTGATCCCAGCAGATAATCGACATTCGGAATAATGCGTTCGAGTGCAGCCGCGAAATCGGGGTCGAGCACGCCGTCGTCCACACGCAGGTTCAGGTCGAAAGATGTAGGGACTCCGGCATCGTGGGCCTGTTCGAAGATGCGGATGATCGTCTCCCTAGCGCTGGTGTCGTAGGTCAGGCACATGCCCGAGGAGTGGACCCAATCCGCCTCACGAATCATGTGCATCGGCACAAGGTTTTCGTCGAGCACCTTGAACGATTGCCGTTCGCGAGGCCATCCCCACAGGTACCTCTCTCCGCGGTCGTCCACGAAAGCGAATACGCCGACCGTGCTCAGGGTCGAATCCGCAACCAGCCCGGTCACGTCCACGCCCGCATCCTTGAAGTCCTGCATAACGAAACGCCCGTACTGATCATCTCCCACGGTGCCCACGAACGATACATCCAGGCCGAGCTTCGCCAACGCCACGGCCGTGTTCGCCGAGGTTCCTCCTCCCTCGATGCCGATCTGCGGATATTCGACCTGCGTGCGCTCCTCGTTGAGAAAACGCGGATAGGGCACGATGATATCCACATTGGCATCGCCGACGACAACGACCTTAGGCATCTTTGGCCGCCTTGATAAAAGCCTCGACCTTGGCCGGGTCCTTGCACCGATCCGTATCGGCGCGATCATCGTCGTAATTGGTCAGGGAGAACGAGTCGACGCCATACGGGTGCGTGGCATAAATCGCCTCGGCCACATTGGAGGCGTCCAGACCGCCGGCGATGATGCACGGCACGTCGGTGGCCTCGATGATGGCCCGGTCGATGGCCCGGTCATGGGTCAGGCCGGTCGCTCCGATGTCTCCGGCAGCAGGTGCTTTGGTGTCGATGAGGAAGAAGTCGGAAACCGGCTCATAGTCCTTCACATACTGCATGACCTTCTGTTCGTCGAGAGGCACTCCGGCTAGCACCGGGATGGCCTGCATGATCTTCAGTTCGGGGAACCGGCTCTTAAGTTCCGCCACTTCGGCCGGACTGATGCCTTCGATGTCGCCGGACAGGTGCAACACGTCGGGCATGGCTTCGCGCAGGTTCTCGCTGATTTCGTCGATGTCTTCGGCGACGGTCAGGCCTATGCGCACGGCTTGTGGTTGCACGCCTTCGAAGATTTCCCTGGCCCGTTCGCAATCGAGCTGACCGGGCGTCCGCTTGATTTTGCCGTAGGAGACGCCGATATGTTCGCCGCCCATGTCGATTACCATGCGAGCGTCCTCGACATTCCTTATTCCATAGATTTGAGCAATGACATCAGCCACGATGGTTCCTTTCCTGAGCAATGGCGTTGATGAACGCGGGGACGGAGAATACCGTCTCCTTGAGGCCTGCACCCTGAGCCACTCGGGTGACGGGCGGCGGCGTCACGAAGGAACGCCGAAGTGTGTCGGTCTGGGCAAACACCTCGCGGGCCTGGCCATCGAGCAGCACGCGGCCGTGGTACATCACGATGACACGGGAGAAGTTCGCGGTGACGAATTTCATGTCGTGCGAAATCGTGATGCAGAGTCTGCCTTGTGCTTTCAGACGTTCGATGATGCGTGCAAGGCGGGCGTTGCCCGACGCATCCTGACCGCACGTTGGCTCGTCGAAAATCACCACGGATGGGTCCATCATGATGACGGCACCGATTGTGCAGAATTTCTTCTCGGTGGGCGTCAGGTCGAATGGGTGCACGTCGAGCTTTTTGGTGAGGCCTACCAGCTCGGCGATGCTGTCCACGCGATGCGCGATGCCCTGATCGCTCATGCCGATCTGGCGCGGACCGAATTCGAATTCCTTGCGGACGCTTTCCAGAAACAGCTGATCGTCGGGATTCTGAAAGACATAGCCCACGCTGCGAGACCATTCGGCGGTGCTGCGCTCATTGACGTCAATGCCATCAATCAGCACTTTGCCTCCGGTGGGGCGCAGAATGCCGTTGAAATGCTTGACCAGCGTGGTCTTCCCTGCACCGTTCTGCCCTATGATCGCCACCGGCTCGTTGCCGTCAAGTGTCAAGTCCACTCCGTCAAGGGCCTTGTCCCCTCCGGGATAGGCGTGCTCCAGTGCCTGCAACTCGATTTTCATGAGAGCGCCTCCTTGGCCATGCGGGTGGCCGGCTCCTCGGTAATGGCAATCGGGCCACCGAGCGCACGGGTGATCTTCACGTAATCGGGCACTTCCACGCCATGCTCTTCGATCGCCGGATCGGAGAACACCTCCATCGGAGAGCCAAGGGCCACGACTTCGCCTCGCTCGAGCACCATGACGGTATCCGCGTATCGTGCCACTCGCTCCATGTCATGGTCGACCATGATGACGGTGACGCCGTCCGCATTGAGTTGTTTGACGATGTCGAAAATCTCCTCGCTGCCCATCGGGTCGAGCTGCGTGGTGCACTCGTCAAGCACCAGAATGCGCGGTTCCATGATGAAAGTGGATCCGAAAGCCACACGCTGCACCTGTCCACCCGACAGTTCCAGCGGGTTCTTGTCTAGAATGTGGTCGATGCGCATCAATTTCGCCACAGCTTCGACGCGGTCGATCATCTGCGCTCTGGGCACACCGTGGTTGCCTAATCCGTAGGCCAGCTCTTCGGCGACGGTCCCGGCGGTGTAGGACAGCTGGTTGAACGGGTTCTGAAACACCAGGCCGATGGTCTTCGACAGTTCGGCGATGGTCGAATCGGCGACATCGGTCCCGTCAATTAGGATGTGTCCAGCCCCCGCCCCCACGAAATAGTGCGGGATCAGGCCGACGAGCGCATTGCATAACGTGGATTTGCCTGCCCCATTCGCGCCGATGATGGTGAAGAAGCTGCCTTCCTCGACCTGGAAGTCCACGTGTTTGACGGCCCGACGCTTGGTGTCGCGGTACTTGAAGGAGAAATCCTTGACCTCTACTATCGGACTCATTCACTTGCCTCCCCACGAGACCGGCAACGGAATCACACCGATGCGGATGCATACGGAAACGGCGACCACGGCGATCAGAAACAGGACGAAGATCCAATTGAGTACCTTGTCGGCGGCATTCCAGCTGACCTTGACATAACTGGTCTGCTTCACTCCAGTAATGCCGAAGCCGCGAGTCTCCAGGGTCATACCCCGCTCCTGGGCGTCGGTCAGCGATGACATGACAACCGGACCAAGCAACGGGATATACGCCTTGATGCGGGCGATGACCCCACCCGATGCATCGAGTCCGCGAGCGGATTGCGCCTCCTGAATCACCGCCATACGTCGTTGCATCTGCGGCACGACATTCAGGCTGGCGAGCACCAGGTATCCGACCTTGGCGCTGAGCCCCACCGAAGTGAGCGCGGATACCATAGCACCGACATAGGTGGTTTTGTTCATGATGTAGAAGCTGCCAAGAAACACCAGCAGGCTCACCACCACTTTGGCCGCATACAGCACGCCTTCGAGCCCCAGTTGCGCGAAGCCAAAATCCAGTAATGCGGTACGGTTCTTGGGACTGTACAGCCCTTGGATGAACATGAGCATCACAGTGACGGGGATGCCGAAACCGAACATTATCTTGGCGAAATCACGCTGTATATGAGCCAAGAACGAGACCACAAGCAGCAACACCACGAGTATCAGACCAAGCGTGAAGTCAGGCCATGCCAATGCGGACAGACCCAAGGCGAACACGGCCGCTATCTTGGTGATCGGATTCAGCTTCCCAATTACGGTGTCATTGATGACCGGCATATGCGACGACATGTCTTACTCGTCTTCTTCTTCGTCATCATCACTCAGCGCATCATTGTCCGAGCCGCCCATGGAGTCGGCCGCATACTGGCTGAGAAAGCGACGGGGAATCTTCTGCACGATCACCCACGCGATGGCGACAGTGATGCCCTTGTCGAGGAGGTTCTCGATCAGCGACGAGGAGATCACCGAGGCGAGAATGTCTTTCATGGCCACGACCAGCGTTGCCGTCAGCACCGATGTACCGTTGACGCCGGTGGCACCGCCGTATACGAATGTGGTGATCAGCGATGCGGAGATCGCATTGACGAACGTGCACACCAGCCAGATGACCACGACGCCCCACTTCTTGTGGAACAGTCCGGCCTTGACCATATAGCCGACGACCAAACCGCACAATACCGACACCGCCGCATAGGGAAGATAGACCGGGTTGGCTACCAGTGCCAGGAAAAGATTGGTCAGCAGGCCGGTCAGGGCCGCGACCCATGGTCCAGACAGGCATGCGACGACGATGGTGCCGATCATGTCGAGGAACAGCGGCAGCTTGAGTGCGGAGCACAGAGTTCCGCCAATGAGATTGATTCCAACCGCGATCGGAATCAGCACCAGGCACTTTGTGGAGAATTGTGCCTTGATCCCTTCCCAGAACGACAGCTTCCTTGCCATGCTGGCCCTCCTTTATTTTCCAACCCTCGGTTTTCCGCAGTGTGCAATCTACATTGTTTGTCTTGCGGAATCTTAGGAAATCATTTTCCTAAAATGTTTTCTTGAGATAAGATTATAGGACGCCAACGTCAGTGTCAACACGGCGGGTCGAGGGTCAAGCAACCCGGACCGAACGGCCCACAATGGCGACGTAGCAAGGAACAGAACGCTACGCCCTTGTACACTGATACAGAGGAAAACAGGCAGGAGGGGAGACATGAACATCAGGGACATCGCACGCATCGCGGGCGTCTCCACCTCGACGGTCTCCAAAATCGTCAACGGCAAGGATTCCAGCATCAGCGAGGAAACCCGCAAGAAGGTCCTGACGATCGTCAAGGAATATCATTACAAGCCATATGCCTCCGCCTCACAGCGCACGCGTAGCTACACCATCGGAGTGCTGCTGCGCTCCCCCATCTCCTTCGATAGCACGCTGGACGGCATCATCCAGGCCGCCCAGAACGCCGGATACGCAACCGATGCCTACAACAGCTATTCCGATCCGGAACGCGAGCTCAAAAACATCGCAGCGATATGCGGCCGCAACGTCGACGGCGTCATCTGGGAACCGGCCACTCCGGACAGCCTCGCCTATGCCTCGCAATTCCCCGAAAGCACCCCACTGCTGACCATAGGACCCAACGGCGGCGACCAGTCACTGCTACTGCCTTATAAAGAAGCGGCCTACAAACTGACCAGCGAGCTCATCGAACGGGGGCACCAACACATCGCCTGCCTAATGACCAAGGGACGCCGCACGCAGGATTTTCTCGAAGGCTTTCGCTCCTGCCTGTTCGATCATCAGCTGCCTTATAGCGACGATCTGGTCTACTACGACCTCAACGACTCGCTGCCCGGCAAAATCGGAAGCCGGGACATCACCGGATTTGTCTCCTCGCATTACCGGCGAGCACTCGAGTTCACGCAGATGATCAGCCCCCTGCATTACCGGCTTCCAGAGGATGCTTCACTTGTCTCCATCAAAAACGACACCGCCGAAGCGCTGGCCTATCCCGGCAACACGGAAATATCTACCTACACCATCCGCAACTCCGACTTCGGCGCCTACCTCTGCGAGAAGCTCATTGCGCAGATAGAGCACGACAAAGAGCAGCATCCCTCGTTCGTACAGGATTTTCATCTCGACAACACCAGCACCATCGCAGCCCCGCCCACTTCCGCCATCAAACATGTGTTGGTCGTCGGCAGCATCAATATTGACCACTATCTGTCAGTGCCGCGGCTACCTCATATCGGGGGTACGGTATCCACCAAATCGGCGGCGCGATACCCCGGGGGCAAAGGGGTCAATCAGGCGATCGGCGCAGCCAAGCTCGGGCACCGCGTTACCCTTATCGGCAATGTCGGCGTCGACAATGGGTCCGATTACATCTTCAAGGCGATGGAACAGCATGGGGTCAATACGGCCGGTGTGCGACGCTGCGCCGGAGAGGACACCGGCTCATCGTTCATATTCCTCGCCCCCAACGGCGAATCGGTCATCGCGATTCTCTCCGGAGCCAACGCGTCGCTCACCCCGGATGACATCACCTCCAACGAACGCCTGTTCGACAATGCCGGATACTGCCTGATACAGACCGAAATACCGTTGGAATCAGCCAAAGTCACCGCGATCACCGCCCGACGGCACCATGCCAAAACCATTATCAAGCCCTCGTCATGCGACTATCTGCCCGACTCCATCGTCGCCAATGCCGACATTCTCGTGCCGAACGAGCACGAACTGGCGATCATCGAAACTGAGGGAAAAACAATGGAGGATAAGGCCGCGCATCTTCTCGAACGCGGCGCGGGCTGCGTCATCGTCACCCAAGGAGAACACGGCTGCTACCTGCGCGGCCAGAATGTCGAGTGCCACTATCCGGCCGCTGACTTCACCCCCGTAGACAGCACCGGAGCCGGCGACGCGTTCATCAGCGCGCTCGCCTCGTATCTGATGTACGGATACACCGTGCGGCAGGCGGTCGAAATCGCCACCTATGCCGCCGGGTACTCAATCACCCGCAAAGGCGTCATACCCTCGCTTATCGACCGGCTCTCGCTGGACGCCTACGTCCATCACAGCGAACAGTAGCGGCACGGGTATCTGTCTTAAGGCAGTTTCCACCGCAGACAATTAAGGGGAACCGCATCTAGTCTGCGGCTCCCCTCAGTCAGCTTCGCTGACAGCTCCCCTCTCTGAGGGGAGCCAAAAAGCACTACTCCAGTTCCACTGCACCGGTGTACAGCTGGTAGTACTCGCCCTTTTGCGCGATCAGCTCGTCATGCGAACCACGCTCGATGATGTTGCCGTGGTCGAGCACCATGATCACATCGGAATTGCGCACGGTGGACAGGCGGTGGGCGATGACGAAGACCGTACGGCCCTTCATCAGGTTATCCATACCAGCTTGCACAACCTCTTCAGTACGCGTATCAATCGAGGACGTGGCCTCGTCAAGGATCAGCGCAGGCGGATCGGCCACCGCCGCGCGAGCGATGGAGATCAGCTGGCGCTGGCCCTGGGACAGGCCGGAACCGTCGCCTTCGAGCACCGTGTTGTATCCCCCGGGCAGCATGCGGATGAAGCTGTCCGCATTGACCAGACGCGCGGCCTCGATGCATTCCTCATCGGTGGCGTTCAGGCGGCCGTAACGGATGTTGTCCATCACGGTGCCGGTGAACAGGTTCACGTCCTGCAGCACGATGCCCAAAGACCTGCGCAGGTCAGGCTTCTTGATGCCGGCCACGGAGATACCATCATACAGAATCTGGCCTTCCTGAATGTCGTAGAACCGGTTGATGAGGTTGGTCACGGTGGTCTTGCCGGCACCGGTGGCGCCGACGAGCGCGATCTTCTGGCCGGGCTTGGCGAACCAGGTGATGCCGTGCAGCACCGGCTTGTCCGGGTTGTAGCCGAAGGTCACGTTGGTGAAGCGCACGTCGCCGCGCAGCAGGGTCAGTCGGCCGTCGGGCGAGGTGATCGCCTGCTCCTTGGCCTTCATCGCCACCTCGCGGGCCGAGCCCTTGAGCTTTTCTGCGGCCTTCAGAGACCTCGTACCGTCGTCGCCGACCTCGCGCTTCCATGCCCAGTGGCCGGTCTCGTGGTCGACTTCGGTCATGGTGCGGCCATCCTCGCCAAGTTCCACGTTCACGAGCGTCACGGTGCCCTTGTCTTCCTCGATGGGCTCATCCATCAGCTTGAAGATACGGGAGGCACCGGCGAGCGCCATCATCACCATGGTCAGCTGCTGAGAGACCTGACCGATCGGGTTGATGAACGAGCGGGACAGGGTCAGCAGGGAGACGAGCGTGCCGAGGGTGAGCGGCTTGACGCCGGTCAGACCGATGTCGTTGACGCCGGCCAGCGAGACGGCGGCGCCGACGATGGCAAGCAGGATGTAGAGCAGGTAGCCCATGTTGCCGACGACCGGCATGGTGACGTTGCCCCAGGTGTTCGCTTCGGCGGACGCCTCGAAGAGTTCCTCGTTCTTCTCGTCGAAGGTCTTCTGGGTGGCGTCTTCATGGTTGAAGACCTTGATGACCTTCTGGCCGTTGACGGATTCCTCCACGAAGGCGTTCACGTCGCCGATCCACTGCTGCTGCTTGACAAAGTAGCGGCCGGAGCGGCTCACGATCTTGCGCACGATGAAGTAGAGCAGAACGGTGAACACGATTACGAACGCGGTGAATGGAATGGACAGCCACAGCATGGACAGCAGCGCCGCGACCGCGGAGATAATCGAGGAGAACATCTGCGGGAACGACTGCGAGATGGCCTGGCGCAGCGTATCGGTGTCGTTGGTGTAGTGGCTCATGATGTCGCCGTGCTCGTGGCTGTCGAAGTAGCGGATCGGCAGCTTCTGCTGGTGGGCGAACATGTCGTCACGAATCTTCTTGAGCGTGCCCTGCTCGACGGTGACGATCAGCCACTGCCACAGCCAGGACGCCACGATGCCGGCCACATACAGGCCCGCCATCAGGCTGATGGCCCGCAGCAGCGGGGCCCAGTCGGAGTTCGACTCCCCCACCATCGGCAGGATGTACGTGTCGATGAGCGACTGGAGGAACAGCGCGGAACCGGCCTGCGCGGCGGCACCGACCAAGATGCACACCACGATGGCGATGACACGCCACTTGTACTGGAAGATGTAGCTGAAGATGCGCTTGATGGTGCCAGGCTCGGCTTTGCCCATGGCGGGCTTGCGGTTCTTGAAACTCTGGTCGTTGCTCATCGTGCTTCTCCTTCCTTGGTATCGGCTGCATTGGCATCAGCTGCGCTGGTATCGGCCGTGGGCATGGTCACTGTCACCGTCACGGTTTCGGACGGCTCAGCGGTAGATGACTCAGCAGCCTGTTCGGCAGCGGCCAGTTCTTCGGGCTGGGCCTGGTTCTTGGTCTGGGATTCGTAGATGGAACGGTATTCATCGCAGGTGGCGAGCAGTTCGTCGTGTGTGCCGGACGCCATGATGCGGCCGGAATCCATCACCAGAATCATGTCGGATTCCTGCACGGAGGCCACGCGCTGGGCGATGATGATCTTCGTGGTGTCCGGAATCTCGTTGTGGAACGCGGAACGGATCAGCTTGTCCGTCTTGGTATCGACGGCGCTGGTCGAATCGTCGAGAATCAGAATCTTCGGCTTCTTCAGCAGCGCACGGGCGATGCACAGGCGCTGGCGCTGTCCGCCGGACACATTGGTACCGCCCTGCTCGATGTACGTGTCGTACTTATCGGGGAATTCCTGAACGAATCCATCGGCCTGCGCGAGCTGCGCAGCATGGCGAATCTCTTCATCGGTGGCGTTCGGGTTGCCCCACCTGAGGTTTTCGGCAATAGTGCCGGAGAACAGCACGTTCTTCTGCAACACCATGGCCACCTGATCGCGCAGCGCCTCGAGATCGTAGTCGCGTACATCCACGCCGCCGACCTTCAGCGAACCGGAGCTCACGTCGTACAGTCGCGGCACGAGCTGTACCAGAGACGACTTTGCCGAACCAGTACCGCCGACGATGCCGACGGTCATGCCGGAGCGGATCTTCAGGTTGATGTCGTCAAGCACGGGCTTTTCGGAACTGTCGGAGTAGCGGAAGGTGACGTGGTCGAATTCGATGGAGCCGTCGGCCATGTCAGTCACCGGCTGTGCCGGGTTCTGCACCGTGCTTTCCTCCTGCAGCACCTGGCAGATACGCTCGGCAGAAGCCTGAGAAATAATCACCATGACGAAGATCATGGACAGCATCATCATGGCCATAAGGATCTGCATGGCGTAGGTGACCAGTGCGGTCAGGTCGCCGGTGGTCAGGCCCACGGCGGGGTTGTTGCCGGAGGCGACGATCTGCTGTGCTCCCATCCATGCGATGAGGATCATCGAACCGTAGATGCAGATCATCATCAGCGGGCTGTTGAAGCTCATGATGCGTTCGGCCTTGGTGAAGTCCTTGAAGATGCGCTGGGAGATGCGGCCGAACTTGGAGACCTCGAAGGATTCGCGGTTATAGGACTTGACCACGCGGATGCCCTGCAGGTTCTCGTCGACCACGTTGTTCAACGCATCGTAGGTGTGAAACACGCGCTCGAACACCGGATGCACGAGCACGGCCAGACCGCACAGGCCGATGGCCAGAATCGGGATGCAGGCCAGGAACACCATGGAAATCGACGGGGAGATACGGAACGAGAACAGCCAGGATACGACCACCATAATCGGGGCACGCACGCCCAGACGAATGATCATCATGTAGGCGTTCTGCAGGTTCGTCACGTCGGTGGTCAGTCGGGTCACGATCGAACCGGTGGAGAACCGGTCAATATTGGTGAAGCTGAAGCCCTGCACCTTCTCGAACTGGTCCTTGCGCAGGTTCTTGGCGAAGCCCGCGCCGGCCACGGCCGCGTACTTTCCGGACAGGAAGCCGGCACCCAGCGAAACCATCGCGCACACCAGCAGAATCACGCCGAACTTGACGGTGGCCGGCATGCTGCCACCGGTGATACCCTCATCGATCAGCGAAGCCATGATGGTCGGAATCAGGATTTCCAGAATACCTTCGACCGCCACGAACACCGGAGCCAGGATGCTGGCTTTCTTGTATTCACGAATCGAATGGCCCAGCGTGCGCAGTACATGTTTGGGCTTGTCCGGTTCGACGGCTTTGCGCGCCTGCGCGATTGCCTCTGCGGTATCACTCATTCGTTCTCCTCCTTCGTGTTAGCAACCTCCGCTCCGTCTTGATCGGGAGCCATCACCACAGGTGACTGAGGGAGTGTTTGATGTTCAAATTCATGTTGTGCGCGGTCGATGTTCGCGCGCATGCGACTGACGTAGTCACGTAGGGCTGCTTTCTCGCTTTCGGAAAAGCCATCAACCAACAGACGTTCGACGCGTTCGCCGTTCGCTTTGAGATCGGCGACGATGGCGTCCGCCTTATCGGTCAGGACGATACGCTTGCAACGGGCATCATGCGCCACCGATTCGCGGGCAATAAGCCCTTTCTTTTCCATAAGCGCCAGCACGCGCGAAGCGGTGGAGCGGGTGATACAGAACTTCTGTTCGATGGTGTGCTGGTATATCTCACGGCCGCGGTTACGCGCCAAGAACATGATGATATGCGCGTTGCCGCCGGTGGTTTCCCTGGCGGTTTGCGGCATGCTCTCGCCCAAATAGCGGTCGACGGCTTTGGTTACCGCGCGCATTTCGATGCTGAGAATATGCTGATCCATTGTCCTCCGTACCATGCGGGGGCCGTGTGCGTTTGTACCTTCACCCCACATTGTTGTATACGCAACAATTCATGATAAAGAGACCTATATACAACAGTTGCACATACAACAATCGGCGTGTTGTAGTATCTCCAAACAACTGTTGAGCCTAAACAAAGCTGGCTCCCCTCAGGAGAGGGAAGCCAGCTGTATTACGCCGTGCGATTGCCTCGCTTCAGCCCTTACTTCGCGAGCTTGGCGTACTCGTCAACCATGAACTGGGCGATCTTCTTGCCGCCTTCGCCCAGCAGGGTGGGCAGCGAGTTGATCGGCATGGGGTTGAGGAACATGCGCATCATGGCGTTGTCGGGCAGCTTCGTCAGCTCGCCGGCCTCGCCGGCGGCGGCCACGGCGGCCACGATCTTGGCGCCGAACGGATCGGCCTCCCACTCGCCGTAGGTGGACCATTCGGTGAGCGGCTGGGTCTTGCCGTCGCCATCGAGGGCCACGGCAACGGTGTCGGCAATGTCGCGGGAGCTCACGCCCACTTCGATGGCATATTCGCCGGCCTCCACGTGCCAGTCGTTGTATTTTTCGGACCAGTAGGCGAACGCGCGCTCGTCGAGGTCAATGGTCACGGTCTTGGATTCGCCGGCCTTGAGGAACACCTTGGTGAAGCCCTTGAGCTCGTGCTTCGGGCGGGCCACGTCGGCCTTGCCCGGAGCCACGTACACCTGCACGGTTTCGGCGGCATCCACATCGGAGGTGTTGGTCACGGTGGCGGTCACGGTGGCGGTGTTCGCGCCGGTCTTGGCGGCGGCGACGTCATCGATCTCGAATGTGGCGTAGCTCAGGCCGTAGCCGAACGGGTAGTCCACAACCTTGCCGTAGGTGTCGTAGTAGCGATAGCCGACGAACACGCCCTCGCCGTAGTCGACGTGGCCTTCCTCGCCCGGCCAGTTCAGCGTGCTCGGGTCATCGCTGATGTCCAGCGGAATCGACTGGGCGAGCTTGCCGGACGGGCTGACCTGGCCGAAGATCACATCGGCGAGCGCAGGGCCGCCGGCCTGGCCGAGCAGACAGGATTCGAGAATGCCCTTGGCGTTCTTGGCCCACGGGGCCACGGAGACGACGGAGCCGTTGGACAGCACGACCACGACGTTCTGGTTCGCGGCGGCGACCTGTTCGAGCAGGGCGATCTGCTTGGCGGGCATGTCGAGGGTTTCGCGATCGAAGCCCTCGATTCAAAGCATCCGGCGCACGACTATTTCGCGGACCGCGAGCGCCGCAGCGTGACGAACGCGCTCAACATCAACTGGTCAGTACCCGACGGCGCGAACGTGGAGCACGTGCTTCAGGCGGGCCTGTCGATGATGGACGGCATTCAGCTGCGCTGGCTGCGCTCTCCCGGTCGCGATCTCAACGCCATGTGGGTCGACTGCGAGGATGTGCTGTTCCCCTCCCCCTTATGGGACGGATACCGCTGACCCTTCCGTAAATCGCGCGTCTCGCACATCACCTCCGCCACCGCGTCATCAATCACCGTCATCCCGAACCATCACCCCATCCATCCCGCATGCCAGACATGCCGCAGATCCCAAGGGTCGAGGCGCGTGTCGTCCATCACGGCGGCGTCCCCGTCACCCATACCGGGCGCGGGAGGCGCGAGACGGTCAAACTCGCCGCGACCGCCGCGCAGTCGATAGCTCCAGTAGACCTGACCGGCGGAGACGTTCCACGCGTCGAGCTGCATGGCGGCGACGCGGAGGTAGACGGCGCGGCGGCGCGCGGCGGGCGACGGGACGCCGTCCCCGGCGTCGCCCGCGCGCGAACCGACGTCACCGGATGCGCCGTCTCCAACATCCGCACCGCCGTCACCGAACGCACCATATCCGTCGAACGCACCACCAGACGCATCAACGGACGCGACCTCACCTTGCGCCCCGCACTCCCCCATGCGCGCCGCAAGCCCGTTCGCCACGCACCACTCCCCCACCATGACCGGCGTAAAGCGCGCGGCACGGCGGATGCGGCGCGCGCCCCACGCCGCGAACAGCCGGTACCAGCGCATAAGCCATGCGTCCGGCAGTATGCGGAACAGCACCTCGGGCCGTTCCGACATGACGAGATACGCGTGCGTGTCGATGATGACGCCGCGCATGCCCTCACGTACGAACCAGCCGCGCCAGCGGTTCAGGCGGAATCCGTCATGGAACACGATGACCGGCCCGTCGCCCAGCACCGGGCGCAGCCATCGGTATGCCGCCCGATAGAACCGTTTGAGGAAGCGCATCGGAACGTGGCCGCTCCCCCGCGCCTCCCCCGGATCCTTCGCCCGGGAGCTCGACGGCGACATGAGATAAGTGAGACGGTCGACCGGCTCGTTGAGCACTTCGATGCCGTACAACGCAGGGCGGTCGCGGTAACGTCGCGCGAGACGCTCGAGCACGTCCAGTGCGAACGCAACCTGCCGCGGCGTCGTATGCCAGCGGACCACGCCGGTCAGGCCGCCATTGTCGAACCCGTTCTGCGACCCGGGCACGGTGTGCAGGTCGATGAGCACCTTAAGCCCGGCCCTCTCCGCCCAGTCGAACGCACGGTCGAGGTATTCGACGCATCCGGGATGCCCGGGCACGTCACCGAAGATGAAAAACGGCACGGGGATGCGCACAAGGTTCAGCCCGTGCGCGGAGATGGCGCGGAAGTCGTCCTCGGTGATGTACGTGTCGCGGTGACGGCGCAGCAGGCGCTCCAGTTCGGCCGGGTCCGTGGACCGGTGCAGCCAGATCTCGTCCTCCTCGCCGCTCGCACGGAACAGGCCGGGCGTCATCCACCGTTCCAATACCAGCCAGCCGCCGAGGTTCACTCCGTTGATTCGCCCATCGTCTTCCGGCATGGCCCTCTCATCAGTATTCCGCATCATTGCTCCGTTCCGCACAAACGACACCGCCCGCTCCAGCATACGACCGGAGCGGGCGGAAACATATGAGGCCCACACGAAACCGATTCACACGGGACCGGCTCACGCGAGAGCATCTCACGCAGAGCAGATTCACGCGACGGTGAAGGTGGTGCGCTTGAGGTCGTCGCGGCGCGACGAGTGGCCGATGAGCAGCTCGAACTCGCCGGGTTCGACGATGCGGTTCGCATCGGCGTCGGCGATGGTGCAGTCGCAGACCGGAATGTCGAACACGACGGTCGCGGTCTCGCCCGGTTCGAGCGTGACGCGGCGGAACGCCTTGAGTTCGCGGTCGGCCCAGCTGTATGAGGTGACGACGTCGCCCACGTACGCCTGCACGACCTCGGTGCCCGCGCGGCGCCCCGTGTTGGTGAGGGCGATCTCGGCGTGCACGGTGTCGGTCTGCGCGAACGTGCCGTCCGCGTTCGAGGCCCCGCCGACGATCGTCGGCTCACCGTACGCGAACGTCGTGTAGCCTTCGCCCTCGCCGAACGCGAACGCCGGGTCCTGCGTAAGGTCGGCGTAGCGGTTGCCGTGCTGGCCGCGGATCTGGTTGTAGTAGACCGGCAGCTGGCCCGCGTGGCACGGGAAGGTGATCGGGAGCCTGCCGGACGGGTTCACCTCGCCGAGGATGATCTCGGCGATGGCCTGTCCGCCCTCCATGCCCGGGTTCGGCGCCCACAGGATGGATCCGGCGCCGGACTTCGGATCGTTGCAACGGCCGGCGAGCACGCCGGAATCGCCCACGATGGAACGCGGCAGCACCTGTGGCTTGGAGCTCACCAGCACGGTGACCATCGGCTTGCCGGTCTCGCGGGAGACGTCGGCGAGTGCGTCGAGCAGCGCGTTCTGGCCGCCGAGCAGTTCAAGCGTGGCGGTGGAACAGGTCTCGCCGACCAGCTGCACCACATCGCCCACGACGGCGACGATGAGGTCGGCCTCGCGCGCGGCGGCGACGGCCTCGTCGAGCAGGGCCCGGTCAACGGGCGCGCTCACTCCGATCTTCGGGCGCGGCTGGCCGTCCGGGTAGAACTCACCCTCCGGGTCGGGCACGAGGTCGATGACGTTGGCACCGCGGGCGTAGGTAACCTCGCATCCGTCGCCGGCGAGCGCACGGAAGCCGTCGAGCACGGTGGTGATCATGCCGCGCGGATGACCGTCGGGCATCCAGCCGACTTGGCCGGAGCTGCCGGCCCAGTCGCCGAGCTGGTTCTGGGCGTCGTCGGCGAGCGGGCCGACCACGGCGATGCGCTTGCGCGCGGGCGCGTCACCGGAGCCGGGGATCGCTTCGGCCGGCGCCGCGTCGAACGGCAGTCCGCCGTCGTTGCGCAGCAGGGCAACGGCCTCGCGAGCGAGCTCGAGGTTCACGCGGCGGTGATCCTCGGAGCCGATGACGGCCTTGATGCGCTTCTCGTCCGGCAGACGCGGGTCCTCGAACAGGCCGAGGCGGAACTTGAGCGCAAGGATGCGCGCGACAGCCTCGTCGATGAGCGACTCGTCGAGCAGACCGGTGTGCACGGCCTCGATGGCGCCGTCGTAGAACCCCGGCGTGGTCATGACCAGATCGTTGCCGGCCTTGACCGCGTCGGCGGCGGCGTGCACGTAGTCGGGCTTGACCTTCTGCTCCCATACGGAACGGCCCACGTTGTCCCAGTCGGTGATGAGGGTGCCGTTGTACTTCCATGCGCCGCGCAGCTTGTCGGTGAGCAGCCACTTGTTGAACGTGACCGGTACGCCTTCGATGGACTCGTAGCCGAGCATGAACGTGCCGCAGCCCTCCTTGGCGATGCGTTCGAACGGCGGCAGGAACCAGGATTCAAGCTTGCGGTGGCTCAGGTCCGCTTCGGAGGCGTCACGGCCGCCCTGGGTCTCGGAGTATCCGGCGAAGTGCTTGGCGCAGGCGAGGATCGCGTCCTTCGGCAGCGTCTCGCCGGCCTGGGCACCGCCCTGATAGCCCTTGACCATGGCGGAGGCCATCTCACCGATGAGCATGGGGTCCTCGCCGAAGGTCTCGTCCACGCGACCCCAGCGGGTGTCGCGCGCGATGCACAGCACCGGGGAGAACGTCCAGTGCACGCCGGTCGAGGAGACTTCTTCGGCGGTGGCACGGCCGGCCGCTTCGACGGCCTTCGGGTCCCAGCTCAACGCCATGCCGAGCTGGGAGGGGAAGATCGTGGCGCCGGGCCAGAAGGAGTAGCCGTGGATGCAGTCGTCGCCGATGACGAGTGGGATGCCGAGACGGGTCTTGGTGTTCACGGTTTCGACGGCGCGCGGCAGGTCCTCGGGGCTGGTGTGCAGGATGGAGCCGACGTGCTTGTTCACGATGAGCTCGTCGAGGTCGCCACCGCGGGCGTCGAGCTGCATCATCTGGCCGACCTTCTCTTCGAGGGTCATGCGGGAGAGCAGGTCGGCGATGCGCTCGGAGGCGGGCAGGTCGGGGTTCTTGTAGGGCAGCGTTTCGACTGTGGTTTCCGGTGTGGTCGCGGTCATGGTTGTGTTCGCCTTTCTGGGTTCCGTGCGGTCACTCGATGACGAAGGTGTTGAAGGAGCGCGGGGCGAGCGTGGCCTTGAAGCCACGGGAGGCGTCGGCCGGGTCGGCGAACTCGAACGGGCGTTCGTCCTCCAGCGCGTTCTGGGTCACGACCACGATGGTGCCGTCCGGGTTGCGGAAGGCGATGGCCATGGAGTTGAAGTGGCTGGTGGTGCCGAGCACCTTCGCGCCGGGGCGCACGTACTTGGAGAAGTGGCGCATCACGTAGTATTCGGGGTTGTGGCGCACCTCGTGCGTGTCGGCGGTGATGGTGAACAGGGAGTTCTGGCGCGACCCCGGCCAGCCGACCACCGACCGGGGTTTTCGTAATCCTAGACCAAACACACCCGGCACCTGGCAGGCCGCGGCCGGTACGACAAGGGCCAGAACGCCCGCCAGGACGCTCCGGCCCGAATCACGGCCGGCATGGAACCCGGTCAGCGCTGGAACACGTCGGGGTGCTTCGGATCTCCGGGAATATCGTCGAGCAGGCCCTCGAGGCCGAGGAACTCACGCCAGAAGTCGAGCGGCTGGCCATACGGGTTGGATTCGCGGCCGTGCGCCTGGATGTTCGCCTTGGCTTCGAACACGTCTTCCTCGGTGAGCCCGTCGAAGTAGCTTTCGAGACGGATGCGGTTGGACGGCACGTAGTACAGGGACGCGATGATCTCGGTGAGCCGTTCGACGCGTTCGATCGGCAGCGAATCCCAGTGGCGGAACTCGATGAAGTTCTTGAGACGCACGTCGTTGAAATGCGTGGAGATGATGTGGTTGATTTCGTACGCGTTGAGCTCGCGGTCCGGGTAGACCTCGCCAGCGTTCTCACGGAAGGCGGCGCGATGCAGCTCCTTGCGGCTCAGCCCCGATTCCACCGCTTCGGGCGTGTGCGTCAGGTCGGCGAACATCAGCGGCGTGGACAGCACGTCACGCGCGTAGTCCTCCCAGCCGAAACGCTGGTCGAACAGGCCGGGGGTCACGTTGGTGCGCTGGAAGTCGAGGTAGTCCCACATGCGCTGGCGCAGCAGCGGATACGGGTTGAGACGGCCCTCGAAGTAGGGGGTGTTGCGGAAGAACCATGCGAGAATCGGCCCGATGGCGGTGCCGACGCGCATCTTATCGATCGAATCCTTCTCGTCGACATAGTCGATGCTCACCTGGGTGGAGGCGGAGCAGCGCATCATGCACGGACCGAACTGGCCGACGCGGCCAAGGAAGTCGGTCATCGCGTCATAGCGGCCTTTCGGATTGACCGGCACGTCGACGAAACTCGACTTCGGCTGGTATCCGTAGTTGACGAAACGGAAGCCCAGCTCCTCGAGGATCGGGTCCGCCTCACACCGGAAGTCGGCGTACAGGCCGTTGAGGTCGCCCGGCTCATGAAGCACGCCGATGGAAGCCTCCACCTGGCCGCCCGGTTCGAGCGACACCGCAACGCCTTCGCGCGCGAGTCCGACCAGATGGCCGTTCTCCCAGTATTCCTTGCTTTCGTCATAATACGGAGCGAGCCGTTTGAGGAACGCTTCGATGCCGTTCGGCTCGTAGTAGCTTACGGCCGTGTCGTCGGCGTCATGCACCGGCAGATGCTCAATCTCGACACCTAAACCACCGGTGCCGCGCTTGGAGCGCCCCGCCTCGAAGAACTTCAGAAGGCTCTCGACATGCTTCGGGTTCGGCTCGGCGAGCAGGTGCGCATAGCTGATTCTGGGAGTGACCATGAACGGTATCGTAGGCGAGTCGCGCGACGCGCGTCGCCGCGCGCCCGCGAATCGGCTATATCTTTTTCCGATAACCGGCACGTCGCCGGACATCCGCCATATCACGCCGCAACGCCGCACCGCGCCGTCGCACCACACCGCGCCGCCACGCCCCCATCACCGCACGCCACGCCTCCGCAACGCCGCGCCACACCGTACGGCTTTGCCGTTATGCGCGATGTCGGATACACTCATTGATTTGTAAACCTTGTTTACAGAAACGTCCGGCAGAGAGGCCGGACCACACCATCAACCCACCATCAACCCACGGCGAACAGCCGGAATAAAAGAAAAACAACAGAAAACAACAGAACACGGAAAACAGCAACAACCCATACAAAACACCGGCAACCATAAGCACGTCGGAAGCACACCGGAACGCACACCGAAGCGCACCGGCGACCGCTCCGGTTCCACACCGAAACCACGCCGAAGGCCATACCGGAAACGGACCGAGGACATATCGGACATGCCCGGCACCCCACCGGCACGCCGGTGCGCCACAATCGAAAGGAAGGAAAGCGGCATGACATCCCGTCAGGGCAGACAAGCCATAGCCGCGACGGCCGCAATGGGCGTGGCCGTCGCGCTGGCGTTGCCGACCGCTGCGTTCGCGCAGTCAGCAACGCAAGGAAAGGAGACCGCTACGACCACGTCATCAGGCACCACCTACTACGTGTCGTCGGCACACGGCGACGACGCCAACGCGGGCACCAGCGAAAACGCGCCCTGGAAGTCCCTGACCAAGGTCAACGACATCGCCTCGGACCTCGGTCCGGGCGATTCGGTGCTGCTGGAATACGGCTCCGAATTCAACGACCAGTACCTGCACATCAAGGACACCGCCGGCAACGCCGACGCGCCGATCACGATCTCCGCCTACGGCGACGCCGACGAAGGCAAGCCGGTCATCGCGTCGAACGGCGTCAAAGGCAGCCAGTGGGAGCAGGACTACCGTGCCAACGTCGGCAACCACAAGAACAAGGGCACCGTCTCAACCACGCTGCTACTCAAGGACGTGTCGTACATCACCGTCTCCAACCTGGAGATCACCAACGACGACGCGGACGTCTACGATCCGATCGACACGTGGAAGTGGACCGACACCCCTGATTCCGACGGCACAAAACTCGACCGCAGCGCCTCGCGCATGGACCGCACCGGCGTGGCCGGCATCGCCGAGAACGGCGCGACGATGAGCAACGTGACGCTCGACAACCTTTACATCCACGACGTGGACGGCAACATCTACAACAAGCACATGGCCAACGGCGGCATCTACTTCATGGCCCACTACCCCATGGAGAACACGAGCGCCGAAACCGACGTCTGGCTCAGGGAGCACGTCTCACGCTTCGACCACGTCACCATCAGAAACAGCACCGTCAAGGACGTGGATCGTTGGGGCATCGCCGTCGGCTACACCGCCTACCTCAACTACATCGACGCGAACTACGGCGACGGCTCCATCGACGACGCCCTCATCGCGAAGTACGGTTCCACCAACGTGCGCATCGAGAACAACTACGTCAAGGGCGCCGGCGGCGACGCCATCACCCTGATGTACTGCGACCGCCCGGTCATCGAACACAATGTGGGCGACAGCGTCTCGAAGCACATCAACACGCAGGACTACACGCAGCCCGGCTCCTACGGCGGACGCGTGGCGGCCGGCATCTGGCCGTGGCGTTGCAAGGATCCAGTGTTCCAGTACAACGAGATGTACAACAACCTCAACGCCGAGCACGGCAACGGCGACGGCCAGGCGTGGGACGCCGACTACGGCGACGGCACGCTGTACCAGTACAACTACTCGTACGGCAACAGCTTCGCCTCGCTGATGATCTGCAACTGGTACGCGGTTAACACCACGTTCCGATACAATATCTCGCAGAACGACCGTCAGGGCGTGTTCGACCTGCCGTCGAACGGCCCCGGCAACCACATCTACAACAACACCGTCTACGTGGACGCCGACAGCCAGGTGCTGACTAAGCGTTCCAACTCGCAGTCCCTGTTCGAGAACAACATCTTCATCAACGCGACCAACACGAAGAAGACGGAGACCTGGAACCGCGGCAGCCAGAACGGCGGCCAGACGTACGACAACAACATGTACGTCAACTACGCGAACAAGCCCACCTCCGACGCCAACGCCATCGAGGCCGACGACGTGTCCGCAGTGCTTGCGGGCGCCGGTTCGGCTCCGACATCCGCCCTCAAGAGCGGCGCCGAGCATGCGCGCACCGGCGAGAAAGCCGCGTTCGACGGCTACCGTCCGGTCGCGGGCTCGAAGGCGATCAACGCCGGCAAGGTCGTCTCCGACCTCAACGACTACGCGGTGGAGAACGACTTCCTCGGCAACGCAGTCAAGGGCAGGCCCGATCTGGGCGCCGTGGAAAGCGACGTGGTGTCCGTCACGATGGCCTCCTCCAAGTACGAGACCGGAACCGAAACCGATTCCGGGACCGGTGACAAGACCAAGGTCATCCACGTGACCTTCACCGACAAGAACCCGGTGACCGTCAAGGAACTGCTCTCCAACGTGTCCGCCGACAAGGGCGTGGACAAGGCCGTGTACCGAGTCGCCGACGCCAAGTCCGGCAAGTCCGCCGACGCCAGGTCCGCCGAGTCCGAACCGAACATGCTCGACCGCCTGCTCTCCCTGCTCCCAGGCTCCGACCGGAACGCCAAGGACGACGAGACGAAGCTCGCCGACTCCGAACCGGTCCGCGATGGCGACATCCTGCGCTTCTCCGCCGAAGGCACGGACGAGACCGACGAGTACACGATCCGCCAGCGCATCACGTGGGATTGGGTCGCGGACTACGAGCAAGGCGTCGCCGACTTCGACTGGAAGGCGCAGCGCCGCACGTCCGCCGGCGGCGAGTGGACCACCATCTCCGCATACGACGGCTCGTGGCCGAACACCGTGTACGACCAGTACTACGGTGTCGGCGTCAACGGCACCCTCGCCGAACTCTCCGGCGACCGCAAGCAGACGCACGGCCTGCTGATCGACAAGCCCGGCGACGGCCTGCCCACGGCCATGGCGTGGAAGGCGCCGGAGTCCGGCACCGTCATGCTGTCGCTCAAGACGTTCGCCGACAAGATCGCTGAACCGTACCTGCGTCAGAACGCGGACAACGCCGGCAAGAAGGTCACATTGTCGCTGATGCGCAACGACGAGACGCTCTGTTCGGCCGACGACCTGTCCGTCTATCAGAAGTCCTCCGAACAGTTCGCGCAGTGCCTCGCCGAGCACGGTTCGATCGACGTGCAGGAAGGCGACTGGATCCGCATCGTCGCCGACGCCGAGACCGGAGTCAAGGCGCCGTCGCTGCACATCAGCCCGGTCATCACATATGAGGACAAGGCGCCCGCCGCGCCGAAGCAGAACGTGCGCTACGACGTCTCGTACGCCGCGACGGACGCCGTCGTCGGCACGCAGTCGGCCGTCGCCGCCGCGTTCACCGCGGACGGCGGCGAGGCCGACGCGCCGGACGGCGTCGCGTTCGCCTTCAAGGACGGCGGCGATGAGGGCGAGGCCTCGCCCGTCATCGACGCGTCCACCGGCGCCGTCACCTTCACGCCCGCCGCCGGACAGTACGGCGCGACCGTCACCCGCACCGTCGTCGTCACGTACGCGGACGGTTCGAGCGACGAGACGACCGTCACGTTCCGTGTCGCGCAATCGCACGCGCAGCGTCTCAACGTGCTGTACCCGACCGTGCGCGGCGACGCCGGCACGGACCTGAAGCGCACGCCGAAGTTCACGCTGAAGGCGGACGGCGCGGCCGCGTCTGTGCCGGAAGGCACGACGTTCGCGCTCGGCGCGAACGCGCCGGCCGGCGCGAGTGTCGACATGGCGAACGGCACGGTCACGCTGAACAGCAGGGTCGGCGGCACCGTCACCGTGCCCGTCACGGTGACGTTCGCCGACGACGGCGCCAGCGTCTCCTCCACCGCCCGCTTCGAGGTGACCGCGCCCGCCGCGCTCGGCTCGTCCGAGTTGGAGACCGCGACTGTCGACGGTGTGAACGTCGTCTACGCGCCGTTCTCCGCCGACAGTCCGATGACCGTCGCGCAGCTGCTCGCCAAGGTGACGGCCGAACCGTCCGGCGCCGATAAGGGCGTGTACCGTGACGGCGTGCGGTTGGAGGCCGGCGCAGAACTCGCCGAGAACGACGTGCTCCGCTTCTCCGCGAAAGGTTCCACCGTGTCCGACGACTACGTGGTGAAGTCGAAGACCACGTGGGATTGGGTGAACGACTTCCAGGTGCGCGTGCAGGGTCCGATCTGGTACGGGCAGCGTCAGACCGAGGCCGACGGCGTGTGGTCGGATATCGCCGACTTCGACGCGACGTATCCGAACTGGATGTACGAGACCTACTACGGTCCGGGCGTGGACTACGCGAACCACAGCCTGCCCACCGACCGCTCCGCCATCCATGGCCTGATCAGCGATTCGCCCGCGTCCGCTGGTGGCTCCGCCATGGCGTGGAAGGCGCCGAAGGCCGGCACGGTGAAGGTGTCCATCCGCGAGGACGAGCCGTACCTGCGCCAGGACGGCAGCAACGGCAAGGCGTTGACGCTTCGTCTCATGCACGACGACAAGGTGGTGTGCTTCGCCGACCTGACCGTCTCCAAGCAGCGTTCCGAGGAGTTCGCCAACTGCGTCGCCGACAAGGGCGAGATCGCGGTCGAGGCGGGCGATTGGATCCGCGTCACCGCGACGTCCGCGTCCGGCATGAACAAGCCGTCCGCGCACATCTCCCCGGTCATCGCCTACATGGCCGCCTCCACGCCGGGCCCCGAACCCGTTCCGGTGGACAAGTCCACGCTGAAGGCCACGGTCGAGGAGGCTCTGGGATTGGCCGAGTCGGACTACACGGATGAGTCGTGGGCCGCGCTCGTCGCCGCGCGCGACGCCGCGCAGACCGTGCTGGACGACGATGCCGCCACCGCCGAACAGGTCGAGACCGCGCAGAACGCACTGCGTGACGCCATCGACGGATTGGAGAAGAAGCCGGTCGATCCGGACCCGAACCCGAAACCGGATCCGAACCCCGATCCCGATCCGACGCCCGACCCGGACCCCGACCCCGGCCCCGACACCAAGCCGGGTGACGGTTCCGGCAACGGTTCCGGCACGGGCAACGGTTCCGGTTCCGGCAACGGTTCCGGTTCCGGCAACGGTTCCACCGGTTCCGGCAGCGACGGCGCGACCACCGGCGGCAAGCTGACCGCCACCGGCGCCGACGTGGCCGGCGCGGCCGCGATGGTCGCGCTGACCGCGGCCGCCGGCATCGGACTGGCCGCCGCGGCCCGTCGCCGCAGGTGACCGATGCCACGTAGGCACCGGTTCGCCGCCGCCATCGCCGCAGTCGCGGTGGCGGCGGTCCTGCTCGTCACATTGACCGTCGCCGTCGTCACGCACGGCGACGGCGCCTTCGCGCCCGCACCCCGCCCGATGGCACGGCTGCGGGCGCGGGCGCATCCGCCGGCATCGGCTCCGATACCGGCTCCAATGCAAGCGAGGATTCCGACATGTTCCCCACCATCGTCTTCGGCGACACCGTCATCGAACGCAAGGAGTACGTCGCGGCGCTCAAGGCGCAACACGGCGCGGCGCGGCTGTACTTTCGGCAGACGTACGGCGTCGACCCGGCCGAGGACGGCTGGGATAAGGCGCACGACGGCGAGGTCCCGTGCCGTTGGCTCGCGAGCCGTGCCATCGACGAACTGCGACGTCGGCACGCCGCGTACCTCATCGGCGTGGATCTCGGGCAGGTGGCCGACGACTCCTATGCGAGCATCGTCGCGCGCATGGAGGCCGTGAACAGCGGCAACGCGGAACTGAAATCGGACGGCGGCATCGTCTACGGCCGTACCGGCTTCGACATCGACAGCTACCTGAGCTACGAACTGTCCGCGTTGAAGAACGCCTATACGGGCGACGAGTCGAACCCCGGCATGAGCCTGTCCGACGACGAGGTGCGACGCTACTACGACGAGCACGACTGGACAAAGGACGGCGTCGACGGGAAGGCTCCGCTGGACGAGGTGCGCGGCAACGTGAAGGCGCAGATGCGGTCGGAACGTTACGACGAGCTCGTGAGCCAGCGCGCCGAAGCGATCGACGTGACCGACCTGCCATGGGACGCGCTGTACCGGTTCACGGCAGGCAGGCTCGGGTAGGACGGGTGTGACCGGTGCCGGCCGAAAAGCACCAGAACGAATAAGGCGGGTGTCCCGTTCCATACGGAATGGGACACCCGCCTTGTCGTAGGCCGCAGACCGGTTTGCCCGGTCTGCGCCGGTCTGGTGCCGACCGGGCGTCGGTTGGACGTCGGTTTGAGGTCAGTCGGCGGCAGTGAAGCCCTGCGGCTCGTCGCCGTCGGCGAACTTCGCCTTGTGCGCCTTCTTCGCGGCCGCGATCATCAGCTTGATGCGGTTGAGCTGGTTCGCCTCGGAGGCGCCCGGATCGTAGTCGATGGACACGATGTTGGCCTCCGGGTGCAGGCGGCGGATCTTGCCGAACATGCCGCGGCCGGTCACATGGTTCGGCAGGCAGGCGAACGGCTGCGCGCAGATCACGTTCGGGCATCCCTGTTCGATAAGCTCGAGGATCTCGGCGGTGAGCAGCCAGCCTTCGCCGGCCTGCACGCCGATCGACGTGACCTCGGCAGCCTTCTCGACGAGTTCGGGCATCGGATCGTCTTGCTTGAACTTGCCGTGAGAGGTGGCGATGGCCGCCTTGATCGGCGCGTTGTAGCGGTCGAGGCTCCAACGCATGAGCGCGTACAACGTCTTGTTGCCGCCGGTGCCGAGATACTTCTCGTTCCAGTCGGTGATGTACGGGCGCGTGGTCATGAACTCCATGATGCCGGGCACCACGGCCTCGCAATCCTGCGATTCGATGACGTCGACGACATGGTTGTTCGCATCCGGCTGGTATTTGACGAGGATCTCGCCGACCACGCCGACGCGCACCTTGCGCGGCACGTCCTTCAACGGCAGAGCGTCGAAGCTCTTCACGATCTCTCGGGCGAGCACGGGGTACGGCAGGTAGCGGCGCTTGAGCCACGGGGTCTTCGCGGCCGTCTTCGAGAAGCCGTGGTGTTCGAGCGCCTCGCGCACGATCACGTCCCACTGCTCGTACAGGCGGTTCGCCGCGCCCTTCTCCACCTCGTACGGGCGCACGCGGTACAGGCACTTCATGAGCAGGTCGCCGAGGATCAGCGCCTTGACGGTGCGGTGCAGCAGCGCGGGCGTCACCTTGAAGCCCGGATTGTCCTCCAGGCCCTGCGTGGAGATCGCGATGACCGGGATCTGCGGGTAACCCGCGTCGATCAGGGCCTTGCGGATCAGGCCGAAGTAGTTGGTGGCTCGGCACATGCCGCCGGTCTGCGTAATCGCGAGACACACCTTGTCTGGATCGTATTTGCCTTCGAGAATCGCGTCGATGAGCTGTCCGATGACCATGATGGCCGGATAGCAGGCGTCGTTGTTCACGTATTTGAGGCCAGTCTCCACGTCTTCGCGCGAGGCGTGCTTGAGGATGTCGAACTTGTAGCCGCCGGAGCGGATCACCGATTCGACGAGGGAGAAGTGGATCGGGCTCATCTGCGGGGCGACGATCGTGTAGTCCTTCTTCATGTCCTTGACGAACTTCTCACGGTGCGCGTAACGGGACATGGTCGCGTTGTTGTGGCCGGACTTCGACTTCGCGGACTTCGACTTGGCGTTCGCGGCATCGTTCGTGGTGCCGTCGCCGAGCGCGGCGAGACGCACATCGGCGATGTCGCGCTTCGCGGCGCGCTTGGACGCGTCGCGAAGCGCCTTGGTGAGCTTCGGGTTCGCGGCCATCGTCGCGTCGAGCAGGACCTGACGGCCCGGCGTGGGCGCCTTGGAGCCGGTCTTGCGGAATCCGGTGGACTTCGGCGCGTTCGCGGGGGCGGCGGCGTCGCTGCCGGCATCGGCCGCGTCCACGGGCCTGTCGGCGGCCTTAACCTTCGCTTCGGCGGCGGCGACGGCGGCCTGCGCTTCGGCGAGCGCGGCCTGCGCGGTGGCGAGATCGGATTCGGCCTGCTCCTGCGCCTTGCGGGCGGCGGCCTGCGCGGCGGCGTGAGCCGCGTTGCGCGGGGCGTCGGACTCGGCGGAACCGGACTCGTCGGACGTGGCGAGCGCGGCCTTGGCCATGCGCGCCTTGTTCGCCTCGCGTTCCTCGACGGCGGCCTTGAGCGAGCGCAGGCGGATCTTCGCCGCGCCGAGGTTGGAGACCTCGTCGATCTTGAGCAGCGTGTACACGTCGGCCTTGTCGGCGAGGATCTCGGCCACCTGGTCGGTGGTGATGGCGTCGAGGCCGCAGCCGAACGAGTTGAGCTGCACGAGTTCGAGGCCCGGATAGGAGGCGACGAAGTGCGCGGCCGCGTAGAGGCGCGAATGGTAGGCCCACTGGTTGGTGACGCGCAACGGCATGCGGTTGACGGTGACCTTGCGGTCGTCGACGTGGCGGAATCCGTTCGCGTTCTTCTTGCGCGGGTCCTCTTCGCCTTCGGACAGGAAGTCGGTCAGGTCGAGCTTCTCCCCCGGCTGCAGTTCGCAGATCGAATCCTCGGAGAGGACGACCATGCCGAGCGCGCAGATGGTTTCGGGGATGCCGTGGTTGATTTCCGGGTCGATGTGGTAGGGGCGTCCGGCAAGCACGATGCCGCGGCAGTCGTGCTCCTTCATGTAGGCGAGGGCTTTGAGGCCTTCCTGCTGGACGTCGTGTTTGAAGACCTTGTCTTCGGCGTAGGCGGCCTTGACAGCAGTTTCGGCCTCTTCGCGGCTGACGCTCGCCCATGCGAACTCCTCGACGATACGGTCGACCATGAGCTCGTGGTTGGCGAGGTTGAAGTACGGGTGCATGTAGCGCACGTCGGGGTCACGCAGTTCGGGCATGTTCGCGCCGACGACGAGCGGATAGTTGGCGACGACCGGGCAGTTGTAGTGGTTGTCCGTGTTGGGCACGAGGTTGTCCTCGTAACTGACGCACGGGTAGAAGATCGTCTTCATGCCCTTGTTGAGAAGCCATTTGATGTGGCCGTGCACGAGCTTGGCCGGGTAGCAGATGTTCTCGGAGGCGATCGATTCGATGCCGGTTTCGAACAGTTCGTGGCTGGAACGGCCGGAGATCATCACCTTGAAACCGAGCGAGGTGAGCAGCGTGAACCAGAACGGGTAGTTCTCGTACATGTTGAGCGCGCGCGGAATGCCAATCTCGCCTCGGGTGGCGTTCTTGTCGGTGAGGCGGCGGTAGGCGAAGCAGCGCTTGTACTTGTAGTCGTACAGGTTCGGACGGTCGGAGCGTTTCTTCTTGGCATCGCCGCCGCGTTCGCAACGGTTGCCGGTCACGAAGCGGGAGCCGTCGGAGAACGTGGTGATGGTGAGCTTGCAGTGGTTCTGGCACAGCTTGCACACGTCGCGTTCGGTGGTCATCGACATTTCGTTGAGGGCTTCGCCGGTGAGGATTGACGAGACGGTGTGGCGCACGCCGTCGACGACGATTTCGCCGGCGTGCGCGGCGGCGTTCGGCTCGTCGCCGGCGGCGGACTCCTCAGCCGCCGCCGCGTCGACGGAACGCCCGTCCGCGCCGACGTGCGCGTTGTCGTCGTCCGCGATGTCCTCGTAGTGCATGCGGGCGGTCAGGGCGGCGCCGAACGCGCCCATAAGGCCGGCGATGTTCGGGCGGGTGACCTGACGTTCGGTGAGCAGCTCGAAGGCGCGCAGCACGGCGTCGTTGAGGAACGTACCGCCCTGGACCACCACAGTGTCGCCGAGTTCGCCGGAATCACGCAACTTGATGACCTTGTACAGGGCGTTGCGCACCACGGAGTAGCACAGGCCGGCAGCGATGTCCTCGATGGAGGCGCCTTCCTTCTGCGCCTGCTTGACCGAGGAGTTCATGAACACGGTGCAACGCGAACCGAGGTCCACCGGATGGGTGGATGCCAAAGCCTTTTGCGTGAATTCCTGAATCGTCAGGCCCATGGACATGGCGAAGGTCTGCAGGAACGAACCACAGCCGGACGAGCAGGCTTCGTTGACGGCGATCGAGTCGATGACACCGTCAGTGATGGCCAGATATTTCATATCCTGGCCGCCGATGTCGATGACGGCGGTGACGCCGGGGCTGACCATTTCGGCGCCACGATAGTGGGCCATGGTCTCCACCACGCCCTCGTCCAAGTGCAGTCCGGTGGTGATGAGGCCTTCGCCGTATCCGGTGGCGCAGGAGCGTGCGATCCACGCGCCTTCGGGCAGCTCAGACTGAATCTTCTTGACGATGTTGATGGCGGCGGTCAGCGGGCTGCCTTCGTTGTTGGCGTAGCTGGACCAGACGATTTCACGGTCGTCGTTGACGAGCGTGGCCTTGATGGTGGTGGAACCAGCGTCGATGCCCAGGAAGTGCGGGCCGTGCGCGCCTTCAAGGGTGCCGATGTGGATGTGTTCCTTGTGGTGGCGCTTGTTGAAGTCCTCGCGATCGGCCTCGGTGGGGAACAGCGGCGGCATGGTGGGCGTGTTGGAAGGCAGGTTCTTCAGCTCGTCCAGACGCTTCAGGATATCGTCGCACGTGTGGGCCTCGAAATAATTGCCCTGATCGTCGGAGTCTATGTCGGCCTGCAATGCCGAACCGTAGGCCACGTACAAGTGGGCGTCGGTCGGCACGATGAATTCGTCGACCTTGCCCTCAAGCGCGCGCTGGAATGCGGCGCGCAGCTCGGACATGAAGAACAACGGGCCGCCGAGGAAGATGACGGTGCCGTGAATCGGGCGTCCGGAAGCCAGGCCGGCGATGGTCTGCGTGGCCACTGCGGTGAAGATGGAGGCGGCCAAATCGGGCTTGGCGGCACCATCATTGATGAGCGGCTGCAAATCGGTTTTGGCGAACACACCACAACGCGAGGCGATTGGATACAGGTTCTCGTAGCTCTTGGCCATCTCGTTGAGGCCGGCGGCGTCGGTGTCGAGCAGTGTGGACATCTGGTCAATGAACGCGCCGGTACCACCTGCGCACGAACCGTTCATGCGCTGTTCGGGCGTGGGTTTCAGGTAGGTGATTTTGGCGTCCTCGCCGCCGAGCTCGATGATGACATCGGCCTGCGGGTATTCCTTGTCGATTGCCTCGGTTTCGGCGATGACCTCCTGAATGAAAGGCACATGCAGATTGTCAGCAAGCGCCAGACCGCCGGAACCGGTGATAGACAGGCGAATCGGTTCATCGCCGCGTCCGAGGTCCACAAGCTTCTTGTGGATGTCGACCAACAGGCCGGCCACGGTGGCACGCACGTTGGCGTGGTGGCGTCGGTAATCGGAGAAGAGGGTGTCTCCCAGGGAATCGGACTGATCAAGCACCACGGCCTTGACGGTGGTGGAACCGATGTCCAATCCCACACGCAGGGGCTTCGGGTGTGAAGCGGGCTTTAGGCTCGCGTCAGTGGCGATGTCAACCATGTGTTCCTCTTAATTCCGACTTCCGGGAGTGCACGCTTTGAGGCATCATGAACCGTTTCGGGACGGCTGGCAGATACCCTGCGGACGGCTTCGCCCGGCTACTTCTTATGGAATATTAGTCCGACCACCTGCCCAACATGGCACGAGGCGAGGCGATTTCGCTCACGGGAAGGCCTTTTCCCAACAGTTCCAACGATATTGCTGAGTGCGGCATTCCAGAACTGCTACTACGAGGCCTGTTGGCCTTCGCCGGCTTCGCGGTCTTTCAAATAGATTTCGGGGATATCTCGTTCTTGATCGTGGAGCTTGGCCCAGATGACCGGTTCGCCGGCTTCCAGAGACTTGGGCACATCGAGGATGCGCTGGTTTCTGGAGCCGCGGAATTGCAGCAGCGAGTCCTTCTGGTCTCTGAGGTAGCGGCCGTCGACGAGAATGTCGATGAGATGTAGCAATTCAAGCTTGTCTGGGGTTTCTCCAGGGCGCATGAGTTCTTCCCATGTGTAGCCGGTCCACGACCAGATATCTTTGGTATGACCGAATTCCTGGCGGATACGTTGTGCGAGCGGCACCAGCACGGGAGTGTTGAGGAATGGCTCGCCGCCAAGGAACGTAATGCCTTGCACCCATGGGGCTTTCAAATCTTCGATGATTTTGTCTTCAAGTTTTTGCGTGTATTCGTGGCCGGCTTGGAAATCCCAGATGGAGGCGTTGAAGCAGTCGACGCAGTGGAAGGGGCAACCGGAGACGTAAAGGGAGTTGCGCACGCCTTCTCCGTCGGTGACAATGAAGGTTTTGTAGTCGGCGATCATCCGCTTGGACATGCGCCGGCCATCCCATTGACCGGCTTTCGGATCGTTGGCAAGACCGTTGGAGGGTACGGAGGGGCCACGCCCGGTCTCGCCGGCCGCAAAGTCATGGCGCTTGGGTTCGGGCTTGGTCGTATGCAGCTCCGGCATGATTCCCTCCTTACGGAAAGCATTAGCTCCCGCTGGCGGGAGCTGTCCGTCATCAGACGGACTGAGGGTGGTCAACACCATAAAGGATGACCGCCCTCAGTCTCGCTTACGCTCTACAGCTCCCGTCAGCGGGAGCAAGTATAAACCCTACTTGGTCTCTTCGAACCACTCGCGAGTGGTTCCGTCATCCAGCGTCACACGACCGGTTTCGCCGCTCATGTGCTTGACTCGGTGGGCAATTTCCTCGTGACGGCCGTGCACCATCGGGCGCTGGACCGGGCTGCCGAGATAGCCGCAGGTGCGCTTGGTGACGTTGCACTTGTCCGGGTTGGAGTTACCGCACTCCGGGCACTTGAAGCCTTCCTCGGTCGGCTCGAAGTCGCCCTGGAAGCCGCACACGAAGCAGTGGTCGATCGGGGTGTTGGTACCCAGGTAGCCGATGCCGATGTTGTAGGCGTAATCCCACACGGCTTCGAGCGCCTTCGGGTTGTCCTGCAGGCACGGGTACTCGCAGTAGTTGATGAAGCCGCCGGAAGCGTAGTACGGGAAGTCCTTCTCGTAGCTGAGCTTCTCCATCGGAGTGGGCTGCAACCACACCGGGTAGTGGAAGGAGTTGGTGTAGAAGTCGTGATCAGTCACGCCTTCGATACGGCCGAACTTTTCACGGTCCATGCGGTTGAAGCGGTCGGTCAGGGATTCAGCCGGAGTGGAGTACACGGAATAGTGGTAACCCTCCGCTTTGCTCCACTGCTTGCACAGCTCGTTCATGCGCTTGACGATGGACAGCGCGAACTCCTTGCCTTCCGGATCCCAGCCGTGGTCGCGAATCCAGTTCTTGCCATAGAAGACCGCAGTGGTCTCGGCAAGGCCGATGTAGCCGAGCGACACGGTGGCACGCTCGTTCTTGAACAGCTGGTCCACGTTGTCGTTGGCACCAAGACGACCAAACGCACCAAAGCGGAACAGGGTCGGGGCGTTGACCGGGGTGGCTTCCTTGCAGCGCATGATGCGGAACTGGAGGGCCTGATGGGCGACTTCCATACGCTCGTCGAACAGCTTCCAGAAGCGAGCCTTGTCACCGTGGGATTCGATGGCGATACGCGGCACGTTGACGGTGACCACGCCGAGGTTCATACGGCCGTCTTCTTCATCCTTGCCGGTCTCCGGGTTGATCCAACCCTGCAGGAAGGAGCGGCAACCCATCGGAGCCTTGAAGGAGCCTGTGATCTTGACGATGTTCTCGTAGAACACCACATCCGGGTACATGCGCTTGGTGGCGGACTCGAGGGCAAGCTGCTTCAGATCGTAGTTCGGGTCACCCGGGTCGGCGTTCACGCCGTGCTTCACAGTAAAGACGAGCTTCGGGAAGATGGCGGTGTGGTGTTCCTTGCCGAGGCCGCGAATACGGTTCAGCAGGATTGCGCGCTGCACTTCACGAGAGAACCAGTCGGTGCCGAGACCAAAGCCGACAGTCACGAACGGGGTCTGGCCGTTGGACACACGGTTGGAGTTGATCTGGTATTCCATGGTCTGCATGGCATCATAGATGGCCTTGCGGGTACGAATCTTGGCGAGGATTTCACGCTCTTGCTCAAGTTCGTCAACGTCGGTGTGGAACGGGGTGTCCATCGGCAGCGGTTCACGGGAACCGAAATGCAGCTTGGCGGGCTCGTTCTTCTTGGCGCTCTCGACCTGACGACGGGCGAATTCAACCGGCATGCCGTCGGGGATGGTCTCACGAGCTTCCTCAAGGAACTTCTCGTAATCCTTCTTGGCATACTGGGCAAGATGCTCGTCGGCACGGTTGGCGGTCTGGCCACCATACTGGCTGGAGGCCACGTCCTTCATGATCTGGGTAATCTGGGTGGCCGCAATGGCGATGGACTTCGGGGAAGCCATCGGAGCGTTGCCAAGAGTGAAGCCATTGGCCAACATGTCCCAGAAGTTCGGCAAGGAGCAGTTGGACTGGGCAGTGAACGGCGAATAGTCGGCATCGTGGAAGTGAATGTCGCCCTTCATGTGGGCGTTGGACACCGCCGGCGGCAGCATGTTGAACGCGGCGGCCTTGGACACGGCACCGGCCAGCAGATCACGCTGGGTGGAGTAGACGTTGGAATCCTTGTTCGCGTTCTCGTGAATCAGGGTCGGGTCATGATTAATGAAGCGAGCAACGGCCTCGTTGACATCAGTGGCCTTGGCACGCTGAATGTCTTTGTCGAGACGGTAATTGGTGTAGGCGCGAGCCACATCGTACAGGTGGGCGTCAATGAGGGCGTGCTCCACGAGATTCTGGATGTCCTCGATTTTGGCGGGGCCGGTGTAACGCCCCTTGATTTCGCCTTCGACTTGGTTGGCGAAACCACGGATCATGGCATCTTCTTCGGGGCCGACTTCCTTGTTCAGGTCGCCGAAAGCAGACTTGACCGCAGAGATGATGTTGATGGGGTCGAAGTCGACCACACGACCATCACGCTTCTCAACGAGCACGGTGGAGGCCTTGGCGGCCACCTTGGTCTCGTTATCGGTGACGGTTTCCTCCAGCACCTGTGCGCCCATCGGGCACCCCTTTCCTATAAGGCGAACACTCTCCTGAGTTCCGCATTTTGGCCGCACTCGACGTGGGCCACACGAAATTACATTGATATCGTTTTCTTGAACCTCTAGAAGAATACGGCATCCCCACCCCTATATCTAGTGCTCAACAGTGGTGTGTCGAACTATTTATAGGGTTTTTCGGCTATTTTTCGCCAAAACTACAAGTGTGTGATTAGCGTAACTGTTTTCTGCTCGCGTGTCGCACAGCGAGCTCACTGACGACTCTCAATCGTCAGTGCAACGCATATCTCACTCCTCTTCATAGCACCCGTTTCTTCGCCATAATGACTCCTTTCTTCTGATGCACCAGACCATCTCCATCATCGGCTGATACATCGCTTCGTACGGTTCTTGCATTCATCATCACACCGTTTTCAGGCGACGGTAAATTTTTACCGTCATCAACCAACGCACTTATAGTGGAGTGCATGACTACTGCAATGGGCTACTCATCTACCGGCCGTCCACCGACCGCCGCTTCACTGGCCTCGTCTGGCTTTGAGCCGGGTCAAGGCACTTTCGCGCCCGATCGGGGCGCCATCAATCTGCCGAATGAGCCTCGCCCTATCGATCAGCTGCCTGCACGCGCCGCTGAAACCACCGCGCAAAATCCGTGGCCGGTAAGCGTGCTGAGCCAGAAGTTCTACGGTGCCGTGGAACGATGGCCGTCCGCGTGGGTCACCGGCCAGATCACGCAGATCAATACCCGTCGCGCCGGCTCGGCCTACATCACGCTGCGCGACGACTTCGAGGATATCGCCATGGAAGTCAATGGCTTCGGCAGGTTCGCGGCCGCAGCCAGCCAGTTCGTTCAGGGCGACCGCGTGGTGATTCACGGCAAACCGAACCTGTGGATGAAGCGCACTTCGCTGTCGTTGCGCGGGGACACGATTCTCAAGGTCGGAGCCGGTGGCAGCCTCAAGGCCATGATCGACGAATTGCGCAAGCAGCTTAAGGGCGAGGGCCTGTTCGATGCCGATCACAAACTGCCTCTCCCGGAGTTTCCGAAGACTATTGGCCTGATTTGCGCACCTCAGGCACGTGCGGAAGGCGATGTGATCACCAATGTGAACCTTCGTTGGCCTTCCGTAACCTTCAAGGTGGTCCATGTGCATGTTCAGGGCGAGCAATGCCCGGCCGAGGTGGTTCAGGCCATTGCACAACTCGATGCCGACCCGAGCGTGGATGTGATCATCGTGGCCCGTGGCGGCGGCTCGTTTGAGGATCTCATCGGTTTCTCGGATGAGCGTGTGGTTCGTGCGGCGTATGCCTGCACTACACCATTAATCTCCTCCATCGGGCATGAGGATGACTGGACATTGCTGGATCTGGTCGCCGATCTGCGCGCCTCCACCCCTACCGATGCGGCCAAGCGCGTGGTGCCGGATGTGCGTGAGCAGTCGCAGCTCATCGAAGGTGCCATCGACCGTATGCGACTGCGGGTCCGTTCGCGCGTGGAGAACGAGATTCGACTTATCGAGGGATATGCGAACCGCCCGAGCCTGACACAGCCGCACACCATGCTTGAGCCTCATCAGCGCTTAATTGACGACTCGTTGCAACGGCTCGATATCGGGCTGCGACGCATCGTGGACGATGCCCAGCTCACCGTCGAGCGAGCTCACGCCTCACTGACCGCACTCAGCCCGCAATCCACGTTGAACCGAGGCTATGCGGTGGTGCAGTCCGCCGATGGCCACGTACTAGACGATGCTTCGCAGGTAAGCCATGGGGATGGCATCACCGTCCCCTTGAAGAAGGGTGTCATTACCGCACCCACCACATCCGCAACCGCGTGACACGCCATACGCAGCCACGCATATATACCGTATATATAAGGAGAACATCATGACCGAAAACGCCACATCCACCGACATGAACACCCCCGCCACGTCCCTGACGGACAAGGAACGCGAGCTCATCGCCCAGATGCCATATGAGGAGGCGCGCGACAAGCTGATTCAGGCTGTCCAGGCACTGGAAACCGGCGGCCTCAATCTTGACCAGTCGATGCGTCAATGGGAGATCGGCGAGGCCTTGGCTAAGCGCGCCCAGGGTCTGCTCAACGACGTCCGTGCCAAGCTCGACCAAGCACAAGCCGAGCAAGCCGCCAACGAAGCCACCGCAGGCACGCAGTCCAACCTCGACTGAGTTGCCTCCCGGCGCGGCATCCCGCGGCTCGCACCTGAGTCCGGACTGGACTGAGTTCTGCTTCCCGGCATACGATAGTGGTGATTAGGCCACATTGGCAGCAGTTTATAGAAGGGAAATCCCATGTCAACGTTGATTCTTGTATTCCATCCGCATCTTAAGGACGGCTCGCGCGTGAACGCCCGCCTGCTCGCCGAACTCACCGCACAGGGCGAGGACGACATCATCGTGCGCGACGAATACGCCGAATACCCGAACTTCTCCGTCAACGCCGACACAGAGCACGAGCTGCTGGAGGCTGCCGACCGCGTAATCCTTCAGTTCCCGTTCTACTGGTACTCCTCCCCCGCGCTACTCAAGGAATGGGAAGACGAGGTCATCACCGCCGGCTGGGCCTACGCCGGAGCCCATGCGTTGAAGGGCAAGGAGCTCAAACTGGTGGTCACCACTGGTTCCGACGCCGCCAAGTACCGCAAGGACGGCGAGTACAGCCACACCATGGAGGAGCTGCTAAGCCCGTTTGAGGTCGTGGCGTACAAGGTCGGCATGAACTATGCTGAGCCGTTCCTGGTGCAGGGCACCGCCACCATCGGCGATGCGGAGCTGGATCAGGCCGCCGCCGATTATGTTTCGGCGATTTTGGACTGAATAAGCTGAGGCCGGGTGCAAGTCGCACCCGGCCTTGTTGTTTCGCGGGCTAGCCGCGGTCTCTCCCAGTCAGCCTGCGGCTGACAGTTCCCTCGTCAGAGAGAGCTTATTTTTTGGATCAGAGGGAGTTGATAGCTACTTCTTCAACGGCACGTAGATCACGTCGTCAATGAGCTCGCGATAGTGCTCAACGATTTGCGCGCGACGGGTCTTCAGGCTCGGGGTCAGCATGCCGTTGGCCTCGGTGAATTCGTCTGGCAGAATCTCGAACTTACGAATCGACTCGGCGCGGGAAACGCCCTCGTTGGCGGCGTTCACCGCACGCTCCACCTCAGCGTGAACGATGGCGTTCTTGGCCAGCGAGGCCAGATCGGGTTCCGGTTTGGCGCCCTGGGATTCCAGCCAATTGTTGGCATCCGCCAGATCCAGCGTGACCAGAGCGGCCACGAACGGCTTCTTATCACCAATAACCAAGCACTGGTTGACCACAGGCGAGGTCATCACGGAAGCCTCAAGCAGACCCGGCGACACATTCTTGCCACCAGCGGTGATGATGAGGTCTTTCTTACGGCCGGTGATGGAGATGAAGCCATCTTCGGAGATATCGCCCAGATCGCCGGTGTGCAGCCAGCCATCAGTGATCTGCTGGGCAGTGACCCCAGGGTTGTTGTGGTAGCCCTTGCACACCAGCGGTCCTTTGACCACCAGCTCGCCGTCCTCGGCAATGCCGGCGGTGATACCGCACATCGGCATGCCGATGGTGCCGATGCGGTTGTCCTCTGGCAAGCTCACACACACCGGGCCGCAGGTTTCGGTCATGCCGTAGCCTTCCAGCACCGGCATGCCGATGCCGTTGAAGAAGTGGGAAAGCTCGGAGTCCATCGGAGCGCCGCCGGTGATGGCGAAGTCGGCGTTCGGACCGAAAATCGTGCGAATCTTCTTGTACACCACCTGCTCGTAGAAGGCGTGGGCGATGCGTCCGGTAATCGGCAGCTGCTCACCCTTCTGCTCGGCCTTGGACCATTCGCGCGCGTTCTCGGCGGCGCGCATGAACATCTTGCCAGCGAATCCGGTGCCGGCGCGCTGGGAGGCGGCATTGTAGACCTTCTCGTACACACGCGGCACGGCAAGCAGCAGCGTGGGGCCGAAGGTCTCGAAGTCCTTGACCATCGTCTTCATATTGGAGCTCAAGGCCAGCGAAATCGTGCCGCCAAAACTGAAGAATTCCAGGAATCGGGCGAACACATGGCTCAGGGGCAGGAACAGCAGCAGACGGCGGTTGGGCCATGCGCCGGCACGAGGCATGTACTGCAGCGCGGAAAGCACCAGGAAGGCGAAGTTGCGGTGGGTCAGTTCCACGCCCTTCGGGGTGCCTGTAGAGCCGGATGTGTAGACGATGGTGGCGCGGTCGTCGCCGTGGGAGGCTTCCTTGTATTCCCAGAATTCGGCGTCGGTGACGCTTTCGCCGTAGGTCTTGATGGCGTTCAGACCGCCGGCCTCGATTACGAACACGTTGCGCAGGGTGGGCACCTCATCGCGCACGGATTCGATCTTGTCACGCTGCCCGTCATCTTCGGCGATGGCGAGCGTGACTTTGGAATCGTTGAAAATCCAGCTGACCTGGCTGGCGGAGTTGGTCTCGTACACCGGCACGGTGAGCGCGCCGATGGACATGATCGCCATATCCAGCGCGGTCTATTCCCAGCGGGTGCGCGAGACGATGGCGACTGAATCGCCCTTGTTGACACCAAGTCCGACCAGGCCCTTGGCCAAGTCGATGACCATGTCACGGAATACTTGGGCGCTGTACGGGTGCCAAGTGCCATCATCGCCCTTGTATTCGATCATGGCACCTTCGGGATCGCGCTTGGCGCGGTTATCGAGCAGATCGAACAGGTTGATGTCGCTGTCAATCGGCTCCTTGACGGGATTGGTGAACTGCTTGACGATACGAGTATCGTTTATGGCCTTATCAGCGATGTTTTCAGTCATACTCCCCATGTAACTCCACGGATGCTACAAAACACGCGCGAAACAACGGATTGTCCAGACCAAATGGCCCCGGCAATCCGTTATTTCGGGCAAACCAGGTAAATCTGTCGCACCGTACATTCAGCAGATTACTCGGCGGAGTTATTGGCCTTTTTCAGCTCGTCGCGAATCTCCTGCAGCGTGGCGAGAGTCTGCTCTTCAACGCTAGGCCCCTGTTCTTCAGCGTCAGCCTCATCCTGGGCAGCAGTGAGATCACGAAGCTTATTAATCGGCAAAATCACGCAGAAATACACCGCCACGCCAACAAGCAGGAAGTTAATCAGCGCGTTAAGAATCGCACCAAATGAAACAGTCGAGTTGTTGAACGTGATGGTCAGCAGTCCGGAAAGATCCGGTACGCCGCCAATCATGCCGATTAATGGACTGATGAGATTGTCGACGATGGAATTGACCACAGCGGTAACGGCAGAGCCCATCACCACACCTACCGCCATATCAATCATCGATCCGCGCGACAGGAATTTCTTAAAGCCATTCAACGGACCTTTATCGGTCAAAGCAACAACTTTGCGAGCGGTTCCTCCCGTGGCCTTGGCAAAGTCGGTGGCAATATTCATGGGATTGTGGTTACTCATAACGGCACTCCTTACGAAATTCAGACACTTCACTTGTATCCGACTGGTTTTCCCACGACCCCATTATGCCGCTTGTTGGAATATCCCTATACCACTGCGGCGTTCCCGTACATGACTATGTACGAGAACGCCGCCAACCCTGCTTGCAGAGAACCTGTTAGAGCTGTTTAGAACTGGATGTAATCGACTTCCGTATGCTCGCCGGTTTCCAAGTATTTCGCCACATCATCAGGACCGACGAACACCAGTTCGACCGCTTGCGCAATCATCAGATTGACACGATCCATTGGCGTAAGGTTTTCGAAATAGCCGTACACCGGGATTCCCAGCGCATGCGCATATCCGATTTCGAACATCGTGCCCGGGTCCTCGTCCATAAGATTGGCGACCACGGCTTTAGCAGCATTAATGCCATGGATATCGTCCGCAAAGCATCCTTCAGGGCCTACTTCTTCGATCTGGCTGACAAACCGCGGCTTGAACAGTACCTTGCCATGGTCTTCCAATATCTTTTCCAAACGTTCCATACTTGCCGTTTGTTCAGGATCAAAGAACGGACCGGCCACATAGAAGTCATACTGTTTGTCTTCACTCATGGTCTCTAGTCATAGCGCAGCAACGTCGAACGTCAGCCGTTATTTTCACTGTATGGACAAGGGGTCGTATTGTGAACATTGCTACGGGATAACCGTCAACGACTACGTACGTTGCCCACGATTGGCGCATGCCGCCGCTCTTGCGCCGTCCGCACTGCCAGCCCGTCAGCCGCGATTGACGATTTGCATGGCGCGGCCATCGTCCATCAGGTGGAAGCCATGCTTCTGGTAGAACGGTGCGTTTTTGCTTTCCTCAGGCATGACTTCCAGCAAGAAGTAGTCGCGATACTTAGCCTTGACCAGTTCAACGAGATGGCTGCCGATATGCTGCCCGTGATATGCCGGATCTACCAGCACCCAATGCATATAGGCCACCATTTCGGTATCGTCGAGCACGCGAACCAAGCCGACCAAATGGCCGCCATCCCATGCGCTGATCACCGTATCCGAATGCTGCAATGCCTTGAACAACCGTTCCGGCCACTGCGCCGATTCCCAACCTACCGACTTGAACAGCGCCTCAACCTGCTCAACAGTAAACCGCTTCTCTTCCGTGTATTCGATAGCCATGGACCCTCACGACAACCGTGAAGCCCCACATGTCTTTGCATAGTTTCACACGACGGGATGATGGATAGTGGAACCTATACGTTTACACATGCCTAATGCCCATGGCTCATCACCGATGAATAGAGGCTGAGATACCGTCATGTTTCCGAAGCCAAGTGCCCGAGATCGGATTCGAACCGACGACACCCGCTTTAGGAGAGCGGTGCTCTATCCACTGAGCTACTCGGGCAACGACGTTTCATTGTACACGGCCACACGCCCAGTCGCATCATGTTCGCGTGGCAGCTTGCGCAAGCCATCCGGCAACCTGAGCAAGCCACATGGAGGAACCCGACATCAGGTCATGGCCCGGTCTTTCGTGCCAGTTTGGTGCGAACTGCTCTTGCGCACGGCGAAAAGACACTGAAAGACAAGCCGTACACGGTACAGTGGCAAATCGCACGAAAAGCAAAGTAACAGTAAACAAGCCGGAGGAAAGGGCAGCATGGCAAAGGCACGGAGTACTACCACAGGCGCAAGCGTACGAGCTCGCGCCGCTGCCAAGCCACGCTCTGCCAGAGCCACGGCACGCCCAGTATCCAAGTCTGCCGTGAAGCCACACAAACGGCATCGTCTGCTTGGTTTTCTCGCCACGATGTTCGCGCTTCTTGCCCTTGCCGGCGCTGCCGCCCGCGCGCTGCCTGCCGATTTACAGGAACTGCCATTTGCGCCGATTGTGGTATCGGCAACGCCATGGTTCACGTTGCTTGGCTTGATTGCCCTGCTGTTGGCCATCGTGTCGCGGCGTATCCTTGCCGCACTAATCGCCATCGCCGCAATCGCATGCAATGGCTATTGGCAATATCCGTTCTTCTACTCGACCGATCCACTCCCCCAAGCCGCGCAGAACGCCGTGGCCGCAGCCTCCCCCAACACCAGCGATGCCTACGCGCGCGTCATGACCTTCAATGTGTATAAGGGGCAGGCCGACCCGCAAGCCATCGTCGAGCTGGTTCGCGATCAGCGCGTCGAAGTGCTTGCTTTGCAGGAGACCACCGAGGATTTCGTCAAAAAACTCAATGAGGCTGGTATTGAGCATTATCTGCCGTATGCGCAGGTCTCATCGTCTGACGGCGTATTCGGTAACGGCCTCTGGTCGGCCACGCCACTTGCCGATCCGACCGACGATGACGTGAATTCCAGCGCCTCATTCATGCCCGGCGGCACGGTGGATATGGGTGGCCAGCAGATTCGATTCGTATCCGTGCACACCACCGCTCCCGTACCCGGCTACTGGCGGCAGTGGAAGCGATCGCTGGATGAGTTGGGTCTGATGCGCGAGCATACGGATACACGGTATATTTTCATGGGCGATTTCAACGCCACTTACGATCACACGCCATTCCGTGATTTTCTTGGCGACCGGTTCGTGGATGCCGCACGTGAATCCGGACATGGGTTTACGTTCTCATGGCCCACGAACCGTGCGGCTGTGCCAATGTTCGCCGGTATTGACCACGTGGTGCTTGATCAGGGCATGAAGGCCGGACAATGCAAGGTGGTCAAAGTCGAGGGCTCTGATCATGCGGCATTGTTGGCTACCGTGGCGGTTGGGTGATTCCCCTCAATAGGACTAGAAACCGAGGCGGGTGCGGCCGAATTGGTCGAGCCAGCGCAAAATCGCGCCTTCACGCAGCGCCCACGGGCAGATCTCGACTTCCTGAATATTCAGGGCCTTCATGATCTCGTCGGCCACCACGCCGCCGCCCACAATCTGCATCGTGCGTTCAGGCGTGATGCCGGGCAAAGCCACGCGCTGCTCAGGCGCGATCGCCGCCAAACGAGGAATCCAGTCTTCCAACTGCTCACGAGTCATAATCCATGAATCTTCGCGGCCCGGCGCACGCATCACCGCACCGCACAGGCGAGCCAGCGAGCGGAAGGTCTTGGAGGTGCCAACTGCATGATTCGGGTGCTTGGATTGCGGGAAAACCTTGACCATCGGCTCCAGAATCTTGCGCACGTTCTTACGCACGTCTTCCAACTCGTCGGGCGTGGCCATGCCGGAAGGCAGAAATTCAGTGGTGACGCGGCCCGCGCCAGCCGGGGCGGAAAGCGCTACGGTCGGCTCTTCGTCGGAGCCCATCGCCACTTCGAGCGAACCGCCGCCGATGTCCAGCACCAGCAGTCGGCCGGCATCCCAACCATACCAACGGCGGGCGGCCAGGAAGGTCAGGCGAGCCTCATCCGTGCCAGACAGCACAGTGACGCCCTGACCAATCAGTTCCTCGATCTTGTGAATCACTTTGTTGCCGTTCGGCGCCTCGCGCAGGGCGGAGGTGGCCATAACCAGCAGCTGGGTGATTTCGTATTCCTCGGCCAGCCGCATGCACTGGGACACGGCTTCCAGAATCGCCTCGATGCCGGACTTCTTGATTGAGCCGTCGTCCTTTAAATACTTCATCAGGCGCACTGTGGATTTGGTGCTGGCCTCGGGGTCAGGGCGAGCGCCGGGGGCGGCGTCGACGATAAGCATGTGGATAGTGTTCGAACCGATATCAAGCACACCAAGTCGCGTGGTATGCGAACGCAGATTGACCATGATTCCTATTCCTGACCTTACCTAACCCGTGATGGCCGAACAACGGGCCGACCATCGCAATCAGCCAGCCGTGCGCCACCATGGCGAGTCGTTCGGCCGGCAACCAACACCGTGAGGCCAGCCGAACATCACACAAACTCGACTACTGTACAACAATCACACCGGCTGCCGCGCCGTTCACAGCGATTCGACGAACGTTCCGAGACGTTCCAGCCCCTCGGTCAGGGCCTCACGTGAGGCGGCATAGCTCAGGCGCACATGCGTATCCGCCGTGGCCGCGCCGAAGTCGCGGCCAGGAGTCAGAGCCACATGGGCTTCATCCAGCGCGCGTTCGCAGAACGTCCAGGCATCCAGACCAGTGCGGGAGATGTCGAAGTAGGCGTAGAACGCGCCATTCGGCTCCACCTCAACCGGCAAACCGATGCGCTTGAGCCCGTCAATCACAATGCGGCGACGGGCCAGCAATTCCTGACGACGAGCTTCGCATTCCGCCAAGCTTTCCGGCGTGAAGCAGGCGAGCGCCGCATGTTGCGTGGGCGTGTGGGCGCACAGGTAGTAGTTGGTGGCCAGATCGTCAACCGCTTCCAGCACAGTGGGCTCGTCCGGCAGAATCGCCCAGCCGAGGCGCCAGCCGGTCATGCCGAAGAACTTGGAGAAGCTGTTGCATACGATGGCATCGGGGTCGCAGGCCAGTACGGACTTGACTTCGGTACCGTCCGGCTCCCGGTCAGCCAAATCAAGGTAGGTTTCGTCCACGATGCGCCATGCGCCGCGGCTGGCGGCCAACTTGCACACCTCGTCCAATACGTTGAAGTCGATGGTGGTGCCGGTGGGGTTGGACGGCGACGTGATCATTACGGCCTTGGTCTTGCTCGTCCAGTACTGGCTGCACAGGTCGGCGGTCAGGTGGAAGCGGGTGGCGGCCGAGGTCGGCACATCGATGACCCGGCCTTCAAACGACCGCACAAGTTCGCGGTTGCATGGGTAGGAGGGGTCGGCCACAATCACATCGTCACCGGGGTCCACGGTCAGCGCGGTGGCCAACAGCAGAGCGGCCGAACCGCCGGCGGTCACGCAGATACGCTTGGGGTCGATGTCAAGGTCATGACGCTCGCGGTAGAAGTCGGCGATGGCCTGACGCAGTTCAGGTAGGCCCATGGCGGCGGTGTACGGCAGGGCCCGGCCGTCGTACTGTTCGCGCATGGCGTCGCGTACGGCGGGCGGCGCGCCGAAATCGGGCTCGCCAAGGCTTAATTTGATGACGCTGGTACCTTGGGCGATCATCTTGTCTGCTTGTTCGCCGAATACCATGGCACGGAAGGGATTGGCCTCACGCGCTCGGCGGGACATGACTGGAGACGCGGCCGGAGATTGGGGCTGCTGCGCTGCTTCGTTTTCCATATTTCGGTTCTATCCGCCTCACGGGACAAGGTTTCTTCTTCTATAATCACTGTAGGTCGATTGAGTGCACCAACCCGCATTCAAGGAGGAATAATGAGTCGATTCAATGGCAAGCGCGCCGAGTTCGAGGCCAGCGGCGAAAAAATCAACGTCGCGATTCTGGGTGCGGGCCGCATAGCTCACACCATGGCCGGCACCCTGACCCAGATGGCTGAAGATTCACTGTATTCCTCATGGATTCACCCGTATGCGGTAGCGGCCCGTGATATTACGCGCGCGCAGGCTTTTGCCGACCAATGGCATTTTGACAAGGCTTATGGATCGTATGAGGAGTTGGTGGCGGACCCGGATGTGGATCTGGTGTATATCGCCACCCCGCACAGTCTGCACGCCGAACAGGCGATCCTGTGTATGAAAGCCGGCAAGAACGTGCTGGTGGAGAAGTCGTTCACCGCGAACGCCGGGCAGGCACGTGAGGCGCTGGCCGTGGCCGAGGAAACCGGCATGCTGTGCACGGAGGCCATCTGGACGCGCTACATGCCCAGCCGCAAGCTCATCAACGAAGTTATCGAGTCCGGCGAGATCGGCGAGGTGAAAGCGGCGAGCGCCAACCTGTGCTATCCGGTGTCCGGCAAGGCACGTATGACCGATCCGGCCTGTGCCGGTGGCGCGCTGCTCGATGTGGGCGTGTATCCGCTGAACTTCCTGGATATGGCGGTCGGCGCCGACCATGGCCGTACACTTGATCATTTCGATACGTCGATGGTGCCCGCCGAAACCGGTGTGGATGCGCAGAATTCCACCACGTTGTATTACAGCGACGGCACGATGGCCGTGTCCACCAGTTCGATGCTGGTTTCCTCCGACCGCGGCGGCTATGTGTGGGGCACCGAGGGTTATCTGGTGGTCACCAATATCAACAATCCCGAGTCCATCGACATCTATGACAACGCCCACAAGCCCGTGCGCAGCATTGCGGTGCCGCCGCAGTTGACCGGTTATGAGTATGAGGTGGCCGATGCGGCCAACGCGCTGCTGGACGGCAAGATCGAATGCGAGGCGATGCCGCACGCCGACACCATCCGCATCATGGAGCTGATGGATGCGATTCGTGACCGTTGGGGCCTGAAGTTCCCGTTTGAATCCTGATTTCAGCTCCCCTCCAGAGGGGAGCTGAAATTATTCCGCTGAATCTGCATCTCCTTCAACAATCTGCTCATACAGCCGTACGAGGCGTTCGTCGCGCACGGCTTTCGTTAATTCGCACTCCCATACGGTAATTACACGCCAGCCAGCGGCCTCCAGTTCGGCTCGCTGCGCGATGTCTCGATTGTGATTGCGCAGTAGTTTCGCCTGCCAGAATTCCACGTTCGATTTCGGCATCGAATGTTTGGAACATCCTTCATGCATGTGCCAGAAACAGCCGTTGACAAACACGATGGCGTGGTATTTCGGCAGTACTACATCCGGGTGTCCGGGGTAACGCTTGTCGTTCTTGCGGAATCGCAACCCCTTGCGAAACAGGTAGCTGCGTACCAGTACCTCAATTTTGGTGTCTTTGCCACGAATATGCGACATCGTGTACGAACGGGTACCCCGCTCATACTTCTCCACTGGCTGTTTCTTGCGATTCACGCACTCCAGACTACCGTGACGTTGCGGCGAGAATGAGAGCCTGAACGAACGATCACCCATCTTGCCCGTCCGTGTCTCTTATCGCGGGCAACAATCATCTGCCGGTCGAGACTGCCCGATTAGACTGAGTTCAATGGATGACATGACGATTCGTAGGGCCACGGCGGCCGATATTCCCCAGATCGACGAACTGCTGCGGCAGGTGCTCGAAGTGCATCATGCCGGCCGACCGGATCTGTTCAAAGGCGGTGTCAAGAAATACACGGACGAGGAATTGAAGGCGATTCTGGCCAACGATCAGACCCCTGTGTTCGTGGCGGTTGCGCCATCTGCCAATGACGGCAATGACGCCGAACATAACGCCGACTCCCCGCCACCGACCAAGTGCTTGGCTACGCATTCTGCGTGTTCCAGCAGCACCTCAACAGCAATATCCTGACCGATATCAAAACCCTGTACATCGATGATCTATGCGTTGACGAGCGGTCCCGCGGCCACCATGTAGGCTCCACCTTGTATCGCTACGTGCTCGACTTCGCCCGTCAATCCGGCTGCCACAACGTAACGCTCAACGTCTGGGCCTGCAACCCCAAAGCCCAAGCCTTCTACGAACGCATGGGACTCACTCCATATTACATCGGCATGGAGCAGGTGCTGTAGCGCCGCCGTTTCAGCAGCACGATGATGGCGATGATCGCAGCGAGGCTGCATAGGGCCACGCCATATACAAAGCCCGGAGTTCCGAAATTCATGAGGCAGATTGTGATGTTACCGGTAGTGGTTACCGAAAACACGACGATAAGCGCGACGATACGAATCATATCCAGCAGTCCAGCTGCTTGAGCCAACAGACGCTCCGGTACCACCAATTTGGCCGCCGTGCACAGCAAAGTCGCCTGAACGGCGAGCAGAATCGCCCATTCCCAGAACATGGACGGTTCTTTAAGCAACGTGGTCTCCGGAAACATAGACACCACCTCATTGATAAACCACGGCGCCACAACAATCTCCACATATGCGAGCCCAATACAACACACGACAAGCACCACGGCAATGGCATAGCGCCAAGCGACGTCTGTTTTGCGAGATTTACGAGAAATGAATGCGATACCAGCGTTCATGGCTATGCTCCTTAATCCAATATCAATATCAATGGATGAACCTGCACTGCACCGTATGCCACCATCATAATATATCGAATATCGATATAAAAATATCGAAAAACACTTTCACCATTCACCTACACATCCGCAAACCCATGAATACACATGTTCTTAATCGGGATGGGGAGTGCACAAAGAAGCTCTGTCACCCCAGCAGATTGAGGAGATCGTCCTTGGTGAGGGTGGCGATGGAGGCGGGGGCTTCGGTGAGGGCGCTGGCGCCGGTGCCGGCTTCGTCGGCAAGCAAGGAAGCGTCGGTGAACTGGCGGGCGAGCTCGCTCTTAGTATGCTGAAGCTCCAAGATACGTTCTTCGATGGTGTCCTTGGCCACCACCTGATACACGTTGACGTCTTCGGTCTGGCCGATACGATGTGCTCGGTCGGTGGCCTGATCCTGTGCGGCGGCGTTCCACCATGGGTCGGCGTGGATGACCACGCTGGCACCGGTCAGGTTCAGTCCGGTGTTGCCGGCCTTCAGGGAAATCAGGAAGGCAGGCGTATCGTCCGCATTGAACTGGTCGACGAGTTCGAGACGCTTCTTCTTGGGCGTGGAGCCGGTGATGGTGTAGTAGCGCAGGCCTTGCGCGTCGAAACGTTCGGCGATCAGATCAAGGAAGCTGGTGAACTGGGAGAAGATCAGCGCCTTCTTGCCTTCGTTCACACAGGTTTCCACCAGTTCGGTGATGGCGGCAAGCTTGGCCGATTGATCCTTGGCATCGGCGTACAGCAGCCTCGGATCGCAGCAGATCTGGCGCAACTTGGTCAACTCGGCGAGGATGCGAATCTTCGACGTGTTGAAATCGGCTTCTTCGCTGTGTTCGAGCTGCATTCTGAGCCGCTGCTCGTGAGCCGCATACAGTTTGCGCTGTTCGCCGGCAAGCCGCACGGTCAGCGTGGTCTCTAGCTTGTCCGGCAAATCGGTCAACACCTGGGACTTCAGCCTGCGCTTGATGAACACGCCCACCAACGACTGCAATTGGCGAGATACCCGAGCGGCCTCAGGATTGACTTGTGCGGCGGCCCGACCTTCAGCCGTGCTGCCATCCGCGGCCCGGGCATTGGAGATGGGCAACTCATAACGCTCATGGAATCGCTTATATGAGCCGAGCAGCCCCGGCATCAGGAAGTCGAAAATGCTCCATAGTTCGGAGAGTCGGTTTTCGATCGGCGTGCCAGTCAAGGCGAAACGATGGTCGGCGGCCACGGCCTTGACCGCTTTGGCTATTTTCGTGGTGTGATTCTTGATGTACTGGGCTTCATCCAATGCCATGACATTGAAACGTTGCTCATTGGCGGTGTAATCATCGACATCTCGGCGCAGCAGGTCGTATGAGGTGATGAGCACGGTGGGTTCATCCGCCCGGAACGCACGGCCGATGGCGGTACGGCGCTCGGCTTTGGTACCGGCCACCACCACGGCATTGAAGCTCGGGGCGAACTTGGTGAATTCGGCACCCCAGTTGTACACCAAGGACGCCGGGCACACGATCAGCGATGGGCCAAGGCTGCCGTCGCCCATCTCGCCGGTATTCCGCTGATATCGAGACAGGAGCAACGCGATAAGCTGCACGGATTTACCCAAGCCCATCTCATCGGCCAGAATGCCGCCAAAACCCTTGTCGCACAACGTGTTCAGCCATTGAAAGCCTTCGACCTGATAAGGGCGCAGAATATGCTTGAGACTATCCGGCACTTCATACGACTTAGGGTCGATGATCTTGAGATCGTCGATGTATTCGGTGAACGAAGCGTCCTTGACTACATCGGAGCCGTCATCCGGCAGCTCACCATCCAGTAGGAATGCTCGACCGCCCGGCAACTCGATCAGTCCGGAGTTGAGCTGCTGCTCGCTCAGATCGAGGTCGCTGGCCAATCGGTCCAACGTGCTGAGATTCGCGCCGCTGAGTTTGACAAGCGTGCCGTCCTTCAACTGATGGAATCGTTGACGCCGACGGTACGAAGATAGCAAGGCACCCACTTCGTCCGGCGGCACTTCATCAGCGAGGGGTGATATCTCCACCAAGTTGCCTTTGATGGACAATCCGACTTTGACGCTTGGTGGCTTGGGCGCGATCAGCCGGTCAAAAGCCGGTGTGGTGAAGACCTCCCCCACTTCCTTTAGTGCCGGCAATCCCTCGTCAAAGAGACGAACGATCTGCGTGGTGTCATCGCGATCGATAGTGGCCGCATCAGACACGAATTTTTTGGTGGCCTTTCGCGCGGCCGGCGTTCGGAACCCATTCACCGTCTGATGAGTGGCGGCCGCAACGCGCTTGCGCTGGTCAGGCATGGTAAAGAATTCACGCACTACATCAATCGCAAGATGCTCAGCGTCGGAATCACGCCCAATCACGCCCCGAGACAAGGGGATGGAACGCTCGCCCTCAGCATGCACCGTCGGGCCATCGGGTAGCAACGGGACAATGGCATCGCCGTAGCGTGCCTTGACCTCGCATTGCACACCATGCTCATCACGATCCAGATAAAACTGGAGGCTGCATTCCGTAGGACTTAATTCAGCCAGCTCGCGAGGAATCTCACTGGCCTCCAACAGTCCGGCACCAACCAGCTGAGGCAATAGCGTGCGTGCGAATAGGGCGATGTCATCGCCGGCAATGACCTGTCCCTCGCCATCGGGTTCAAACAGGTCTCCCAATAGTCCTCGCAACGGAATCAATCGTTTCGGGCAACGGACGAATCGGCATCCTGCTGCGCTTTTACGCTGAGAGCCCGCCACCATGGCGGATACCGCACCGGCCGGATTAGTGGAGGCGAGCAACAGCCATACATTCTTGCCGCCGTCAATCACGGTTTCCACCGCTGGCACTCCGGTAAGCAGGTATCCGGCATCCGGACCATACGTATTGAAATCACGCCGCGCAATGCGCATGAGAAAATCTGGCTCGCCACCATCAACTGGCACCGATGCAGGCTGCCCGGAGAACCATGTGTTCAGCACGAGCTGTACGCCTCTGCCCTCACGTACGGACAGCAACCGGGCCACTTCCGGTGCTGAAAGCGTCAGATGACGGTCGATGGCGATATGCCCGTAATACCTGTCCTGCTGCTCGGCCGCACGACGCACGGCCATCGCATCATCAAGGACGTCCAGCAGGGGGCGCGAATCATCATCGAGCATATCCGGCGTATGAATAAAGGCAAGCTTCTGCCCATAATCCGCATAGTCGCCGTTCGCCATGGCAAGCACAAATTGCGGAATCGATTTCAGCACATAGCTGGACCCATTGGAAGCCGAGCCGATCTTGAACTCCACGCTCCACACGCCGTCGATGAAACTCAATATCGGGACAAGCTGCACCTGCCCCAAGCCCACAGTCTCGCTGTCACCCTGATACCCGCCGCCTCGGGTGCCGGCACGAGAGCCGTATCCGCTTTTTGTACGCCGAGCATTTGCACCGTTTTTCCCTTGCGTGGCATCAAACCGACGCATAACCGCATTGCGACGACGAATTTTGGCTTGAGCGTCTTGCCTATCGGCGTGCTCCATATAGTCAATCAGCGTCCGAGACGGTCGTGCGGCCCCGGCACGGTAGCCTTCAAAACGCTGCGGATCATCGCAGAATATGAAGGCGAGCGCAACCATGTGCTTGCACATGCCATAGCCACGGCCGTAAGCCGGGCATGAGCACTTGCCGCCGACGGCTTCTCCCGTATCGAGGTCGAATTGCACGCTGGTACGATACCTACTCGATGGGCTGGTGGTGCCACGTAGAATACCGTCAAGCTCGGCATACCCGGTTCGATGATTTTCGCTGTATACCGGATTGATAACCATGGTGGCCGCTTTGCGCGCAATGCTACGGGCACGAGCGAGCACGGCATTCGACGATGACGATTCCACATCGTTGCGTAACGCAAGGATAGGGACGGCATGGGCTTCGGCACGCTTCGCAGACCCGGCGAAATGGCCTTCGTCCTCATCGTCGAACCATACGGAACGTCCTTGCCTGAAACGATAGGGCATCACCGCATCGGCGGCGGACAAACTGTCCGTTCCACCAAACGTTACGTCTCTGCTGCCGGCCGCGCCTGAGCTACCAAGTATTCCACCCGTCTCACCAGAAATGCCGCCTACGCCGCCGCTTTTACCGGCATAGATGCCCCTGCCCCCATTAGTGTCATCAGTGTCATCTATGTCATACCGACCGTCGTCGTAATCGGCATCTTCGTCGTCTCCTCTTTTCCAAGGATTGCGACGACGCAACGCATGGCCCCAGGAAACGCCGGAATCATCATCCTCATAAGGCAGGAGGCCATCGTCATCCGCATTATCGGGAACATGGCCAAACACACCATACCCTTTGCTCATGGGCGAGCCTCCTTTCCAGCGAATGTATTTCAACCCAACGTTTCCATCCTAGACGAAGCGCGCGGTAGCCTTAATGTATGGATGCAGACAAGCCGGCGCAACGCAAATCCTATGCAGGGAACACCACCCTCGAAATCTTCGAGGTGCTGTGGCGTCACAGTTACTTTGGGCATGGCCTGACCGTGCGGCAAATACTCGATGAGCTTGCCCGTAAACACCAGCTGGAAGATCCAAGCGAGCTGCCGACCGAGAAGACCATACGAAACCAGCTCAAAAAGCTGACCTCCACGGAATTTCTCGGCAGACATATCGGGCATCTCACCGAAAGCGACCTTGCCGGCATCGAATGCAAGAATCCACAACCCGGCTGGTATCTTGATGCATTCCTGTCCACTGCCGAAATGCGACTGCTACTAGACAGTCTTACCCTATCTCGCATCAGCCTCGACACCATGGACGACCTCATCGGTAAAATCCGCGAGCTCGCAGGCGCCGCCGGGCAGGCAGTAGGCTACCTGGACCATGTGGCCACCTACACGCATATCAACGGTGAGTTCCTATCCACTATCGACCAGCTGAATCAAGCCATCGAAGAAGGCCACGGCGTAACCTTCCAATACCGTGATTACGGACCGGATGGCACCTTGATACCGCATAAAAGCCGTACGGGTGCAGGCCGAATTACCTACACCGCCGACCCTTACCAGATGGTGTACAAGAACGGACGCTATTACCTCATCTGCCACCTGCATGGCGAAGACAACCTCCGCATTTTCGTGGTCAACCGAATCGCCAACGTCAGCGCCAAAGGCAGGAACGGCACAGTGCCACTGGAAAAACCAGCCCCAGCTGATTTTGACGCAGTGAACTTCATGCGCCACCGTCCATACCCCGTAGCCGATGCCCCGATTCGCATCCGCATGGCCGTACGAGACGAATCCATGCTCAACAACGTGTTCGAATGGTTCGACGACCCTCAAATCAAACATTCACCGGACGGCACACAGTTCGAAGTCATCGTCGATGCTCCCGAACGCGCTGTGTTCTGGTGGGCATTGCAGTATTCCTGGGATGGCCGCGTAGTGATTCTTGAGCCCGATTCGCTCAAGCGCAAACTCTATGATGCCGGGCGTCGCATGGCCACAGCCTATGCTCCCGAATGATGCAACATCACATCGCACACCTCCTTGTCGAGTTGTTCACCAGCGAATTTCACCGGAGAACCTATCATCCCATCGCCAATCACACTCGGTAATTTTTTACCGGGAAATACGATTTCAAGCCATTTCGCGGGCATCGTCCCTCACCTAGGCGCACATAAGGCTAAGGTGGGAATCATTAATCGCATCGCGCGTCCACAAGCGTGCACTAGCGCGTACAACAATAAGGAGCAACTATGAGCGAAGAGCGTACCGCATGGGGCTGGGGTCTGGCCAGCGTAGACGCCGCCGGCACCACCCTGGACGTCTGGTACCCCGAACTGAATCTCGGTGAGGCACCGGCCGAGTCCGATCGCCCGAACCACAATTTCGGTACTTTGGCTCACGATGAGGCCGACGCCCGTGGCATTCGCCGCGTGCCGGTATTCGTCGTCAGCCAGTTGGACGAGCCGATCAGTAATGCCGCGGACGCTTACCTGAAGCTCCATTTGATGAGCATGCGCATGGCCAAGCCGAACACGCTGAACCTCGACGGCATCTTCGCCCAGCTCGCCAATGTGGTGTGGACCAACTACGGCCCCTTCGCCGTTGAAGACTTCACGCTGCGCAAGGCCGACGTCGAACGCGCCTCCACCGAAGCCGCTCTCGCTTTCGCCTCCCAGGCCGGACTGCCTGCCGCAGCTCCTGCCGCCACTGTCAACGTGTTCGGTGTGGATAAGTTCCCGCGCATGATCGATTACGTAGTGCCCACCGGCGTGCGCCTCGGCGACGCCGACCGCGTGCGCCTCGGCGCTTACTTGTCTTCCGGCACCACCGTGATGCACGCCGGATTCGTGAACTTCAATGCCGGCACGCTCGGCGTCTCCATGGTCGAAGGCCGTGTTTCGCAAGGCGTGGTCGTGGGTGACGGTTCCGACATCGGCGGCGGTGCCTCCATCATGGGCACCTTGTCCGGTGGCGGCAAGCTGCGCAATTCCATCGGCGAGCACTCGCTGCTCGGCGCCAACGCCGGTATCGGCATCTCTCTGGGCGATAACTGCACCGTCGAAGCCGGTCTGTACATCACCGCCGGCACTAAGATCACCATCTGGGACAAGGCCAAGGCCGCCGCTGGCGAACCGCTGGAAGTGGTCAAGGGTGCTGAGCTCTCCGGCAAAGACAACATTCTGTTTATCCGCAACTCGGTGAACGGCCGCATCGAAGCCCGCTACCGCAAGGTGGGAATTGAGCTCAACGCCAAGCTGCACAAGAACTGAAATTGAAATAATGGAGCGTTATCTTCGTTGCCCCTCGGTCGACGTACCTTCGTACGCCTTCCCTCGGTGCGCCTCGATACCGCACACATTATTTCAATTTCAGAACTAGCCCTGCTAGTTCTTATGCAGCCGTCGCAGCATAGCTGGTTTGCGCTGTACATATAGAAAGCGCCTCACTGGAATCTCCAGCGAAGCGCTTTCTCAAACCAACAATCACCGCTCGTCCATCGGCACGAAATCGCGCTCGACCGGACCGGTGTAGACCTGGCGTGGGCGGCCGATCTTGGTATTCGGGTCGGCCAACATCTCACGGTACTGCGCAATCCAACCGGGAATGCGGCCCAGCGCGAACAGCGTGGTGAACATGGCCGGATCGAAGCCGATCGCCCGATAAATCAAGCCCGTGTAGAAGTCGACGTTCGGATACAGGTTGCGCGATACGAAATATTCGTCATTCAGCGCAATATCTTCAAGCTCGGTGGCCACGGCGAACAGCGCGCGCTCGTCAGACGGCAGCTTCTGCGTATCTTCGCGCTCCATGATCTTTTCCAGATACTTCCTGGCAATCGCCGCGCGCGGATCATACGACTTGTATACACGGTGGCCAAGGCCGGAAATCTTCTGGCCATTCTCCTTGGCATCACGCACGAACTCGGCCACAGACTTGCCGGAATCACGAATCGCCTTCAATTGGCGCAGTACGGCCTCATTCGCACCACCATGCAACGGACCAGACAGCGCATTGACGCCAGCGGCCACCGCCGAATACAGGTTGGCGTGGGCGGAACCGGCGATACGCACCACCGAGGTCGAGCAGTTCTGCTCATGGTCGGCATGAATAATCAACAAACGACCCAAAGCATGCACATACAGCGGGTCGGATTCAAACGGCTCGTACGGCACAGCGAAGCACATGCGCAGGAAGTCGTCCACATAGCCGCGCGCGTAATCGGGGTACAGCATCGGCTCATCGCGACGACGGCGGAAGATGTACGACACAATCGTACGGGCCTTGGCCATGATGATCTTGGCGGCCTCATCAAGCTGGTCGTTGTCAGAAATATCGGTGGTGTCCGGGTAGAACGTGGCCAGCGCATTGATGGCGGAGGCAAGCACGCTCATCGGATGAGCGGAGCGCGGGAACGAACCCATGAAGGTACGGAAGTCTTCGCCAACCATCGTCTTGTGATTGATGTCCGCACAGAACTGCTCATACTCAGCCCTGCTCGGCAGCTCGCCGTGGCGCAGCAGCCACGCCACCTCCAGAAAATCGGAGTTCTCGCACAGTTGCTCGATGGGGTAACCGCAGTAGCGCAAAATCGAATGCTTGCCGTCGATGTAGGTGATTTTCGATTCGCACTGCGCGGTGGTGAGGAATCCGGGATCAAGCGTTACCCAGCCATCGTTGCGCAGTTTGGAAACGACGATGCCATCCGGCCCTGCACTAGCCTTAACCACGGGCAGGTTGAACTTGTTCGAATCGACATCAAGTTGTGCCGTTGCCATTCGCGCACCTTCCTCTTCATGAACCACTTACCCCAAACATTAACGTTCACGCGTTCGCGAACACTAGTGTTCGGTACTCTATGTCTTCTGTGTTACCGCTGGCGAATGCCGGTCGATACACGAAAGCCGAAGTGCGCTCATGCTATCAAAGCAAACGCACTTCGGCTTGTTACGTCTCGAATTCGCGGGAAAACCGCGAACAGACGGACGGCTAATGAGACGCTGATCGCCCATCACAGGCCAATCAGGCACCTACCATACGCCAAACGCCGATCAGAGGTTGGTGCGATCGGTGAAAACGATCGGGCCGTTCTCGGTGATGGCGATGGTGTGCTCGGAGTGGGCGCCGCGCGAGCCGTCGGAGGCACGCAGGGTCCAGCCGTCCTTCGGATCCTGGAAGATCTCGTCGGTGGTCTTGAGGAACCACGGTTCGATGGCGATGACCAGGCCTTCGCGCAGCTTGTAGCCGTGGTGGGCGCGGCCGTCGTTCGGCACGTGCGGGTCGCCGTGCATGATGTGGCCCACGCCGTGACCGCCGAACTCGAGGTTGATCGGGTAGCCGTATTCGCGCGCGACGTCGCCGATGGTGTTGGAGATGTCGCCGAGACGGTTGCCGGGCTTGGCCACGTCGATGGCGGCGGCGAGCGCTTCCTCAGTGCACTTGATGATGCGCAGGTCTTCGGGGTCCGGGTCTTTGCCGACCACGAAGCTGACGGCGGAATCGGCCACCCAGCCGTCCACAGAGATGGCGAGATCGAGGGAGACGAGGTCGCCGTCCTTCAGGCTGTAGTCGTACGGCACGCCGTGCAGCACGGCGTCGTTGACGGAGGTGCAGATGTAGTGGGCGAACGGGCCGGTGCCGAAGTCAGGAGCGTAGTCAACATAGCAGGATTCGGCGCCCTTGCGGTCCACGATCTTCTTGTGGACGAACTCGTCGATTTCGAGCAGGTTGGTACCAACTTTGGTGGTCTCCTGCAGTTCCTTCAGAATGCCGCCGACAAAACGACCAGCCGGCTTCATTTCCTCGATTTCACGAGGGGTTTTCAGTTCGATCATGAGATTCTTTCTACCTTGTTGAGACTTGTTCTCAACTCTAGACCAGCCCGAGGTCAACCGCCAGAAGCCTACCTGAAATCCACTCGCAGCCCATTAATGGCCAAGGCCGAGAAAAAGCGCCCGGCAGCACATAGCCTGCACGGGCGCTTTGGATTGATTGTCTGGGGACTGGTTGCATGAAGCGTGAGATTACTTGCGACGCTTGCCGAAAGTGAACGCGCGAATCACTGAAGTAATCCCCATCACCACCATGGCGCATCCGCCGAAGATAATCATGAATACGGCGGAGCTCAGCGGGCTCATCAGCACCACGAAGCCGGCGATAATCGAGATGATGGCATAGGCGATGGCCCAGCCGGAATGCGGGATACGCCACGATTCAACCAGCGACAGCACGCCTTCCATAATCCATCCGAAACCGACCATCAAAGTAATGAGTAATGCCAGCGTCTGACCGGTCATGCCGTAGTTGCGCACAACCACCACGCCGCCAAAGGTCAGCAGAATGCCGACGAACACGTCCAGCACACGCCAGCCGCCCGGCAGACCCGGCTCCACGAGAGCGCTGACGATGCGCACCACGCCGGAAATCACGAAATACACGCCGAGCAACAATGCGGCCAAAGCCAGCGTCTTGTTCGGCACCAGCAACAGCGCAGCGCCCAAGGCGATGGCGGCCACGCCCACCACGCCGTAAATGATGCGAATCTTGGTCTTGGCTTTTTCCGGCAGCCATTCCTCGATCAGGCGGAATGGACTGAAATTGCCGACATACCAGTTGGTCTGCTGCCAGCCGGGTTGACTTTGATCGCCCCATGGACCATTCGGCTGCCCGTCCGCTTGGCTATTCGATTGGCCGTCCGCCTGATACCGCCGACCGTCCGGCCCCCATGCCGGCTGGCCGTTCGGGCCATAGTTCGGATTGTAGGCGTACGGGCCGTAGTACGGGTTCTGGTTCGGTTCGCCTTGTGGCTGGCCGTTCTGCGCATGCTGATTCTGAGTGTCTTGCGCTCCCGGCGCACCTTGCGGAGGATATTGGCCGCCATGATTGCTGTCATACGCACCATACTGCGGTTGGCCCGGTTGACCCGCCGGATTCGGCTGGTTCGGCTGGCTCTGGTTGGGCTGGCCCGTCTGGCCATTCCACTGGTCCTCGTTCGGATTGCTCATCGTAACTCCTTAGCTCAAGGTCCATGTTCAGATTCCACATACTATGATAGACAAGTTGTCTAATTTGAACCATCACCACAATTAGGCAATCTGTCTAGTTCACTGACAGCGCAATGCCCATAACGCAATATCTGCACCATCAACGCTTCTCCCCCGCCGCGATTAGGCTTAGGGCCATGACCAACGAAACCGAAACGCTGACGTCGGGCATCGACCCGGCATCGTTCTCCTCCGTCATCAAGCCGACCAACGACCTGTTCCGCTACGTGAATGGCCCATGGATCGACACCTACCGATTGCCCGACGATCGTTCGCGCTACGGCTCCTTCGACAAGCTTGCCGAAGACGCCGAAAACCAAGTACGCGACATCCTCGACGCCGACGACTGCCCGGCTGTCAAGTCTGAGGCCCTGTACCGCTCATTCCTCAACACCGACGCCATAGAGGCCGCCGGGCTTGACCCAATCCGCGACGAGCTTGACCTCATCGATTCCGCCATCGACAAGGCCGCACTCACGCGCGTGCTCGGCACGATCAACCCAGCCGGCGGCCCCGATCTGTTCGGCTTGGCCGTTTACGGCGACCCGGGCGACCCGGACCGCAACATCGCCCACCTTGAGCAGGCCGGCCTTTGTCTGCCGGATGAAGCCTACTATCGCGAGGATCACTACGCTCCCGTGCGCGAAGCATACGTGGCGATGGTCGCCACCCAGCTGGTGAACGCCGGATACGCGCCCGCCGCCGAGTCCAACGGTGGCGATGAGCTGCCGTCCAACACCGGCGATGACGAGAGCAACGCTCCCGCCACGGTTCCCAGCGAAGCCGCGCTCGGCATGGCCCGCCACTTCCTTGCCGTGGAAACCAAGATCGCCGCCAACCATTGGGACAATGTGGCCACGCGCGACTCGGTGAAGACCTACAACCCCACCGATTACGCCGATCTGGCCGCCACGCTGAAAAACTTCGATCTCGGTTCTTGGATCGACGCTTGGCAGACCGCTTATGACGCCACCGAAGCCGCCAAGGCTCAGCCGATTGATTTCAAGTCTGTGTTCGCGCGCGTCATTGTGCACGAGCCGAGCTTCCTCACTGGTCTTGATGCGTTCTGGGCCGAGGCCGATCTGGCCGACCTTAAGCTGTGGGCCCGTGTTCACATGATTCTGGGCTTCGCCTCCTCCCTGTCTCGCGACTTCGACACCACCAACTTTGACTTCTACGGCAAGGTGCTCTCCGGTGCCAAGAAGCAGCGCGATCGTTGGAAGCGCGCGGTGAGCCTGGTCAACGGCATTTGTGGTGAAGATGTGGGCCGCGAATACGTGCGCCTGCACTTCCCCGAAAGCTCGAAGCGCCGCATGGAAGAGCTGGTCGCCAATCTGATTGACGCCTACCGCGTGTCCATCACCAATTCCGATTGGCTGGGCGAGGACACCAAGGCCAAGGCTCTGGAGAAGATCTCCAAGTTCACGCCGAAGATCGGCTACACCAACCACTGGCGCGATTATTCGGCGCTGAGTGTTTCCGCGGATGCGCTGCCCGCCGAGAACGCCAAGGCCGCGAACCTGTACGAGACCGGCTATCAGCTGGCCAAGGTCGGCAAGTCGGTCGACAAGGACGAATGGCTGATGAATCCGCAGACGGTGAACGCCTACTACGAGCCGAGCATGAACGTCATCGTGTTCCCGGCCGCGATTCTGCAGCCCCCGTTCTTCGACCCGAAGGCCGAGGATGCGGCGAATTATGGCGGCATCGGCGCAGTGATCGGCCACGAGATCGGCCATGGCTTCGACGATCAGGGTTCGCAGTACGACGGCGACGGCAAGCTCAACAACTGGTGGACCGACGAGGATCGCAAGAACTTCGAGGCCCGTACCGGCGCATTGATCGCCCAGTACAACAGCTTTGTGCCGCTGCAGCTGGCCGAGAAGTACGCTGACGAGCCTGATAAGGCACCGCACGTGAACGGCGCGCTGACCATCGGCGAGAATATCGGCGATTTGGGCGGCGTGAACATCGCGCTCAAGGCGTATGCATTCGCGCTCGGCAAGGCGGCAGGTAAGTCCGACGCCAAAGAAGACGGCTCCCCCGCCGCCATCAAGGCACTGCTCGATACCGCCCCCGAAATGGACGGATTCACCGGCCTGCAGCGCTTCTTCCTGAGCTACGCCTCCATCTGGCGCACCAAGAACCGCGACGAGCTGGCCGAACAGTACCTGCAGATCGACCCGCATTCTCCGGCCGAATTCCGCACCAACGGCATCGCCAGCAACGTGGACCTCTTCTACGATGCCTTTGGCGTGACCGAAGGCGACGCCATGTGGCTCGCGCCCAAGGACCGTGTGCGTATTTGGTAATCCCCGTTATGTAAAGGAAAACCGCTGTGTTTGCCTCGATTACAGGCGAACACAGCGGTTTTTCATGATGTATGGTTGGCACTCAGAATTCGGAATCACTGGGATTGGAAGATTCGGCGAAACCGTCGACGTAGGTTTGTTGGGCCACGGGCTGTGGTTGATTGGTGTCGGCGTCCGGTTGCGACATGACGGCATCGGCCACGGCCGCGGACTCGGTTGATGGCGACGGCGATTGGCCGGAATCGGAGGTGACCCCAAATTCGACGGGGCCAGATTCCGACGAGGTCGCATACGGGTCAATACCCACACCGGATGCGGCACCGCCCGCGCCATATTGCGTTGGCCTAACGTACGGCGACGATGCTCGTTGCCCGTTTCCGCCATCCATACCTTCGACGGCACCGTTGGCATTGCCGTTACCGTTGCCACCATTGCCTCCGTTCCCATTACCGGCACGCTGTGGCTTGATCAGCGACGTGGTGCCGAAGGTCAGGTCATGCCCAATGTTGGTGGCTTCGAGAACGGTTCTACTGCGCGGTTCGCCTTGCTCATTGGTCCACTGCTCGGTGATGAGTGAGCCGACCACAATGATGCGGTCACCGCGGCGAACCGAACTGGCGGCGTTCACGGCCAAAGCACGGAACGCTTTGACGCCCACCCATGCGGTTCCGTAATCCTCCCATTGTCTGGTAGTCGGGTTGAGTCGACTGCGCGTGCTGCCCATACGGAATGTCAGCACGCGGAAGCTCTCGGTTCCGCCTAGTGTCGGATCACCGGCCACAAAGCCGGTGACGGTCACTGCTGCTTGTTGATTTGCCATGATCGGTCCTTTCCTCAGCCTGCTGGCCTGTTGTTTGGATGTGGACCGCCGGAGCCTGTCTCCGGCTTCATTGCCGGCTTGCACGCCCCAGCGGTACCTCCACTGTGAGGCATGACGTTTGAAGTGCACAAGGGCAACTGGCAAATGTGGATACTGTGACGCAGTTGAATTTTTAAGAATGTGGATAAGTTTCGGTTATCCACAGCAAAGCGCCATTCTGCGACTGGGCAGAATGGCGCTTGATGCGATTAACGCCGAGGCTGAGTAAGTGGGACTCAACTGAGGGCGGCGAAGCGCTCGGCGAGCGCGTCGGCGGCTTCGGCGGCGGGCACGGCGACCTTGTTTTCGCCGTTGCGGTCGCGCAGTTCGATGGTGCCGTCGTTGACGTAATCGCGGCCGACCACGGCGACCAGCGGCACGCCGATCAGCTCGGCATCCTTGAACTTGACGCCCGGAGACACCTTCTTGCGGTCATCGTAAATAACCTCAAGGCCCTTGGCTTCAAGCTCGGCGACCAGCTTCTCGGCACCTTCAAACGCCACGGCGTCCTTGCCGGTGGCCACCACGTGCACGGCAGCCGGGGCAATCACGGACGGCCAAGCCAAGCCGGCTTCGTCGTGGTGTGTTTCGGCGATGCAGGCCAGCACGCGGGAAACACCGATGCCATAGCAGCCCATCCACACCGGCACGGCCTTGCCGTTCTGGTCGAGCACCTTCAGGTCCAGTGCCTTGGAGTACTTGAGACCCAGCTGGAACACCTGACCGATTTCCACACCACGCTCGAAGCTCAACGGACCGGAACCATCCGGGCTCATGTCGCCGTGGCGAACCTCAACGGCTTCCACCACGCCGTCGACCTTGAAGTCACGGCCGTACACCAGGTTGTAGTAGTCGACCTCGTTCTCATCGGCACCAGTGAACCAAGCGGAACCCTTGACCACGTGCGCGTCGATCAGGTAGCGAACCGGGTTCTTCACGCCAGCAGCCTCGGCCTGCGGGCCAAGCACCATCGGTCCGATGTAACCGGGCACCAGTTCGGGGTGCTGCTTCAGGTCTTCCTCAGTGGCTTCCTCAAGTTCGGCGGGCGCGAACTGGGCTTCCAGTCGCTTCATATCCACCGTACGGTCGCCGGGCACGCCGACGACAATCACTTCACGCCACGGCTCGTCATGCTCTTCATCCTCAGGGTGCTTGACGGTGATCACCACGTTCTTGAGGATGTCGGAAGCCTGCCATTCACGGCCATCAGTACGCGGGTGGTCGGCGTTGGCACGCTCGATCATGTTATCGATGGTCTTGGCATCCGGGGTGGCTTCCTTGGAAGCGGCGGGAGTGGTGGAAGCATCGATTTCCGGTAGTTCCGGAGTGCTCAGGGCCTCCACATTCCATGCCTTGCCGGAAGGTGCCAGCGCGAAGGTATCTTCGCCGATCGGCATCGGAGCCAGGAACTCCTCGGATGCGGAGCCGCCCATCGGGCCGGACATGGCGAACACAGGTACGTACTTCAGGTCAAGACGCTGGAAGATACGCTCGTAAGCGCCGCGCTCGTCATAGTAGGCCTTGCGCATGCCTTCTTCATCGATGGTGAAGGAGTAGGCGTCCTTCATGACGAATTCACGACCACGGATCAGGCCGGCGCGCGGACGGAACTCGTCGCGGTACTTGGTCTGGATCTGGTACAGGGTGACGGGCAGGTCCTTGTAAGAGGAGTACATGTCCTTGACCAGAAGGGTGAACATCTCCTCGTGGGTGGGGGCCAGCAGGTAATCGGCCTCGTGGCGATCCTTCAAACGGAAGATGTTATCGCCGTACTCCTCCCAGCGATGGGTGGCCTCGTAGGGTTCGCGCGGCAGCAGGGCCGGGAAGTGCACTTCCTGGGCGCCGATGCCGTTGATCTCCTCGCGGATGATGGCCTCGATCTTGTTCAGCACGCGCAGACCGAGCGGCAGCCAGGTCCAGATACCGGGTGCGGCCTTGCGGATATAGCCGGCGCGCTGCAGCAGCTTGGCTGAATCGACATCGGCATCAGCGGGGTCCTCGCGCAGGGTGCGCAGGAACATGGTTGACATACGAAGGGTATTGGAAGTCATGTGTTCCACGATATTCGCGTGAACCGACAAGCCCGCCTGCTATTCGCACTATTCCGACCTTCATCTTGGCATTCGGACTCACTCGTGCAACAATGACGGCTAGAAGGGTAGAAGGGCACGATGACGCAACCGACCGAGCAACAGGGGAATCAGCCGGAATCCTCGGAGCAGCCGGTGTATCAACCGGCCCCAGCATGGGCCCCGCAATTTTCTGCTGCAGCCCCCGCAATTCCCAACGGCAGTTCCACAACAAGCGGTATCGCAACAGCCAATGGCCATGCCACCGTTTGCGCAATCGCCTATGTCGGTCCCGGAACAAGCGGCCTGCCCGTATCAACCGTAACAGCCGGGCCGGGCCTATGCTTCTCCCTGCCCCTACCCGAATCCGGCAATGGCCCAGCCGAACCAACCATCAGTCGCGCAAGAGCGATTCGGGCGTTCGTCGGGACGGCTGACCGCATCACAGGTTATTGAGACATGCGCCACCATTCTTGCCGGCGTAATACTCCTCGGTCTTGCATGGACCAACCCGCAACCGTATGCCCCGGTGGATCTTATCGCCGGCCTGTCCGGAGCGGCCGCGCTGATTGTGGGTGTGCGTTTGCCGCAAGTACGCCCGATGCTGCGTAGCTGGCCGGCATTGTGGCTTGCTTTGGGCGGCATCATTCTGATTGTGGCAGCCGCGCGCTATGAGGCGAGCCTCAAATCGATGAGGACGATTGCCGCGCGTATTGGCGATCTGCGGTGAATCGCGCGGGCGACCTGAGGCAGATTACCAACGTCCGGCGATAGCAGTCCTGCATACGGGGCAGTGCCCATTGCCACCGTATCCGGCAGATAAACGATTGGCAATGATTCGATACCAATCGCGTTCCACGAGCTTGGCCCGGCATTCAGGGTTTGGGCAATACGTGGTATCGCCTTCACGATCATGCACGTTGCCTGTGTACACATAATTGAGTCCCTCTTCGAGGGCGATGTCTCGGGCGCGGGTCAGAGTCTCGTGCGGGGTGGGCGGTACGTCCATCATGCGGTAACTGGGGTGGAATGCGGAGAAGTGCAGCGGCACGTCCGGACCCAAGTGCTCGCGTATCCATGTACATTCAGCATGCAGCTGGGCGTCGTCATCGTTGAATCCAGGGATGAGTAGCGTGGTGAGCTCCACCCACACGTGTTCGCCTTCTGGTGTGCGTGCCTCGTTGACCGCATAGTCGATGGTCTCGAGCACATCGGCCAGATGAGTGCCGGTCACTTTCCAATAGAACTCTTCGGTGAAGCCTTTGAGGTCGATGTTGGCGGCGTCCATGGCCGCGTAGAAGTCGGGCCGGGCTTCGGCGCTCATGTATCCGGCAGTCACGGCGATGGGATGGATGCCGAGCGCTCGGCAGGCTTCGGCCGTGTCGATGGCATATTCGGCGAACACGATCGGATCGTTATAGGTGAACGCCGCCGAATCGATGCCCCGGTCGGCCGCGACCTGCGCGATTTTCTCCGGACTGGCTTCCATGCCGAGCCGGTCGAAGCTGCGGGCTTTGGCAATATCCCAGTTTTGGCAGAATCGGCAACCGGAATTGCAGCCAGCCGTGCCGAAACTCAGCACACTGGAACCGGGGTGGAAGTGGTTGAGCGGCTTCTTTTCCACTGGGTCCACGGCGAAGCCGGAGCTGCGGCCGTAGGTGTCGGAGACGATGAGTCCGTCGTGGTTTGAGCGGACGAAGCAAAAGCCGCGTTGGCCGGGCTTGAGGACGCAGCGGCGCGGGCATAGTTCGCAGCGAGCGCGGTTGGTACCGTCGTGGAATTGCGTTTGCCAGCGGGCTATGGCGGGGTTACGAACATCTGTGACTGACGCCGTATGACCGCACGATTCCCGATGACCACCCTCCGGCGCTTCGCGCCACCTCTTGCCAGCGGGAGGAGATATGGTTGCTGCGTTAATGCTCGGCATAGGCGGTCACCTCGTAGCGTTGACAGTCGATTTCGCTATCGGTCCAGTCGTAGGAAGGGCGGATACCGGCTTTGGCGAGCAGGTGAGCGACGAAATCGTGCGGATCGGGCAGCTCATCCCACACTTGTGGCAGGAATGTGGCGCTGCGGCCACGACGGTCGGCGAGAATCAGACCGTCTTTGCCGGGGCGTAATACTTCCTCAAGTTCAGTGCGCGAACGTACCGGGTGTTCGACGTTGCTGCCGTCCCGTTTGACGGCGTCGGTCTGAGGTCCGGATTGCAGCGATGCCAGAGTCGCGGTCTTCGAGCCGGTACCGCGCGAATCGGCGTCACAGGAGTTCACTGTAATCGGCTCGGGCTCACCCAAGACGGATACCTCCACGTTGAGCAGCGGGTATTCCGCGGCGGTGACCGGGGTGAAACGTGGGTCGCGGGTGGTGGCATCCACTGCGTGCTCGGCCACGTCCTTGCCGAGCGAGCGGTGGGCGACCAGCGAACCAATGCACCCGCGTAGCCGGCCACCCTCGGTCAGGGTGACGAAACAGGCACCGGGCTCGTTCAGCCATGGGTTTGCGGCAAGAATGGACGCGGTCGAATCAGCGGCGGTCGGATGCTCGATATGCAGCCGTTCCCGGATAGCGGCACGGGCAAGTTTCAGCAGCACCTCACCGTGGGATGGCGTACCCGATGTGCCTAAGTCATCTGCACCGGCTAGAGCATCTGCTTCCGGCTTGGATTCCCACGCGGCAAACGAGACATATCCCACTACCGGCTCGTCGGCGTCTCGCATTGCGGGGCGAGGTTGGCCGGCGAGCGCCACCACGCCGTCGTCGCCGGAAGTGGAACAGCCGAGCTCGAAGAGCCTCATGTCCTTGCGGCCTTTTAACACATCCAGAAGGCCGTTGATCGGGTATGCGCCACAGGCCCGGCGAGGGTGAATCGGCAGATGCAAAGCCGCAATGTCCGCAATGGTCTGGTCATCCAACGCGCGGGCGACTTCGTGCGGATGATAGTGCGAGAGATCCGAACTAATCACGATGACGGTTTCCGGGCCACCCCACAAAGCACGCAACACATCACCCACCTCTTGTGGCGTGGCATCGCCCGCGTTCAACGGCACGATAGTGAGGTCTGGGCCGAGCACGGTCTGCAGGAACGGAATCTGCACTTCTACCGCATGTTCTTGTGCGTGGGTTGGGGCATTGACGATCATTGCGGGAGCCGGCGCGCCCGGACGGGCATGTGTACCGGAGCGCAATGGCTCATTGACAGACAGGCCCAGAGCCTTACGCTCGGCTGCAATGTCTACCGGCACAGTGCCCAGCGGCGTTTCAAACGCCGCTGCCGTGGAACAGGCGACGCCTCGCACGGCCACGCGGTGAGTCGGCCCTACGATTACCGCGCGAGTCACGCTCCCCCGCCCACGCTCCAAGAGCGCGTAAGCGAGCGCAGCTGCCGTGCCGGAATATATGTATCCGGCGTGCGGCACTATTACCGCCCTCGGCACCCCCGCTGGAAGTGTGGGCTCCAACTGTTGCAGAAGCTTTCGGCCGTAATCGAGCTGCTGGTTGATTAGCTGTTTGAGCGCGGTGCGGTCAGCCGGATAAAACGAACCGGCCACCGCTGACGGACGTATTGCGCCAGTGATTTTGCCGCTGCCGTCTGCCGCGCTTGCTGCATCTGACGCACTAGCCACACTGACCGTATCGATTTGCACACCGGCTCGGGCGGCCTCGCGAACCTCATTGTTTCCACGAAATATCTCGGATAGCACCATAACTACCACCTCTTATTCCATGGTAGCTGCTACGGAGCGCTTCTAAAGATCAGAACAACGCGTCCTGGGCGAAGTCATCGTCGGGATTGGCACCGAATTCGTCCGGCTCGGCGGGTTTGAACGCGTTTGCACCTTCATCGGCCAACTGGTCGGAGGCCGCGGCCGAGGCTTCGCGCAGGTCGCCGTCGAGCACCACGGCATCGGGCGAGACGAGGAACATGCGTTCGTTGACGCCGGCCAAATAGAGGCCGCCCAGCGATTCGACTCGGGACAGCGCCACATATCCCATGCCTGGCGCGAAGGTGCGCTTCAGGTCCATGACCGCACGGTCAAGCGTCATGCCTTGCGACTTGTGGATGGTGATGCCCCACGCGCAGCGCAACGGCACCTGGAAGACGGAGGCGAGCACGGTGTCGCCGTCCATCATCTCCCATGTGGCCTGTTTCATGGTGACGATGTTGCCGTTCTCGAATTCCACGATCGGCCAGCCGCCCTTGTTCTCCTGTGCGAAGCCACGCACGGTGCCGAGCGAGCCGTTGACGTACTGGCGATCGGTGTCGTTGCGCAGGGCCATGACAGCCGCGCCTTCCTTGAGTATCAATCGCTCGGGGGCCAACATGTTCTTTTTGAGTCGGTCGACCAGGTTGGCAGGGCCTGCTGTCTCGGCGTGGAACTCGTGTGGATCAAGCATGATCTGGTTCAGGCGCATGTCGTTGAGATTGTCGGCCTGCCGGTTCACCGGGAACAGGTGGACGGCGACCTGGCCGGGCTCGGGCAGTTTGCCCAGACGAGTGACGAGCACGTCACGGTCGGACTGGGTCACGTCGCCTTCGCGAATGTCGGTGAGCACGGTCAGCAGTTCGCCGGTATCCTGACGGTGCTGTTCGGTCAGATAGCAGATCACCGGGTTGAGTTCGGGCCATACCAGCGATTCGGTGATGAAGCCTTCGGGGTTCAAGCCGGCACGGGCATACCGTTCGCGACTGGCGATGAATTCGGGCGTGGGGGCGATGAGGTCGCGGTTGCGCCCGGACACCGAAACCGGCGGCAGCTGGAAGAAGTCGCCGGACAAGACAACCTGGATGCCACCGAACGGGCGTGGATCACGGCGTACTTCGCGGCAGACTTGGTCGACCATGTCGAACAGCCAAGCGTGCAGCATGGAAACCTCGTCAATGACGAGGATGTCCGTGGCCTGAATCTTGCGTTTGCGCCGGGATTTGATGAGTTTGAGCAGGCTGGCGCTCAGGGCGGTGGCCACGCCGACGCCGCTCCACGAATGAATGGTTTGGCCGTTGATATGCGTGGAGGCGATGCCTGTGGACGCGGTGACTGCTACACTGGCGCCGTCGGCCCGAGCCTGGCGGATGAACTCGTTCAAGACATAGGTCTTACCGGCACCGGGCGCACCGGTCAGGAACACGTTCGCGCCGGCGTTCAGAATGGCCAGGGCTTCGGTTTGGCGCATATCAACCTCTCTAGACTCCCCTCAGGGAGGGGAGCCAAGTACGGCGGACTACTTATTGAGGATGCTGGTGGCTACGATGTCGGCGGCGATGGCCTTGGATGCGGCATCGTCCGTGCCGGGGGCGGGAGCCATAAACGCCTTACGGTAGTAGCGCAGCTCGTCCAAGGACTCGATGATGTCTGCGAGAGCACGATGGCCACCGTTCTTTGGCGGGCGGTTCTCGTACACGGCCGGGTACCAGCGGCGGGCGAGCTCCTTGAATGTGCTCACATCCACGCTGCGGTAATGCAGGTGGCTCATGAGGTTCGGCATGTAATGGTCGAGGAACTTCTTATCGGAGCCGATGGTGTTGCCGGCCAGCAGCGGGCGCACGCCTTCCGGCGTGAAGCGCAGCACGTATTCGGTGACCTTCTGCTCGGCCTCGGCCAGGCTCAGGCCATTCTCCCACTCGTTGATCAGGCCGGAACGGGTGTGCATCTGGCGCACGAAATCGTTCATATGGTTCACGGCCTTCTCGGACGGCTTGATGACGTAATCCACGCCCTCGTCCAGCACATTCAGGTCAAAGTCAGTGGGCACTACGGACACCTCGACGAGTTCGTCGCCGCCGAAGATATCCAAGCCCGTCATTTCGCAGTCAATCCAAATCAGGCGCGAATCCTTTGCGCTGTAAGTTTCTGCATCATGGCTGTCGACCATGGTAAGCCTCTTTTCGTCATGTCACCCGTTATTACAAGAACAGTTCAGACTATACCCCAGCGCATACAAGCTATCTCGAGCCACATACGCGAAAAGGGCCTGCATAAGCAGACCCTTTTCACAAGGAATCAACCCCTAACTAGCGCAAGCTAGCGGGCATCAACCGATCAGTTGTTGTGGAAGCCGGAGTAGTTCGGGGCTTCGGTGGTCATCACGATATCGTGCGGGTGCGATTCGCGCAGACCGGCGTCGGTGATGCGGATGAACTTGCCACGCTCCGGCATCTCGGCGATGTTGTGGGCGCCGATGTAGAACATGGACTGGTGCAGGCCACCGAGCATCTGGTAGAGCACGGCGTTCAGCGGTCCGCGGTACGGCACTTCGCCTTCCACGCCTTCCGGCACGACCTTGTCGCTGGAGGTCACGTCGGCCTGGAAGTAGCGGTCCTTGGAGTAGGACTTCTTGCCGCGCGGGGCCATGGCACCGAGGGAGCCCATGCCACGGTACAGCTTGTACTGCTTGCCGTGCAGGAGCACCTTCTCGCCCGGGGCTTCCTCACAGCCAGCGAGCGTGCCGCCGAGCATCACGGAGGAAGCGCCAGCCACGAGGGCCTTGGCGATGTCACCGGAGTAGTGGATGCCACCGTCGGCGATGCAGGGCACGCCAGCGGCACGGCAGGCCTGGGCAGCCTCGTACACGGCGGTGAGCTGCGGGACACCGACACCGGCAACGATACGGGTGGTGCAGATAGAGCCGGGGCCAATACCGACCTTGACGGCGTCCGCGCCAGCCTCAATCATGGCCTGAGCACCGGAGCGGGTGCCGACGTTGCCGCCGATGATCTGCACGCCGTCGAAGGCGGAGTCGTGCTTCAGGCGGGAAATCATGTCGAGTGCCAGACGGGCCTCACCGTTGGCGGTGTCGACCACGAGCACGTCCACGCCAGCCTCCATCAGAGCGGAGGCACGCTGCCAGGCGTCGCCGAGGAAGCCGACGCCGGCGGCCACGCGCAGACGACCCTGCTCATCCTTGGTGGCGTCCGGGTACTGCTCGGTCTTGACGAAGTCCTTGACGGTGATCAGGCCGGTCAGGTGGCCTTCCTCGTCAACGAGCGGCAGCTTCTCAACCTTGTGCTGGGCGAGCAGACGGTGAGCGTCGTCCTTGGAAATGTTGGACGGGCCAGTGACCAGGTTCTCCTTGGTCATGACATCCTTAACCTTCAGGGTGTCGTAATCCTCGGAGGCGATGAAGCGCATATCACGGTTGGTGATGATGCCGACGAGCTTGTTTTCCTTGTCCACAACCGGCAGACCGGAGATGTGGAACTTGCCGCACAGCTTGTCGAGGTCGGCCAGAGTGACCTCGGGGTTGACGGTCAGCGGGTCGGTGATCATACCGGACTCGGAACGCTTGACCACATCGACCTGAGCGGCCTGGTCGTCGATGGACAGATTGCGGTGCAGCACACCGATACCACCGTTACGAGCCATGGCGATGGCCATCTCGGACTCGGTCACGGTATCCATGGCAGCGGAGAGGACCGGGGCCTTCATCACGATCTTGCGAGTCAGATGAGTGCTGGTGTCCACTTCGGAGGGAATGACATCCGTCTCGTTCGGCAGCAGCAACACATCATCATAAGCAAGGCCGAGCTTGGCGAAAATCGGAGGAAGGGGAGCATACGCCGATTGGGCGTTCAATTCATCGAGGTTTGTAGCCATACAAACACTATATGAACACGCGCTGACCTTCACGACACACGCTTGTGAGCGCTCACTTATCCGCTGCCGGGTCCTGCACCTCACCCGCCTGCGAGTCCCGCGAATCCGCAGGCGAATCAGTCATCGAATCCGCTGCCTGAGAGCCAATCGAATCCCGGCCCTCCCCTACTGCAGACTGCGACTTAACCGTAGCATGCTGCGCGTTCTTGCGTGCGGATTCGAGCGTCAGGTTCTCGGCTTGGATCTCGGGAATACGATGCCGCAGATAGGGGTACATCGTGGCTATGGTCAGCACCACCACGGCGATGGGCATGCCCACGGCCACATGCTGCGCTTTGAAGAACAGAATCGTCAGCGAACCGAATGCGATCAGCGCGGCCCATCCCCACAGGATCAGCACGGCGCCACGCACCGAATGCCCGATCTTCAGCATGCGATGGTGCAGGTGCATACGGTCCGGATGCATGGGCGACTGGCCTTTGGCCAAACGCCGCACAATCGCCAGACACATGTCGAGCACAGGCAGGAACAACACCAGAATCGGCAGCAGAATTGGCATGAACACCGGCAGATAGATGCTGGCATGAATCGAGGCCGGGTCAAGACGTCCGGTCATCACAATCGAAGCGCAGGTGATGAGATAGCCAAGCAGCATCGAACCGGAATCACCCATAAACAGTTTGGCGGGATGCCAATTATGCAGCAGGAAGCCCACGCAGATACCCACCATCATCACGTCGATCAGCGTGGCCAACGAAGCATAACTCGGGGAAGACCGGGCGATGATATACGAATAGGCGGCGAACGCTATGCCACCAATCGCCACGATACCGGCCGCCAGGCCATCGAGGCCATCAACGAAATTGACCGCGTTAATCGAGGCGACAATCAGGAATGCGGTGATCGCCATGGACAGACTCGGCGAGGCGGTAATCAGCGAACCGCCCAAAGGCAGTGAGATGATCTGCAATCCGCCCCAAGCCACGAATACGGAAATCAGCAGCTGACCGGCAAGTTTCAGCATCCAATCGAGATCCCACAGGTCATCGGCCATGCCCAGCAGACTGATCATGATGCCGCCGGCAAGAATCACCCACATCTGGTAATTGCCGTTGAACAATCCCGAGAGAAAAGGCAGCCGACTGGCGAATACGGTAGCCACGGCAAAACCGATCAGCATGCCAAGGCCACCCATGCGCGGCGTGGGAATGGTGTGCACGTCTCGGGCACGCACCTCGCCAACCGCACCGATTTCGATGGCGACGTGGCGAATCAGCGGAGTCACCAGCCAGGTGACGCCACCGGCGATGGCGGCAATCAGTAGGTAGATTCTCATGCGCCGAGTCCACCGCCGTTGAGGTGGAGGGCCTTGCGAATCACGTTTTGGGCGATGACGCCTTCACGCAGGATCTCGATGCCGTCGCGCGCGTACGGATCGGCTTTGACGACGGTGCTGGAGACATGGCCTTGGGTGGGACCGCCGTCCAGATACAGGTCGACTTCGCTGCCGAACGCGTCAACCGCCTCCTGGACGGTCTGCGCGCTTTCGTCGCCGGAACGGTTGGCGCTGGACGCGGCCAGCGGGCCAGTCGCCTTGAGAATCGCGAGGCACAGCGCCGAATTGGGGATGCGGATGCCTTGCGTGCCGGGGCGACCATCGGCGGTGTCGGCCAAAGTCTCCAACGTGCAGTCGGGCCGGGCTACGGCAATCGGCGAGAACGCGCCAGGCAGAAACGCCGCCGACAAACGATTCAGCGGGGACGGCAGGTCGAGACCGAGCTCATCAAGCTGGTCGGTGGATGCGAGCAGTACCTGCAACGCCTTATAGCGCGGGCGACGCTTGAGCCGGTAGATACGGTCGATAGCGGCCTTATTACGCGGATCGCACGCCACTCCATATACCGTATCCGTTGGAATGACGACCAATCCACCATCCCGGATGACACGCGCCGCCTGTGCCAGCGATTCATCCGTGACTTTCAGCGTTGTTCCGCCTTCCACGCTCACGCCACCTCCGTTCGCTTGTGTATTCACAATCTACCATTGCACCATTGCGCCCCGACTTGCATAGTTCATCATCGCTCGTTTGCCGTACTGCCGTTTTCCGATTCGCCCCACACGCACAGACCGTAGATACAATGAGTCCATCCATGCTCTTTCGCGAAATTACAGGAGTGTTCAATGAGCGAAATCAATGCTGAATCCACCACCATGCCTCCCGTCGAACTGCGTATGCCGCGCGCCAGCGAGCGCGAGGAGATGCTCGCCGGCAAACTGTACAATTCGGTAGACCCTGAATTGAATGCCCTGCGCGAGAAGGCCGGCGACCTGTGCGCGCGCTTCAACGCCGCGTCGCGTACCGATCATGCCGCCCGTGCCGCGATTCTCGATGAGCTGCTGCCCGGCCACGGTGCCGGCCTTGACGTGATGGGGCCGATTTTCTTCGACTATGGCTGCAACATCACCATCGGAGAGCGCGTGTTCGCCAACTTCAACTTCACTGTGCTGGATTGTTGCCCGGTGACGATTGGCGACGACGTGCTGTTCGGCCCGAACGTTTCGCTGCTGCCACCGATGCATCCGTTGCGTTGGCAGGATCGTAACGTGAGGCAGGCACCTGATGGTTCCGCATACGACTGCGAGTATGGCAAGCCGATTGTCATCGGCTCGAACTGCTGGTTTGGCGGCAATGTGACGGTAATCGGCGGCGTGACGATCGGCGAGGGTTGCGTGATCGGTGCCGGCTCGGTGGTGACGCGCGATATTCCGCCGCACACCGTGGCCGTGGGTAATCCGGCCCGTCCGATTCGCGAGATTACGGATAAGGATGCTTCCGCGCTACAGTATTACGCGCAGTGATATATGAATGCTCCCGCTGGCGAGCTGTCAGCGGAGCTGACTGAGGGTGGTTGCCGGAAATCTCCGATAACCACCCTCAGCCTCACTTCGTGAGGTAGCTCCCGCCAGCGGGAGCATAGTAATGTGAGACGTCACGCGCCGAGGTACGCCTTGCGCACCTTCTCGTCGTGCAGCAGGTCGGAGGCCTTGCCCTCCATGGTGATCTTGCCGGTCTCGAGCACGTAGGCGCGATCCGCGATGGACAGGGCCATCTTCGCGTTCTGCTCCACGAGCAGCACGGTGATGCCACGCTTGCGCAGCGTGACGATGATGTCGAAGATCTCCTTGACCAGCAGCGGGGACAGACCCATCGACGGCTCATCCATGAGGATGGTCTTCGGATGGCTCATCAGGGCGCGGCCCATGGCCACCATCTGCTGCTCACCGCCGGAAAGCGTGCCGGCCAGCTGGCGGCGACGTTCCTTCAAACGCGGGAAGTAGTCGAACACCATCTCAAGATCCTTACCCAGACTGGACTGGTCTTTGAGACTGAACGCGCCCATCTCTAGGTTCTCCTGCACGCTCATGCGGGTGAACACGTGGCGGCCTTCCGGCACATGGGCCATGCCCAGCGTGACGATCTTGTTCGCATGCGTTTTGAGCAGATCGTGGCCATCATAGGTAATGCTGCCGGATTTGGCAGGCACCAGACCGGTGATGGTGTGCAGGGTGGTGGTCTTGCCGGCGCCGTTGGCTCCGATCAGGGAGACGATCTCGCCGTCGTTCACCTTGAGGCTAATGCCCTTGACCGCGTCGATCGCGCCATAGGAAACGCATAGATCCTTGATTTCCAGCATCAGCGCGCTCCTTCCGTCAGTGTCTTGGCAATGCTTGGCTCCGGTTCCGCCTTGGTGGTGGAATCGCCGTCCGCGTCATCGTTGTTGTCGCTGCCCAAGTAGGCGGAGATGACCTGCGGGTTGTTGGCGATCTCCTCCGGCGTGCCGGATGCGATGGTGCGGCCATAGTCCAGCACCTGGATGCGCTGGCATACGCTCATCACCAGGCTCATGTCATGTTCGATGAGCAGGATGGCGATACCGAAACGGTCGCGGATCGTGTTGATGCAGTGCAGCAGATCCTCGGTTTCGGTGGGGTTCATGCCGGCGGCCGGCTCGTCGAGCAGCAGCAGTTTCATGCCGGTGGCCAGGGCGCGTGCGATCTCGAGCTTGCGCTGCTGGCCGTACGGCAGGTTGGCCGCCTGGGTGGTGGCCAGTCCCTCGAGGTTGAAGATGCGCAGCAGGTCGATGGCCTTCTCGTGCATCTCGTTCTCCTGCTTCCAGAAGCCCGGGGTGCGGAAGATGGCGCTGCCCATGTGGTAGGTGAACGACTCATCGAAGGCGACGAGCACGTTCTCCTCGACGGTGAGCTGCTTGAACAGGCGGATGTTCTGGAAGGTTCGGGCGATGCCGGCACGCACGACCTGATAGGTCTTCTTGCCGTTCATCCGGGTTCCGTCCAGCCAGAACTCGCCTTCGGTGGGCTTGTACACGCCGGTCAGCAGGTTGAACACCGTGGTCTTGCCGGCGCCGTTGGGGCCGATCAGGCCAATGAGTTCGCCCTTGTTGATGGTCATGTTGAAGTTGGACACGGCTTTCAGACCACCGAAGGTGATGCCGAGATGTTCGGCTTTGAGGATGGGCTGGGTTGCGTCGCTCATCGTGAGGCCTCCTTCACGGTCTTGTCGTCGGACTGGTCATGCTGCTTGGCGCTGGCCGCGGGTTTCGCGCCCTTGCCGGCGGCGCCGCGGAACAGCATGCGGTTGACCAGACGCGGCAGTGAGAACTCCCAGGATCCGAAGATGCCCTGCGGGCGGAAGATCATGACGAGCACCAGCACCACCGAGTAGGCGAGCATACGGTAGTCGGCGAAGGCGCGCAGCAGCTCGGGCAGGATGGTCAGGCCGATGGCGGAGACGATCGAGCCGGTGAGCGAACCCATGCCGCCGAACACCACCATGATCACGTAGTTGATGGAGTTGAGCCAACCGGCCATGGTGGGGTTGAGCGAGCCGATGTACTGGGCGAAGATACCGCCGGCGATGCCCGCGAAGAACGCGGAGATCGCGAAGACGAGCACCTTGAGGTACGTGGTGTTGAGTCCGGAGGCGCCGGCGGCGATCTCGTCGTCGCGGATGGCCTTGACCGCACGGCCGTAACGGGAGCGGCCGAACATGAAGAGTACGACCACGGTGACCACCATGATCCAGAACACGACGTACAGGTTGGCGGTGCGTTCGATGCCGATCAGCGCCTGTCCGGCGGCGCCCTTGTCGAGGCCCATGCCGCCGGCTACCTTGAGGTTCTGGATGATCACGCGGATGATCTCACCGAAGCCCAGCGTGATGATGGCCAGGTAGTCGCCGTGCAGTCGCAGGGCAGGAATGCCGATCAGGATGCCGAACACGCAGGCCACCACGCCGCCGATCAGCGTGGTGAGCAGGAAGCGGGCGGTGGGGTCGATGGCAATGCCGGCGGCGACCATGTATTTGGAGGTCAGTGCGGCCACGTAGGCGCCGATGGCCTCGAAACCGCAGCAGCCCAGCGTCAGCTGGCCGAGCACGCCGATGGTGAGGTTCAGGGAGGTGGTCATGATGATGGCGATGCACGCGGTCATCATGATGCCCTTGATGTAGGAGTCGGCCAAGCCGGATTCGCACAGCGCCATCACGATGCCGAACGCGGCGAGGATGCCGATGAAGCACACCAGATAGGACTGTTTGGTGGAAAGCATTGTCTTCTTCATCTGATCAGACCTTCTCCCCTTCGTTCTTGCCCATAATGCCGGACGGTTTGACGAGCAGCACGATGATCAGGATGGCGAACACGATGGCGTCGGAGAACGCCGAGGTGATGATGCCCGCCGTGATGGTGCCGATATACGCCTTGGTCAGGCTTTCGATCAGACCGATGGCCAGACCACCGATCATGGCGCCCGGGATGGAACCAATGCCGCCGAGCACGGCGGCGACGAACGCCTTCAGGCCCAGCATGGCGCCCATCATAGGCGAGACCTGCGGGTAGGCGGCGCAGTACATCAGCGAGGCGACCGCGGCCAGACCGGAGCCGATGGCGAATGTCAGGGCGATGGTGGAGTTCACGTTGATACCCATGAGCACGGCGGCCTCCTTGTCTTCGGAGACGGCGCGCATGGCCTTGCCCTGCCTGGTGAATTTGACGAACAGCTGCAGGCCCACCATGATGACCAGGCCGATGACGATGGTCAGCAGGGTGTCTCCCGGCAGCTTGAGCTTGCCGAACGCGATGGACGGCAGGTGGAAGATGGTCGGGACGGTCTGGAAGTCGGCGCCGAAGATGGCCTGTGAGCCGTTCTCCAGCAGCAACGACATGGCGATGGCGGTGATCAGGGCGGTCATGGAGTTGCCCTTTTCACGCACCGGCTTATAGGCGGCCTTTTCGACGATCACGCCGACGGCCACGCATACCAGGATGGCGGGAATGACCGCCACCCAGGCGGGCAGTCCCATGGCCACGATGGCCGGAATGGTGAGCATGAGCACGTAGGCTCCGACCATGATGAAATCGCCGTGGGCGAAGTTGATCAGTCGGATGATGCCGTAGACCATGGTGTAGCCCAATGCCACCAGCGCGTACACACTGCCGATTTTCAGACCGTTGAACAGCTGGCTGATGAACATGATGATCTGATCGGTCATAGCTCCCCCTTTCTATCAATGTTGTGGTTCTCTACCGCTGCGCGCGTAGAGATATTCGTATGTCTTGCGATTGATGGCGCGATACGCCCGCGCCTGGCGATATCCGCATATCGACGGCTGTCCTTATGCATCCGAGCCCGTGAAAACACGAAAGGGAGAGGACCGGCAAAACCGGTCGCTCTCCTGTTCATGCGGAAGTCATGCTAGGACATCGTGATTATGCGGTGGGAATTCATGGAATTCACTTGGGCTGCACGGTGGTGTTGTACACCGGCTTGCCGTCCTTCATTTCCAGCACGGTCACGGACTTGGTCGGCGAGCCGGACTTGTCCATGGTGAACTTGCCGGTCACACCGTCGAAGGTCATGCCGGCCACGGCGTTGCGCACATCCTCACGGGTGGCGTTCTCGCCAGCCTTCTCGATGGCCTGCTTGATCATGTAGATGGTGTCGTAGCCCAGAGCGGCGAACGTGTTCGGCTCGGCGTTGTTCTTGGACTTGTAGGACTTGATGAAGTCCTGCACCTTGGTGTTGGTGTTGTCGTCGGCGGAGTAGTGGGTGGTGTAGTAGGTCTTGTTGTACTGGGACTTGTCACCGGTGAGCTTGAGGCCATCGTATCCGTCGGGTCCCATCACGTAGCCCTCGAAACCCACGGAGCGGGCCTGCGGGATGATGTACGGGCCAGCCACGGAGTAGTAGTACGGAGCGTAGAGCAGCTCGGCGCCGGAAGCCTGGATCTTCTGCAGCTGGGCGGAGTACTCGGTGTCGTCGGCGGAGGAGGAGCTTTCCTTGTCCACCACTTCGAGGCCGAGCTTTTCGGCGGCCTTGGCGAAGGCCTCTCCCACGCCGGAGGAGTACGGATCGCCGGTGCCGTAGAGCACGGCCACCTTCTTGACCTTCAGGTTCTCGGCGGCGAAGCGTGCAGCCACCTCACCCTGGTAGGAGTCCTTGAAGCAGGTGCGGAACAGGTAATTGCCGGTTTCGATGGAGTCGGAGGTGGCGGCCGGGGCGATGGTGACCAGCTTGGACTGGTCGGCCAGCGGGGCCACGGCTGCGGTGGTGGCGGAAATGGTCGGGCCGGCCACGGCGAGCACGTTGTTGTCGCCGGCGAGCTTGTTGTAGGCGTTGGAGGCTTCGGTGGCGTCGCCCTTGTCGTCCATGGACTCGAGCTTGACCTTCTTGCCGTTGATGCCGCCCTTGGCGTTGATCTCGGAGACCGCCAGCTCGAAGCCCTTGACCTCGGCCTCGCCGTAAGCGGCGGCGGTACCGGAGTTGGTGGTCACGGTGCCGATGGTGATGGAGTCGCCGGAGGCCTTGGCACTGGAGCTGGAGGAATCATCCATGCTGCCGCCGGAGCAGCCCGCGAGGGACAACGCCATAACAGCGGCCGCGCTGGCCGCAACGAACTTAGTGGAGAACTTCACGTTCATCCTCTTCCTTCTTCCTTGGGATATTTCAACATCGTTCATCTGTCAACCAACGCGCGGGATGTGCGCGTGAGACGTTCCACTCACATAATTCGCATACCACAGAACTACATCACACGGCTTGTGACCGTCATTCACGTCTCTCTCATCCGATGTTTGTCGCGGACTGTTATAACCAGACCGGCTTTGAACCCGCAATAAATTGTTCTTATTATGGGACAGCGCAATTACGGAAACGAGAATACAATCCCAAGGAAATGTGGGATTCGTGGGGCTTAGGACACTGCAAACAGGTAGCGGTCGCGACCCGTCCAGTCCTGGCCGGTCGATGCGGCAGCGAATCCGGTGGCCCTGGCAAAGGCCACGAGACGATCCCCCTGGGTCACGTCATGTTCCATGACAAGCACGCCCCCAGGCTTGAGAAGACGGCAGGCCCGCTCGATAATGCGCTCGGGAATCAACGTACCGTCCATCGAGCCGCCATACAAAGCCAATTCCGGATCCCAATCACGCACTTCCGGCTGCTCGGGAATATCGGTCTGCGGCACGTAGGGGGGATTGGTGATGACGATATCGACGGTGCCGTCCAATTGGGCCAATGTGGCGAAGGACGTGGCATCCGCGATTTCCAGATGGTAATTCGAGGCAATGGATGGGTACTTTTTCGCGGTTTCCGACAGATTCCTTCGCGTCCATTCGGCGGTGTTCGGCGACAGCTCCACCGCCCACACCTGGCTGCCGGGCACCTCGCTGACAACGGACAGCCCAATCGCGCCGGAGCCGGCGCACAAATCGACCACACAAGGATGGATCATGCCGTTTTTTGTCAGCCAGTCAAGGCCGGCCTGCACCACGGTTTCGGTTTCCGGACGAGGAATGAACACTCCGGGACCGACCTTCAGGTCAAGGTAGCGGAAAGGAGCATGCCCGGTGATGTATTGCAGCGGCTCGCGCTTGGCACGGCGGTCGAGCATGGCACGGAAGACGGCAAGCTGTCCGGTTGTGCCAAGTTCCTCCCCCATAAGCAGAGCCCTGTCGACGTCGCGCAGTTCAACGCCTGCCGCCTCGGCAAGGAGCAACTTGGCATCATGCTCAGGCGTCTCAATACCCGCTTCGCGCAATTGCGAAGAGGCTTGGTTGATGATGTCGGTAATAAGCACTGGCGGTCTCCGTTGATCGGACATTAGGCTCCCCTCAGTCAGCTTCGCTGACAGCTCCCCTCACAGAGGGGAGCCATCCGGCAAAGTCATTTCTGATTGGCCAGACGGTCGGCCTCGTCGGCTTGGATGTCGGAATCGATGACGGCCTGCAGGTCGCCGTCGAGCACGGCGTCAAGGTTGTAAGCCTTGTAATTCGTGCGATGGTCGACGATACGGTTTTCCGGGAAGTTGTATGTGCGGATTCGCTCGGAGCGATCAAGCGAACGTACCTGCGAGTGACGCATGTCGGCGGCCTCGGCGGCCTCCTGCTCATGCTTCATGGCCAGCAGGCGGGACTTCAGTACGCGCAACGCGGCGGCACGGTTCTGAATCTGCGACTTCTCATCCTGCATGTTCACCGTGATTCCGGTTGGCAGGTGGGTCATGCGCACGGCGGAATACGTGGTGTTCACGGACTGGCCGCCGGGGCCGGAGCTCATGAAGATGTCGATTTTCAGGTCTTTCGGATCGATCTCGATCTCGTCGTCATCCTCGTCGGCCTCGGGGAACACGATGACGCCGGCAGCGGAAGTCTGGATACGGCCCTGCGATTCGGTGACGGGGATGCGCTGCACACGGTGTACGCCGCCCTCGTACTTCATCGAAGCCCACACGCCGTCTTCGGGAGCGGGCGTGCCCTTGGCGCGGATGGCGATCTGCACGTCCTTGACGCCGCCGAGCTCGGTGGTGTTCTCGGACTGCACGTTCACGCTCCAGCCACGCTTCTCGGCGTAACGGGTGTACATGCGCAGCAGGTCGCCGGCGAACAGTGCGGCTTCCTCGCCGCCGGTGCCGGCCTTGATCTCCATGATGGTGTCGCGCGCATCATCCGGGTCACGCGGGATCAGCGCGGTGCGCAGCTTCTCCTCGACACCGGGCAGTTCGTCTTCAAGACGCTTGGCTTCCTCGGCGAAGTCGGCGTCCTCGCCGGCCATCTCCTGAGCGGCTGCCAGATCGTCCTTCACCTGCAACCAGGCTTTGTAGGCACCCACGATGGCACCCAGTTCGGCGTGACGACGACCCAGCTTGCGCAGCTTGTCCGGGTTGGACACGACTTCGGGGCTTGCCATCTGTTCTTCGATGGACTGGTACTCCTCAAGCGCGGTTGCCGCCGCCGGGAACTGTTCGTCTGCCATAACACACTTTCTTCTGTATGGTGCTGTTCTGTTCGATTATTCGATTGCGCAGGTCAATGCTGCAACAAAACTTGTCAAAGAATACAAAAAACGCCAGTCCTCGATCGGGTATGCCGGAGCATGCCAAATCGAATCGGACTGGCGTGAAGTATGCTACTTGCTCTTCTTGCCGTAGCGCTTCTCGAAGCGAGCAACGCGGCCACCGGTGTCAAGAATCTTCTGCTTGCCGGTGTAGAACGGGTGGCACTGAGAGCACACGTCAACGAACATGTGATCTTCCTTGCCAGCGGTGCGGGTCACGAAGGTGTTGCCGCACGAGCACGTCACCTCAACGGGGTGATAATCAGGATGGATACCCTGCTGCATTTTACGTCTCCTATGGATTCGGGGGACCCGGGTCGTCATGCCCCTATGGCAAGACGTGAACCGGAACCTAAGGGATTGTACACGCCTATCTGGACGTGAAGACGCGCTGCGCCGCCGCAGGAGACGACGCAAAAGAGTGGGGCCGCAGGGGCTTGAACCCTGGACCGGGCGATTATGAGTCGCATGCTCTAACCGACTGAGCTACGGCCCCACGTTCGCTGCGTAAAACAGCCAACTTGCCAAAGTGTAGCACGAGCCCGCTAATGCCGGCACGCGCGCCATGCACCCATACCATGCACCCGCCAGCAACAAGCAGCATCTCCCGGCGCTACTTCTTCCCCATGTACCCCAACGGGTTCTCGATGAACCGTCGCAAGCCCATTTCGGCCGCGCCATATAGCGAGGGATGCAGCGCCACCGGCGGCACAAACACGCGAATCTTCACATTCGGGTATCCCAGAATTTCCGAACGCAGCCGGCCTTCAAGCACGGTGGCCAGCTCGTCGCCGAAGTGCGTCCACAGTCCGCCCAACAGCACCGTATCGACATCCACCAGATTCACGGCGGAAGCGATGGCGGAAACCAGCGCATCGGCGGCCTGATCGACCACTTTGGCCACATCCGAATCCCCGGCTCGCCAACGCTGGAGGAACATATCGATGGCCTCGCTGCTGGTGGCATCCCCATCCTCGGCAATGCCGGCAGCCTCGACCAAAGCGCGACGGCCCGCAAACGCCTCAAGACACCCGTGACGCCCGCAGCTGCACAACGGCCCATCCATCGCCACGGACAGATGGCCGATCTCGCCGGCGAATCCGTGCGAGCCCATCACCACTTCGCCGTCGCGCACCACCGCGCCGCCGATGCCGATATCGGTAGACAGGTAAATAAAGGAGTCCGTGCGGTCCACCACATTCAGGAAGGGCGCACGTTCGGTGGCATACCCCGGAATCTGAGCGATGGCGGCCATCTTCGCCTCATTGCCGGCCACCACATCCAGCCGGCGCACCACGTTGAACCGGGTGAGGTTGACGTTTTCCCAACCCAGATTGCGGGCCACCAACAGCCACATGTCGTCGGTGACGATGCCCGGCAGCGCAAACCCGGCTCCCACCACCTTGCAGCCGCGTCGTTTGAGCCGGCTTTCCAACGGGAAAGTCATCGCATCGAGCTTGGCGAAGATCTCGTACGGGTCAGTGCCGGTCATATCCTCACTCACCCACTCCCGGCCGAGAGTGTCGCCGTTCAGATCGAGTGCCAGGCAACCGTAACCATCGGTGTTGATCTGCAGGCCGATGCCGGCGATGGATCCGCCGCGAATCTCCAGCGGCGTGCTGGGCCGCCCATATGTGGTGGAAACGACCGGCTCGCCTTCCTGCACCACGCCGCTTTCAATGAGCATCGAGGCCAACAGCGAGAGCGTGGCCTTGGTCAGGCCCGTCTCCTTGGCCAGATCGGCACGACTCATCGGTTTCTGCGCACGCAATAAGGTGTCGAGCGTCACCGACAGGTTATGGTTGCGCAGATCCTCCTGATTGATCCTGCGTAGATTTGCCATTGGCCCCTACCTCCTCGCACCCCTAGTCTCGAGCGCCGCACAGGCGCTCACATCCGTCTATCACACCATGATATTGTGCGTCAAACGATTGAATCGGACCGCACCTTCGCGTGTTTCCGTTTGCAATCGAACGTTGAGATACAGTATAGTTTAATCGTCTAACTTATTGGCTATGGCGCGCCGAAACTTTTGAGCGCGACCCTCATCGAGGAGGAATGCATGACGAGAGTACTGGTTGCCGGCGTAGATACGTCAACCCAATCAACGAAGGTCCGCATCACGGACGCCGCCACCGGCGAACAGGTTCGGTTCGGGCAGGCCAAGCACCCGGATGGCACCTCGGTCAACCCGGAATTCTGGTGGGAGGCCTTCACCAAGGCCGCCGAGCAGGCCGGCGGCCTTGACGATGTCGCGGCCCTCGCGGTTGGCGGCCAGCAGCATGGCATGGTCATTCTCGACAAGCAGGGCAACGTGATTCGCGATGCGATGCTCTGGAATGACACCAGTTCCGCCCCGCAGGCCGCCGCCTTGATCGACAAGCTCGGTGCAGCTCCGGCCGAGGGCGACGAACCGGACGACGTGACCGCCCGCGGCAAGCAACGCTGGGTCAAGGCCGTCGGATCCTCCCCCGTCGCCTCCTACACGCTGACCAAGGTGGCGTGGGTGGCCGAGAACGAGCCTGAGAACGCCAAGAAGATTGCCGCCGTCTGTCTGCCGCACGATTGGCTGAGCTGGCGTATCGCCGGCTATGGCCCGGTGGCCGAGGGCGAGGACGCTCATCTCGAAGCCCTGTTCACCGACCGTTCCGACGCTTCCGGCACCATTTACTACGATGCCGCGCATGACGAGTACCGCCGCGATCTCATCGCCATGGTGCTGGCCCCTGCCGAGGGCGAGGAAGCCGCCAAGGCCCACGCCGACGCCATTGTGCTGCCCACCGTGCTGGGCCCGCGTGAGGCAGCCGCCGTCAAGGCCGACCCCGCCATTGCCGGCAAGGACGTTGAAGGCGGCTGCATCATCGGCCCCGGCGGCGGAGACAATGCCATGGCCTCGCTGGGCCTCGGCATGGCCGTGGGCGATGTGTCCGTATCGTTCGGCACCTCCGGCGTGGCCGCGGCCATCGCTGAAAACCCGGTGTACGACCTGACCGGAGCGATTTCTGGCTTTGCCGACTGCACCGGTCATTATCTGCCGCTTGCCTGCACCATCAACGGTTCGCGCATTCTGGACGCCGGTCGCGCCGCCCTTGGCGTGGACTACGACGAGCTGGCCGAACTGGCCTTTAAGGCCGAGCCGGGTGCCGGCGGCATCACCCTGGTGCCGTACTTCGACGGCGAGCGTACGCCGAACCGTCCGGACGCCACCGCCTCGCTGACTGGCCTGACCCTGCACAACACCACCAAGGAGAATCTGGCTCGTGCGTTCGTCGAAGGCCTGCTGTGTTCCCAGCGCGACTGCCTCGAGCTGATTCGTTCGCTGGGTGCCGAGATCAACCGCATCCTGCTCATTGGCGGTGGCGCGAAGTCCGTGGCCATCCGCACGCTGGCCCCCTCAATCCTCGGCATGGACGTGACCCGTCCGGCCACCGACGAATATGTGGCTATCGGCGCCGCCCGTCAGGCCGCCTGGGTGCTGTCCGGCGAGGCCGAACCGCTGACCTGGCAACTCACCATCGAGGGCGTGGAGACCGGCGAGCCCACCGAAGCCGTGTACGAGGCATACGCCAAGGCGCGCGGCTGATACGCTGCCAGCACAATCCATGAGATAACAACTGAATAACGATTCCTGATGAATGCCGCCATGGCAAGCATCGCGAAGAGCCGCTGTTATACCGCGCTCCTCGCTGAAGCACACATGGCGGCATTTTTCGTTTCCCACGCAATCCACAAATGCGGCTATAATCAAGTCGTTTGAACAAGTCTGGAGATGATCCTATGAACGACCGCTCCCGTATGATGCTGTACGCCCTGACCGCCGTCGCCTGCGTGATGTGGATATGGCAGTCTGTCAAAGAGTCGATGAACGACGGCACGATCATCAGCACTTCGAACATCATTTTTCTGGTATGCATTGGCATCGCGGCCATCTACTGCGCGGCCAACGCGCTAATCCTGTGGTGGCGCCAGCCCGGCAAGGATGACGCGGCTGATGACGACGAAACCGACAGCACGGACGCCGAGGCCGAAGCCGAACAAGCCGAAGAAAACGAACACGACGACGTTGCCGACACCGCAGACACCGACACCGCAGACGCCAAAGAAAACCACAACCCACAGCACTAAAGGAACATCATGGATGCAACCACATTGTCAATAACCCTCAGCGCGATATTGGCCGTCATCTGCACACCTTGCGGCCTGTTTCTGGGGCTTGTTCCCATGAAGGCCGACCTGGTGACCGCCAAGCAGTCAAAGGCCTCGCAGATGGTGAGCTTCATCGTTGCCATAGTGTTCATCGGCTTGCTGGTCGCAGGCCATGATCTGGAGACCTGGGCCATGGTAATCGGTCTGGTCATCGGCTTCGCCGTTGCCAAGATCCCCGCACTGCACGCCTGGGCTTTGCACAAGTGGCCGTTCTTCGAACCCAAGAAAATGGCTCCCACCCCCAAGCGCGTCAAGAAAGCCAGGAAGAAGTAAGCTCTGGCCTTACCTATTCGCTGAAAGCGGGATATCGACATCGGTATCCCGCTTTTTCATTGTCCGCACATATCCGCTGAGGCACATCGCCGAATCATATTGTCGAAATACACCCCAAGTCGGTAGGCCGTTGTCGAGAACACGGCACCCCCGACACGAAAGTGCCCATAGCACACCCTTCCCCACTTCGACCTCGGTCAAAAGAAAAAGCCCGGCGAGCGGCCGGGCTTAAAAGGAGAAGAGAGGAAGAAGATTCATCAAATCATGCTTCGTTGAATAGAGCCAGGAATTTGGCGCGCCACGCATAGCGCGTCGAGACCAGCACCAGACCAACAACGGTTAGCGTGACGCCAATCGGCGCAGCGGCTGGTGAAACGAATAGCAGTACGGCGTAGGCTGCGGCCAACAGGCAGAGCGACAGCAGCAGAACATGATGTGCGCGCATAGCAGTATCTCCATTGACGTTGCGTAGGTATGCATGGACTTACAGTATTTAGTTTAATGATTTAACCATATATCATATTTGTTACCAATGCAAATCGAAAAGGGGCCGGCCTGCCAAATACTGGCAGCCCAGCCCCACTCAGTGCCACACAAAGGCCGAGGCAGAGGCAACAGTCGAAACCGCGATCCCGTCACTTCGACCAGATGAGCACTTCCCCATCGCCATACGCCGCCAATGGGCCTCGAGCCGAGCATGCGCCGCGCGCAGCACCGGTGATATCCCGGTCCACAACAATCGGCGAACCGTCAGGATTCTCGAAATACTCCTCGACAATACGCGGTTGGCCAAGATCAGCAGTGGAGATCACCGGTCCAGTTGCCGACCGAATCGATTCGGGCAACGAAACGGTCATCCATAGCTCATCATCGGTTTCGCGCAATGCCAACGAAGAGCCGTCACCACTCACCACGGCCTCGGCTTCGCCGGAAGCGGCCTTCGCGCCCGAAACATAGGCGTTCGAAGCCAGCAATACCGGCTGCTTCACGCTGCGATACAACTCCTCATCGCCAAGGCCAGCCTCTTCAATCAGCTGTTCATACTCCTCAAGCGAGCGCGGATAGCCGTCAAAGAACGCGGTTCCAGCTTCCGCCATACCGGCCGCACCGGCGGCATCCGCGGTACACAACGGTTTGGCGGAATCGTCCACAGCCAAGAACAGGTTGTTGACGTACCGATCATCGCCACCGTAGACGAATGCCTCGCCGGCCACATCGGTGACGTGCGGGAAATGGTATGGCGTGGATCGGTCCAAGACGGCGGTGTGACGAATGCGACCGGCGAACAGATTGTTGACGAACGCCGCGCCTTGCGCATAATCGTCGAAACTGAACTCGGAGGCAAACACGTTGTTCATAAACGTAATCGGCCCGTGGGTCACTTCGGTCATCACATCTCGCGTGTTGCGGTAGAACACGTTCGAATCCACCACGGTGCCCTGCGCCTGCCAGTCGAGCCACATACCCAGCACCGAATCATGCACCCGGTTGCCGCGCACCACCGTGTCGACGGCTGCGTGCATTTTAATGGCGGCCACTTCCCAGCCGAAGAACTCGCGCTTGGCGCCGATGCGGTATATGTGGTTGCCTTCAATCAGCGAGAAGGCGCAGCCCATATGACCAACCACACCATTCTGGCCGCAGTCGTAGATTACGTTGCCGCGCACCACGTGCCCGCCGACTACGCCTTTCTCCCAGCCGGCATGCAGCGCCTTGTAGACGGCCTCTTTTTGGTATTGGTACCCGGACTTACGATGGGTGCGCGTCGATTCGTTGTCGCCGGTGGAAATCTCCTTGCCCAGCGAGATCGCCGAACATTTCGCGTCATGAATGCGATTGTTTTCGATAACCCACCCGCGGGACCAATGCGGGCCCACCAGCCCGACCTGATCGGCAGTCGGCGGCGTGTAAGGGCAGGCCGCCTGCGCCATTTCAAAGCCGGAGACCGTAATGTAATTGACGAACGGGCGGCTCGGGTAGAAACAGGTCTCGCGCACGTTGATTTCGGTAAGTTCCGCATTCGGGTCGGCTTCATGGAAATTGGCCCAAATGGTTGTGGCCTCATCATCGACCGCACAGCACCACACGTTCACGGTGGCATCCGGATCAATCAGCGGCACGATGGAATCGGTGGCGGCGTCACGGCCGGTATCCCAACGCTGTGGGTTGCGCACCTTGTCCAGCGAGGCGACTTCGTAGAAGGATTTGCCATTCAGATACACATCGCCCAGGTGGCGTACCTCGACCTTTGGGTCCGGGTATACGGTCCAATCGCCGAATACGGTTTCCACGTACGGGTTGTATCCGTTGAAGAATGCGTTCGGGATTACGGCTTTCCACACGCCATCGCCTTCGGGCTGCCATGTGTCGATACGTTCGGAGCCGGTGATTACCGGGCGCGGTTCGCCCGCGGCCGCGCGGTAGACGATGCGGTTCGTGGCGCTCTCTCCGCCGAATCGGGGGTCGACAGATTCCCGATAGGTGCCGGCATGCACAACCACCTCATCGCCGGCTCGGGCGATGGCCGCCGCTTGGCCGATGGTCAGAAACGGGTCGGCCGCGCTGCCGGCGCCGTTCGTCTTCGCCGCCTGCGCGGAAACATGATATTGCGTCATTGCATTGTTCCTTTCTCTCCTGTATCCCGGTTTCGCCGTGACAGTTGGCCAGAGCAGCAAACCTACCGACCCTCGGCAGCGGCCCGCTCTTCAGGAGTCCAGTCATCCGGGACTTCGGCAATCACATGGCACGGATTGCCCACAGCGATGGAATCGGCGGGAATGTCGTGGGTGACGACTGCGCCCGCACCGATAATCGAGTTGTCTCCGATGGTGACGCCGGGGCAGATCACCACATTGCCGCCCAGCCACACATTGTTGCCGATGGTCACGTCGGCGTTGTGCTGCCAGCCTTCCAGTCGAGGCTTGCGGGCGATGGCGTGGTTTGGCGTATAGATGCTCACGCGCGGGCCGATCAGGCAATCGGAGCCGATGGAGATCGGGCCGCCGCCCACAATCAGCAGGTCCATGTTGATGAACGTACGGTCTCCGATTTTCAGGCCCAGCCCGTAATCAAGCCGGATTGGCGGGCGGAAGTCCACGCCCTCGCCGGCCTCGGGCACGAGTTCGCGGAACAGTCGCTCAGCTTCGGCGGTGTCTTCAAAGTAGATGCGATTGATGCGGTCGCACGTGGACTGCGCCTCGCGCGTAAGTTCCGGCAAAATCTCCGACTTACGGTACTGCAACCAGTCATCGGCGAACAGTTTCGCCACATCCGGGTGATCTTGCTTGAGTTGTTCGAGATCGTGCGCCATCGATTGCCCCCTTGCATTTGTTTAACGATTAAACAATATGATTGTACAATATTGTAGAGCGGGCTGAGACCATTACCGCCGTTTTACGCCGATCAGGCAACCCACGAATCCGCCGGCCCATTCGGTACTGAGGAATCGCGCATCACAATCTGCCATGATACGAGCATAAGTAACGTCCGCATGCGCAATTAGTGCAATATCAGGCATTGTTCCCTCATCAATGCTGTCAGGTGCAGGCTGCCCGGCAAGGAATTCCAAACGATTGCCATGCAAGCGCAATCCGAACCATTCGTTGGCCCCAAGCGCTCCAAGCGCAATGCACCGCTTATCTCCCCTATCGGTGATTTCGGCCGTCAATTGGCCGGATTCCGCTTCCGCCATGACCATGACAACATGGGTGGAATCCTGATGCATCATCATCGTGTATTCGGGCCGGGTGAACGCGGCATATTCCTGCCCGTCGACGCGCAGGAACCGGTAATCGTCACGGCCTCGAACGCCGACTAGGCGGGTATCGTCGAGCTGGATGAGCTCAGCAGAGCATGCGGCATTATCACCAGCAGCGCAATCACACCTCGCAGAGTCCACACCCCTCACTGCACATGGCAATCCATCCTCGTCAACGTCCACGACCAACTTCTCGGGAAGCCGGCCAAGCCCCGGAGCCACGACAGGCCAACCGGGATCGACGATATCGATACGCTTATTCGGCTCCCCACCGTCCAGCTTCCACGAGACCGGATTGTGCTGCCATACGACCGGTGCCACGAACGTTTCCCGGCCACAGTAGCTGAACGTTTCTCCGGGTTCCTCGCCCGGAGTCTCGCGTACGCCAAGACACGCGAGCAGCCAGCCGACGGTCGGATGCAGCAGCAGATCGGCGTGCCCAACGCATTGGACTGGCTCCCCCGCTCCCAAATGACGGTGTGTGAGGATCGGATTGCGTTTGCAAGCCTCAAACAGCCGGTCATCGCGGCCCACCACGCTTCGTTCACCGTCACGCGCCGGCTCAATCCAGATATCTTGCGCAGCAAGGTTCTTCTCAAAACCGGCGAGCGCCGCCGCGAATCCGCGCGGTGCGTGCGTGCGCATTATCATCTCACTGTGCTCGAAGCTGGTGCCGCCCTCGGCGGTCATCAGGTAGAGGTAATCGCCCACCCGGTACAAATGCGGCCCTTCAGCCCATACCGCATCCATGCCATAGCCGCGCCAAATCACGGTTTTATGGTCTTGCAACGTCCACGTGCCTGGGGCGATGGGCTGCGTCCAGATTTCGGTTTGACCATCCCACTGCGGGTGTAATGCCGGGCGCGTTTGCGTCCACCACACTGTGCCATCGCCGTCTTCAAAGATGTCCGGATCAATGCCTTCGGCCCCGGCCACCCAGTACGGGCCGCGCCATGGTCCGGTCAACTCATCGGCCTCGATGACGAAATTGCCTTGGGCGTCACGGCAGTTATCAATATCCTTCTGCGAGCATCCCGCAGCGAGCGCCTTCACCTCATCCACGCGGGCCACGGTGCATACGATCACATATCGCCCGCCGATACGGCGAATGGTCGGCGCGTACAGGCCGCCGGAATCCTCGACGCCATCAATGAGCAGCCGATGAGACATCGTCTCATCCACCGCATTCGCCGTGCGCGTCCACGTCACAAGATCACGGGTCGTATGAATGGGCAACCCCGGCACCAATTCAAACGAGGAGTTGACCAGCACGATTTCCTCGCGCGTCGTATCCCATATCCAGGACGGGTCCGGGTACATGCCACGCAACACCGGGTTGGAGACGGTTATGGTACATTCGCGGCCACGGTCGCCGCAATGTTCATTGTCGCTTGCCACAAGTGTCGCCTTTCATTCCCCAGTGCCGAATAGTCAGGCGACTTTCCCTGATTATCAGGAAAGCCGCCTGGCGTCATCATATTTCCATGTAATCGAAATGGCTGAAAATGGCTTCTTTGCCGTATCCGGAAAGGTCCACGGCCACCAACCCGACGAACGCGCCGGTAAAGAATCCGCCATAACGTTGGGCCACATGATCATCGGAGAGCACGGCGGCGTCCAGCGTCACCGGAATCTCATGCCATGTCTTGCCATCGAACGAATACTCGTAGGTGTAGGTACGAGTACGCACTTTGGTTCGCAACCATACGGATTCGATGTCATCAGGAATGGCGATGGCTGTGTCTTTGAGGAACGACGTGTACGTATCGAAATCGTTCTGGGCGACTTCGATTACGCGCTGCCCTCGCTTCTCGTCCCAGGTGATGAATGCCCATGACCAGCACAGGTGGTTGTAGAAGTTGGTCAGGCCGGCCATCTGCATGTAGTTGCTTGGATCGAATGTCACCTTGGTTTCGGCGTTGAAATCGAACGCCTGCCAACGGCGTCCTACCAGCGACAGTTCAAACAGGTTTGCCAGCGACCCTTGACCACGCAAGGTCAGCGAGCCGCCGCCCACGCGGCCCATGGTCTCGGTGAATGGTACGCGCAGGGTGTTCCAGTTGAGGTCGAGTTTGTTTGATTCGAACTCGTCATGCTGGCTATGATTCGTAGGGGCCTCGGTTGCGATGGCGTCGGCTGGGGCTTCGACGTAACGCTCTCCCCCATGGCCGCCGACCACGTACGGCCAACCGTCGCCATCCCACTCGACCTTCTGGATCGAAGTCTCTCGGCCGAGCGTGCACCAGCCGCGCACACCATGAGCCGGCTCGTTCTCGTGCCGCCAGGGCCTGCCGCACAGCGAAGCGTAATACCATTCGCCGCTAGGCGTATCCACGAGCGCCCCATGCCCCTGTTTTTGCAGGTAGGTGCCGGGGGTATCGAAGTTGGAGAGGAACGGATTGCTCGGCATGCTTTCGAATGAAAGCTCACCCAAGGTACGCGAACGGGCCACGGACTCCTGATGCTCGTATTGGGTGCCGCCTTCCGCACAAAACAGGTAGTACCAGCCATTGATGGCGTAGAGGTGCGGTCCTTCGACCAATTTCACATCGGTGCCGCGCCAGATGGTGCGGGCTGTTTCCGGCTTCAATTGCATGGTTTTGACATCGAATTCAGTCAAGGTGATGCCGTCGAACGGATGATGATATTCACGGAAGTCCCAGGTTTGCTGCACCAGATACTTGCGTCCATCGGTATCATGGAATAGGCTGGCGTCGAATCCGACGCCATTGACCCGAATCGGATCGCTCCACGGACCACGAATGTCGTCGGCGGTAACCAGATAGTTCGCGCAATCCTTGAACGCGCCGTTGACGATTTTCACGTCGGTGTAGATAAGCCAGAATTTGCCGTCCGCATAAGACAGGTCCGGTGCCCAGATGCCGCCACCAGACGGGTTGCCCTTCATGTCCAACTGGGAAACGCGGTTTAAGGGCCCGGGCAGCAGATTCCAGTGAACCATGTCGCGGGATTCATGCAAACGGACTCCCGGCCACCAGTCAAATGTGGAATTGGCGATGTAGTAGGTGTCGCCGACGCGAATCATCGAGGGATCTGCGTTGAATCCGGGGAGTACGGGATTGGAGATCTTCATGGTTTTCTCCTCATTGAAAAGAATGGGTGCCGTGGGAAGGAGGAAAGGAAGAGGTTGAAAGGAATCGGCCCAAAGAGCCATGTACCTTTCCACGGCACGTTTATGGTTGCTGCGACTAGCCCTTGACAGCACCGGTCAGGCCGCCAACGATCTTCTTCTGGAAAATGGTGAAACAGATCAGCGCGGGGATCATCGACAGCGAGGTGAAGGCCAGTACCTGAGCGGTATCGACCGAATGCTGGGAGCTGAACATCTGCACGCCGAGCGGCAAGGTGTACTTGCTGGAATCGTTGAGCAGGAACAGCGGCAGCATGTAGGCGTTCCAGCTGCTCACGAAGCTCAGGATGCCGACGGTGGCCACGCCGGGCCAGCTCAACGGCAGCACCATACGGCCGAAGAAGCCGATGCGAGAACAGCCGTCCAGCTCTGCCGCTTCTTCCAGTTCCTTAGGAATGGACTTGAGGAATGGCACCAGGATGATGATGGCCTGTGGCAGGCCGAATGCTATCTGGGGCAGAATAATGCCCAGATGCGAGTTGATCAGGTGCAGATTGCGCAGCAGCAGATACAACGGGGTGATGGCCACGGTGATGGGGAACATCATGCCGGCGGCGAACAGCGAGTACAGCAGTTTGTTGAATTTGAACTCGTATCGGGCAATGACGAAGCTCACCATCAAGGCCAGCACCACGATGCCCACCATTGTGCCAATGGAGACGATCAGGGAGTTGACGAGTTCCGGCCAGAAGATGTTCGAAGTGAACACCGTCTTGTAATTCTCAAAGTTCCATGGATCGGGCCAGCCGGCCGGGTCCCTCGTAATCTGCGCATTGGTGCGGAAGCCGCCGATAATGATGTACAGCACCGGGCCAACGCACAGCGCCACAAGCAGCAGTGAGAAGAAGTAGACGACCGGGTTGCCCCACGGGGTCTTTGCGGATTTTCTCAATGCATACGGATCATAGGTCTTGTTCTTGCCCTTGCCCACGGACGGGGAGACTGCGGTCGTCATTGTGAAACCACCTCATTTGCAACTGCTGCGGCATTGCCATTGGCCTTGGCAAGCTTGGCCGCTTCCTTCGCCGCACGCTTGGCACGACGCTTGGCATCCTTCTCGTCGGTGAGCGCACCTTCGAGATCTCGGTTAAGTACGAACCGCTGGTAGGTCAAGGCAATGACCAGCGAGATGATGAAGATCACCACGGCCACGGCGGAACCGTAACCATAGTTGTTGGCGAGTCGACCTTCGCGCACCATGTAGGTTGCCATGGTGGACGTTCCTGCGGTAGACGACACGTACTGGCCCCAGATGATGTAGACCAAGTCGAACAGCTGAAGAGAACCGATAATCGACATGAATGCCCAGATACGAATGGTGGGGCCGAGCAGTGGCAGGGTGATGCTCCACTGCTGACGCCAGAATCCAGCACCATCCACCTTCGCGGCTTCATAGAGGTCTTCGGGAATCGACTGCATGCCGGCAATCATCAGGATGACGGCGAAGCCGATGTACTTCCACGAAATGATGAACATCAATGTCCAGATGGCGATTTTCGGATCGGAGATCCAGTCCGCCCCGCCAAGTCCTATTTTCTTGAGTAGCGCGTTCAATGCGCCTGTGGTCTGGAGGATGAGACTCCAGCCGGTGCCAACGATGACTTCGGAAACGACGTACGGCACGAAAATCAGGGTACGAATCAGTGCGCGGCCCTTGAATTTCTGGTTGAGCAGCAGGGCGAAGAGGATGGCCAGCGGCCCCTGGATGACGAGCGAAGCGACGACCACGAATAGCGTGTGTCCCAATGCCTGCTGGAAGTTCGGGTCGGTCAGAATGACCTTGTAGTTTTCAAAACCGATGAACTGGCCGTTGACGGTGGGCTTGCCATAGCCCTTCCACTTGAAGAATCCGTAGTAGCCGGCCATGAACACCGGCAGGATGACGAATCCGAGGAACATGATCAGGGCAGGAAGCGAAAGGATGGTGATTTCGATACGTTTGCGAACCTTGTCGCTTAAGCCCGACGTGCGGCGCTGTACCTTCGCGCCTGCTGAAACTGACATTGTTGAGGCCTTCCTAAGAAAACAAATTGGGCCGCGGTTGTTGCTGTGCAAGCATTCGCCGCGGCCCGGGAATTACGGTCGGGGCAGAGCGAATCAGCCCTTGGCCGCAGCGGTTTCAACACCCTTGACAATGTCTTGGGCGGAACCTTGACCGGCCATCATGTTGACCACGCCTTCGTTGAGTGCGTTGCCGATGTTCTGACCGAACACGGTGTCGAGCCACATGGACACGGAGGATGCGTCGTTGTAGACGGTCAGCACCTGCTTCAGAGCCTCGTTGGTCACCACATCCTGGGCTTCCTTGTTGGCCGGGATGGTGGAGAACGCCTCAGCGTACTTCTCCTGCCATTCCTTCTCGGAGACGAAGTTGAGGAAGTCCACAGCCTCTTCAGGCGCCCACTCGCCCACGGCCATGCCATCGGAACCACCCATGATGGCAGTTGGATCGCCTTCGCCACCGTCCATGGTCGGGAATGCGAAGTAGCCGAGGTCGGCCATGTCCTTCTTGTCCGGAGTCAGGTCCTTGATCACGCCGGGCTCCCAGCCGCCCATGAGTTCCATAGCTGCCATGTGGTTGGCGAGCAGGCCGGCGGAGGAGCTTGCGCCCTGCTGGGCCGGAGTGGTCAGGAAGCCATCGTTGAAGGCATCGAGGTCGAGCAGCGCCTGCACATCATCACCGGTACGGGTCCAGCACTTATCGCTGAAGTCCTTATCGGACTGGGCCTTGTCGAAGGTGTCAGCAGAGCATTCGCGCAGTGCGAACCAGTACCACCAGTGGGCGGCCGGCCAGGCGTCCTTACCGCCTACGGCAATCGGCGTGATGCCGGCGTCCTTCAGCTTCTGCACCACAGTCTTGAACTCATCCCAGGTCTTCGGAGTTTCAGTAATACCGGCCTTCTCGAACAGATCCTTGGAATACCAGATGCCGCCGGGAAGCACTGACTGCTGCACGCTGTAGATCTTGCCATCGATGGTGCCGGTGGCTTCAGCAGTGGCCATCTGGTTCTTGACGGTATCGGAGATCTTGTCGGTCAGGTCCATGGCTTGCCCAGCTTCGACCACATCACGTAGCTTCTGGCCACCACGCGCCATAAAGATATCGGGGGCGGAATTCGGGTCCTGCAGAGCGGTCTGCAGCTTGCCGTCCATATCCTCGTTCTGAATGGCTTCGATCTTGATGGTAACGTTCGGGTTTTCCTTCTCGAACGCCTTGGCGGCGGATTCCCAGTATGCCTTGCCGTCGCCAGTGGTGGAGTTGTGCCACATGGTGATTTCCACCTTGCCATCGGCGTTCGTGTCGCTGCCGCTCCCGCAAGCGGCCATGCTGACACAGGTTACCGCCGCCAGAAGTGCGGCGGCCACGGACTTGAACTTCATTGTCGTCTCCTTATTGTTCTTGACCAGCATGAAACCGATCCGCGATTTACGAAAGTTTCGAAAGGTATATCAGCCAGTTACATATCTAACAGCTGGTAATTAATGATGTTTTCAGTGAAACTTCGCCGTTTCACCTACCCCATCAGCCTTCTTCAACTTTACCGAAAACTCGCTTTATGTTTTCGATACCTTTATCATAAAGAGCCTTAGTTTGACGGTCAAACGAAATTTATATCGGCTTTTTTACTATCAAAATCGTTGAAATTCCAACCTTTTTTTATCTATACATACCATTCTTTATCGTCAAATTGACTTTACGAAAGTTTCGAATATACTGATACCAACATTCTCTGATGAATGCGGTCAATGATGGCGTCGGCAGAACAGCGCAAAAGCAACGGCGAGAACAAGGTCAAACTTGCAGACATCGCCAAACAGACTGGCTACTCACTGGCCACCGTGTCCAAAGCCCTGAACGGCAAGGCGGATATTTCGGAAGCGGCCCGGCAGGCCATTGACAAAGCCCTGAAAGACAACGGCTACATTCGCCGCGTCTCCCCCTCCCGCAAACAACGCACCATCGAGGTGGTATTTCGGGATTTTGAGACCATTTGGGCGCTGGAAGTGCTCAGGGGCATCATCACGGAGGCCAAGCCGCACAACATCAATGTCATGGTTGCGGAAAGTGGCGACCGGCAGCACCCCGACTCTTCCTGGGTCGAAAGCATCATCGACCGCCAGCCCATTGGCGCTATTCTGGTGTTCTCCAACTTGACGGACAAGGAACGCAGCATGTTCCAATCACACGGCATTCCTTTCGTCGTCTTCGACCCTTCCGGCAATCCGGCATTAGATGATCTCTCCGTACAGGCGGACAACTGGATGGGCGGCGTCATCGCCACCCGTCATCTGCTGGAACTCGGCCACAAGCGCATCGGCATCATCACCGGACCGGATGAAATGCTCTGCTCACGTGCCCGGCTTGACGGCTATTCGGCGGCCCTCGCCGAACGCAATATCCCCACCTCTCCCGAACTCATCACCGAAGGCGATTTCACCACGCCAGGCGGTTACGAAGGAGCCATGGCGTTACTTGAAGACGAACAAAGTCGCCCGACCGCCATCTTTGCAGGCAATGACCTACAGGCCATGGGCGTTTACGAGGCGGCCCGTCAACTGAAAATCCGTATCCCCGAAGATCTGTCCGTTATCGGATTCGACGATATACAGACCGCCGCGTACATGGGCCCGGCGTTGACCACGGTCCGCCAGCCATTGCAAGACATGGCCGCCACTGCAGCCCGCATGGTCATCGATACCAATGAAGGACGCAAGATTCAGAAGCGCGTGGTTCTTTCTACGTCTTTGGTGGTGCGGGACAGCACGCGGCGGCTCAAATCACGGGATTAGTCCAACCGTCAGAACGACACCGGTTCCTTGCATGCCTCGAGAATCGCTCGGGCATCGTCACGGTGAATCTGCACGAATGAGCCGCCGGCCTCACCGGCATGATCGGCGTACTTGTCGAGAGAGGCGGGATCGTCGGGCACGCCGGCCTCAGAAAGAGTCAGCGGCGCACCTACGCGACGCAGGAAATCGACATAGCGATCAATGCCTTCCTCGGCCACCGTGCGATCGGTTTTGCCGGTGGGCGTCACACCCCACACGTCGACCGCCCAGCGGGCAAAGCGAGCCGTCACCTCATCGTTGACCAGATACACGTATGCCATCCAATGCGGGTGGACCACAGCCAGACCAGCACCGTGAGCGATATCGGTGTATGCGGACAGCGCGTGCTCGATGCCGTGCGTCACCCAATCCTCTTCCTTGCCGCGCGAGATAATGCGGTTCAGAGCCAACGTGGAATCCCACATTGCATTGGAGCGAGCCTCATAATCTTTCGGATCGGACAAGCACGCTCGCCACGAACGCAGAATATGACGTTGGATTCCCTCGGCGATTTCGTCGGAAAGGTTGTCGTCCACCGGATAGGAGAAATACTGCTCACACGTGTGGCAGAACATGTCCTCGAAGCCATACACCGTCTGTTCGGCGGGCAATGTCATCAGGTAGCTTGGATCCAGCACGGAGAACCTGGGCATCAGCGGGAACGACGTATAGCCGAGCTTGCGGTTACGTTCCCAATTGGTGAGCACGGCCGCATCTCCCATTTCCGAGCCCGTTGCCGCGGTGGTGAGCACCACGCCAACCGGAATCAGCCCTTCAGGTGCCGGTTTGCCGGTTTCGATGTAGTCATCCCACAAATCCTCATCGTCACCGATGCCGGAACCCAACGAAATGAATTTCGCGCAGTCGATTACCGAGCCACCGCCGACGGCCAGAATCAGGCCGACGCCATGCTCCTTGACCAGTCGTACGCCTTCCAGCGCTTTGTCCAATCGCGGGTTCGGCGTAACGCCGGGCAGCTCGATGATTTTGCGCCCGGTTCCTGCCAGCGCAGCCATTACATCGTCATAGGCACCGTTGCGTTTAATCGATCCGCCGCCATACACCACCAGAACGGCGCCCTCGACACGCTCCACCTCCTGTGCGATATGGCGCGCCTGCCCTTTGCCGAAGTAGATCTTCACTGGGTTATGGAAAATGAAATCTCGCATGCGTAACTCCTTTGTTGTGCTGATGTTTCCCTGAGAACAGCTTATCTTCTCCTGCCGCCGATATGTTCATCGTCGCCAACACGTCACCGTCAACGCACCCCGCCGCGAACATGTTCGCCCCCCCAATCCACCCCCAGCCCCGCCACAACCAGAAAACCGCCCTTGGCGACGTTGCCTCAGGCGGTTTTCCAGCGGAAGGAGAGAAAGGAGAAAGAAGGAATGGAAAGGTGCCATGCGGGCATAACACAACACCGCACATGGCGAAACTATCGAATCAGCCCATCGGGCGCACTGGCATCATAATTGATGTGTACACGCCCGATGGAGCGAATTCAATCGGTCAGACCGATGGTCACTCGACCTCAGCCAGGGCATCAATGATGTAGTTGTTGATGGTGGCCTTGACAGACTCGAGGTGATCGGACTTGGTGGCGGCGATGAGCTCGGACTGCGGCTTGTCGAGGCTGTAGGCTTCGAGGTCGGCCAAGGTGACGTTGCCCTCGTCGATGTCCTTGCCGATGCCGGAGTCGTAGGAGCTGTAGCGCTCGGCCTGAAGATTCTGGATGAAGCCGTCCTGGTTCATCTTGTCGGCAACCAGCAGGCCGGCGGCGTAGGCATCCATGCCGGCGATGTGGGAGCGGAATAGGTCCTCCTCGTAGAAGGAGGTACGGCGCGGCTTGGCGTCGAAGTTCAGACCACCGTGAGGTCCGATGGAGCCGGCCTGCAGGACTTCCCACATGACGGCGACGGTCTCGTACAGATCGGTCGGGAACTCGTCCATATCCCAGCCGATGAGCTTGTCGCCCTGGTTGGCGTCGAGGGAACCGAGGAAGCCGGACTCGCGGGCCACGCGGATCTCGTGCTGGTAGGTGTGGCCGGCCAGGTTGGCGTGGTTGCCTTCCAAGTTCAGCTTGAAGACGTCGGTCAGGTCGTGGTTGCGCAGGAACTCGATGGCGGTGGCGGCATCGAAGTCGTACTGGTGCAGCGTCGGCTCCTTCGGCTTCGGCTCGATCAGGAACTGGGCCTCAAAGCCGATTTCCTTGGCGTAATCTGCGCACATGTGGAAGAACTTGGCGATGTGGTCGGTCTCGCGCTTCATCTCGGTGTTCCACAGGTTCTCGTAGCCTTCGCGGCCACCCCAGAACACGTAGTTCTCGGCGCCCAGGCGCTTGCCGATCTCCAAGCTCTTCTTGAGCTGGCCACCGGCGTAGGCGTAGATGTCGGCGAACGGAGAAGTGGCGGCGCCGGACACGAAGCGCGGGTTGGTGAACAGGGAGGAGGTGTTCCACAGCAGCTTGACACCGGTGGACTTCATATTCTCGTCGATCTTGTCAACGACCTTGTCGAGGTTGGCGTTGGTCTCGCGCAGGGTGTCGCCTTCGGGGGCGATGTCACGATCGTGGAAGCAGAAGTACTCGACGCCCAGCTTCTGGAACAGCTCGAAGGCGTAGTCGACCTTGGCCAGAGCCTGGTCCATCGGATCGGTGTACTTGTAGTACGGGCGGTGCGCGGTGCCGGTGCCGAACGGATCAACCAGTTCCTGGTTGAAGGTGTGCCACCAAGCAACGCCGAAGCGCAGCCAATCCTTCATCTTCTTGCCGGCAACGACCTTGTCGGCATCGTAGTAATGGAAGGCGAAGTCTTCCTTCGGTCCTTTGGCGCGGCCGACGTACTCGATCTTGTCAACATCCCACAGACCCATTTGGGCGCTCCTTTGCAGTAGGCGATACTACGGATTGCAGGACCAATAATAAAACGAACGAACTAAGTTTGTCAAATGATTGAATTAATACGCCGCGTCTCAGCGTGTTGCTAGTCATTGCAATGGTTTTCGAATGCAGTCAAGGCACAGATAGTATGGGCAAGCCAAGAAAGACAACTCAGCCAAGGAAACGAGACTTGATAATTGACGTCACGCAATTCCTCGCCGGCCACCGCTGAGGCCGGCTCCACCACCCCGCCAACTCCAACAGCACCACCCCCGCCAACACCACCGCCATGGTCATCACCCTGATGATCGGCTCGTTTGTGGCCATCCTCAACCAAACGCTGATGATCTCCGCCCTGCCCACGTTGATGCACGAGTTCGACGTGCCCAGCAGCACCGTGCAATGGCTGACCACCGGATTCATGCTTACCAACGGCATCATGATCCCGATCACCGCGTTCCTCATCGAGACCTTCACCACCCGCCAGCTGTTCCTGTACGCGATGGGCATATTTGCAGAATGATCTTGGCGTTAATGCACTGGTGTCCGGTCTGGTGATGATGCCGAGCGGCATCGCCATGGGCATCCTGAACCCGGTGGCAGGCAAGATGTATGACCGTATCGGTGGCCGGCCGCTCGCCTTACTGGGCTTCGCGATCATGACGTCTGCGGCTGTGCTGCTGGTCACCATCATGAACACGCACACCGCGGCGGCCATGCGCACCGGAGTGCCGGAAGCGGCGGCATCGGCCATTGGCGTGCGGGCTTCGTTCCGCACGGTCGCCATTGTGTGCGCGGTCTGTTTGGTTGCGTCACTCTTCATTCGTGATCGCGGCCGCCGACTTGGACAGCAGCGTTAGGCGAATCCTTCACCGATTGCTGGCCTTCTTGATCAGCGCGTCCAAAGTACCGGCTTGGCGCGCGGCTTCCACATCTTCCCAGTCGAGACCGGTGTCTTTGGCCCTCCCGTAGAAAAACCGCACCAGACCGGCAAAGTCCGGTTTATATCCGGTTTCCCGGAATGAACGGGCCAGCGAATCACCGATTTGCGGGTCATCAGGCCTTCGTGCCTCATAGATCGGGATGGAACAGGATCGCCACACGCCTCTCACATGTGCGATGCGATTGACGATCATGCCGCCGTGCGCACCATCGTATTGCGAGGCGGCATGTACGTCCGCCACCTCGTAGACACCACCATGAATGATGTCCTCAACTGTCAGACGACCTTTGACCGCGCTGGCATCGCGAATCCAGAACATCGAAGCGAAATTGGTGTCATCAAGTTCGCGAAAATCACGTATCTCGCGTGTGCCGATACGTTCGTCCTTGTCATACATGAATTCGGCCAAGGCTAGGAATGGCGAGATACCTGCGCCCGGACCGTACTGCAATTCGATACGTAAATCTTCGGATTCATTGCCGGTCAGTCCAATACCGCTGACGGCGCAGTCATAGGCAAACCAATCCCAGAACCACCATTCGATCCTTTGCAGCACCTGCTTCGGATACTTTTTGCATGGGTTCAGATTCACTTCGCGATAATATATGCGTCTCGCTTCGGCATAGACGGCGAGATTGCAGCGTTTGAACATCTCGGCTACGTCTTTGGTGTCCAGCATTGCTGGCAAACCGGCATTTTCGGCAGTAGTAGTGATTGCGGTGCTCATGGTGTTTCCCCTTCATGTGATGTGGACGGCGGGCTACGTTGCCCGCCGTGAGGCACACTGTATGACGTTCGTGCGGTGGCTCGCAAGCCCACATGGCGAGATGGTGGATAAGTGGAAAACCCAATGATTCCAAGGGGTATGGAATGTGCATAACAGTGGCTACCGTCGGTGGATAACCGCACTTTCTTGCAGGTTATCCACTGATCGCGCAGCTGTTATCCACCGTCTCTGGGTTATCCACATCGTCTCTGGCGTGTCGTCCACTGTCAGCAGTCGATTTCTGCTTCGTTTGGCGTGTATAAGTGCACGGTGAAGTGTATAACTCCGCGCATTAGGCATATTTGCTACTGAGAAAGGTCCCGAAATCGCCTTCGAACGCATAGCTACACTCAGCAGATGTATTCAGCATGGCAATAGACCCACTTAGGCACCGGCGAATGATTTTCCCTCGCTTATAGAGTCGGCAAAGGCCCAACACCTGTCCCAACGCCGACGCTACTGCACTGGCAGCGTCGGCAGAGGACCACAACTTGGCACAGCAACGACGCTAAAACCGCCCAGCATCGTTACACGTCCAAGTTTTGGCCGCTAACGACGCTTAATGAACGCTTAGCGTCGGCAGCAGGTCACGCACTGGTTCTCCACCGACGGTAACGCTCCTTAGCGAAGCCAGCCCGCCACTCTTTGGCACATCACCGACGCTGAGAGAACCTCCAGCGAAGCCAACCAGCCAACCGCTGGCAACATGACACCACCCACACCCCTCAGCGAAGCCAACCGGCCAGCGCATGGCACCCCAACACCGCTGAGAACACCCACCCCACCAGTGCACATAAAAAAAACTGGTCATAGCGGTTGCGATGTAATTGCATCGTAATCGCGATGACCAGCCTCGGGGGGAGCGGGCTGCAACGAGCACCGAATGAATCAGATGATGATGCCGTTGCAGTGATCGACTTCGTGTTGGATGATCTGCGCGGTCCAGCCGGTGAAGGTGGCGTGGCGGGCGCGGAACCGACGGTCCTCGTAGTTGACCTCGATACGTCGATAACGCAGTGTGCGGCGTTCGCCGGTCAGGGACAGGCATCCTTCCTGGGTGTCGAAGGCACCGTCCGAAGCGGTGATCACGGGGTTGAGCATCACCGTTATACGCCCGCCAAGGTCTTCATCCACGAAGACGATGATGCGTTTGCCTACGCCAATCATGTTGGCGGCCATGCCCACGCACCGTGAACGGTTGGCCTCCAGCGTGTCTACGAGGTCTTCGATCACCTGCTCGTCGCCGGGCCCAGCCGCTTCAGACGGCGTGCGCAAAAAACGACCGCGAAGTCATAATAGGGCGTTGCATGTTGGAATCACGCTTCTTCGTGCCAGTGGGGGTTCTGGCCGAAGGTGTGGCCTTCGGGGTTGTCCATCGCGGCGATATCGGCCATGTCCTGATCATCGAGCTCAAAAGCGGTCAGGTCAAGGTTCTGGCGCTGGCGTTCCGGGTTCAGGGACTTCGGGATGGCCACGTCGCCGTATTGGAGGTGCCAGCGCAAAATGGCCTGGACCACGGAAATACCGTGCTTGGCGGCGATGCGCTTCAGATCCGGATCGCGCAGCATCTGGTTGGCCCGGCCCAGCGGGCTCCATGCCTCGGTGATGATGCCGTGCGCATTGTCGTAGGACAGCTGTTCGCGCTGCTGGAAGTACGGGTGCAGCTCGACCTGGTTGACGGCCGGCGTCACACCTGTATCGCGAATGAGCAGGTCGATGTGGCCGGGCAGGAAGTTGCTGACGCCAATGTGCTTGACCAAGCCGCGTTCGCGAGCTTCGACCAGCGCTTCCCATGCCTCGACGAACTGGCCTTGGCTTGGGTTCGGCCAGTGAATCAGATAGAGATCGATGTAGTCGAGGCCCATACGGCACACGCTCTCCTCAATGGTGAGCAGAGCCTCGTCGTGAGCATGGTGGCGGCCGGGCAGCTTGGACGTGACGATGATGTCTTCGCGCGGCACGCCGGATTCGCGGATGGCGCGACCCACCACACCTTCGTTCTCATAGTTGAACGCGGAGTCGATGAGGCGGTAACCCTGATGGATGGCGGACTTGATGGCGTCCACACCGGCTAGGCCGTTGACCTTGTACGTACCGAAGCCGGTGGCGGGCAGTTCGAGGCCGTCACTGGCCTTGCGGATCGGAGTGACTGGTGGTTCATCAAGCATGATAGTTCCCCTGCTTCTCCTGTGATGGAATATCGGTTCCATCATAAAGCCAACCAATCCGCTGCGGGCGTACTATTTGACTTCTCTCAATTCCGGCGGTCGGCGAGTGGAGAATCGGAACATGAGCGCGGCGAGAATCACGCCAAGCACGGCCATGCCGGTGAACACCATCATGCTGCGCGGGAACGCGGCCGTATACGAACCGGCCGCGTCCGCCCCATCGTTCGCGGCGATGGCCACCACCCACACATTGCCGGACAGCGCAACGAACACCACATCCATAATCATGGTGCCGGCGAAGCCGCTAAGGATGAACTTGGGCGGGAAGTGGTTCTTCAGCATGCCGCCGAATACCGGGCCGATGGCCGGTGCGGCACAGGTGGCCAGGCCGACTATGCCGAGCATCGCACCACGCTGTTCAAGTGGCGCCTTCTCCAGAATGATGTTGGTGATAAGCGGCAGGGAGATGCCGGTACCGAGCGACATGACCAGTCGGGCGGCGAGCAGCATCGGGAAGTTGACCGCGAGCGCGCCCAGTAATGTGCCGGCGGTGAAAATCACGATGGCCATGATGAACAGTGTTTTGGTGGCGAATTTGCGCACCATGAACGGCGAGCTCGGAATCGACACCGACAGCAAGAGCAGATAACCGGTGACAAGCCACTGCACCACCGAGGCGCCGATGGAGAACTCCTCCATCGGCGTGGAGTAGGCGATGTTCAGTGACGTTTCCGATAGGATGCCGAGGAAGGTCAGGATCGCGAGCGAGACGACCGCGATGACGAGTTTGTTGGAGACCGGTTGCTTGCCGCCGTTAGGCAGCTGTGTTGCGGAATGAGTCACGATCTTGTTCTCTCCTCCATTCATTCAGATATTCTGACTACGACGTTGGAAGTCTTCCTGCATGAGTCGCAGAGCCTCGGTCAAGGTGCGTACCGTGGTTTCGCACTGGTCCGAGGTCAATCCGCCCAGCAGTTGGCTCAAATGCGCGTGATATTCCTCCACATAGATACGGCGGATATCCAAGCCGCGTTCGGTGAGCGTGAGCGTCACCGCACGCCGATCGGCGGCATCGGCGTGTTTGACGACGAGTCCGAGGTCGGCCATTTCGCCGACGAGCTTGGTGATGCTCGGCGTAGTGACGCCGAGGAATGCGCTGACGTCGCCCACGCGCGCGGTGCCGGTATCTTGCCCATTCGTTTCGTTGATATGCCAGACGGCATCAATGACGTGTACGTAGCGCGGTTTCAGGCCTTTGGGCAGTGCCGGCATCAGCTCGGTGATAGCCTTCGCTTTCCAGCAGACATCCAGGAGGCTCCGCACCTCATTCACCGGAAGCAAGCCGGTCTTGGTATCGGTTCGGGAATCGCACATCGCTGGCCCAACCTCCAATTAGTTACCAATAGTCATTACCATAAGTAACTATATGCAGGCTCTAGACAAACCCAACGGCCTGCGCGCCCGTGTCGAGTTCCGTTTCGACATAAAAAAGCCAGGGAATCCCTGGCTTGCAATGCACATATCGCTGCAGATTTGCCGGGACCTATATGTCCCCGGCAACAACAGCCGTATATACGCTACCGATCAGTGCTGCCCTCATCATCCTTGGCACCTGCCGTGGCGGCCTCAGTCTCCTTGGCGTTCCACCCGGCGACGGCATTCCAACCACTCCATCCGATGACCACTAGCAAGCACAGCGAGAAGACAATAGTGGCCCAATTGAACAGCGAGCCATCGTTATTGGCCTCGACCAGTGACTGCCAGAGCCAGATAACGCAGGCCAAGCAGGTCAATGCATACATACGGGAGGTGGAGCGCGCGGTGAGTTTCATGGCGGAAAAAGTCCTTTGATTACAAGAATGACGGCAGATAACAGTGTGGGATCCGCACCAGCGGCACCGGCACGAATCCCACATCGAGGAGGAGAAAGGGGAAGGTCAGCTCTTCTTGCGCTTGGACATGATGTCCACGGCGACGGCCAGCAGGAGCACGAGGCCCTTGATGGTCTTCACCACGGCGGTGTCAACACCCATGATCGACAGACCCTGGTTGATAACACCCATCACGAATGCACCGATCACAGCGCCCGGGATGGTACCAATACCACCGGTAACGGCCGTGCCACCGATGAAGCAGGCGGCGATGGCGTCCATCTCGAACTCCATACCGGCCTGAGCAGTTGCGGAAGCCAGACGGGAGAGCATGCAGACAGCGGCCACTGCGGACAGGAAGCCCATGTGGACGAACAGCAGGAAGTCCACGCGGCGGGTGTTGATACCGGAGAGGATGGCGGCCTTGCGGTTGCCACCAACGGCGTACACGTGGCGACCGAACACGGTCTTGGTCAGGATGAAGTTGTAGATGAAGACCAGCACACCGACGATCACCAGCATGATCGGGGTACCACCCTGATCAGCGTTACCGGAGGAAGCCAGCAGGTAGGTGACGAAGGCGATGACGACCGCGGCAAGCACAATTTTGAGGACGGTCAGGCTCATCGGCTCGGGCACCAGGCCGACCTTGGCCACACGGGCGCGCTTGCGCAGCTGGCTCCAGGCAAAGCCGACGATGCACAGGATGCCGAGCACAATGGTCAGACCATCGAACGGACCCCACCAGCCAAGGATGTTGGGCAGGTAGTTACGGGCAATGCCACGGAATTCGAGGGAGGTAATCGGCACGGATTCGCCGACGATCACGGTGGCGAGACCACGGAAGATCAACATGCCGGCCAGAGTGGTAATGAAGCCCGGGATGCCGATGACGGCGACCCAGAAGCCCTGCCAGACGCCGACGATCAGGCCGACGACCAGAGCGATGACGATGGCGAGCATCCAGTTGACTCCGGCGCGTTCCATCAGCAGTGCACACACACCACCGATGAAGGCTACCAAGGAACCAACCGAAAGGTCGATGTGGGTGGCGATGATGACCATCACCATACCAATGGCCAGGATGATCACGTAAGCGTTCTGCTGAATCAGGGACACGAAGGAGTTCGGCTTCAGCAGCACGCCTCCGGTCAGGACCTCGAAGGCCACGACGATGACCAGCAGTGCGCCGACAATACCGTATTGACGGGCATTGTTGGCAACCGTGGCCAGCAGGCCGGTCTTTTCTTCTTTCTTTGCAGGTGTTGCAGTTGCGGCGCTCATCAGGCTGCCACCTCCCTTTCCTTGGTCATACCCTTCATCAGGTATTCCTGGGTAAATCCATTCTTCTCAACATTGTCGGTGACGACACCGTAGGACACCGTGTAAATGCGGTCACAGATACCGATGAGCTCGGGCAGCTCGGAGGAAATCACGATGACGGCCTTGCCTGCATCGGCAAGCTTATCGATGATTTCGTAGATCTCATACTTGGCGCCGACGTCGATGCCTCGGGTCGGCTCATCGAGGATGAGGATGTCCGGCTGCGAGATAACCCACTTGGCGAGCAGCACTTTCTGCTGGTTACCACCGGAGAGGGTGGAGACATTCACATCGATGTCATGGCACTTGATGTTGAAGTCCTTGCGGTACTGTTCAACTTCCTTGCGCTCAAGGTTGTCGTCCACAACCCCGCCCTTGCTGATCTTGGTCAGGGAGGCCAGGGACGCGTTCTCTCGGATGTTCTGCAGCAGGTTCAGACCGTTGCCCTTACGATCCTCGGTGGCGTAGGCGAGACCTGCGTCAATCGCGGACTGCACGTTGGGCATCTTGACTTCCTTGCCCTTGACGAACACCTTGCCGGAGATGTTGGAACCGTAAGAGTGGCCGAAGATGGACATGGCCATCTCGGTACGACCCGCACCCATCAGACCCGCCAGACCGACGATCTCGCCGGCATGCACGTTGATGTTCGCATGGTCTACGATCACGCGCTCCGCGTCGAGCGGATGATGCACGGTCCAATCCTCGACACGCAGGTATTCCTCGCCCGGGGTATTGGAGGGGTGGTTCGGGTACAGGTTGTGCAGCGGACGACCCACCATCTTGCGGATGAGTTCTTCCTGGTCGAGCGGCGTCTCCGGCGTCACGTACATCACACCGACGGTCGAACCGTCTCGAATGATGGTGACATTGTCGGCGATGGCGGCGACCTCGTTGAGTTTATGAGTGATGATGATGCTGGTCACGCCCTGCTCGTCACGTAGCTGACGAACCAGGTCAAGCAGGTGGGCGGAATCCTCATCGTTCAGTGCAGCGGTCGGCTCATCGAGGATGAGCAGCTTCACGTCCTTGGACAATGCCTTGGCGATTTCGACGAGCTGCTGCTTGCCGACGCCGATGTCCATAACCTTGGTATCCGGGTCTTCGGGAAGTCCCACACGATCGAGCAGCTTCTTCGCCTCGGCACGGGTCTTGTCCCAGTCGATTACGCCACCCTTGGCCTGCTCGTTGCCGATGAAGATGTTCTCCGCAATGGACAGGAACGGGCTCAACGCCAGTTCCTGATGAATGATTACGATGCCGTCGGCCTCGGAATCATTAATAGTATGGTATTTGCATTCCTTGCCATCAAAGGTGATTTTGCCGGAATAGCTACCGTATGGGTACACACCCGAAAGCACGTTCATCAGGGTCGATTTACCTGCACCGTTCTCGCCGCAGATGGCGTGGATCTCGCCGCGATCGACGGAAAGATTCACATCGGTGAGGGCTTTGACCGGACCGAACGTCTTCGTGATGTTTTCCATCGTCAAGATGGTGTCATTTGATGACATGTCACCACTCCTCGTCACAGTTCTGTGTTCATGGACATGCGGCGCATATCGGCTATGCGCCGCATGTCATTGTGTTTGTTTACGGATTGCCTGATGAGGACTACTTAGTCAGCTCGTCGAAGCGATCCTGGGTGATGTAGTTGGCCGTGACCAGATCCTGGAGGTTGTCCTTGGTGATGTTCTGGGGGTCAAGCAGCTTGGACGGGACGTCGATGTTGTTGTTGTTGAACTTGCCGTTCAGGCCGGAGACTTCCTTGCCCTCGGCGATCTCGACGACCATGTCGTACACGGCGTCAGCCAGCTTGTTCACGTCCTTGAACACGGTCTCGCCCTGCTTATCCTTGGCGATGTTGGCAACTGCGATCTCCATGGCGTCCTGACCGGTGATATACGGCCAGGAGTCGGTGCCCGGCTTCATGTCGGGACGCTTGGATTCGATGGCGTTGATCACACCCTGGGCGATGCCGTCGTACGGAGTGAGGACCGCGTCGAGCTTCTCGCCGTGGGCGTAGGTGGAGTCAAGGATGGATTCCATGTCCTTCTGCGCCTGCTCGGTCTTCCAGCTCATCACGGAGATCTTCTGCCAATCCTCAACGGTGAAGTCCTTGGTCACGCCACCCTGACCGTGCTGGGACGGGGAGACGAGCACGCCCTTCTCGAAGTACGGCTGCAGCAGATCCCAAGCGCCCTTGAAGAAGTACTTGGCGTTGTTGTCATCCGGGGAACCGGTGAACAGCTCGATATTGAACGGGCCGGTGGCGCCATCCTTAAGCTTGAGCTGGTCAATGAGCCACGTGGCCTCGAGCACGCCGACCTGCTCCAGCTGGAAGGTGGCGTAGTAGTCGACGGCGTCGGTGTTCATGATCAGTCGATCGTAGGCGATGACCTTGGCGCCTGCATCGCGGGCCTTCTCAACGGCGGGGCCCACTGCGGTGCCATCCTTGGAGGCGACCACGACGATCTTGGCGTCGTTGTTGACCATGTTCTCGATGTCAGCGTTCTGCTGGGCCGGCTTATCGTCGGCGAAAGACAGGATGACCTTGTATCCGGCCTTCTCCAGCTTGGCCTTCAGGTTGTTGCCGTCCTTGTTCCAACGCTCTTCGGACTTGGTCGGCATCGAAATGCCGATAGTGGCACCCTTTTCGATCTTGGCATCACCGCCAGTTGCCTGGCCGCTACGGCTGCCACCACAGGCCGCGAGGCCCGCGCACATGGCAACGCCTGCCACCACGGCGACGATCTTCTTAGTGAACTTCATTTGTTCTCCTTCATCTTCGAGGGGATGGCGAACCCTCCTTGGTCGCCCGAACCTGGGAATAACCTCAGGTTCATCTCATAGAATACCGTATTGAGTTAAGTTGTCAAACTCAAGAAAGCGAATTTCCTGTCGTTTATGTTCAACCAATGAACGCAATGGCGATTTTTCGCGCATCACAAGGCGACACGCCGAAAAATCCACGCTCTGCGCCTCGCTGTGCCTCATGCCGGTAACGACTACACTGAACTCTTATGGCAACAAGGCTTTTCGGTTCGCAGACCTCGCTTCGCGAGGCAAACCGCGCCAACTTGCTGGCCAGCATCCACAAGTTCGGCGCCATGACACAGGTCGAACTGGCAGAGGTGACAGGACTGTCCACTGCGACCGTGTCCACGCTCGTCCATCAGCTTGTCGACGAAGACCAGCTGGAGACCAAAAACACCGTTCGCAACGGTCGCAGAGCCACTCTGGTGACCCTTGCACGGCATCAGGGCCTCGGCGTCGGGCTTTGGATCGCGCGACGTCATCTTACGCTTTCTATCGTTGACTTCTCGAAGTCAATCATCGCTGAGCACACGCTCCCCCTGCCGTTGGGCCACAAGGCGGACACAACGCTGGAACGCGCCATGCTGCTCATCAATGAGACCCTGAGCAGCATCGACGCCGAAGCCAGCGAGCTGGTCGGCATCGGCGTGGCCGTGGCCGCACCGGTGGCCACCAGCGACCACACCATAGCGATTCCCGGCATTCTGCCCGGATGGGACGGCGTCGATATCACGGCCCCGTTGCGCACGGCGTTCAACGTTCCCGTATACGTCGATAATGACGCGAATTTCGCGGCATACGGCGAATCCCGTATGGGCGTGGCGGCAGGCAAACGCAATTTCGTATATATCTCAGCCAACGACGGGGTTGGCGCAGGCATCGTCATCAACGGCGAAATCATGCATGGCGTGACCGGCCTGGCCGGTGAAATCGGCCATATCCAGGTCGACCCGCTGGGTGCCATCTGTTCGTGCGGCAACCGCGGCTGCCTTGACACCGTCGTGGCGGAAAACAGGCTGGTGCAGTTGCTCAGCGTCACACACGGCAATATGACGCTGGATGATCTGGTGTCCTTTGCCAACGAAGGCGACCCCGGTTGCCGTCGCATCATCGCCGACACGGCCGTGCGTATCGGTCAGGTGGCGGCTGATCTGTGCATCAGCGTGGATCCGGAGGTCATTGTGCTCGGCGGCAAGCTGGCCATGACCGGCGACGTATTCATCCAACCGTTCAATGAAGCGTTGCAGCGCATGCTGTTCCCTGATGCCGTGGCACCCATCGATGTACTTGTGTCATCCCACCCGAACGACAACTGCGCGCTAGGCGGCGCATTATGCGCCATCGAGTTCTCGGTTCGCAATGACGTCAGCCAGTGACCGGTACCAGGAGAAGAGTGAGAAGAAGGAACACACCATGAGGAATTCGAGCACACCTCCTCTGCTGCGGCTGGAGGACATCTGTGTGAAGTTCGGCTTCGTCGAGGCGTTGAAATCGGTGAATCTGTCCATCCAGCGCCAGGAGGTCATCGCCATCGTGGGCGATAACGGCGCAGGAAAGTCCACTCTGATCAAGGTCATCGCGGGATTTCTGCAGCCGGGATTCGGCCATATCTATCTCAACGGCGAACAGGTGACCATTCCCTCGATCAGGGAGGCGGACCGCATGGGCATCGCATCGGTGTTCCAGGGGCAGGAGTTCTGCGACAACCTGGACGTGGCCTCGAACCTGTTCCTCGGCAAGGAGATCAATCAGATTGGCATACGCGATGACGATTCGATGAACTCGCGTGCCCGTTCCGTGCTGAAGACCCTGAGCTCGGCGATTCGGGTCGGCTCCCCTATCGCATCCTTATCCGTCGGCCAGCGCCAGACCGTGGCCATAGCACGCACGCTGCTCAATGACCCGCAGCTTATTCTGCTGGACGAACCGACCACCGCACTGTCGGTGATGCAGTCGGCGGAAGTGCTCGCATATATCAAGAGACTGCGCTCCGAAGGCCGGTCCGTGGTGATGGTCTGCCACGATCTGCCGGATGTGTTCGCGGTATCCGACCGCATTGTCGTGATACGTCAGGGGCACGTCACCGGCGTGCATCGAACCGTCGAAACGTCCTATGAGGAGATTATCGCCGAAATCGCCGGCGTGACCACCGAACACGAGTACGAGGAAATCGCTGAGAACCCGGAATTCGATTCCATGGTCAGGCAGCGGAAACTCATCGACCGCACTATCAGCGCGGCAGTGAGCCATGGCACCGGCCATGACTCACCATTAGACTAACGTCCCGTTGCCGGAGCGACATCGTCAGCGCAGAGCCAGGTTGGCGGCACCGATCAGACCGGCATCCTGGCCGGCGGTGGCGGCGACGATCTTGGCATGGCCGCGGTAGGCGCTGCCTTCCAGGAAACGCTGGTAGTTGTAGCGGGCCGGCTCCAGCAGGATGTCGCCCACGGCCACCACGCCGCCGCCGATCACGAACAGGTCCGGGTCAAGCACGGCGGAAACGGCGGCCATGGTGCGGCCCAGCCATTCGCCGATCTTGCCGAATGCGTACAGGCCGAGCACGTCGCCTTCCTGGGCGGCCTGGGAGACCATCGGGCCTTCCAGCTTGGAGATGTCGCCGCCACACAGCTCCATGAGACGCTTGGCATCCTGCGGACGACGGCGCACGGCGGACTTGGCGAAGTTCTCCAGCGAAGTGCCCGAGGTGTAGCGCTCGGCGCAGCCGCGCAGGCCGCAGCCGCAGTGGTCGCCGTCCGGGACCATCGGCAGGTGGCCGAGTTCGGCGGCCATGCCGAAGGAGCCGCGGTACAGCTGACCGTTGATCACGATGGCGCCGCCGAGGCCGGTGCCCACGGTCAGGGCGACCATGTTGGAGCTGCCCTGGCCGGCACCGTGCACGTATTCGCCCCAGCCGGCGCAGTTGGCGTCGTTCTCGACAACGACCGGCACGGCATGGTCGATCAGCGCGCCGACGTGCTCGGACAGGTCGTAGTTGATCCAGGCCGGGATGTTGGCGGAGAAGGTGAGCGTCTTGCGGTCGGCGCTCACGTTGCCGGCGGCGGAGATGCCGATGGCCTCGATATCGGTGTGTCCGGCGGCCACAGCCTCGCGGTACACCTCGGCGATGTGCTGGTTGATGGCGTCGGCATCCATCGGCGTGGGGACGCGCCAGCGCTGGATGATGCTATCGTTTTCATCGCAGACGGCGGCGGCGATCTTAGTTCCTCCGATATCAATGGCGAGCGTGGTCATGGCTTACTCCTTGAAGGCTTGTGTGGCGTACGAGACAGCGAAAATAGTAACGAGTTGCCATGACCTCCCATAGCGTATTTTTCATGATTTGTCATATCTCGCGCACGTTCTGCCAATGTGACCCTGCACACGTTTTTCACCATTTATAAGCACTGTTAACGCTAACGTTGTCATTCAATAGCAAACGTTGTCATTCAGACTATCGGCGTGTCGAGCAGAGCCCCAAGGCCAGCACGAAACCTTCGGTATTTCCATGCGATACGGCATCGGCATCGACTGAAACAGCTTCCATGCCAGAGTCGAATGGCCATCAAACGACTAAACACCAGACACACATTTTGGCCTATAACCCCATATTTCGCCCTACACCACGAAATACGGCAAAAGAACAAAAAAGCTCCTGACATTTGTCAGGAGCTTGGTGGCGACCCCGGCCGGACTTGAACCGGTGACCTCCGCCGTGACAGGGCGGCGCTCTAACCAACTGAGCTACGGGGCCATCTGTACCTCAATGAAGCACAAGAGGATATACTACAGCATCACTGGACCACGGCGCGCCGCCCGGCGCGTCGCGCCACGGCAATGTCAGGCCCATCCATTACCCCTCCAAGCCATAGCGACGCCCGCCATTCCAGCCCTTCCGATACCATGGTGGGCGGTGGTTTGGCGTGGATTCGATCGTTATGCGGACAGGGCGGCACAGGCCTGACGCGGCGCACCGCGATCCGTGATTCGGGGGGCGTGCTCCGCGCTGCACACAGCGTATCCATCACAAACTAAAGACTAAAGAAACAGCGGAATTCCAACCCCTTTTTAAGGAGTAACTGCACAACATGGCAGAATTCGTATTTCAGATGATCAAGGCCCGCAAGTCTTACGGCGACCGCGTGATTCTCGATGACGTGACCCTGAGCTTCCTGCCCGGCGCAAAGATCGGCGTCGTGGGCCCGAACGGCATGGGTAAGTCCACCCTGCTCAAGATCATGGCCGGCCTGGAGACCGTGAGCAACGGCGAGGCCAGCCTGACCCCGGGCTTCACGGTCGGCATCCTGCAGCAGGAGCCGCCGCTGGACGACACCAAGACCGTGGGCGAGAACATCAAGATGGCGTTCGGCCCGATTGCCGAGAAGGTCGCCCGATTCAATGAAATCGGTGAGGAGATGGCCAATCCGGACGCCGACTTCGACGCCCTGATGGAAGAGATGGGCAAGCTGCAGACCGAGATCGACGCCGCCGACGGCTGGGACCTCGACTCCCAGCTCGAGCAGGCAATGGACGCCCTGCAGTGCCCGGACCCGGACACCCCGGTCAACGTGTGCTCCGGTGGCGAGCGCCGCCGTGTGGCCCTGTGCAAGCTGCTGCTTGAGGCCCCGGACCTGCTGCTGCTCGACGAGCCCACCAACCACCTGGACGCCGAGTCCATCCTGTGGCTGGAACAGTTCCTGCACCAGTACAAGGGCGCAGTCATCGCCGTCACCCACGATCGTTACTTCATGGACAATGTGGCCGAATGGATTTGCGAGGTCGACCGCGGCCACCTGTACCCGTACAAGGGCAACTACTCCACCTACTTGGAGACCAAGGCCAAGCGTCTGGAGATCCAGGGAGCCAAGGACGCCAAGCTCGCCAAGCGACTGAAGAACGAGCTCGACTGGGTGCGCTCCTCCCCCAAGGCCCGTCAGGCCAAGAACAAGGCCCGTCTGGAGCGTTACGACCAGATGGAAAACGAGGCACGCAACAACAAGAAGCTCGACTTCTCCGAGATTCAGATTCCGGCCGGCCCGCGCCTGGGTTCCACCGTGCTGGAAGCCAACCACATCCACAAGGCCTTCGGCGAGCGTGTGCTCATCGACGACCTGTCCTTCACGCTGCCGCGCAACGGCATCGTCGGCGTGATCGGCCCGAACGGCGTGGGTAAGTCCACGCTGTTCAAGACCATCGTGGGCCTGGAACCGCTGACCAGCGGTGAACTGAAGATCGGCGACACCGTCAAAATCAGCTACGTGGACCAGAACCGTGAAGGCCTGGACCCGAACAAGAACCTGTGGGAAGCCGTGTCCGGCGGCCTCGACTTCATCGAGGTGGCCGGCGTGGAGGTGCCGACCCGCGCCTACGTGGCCAGCTTCGGCTTCAAGGGCGCCGACCAGCAGAAGCTGACCGGCGTGCTCTCCGGTGGTGAGCGCAACCGTCTGAACCTGGCCCTGACCCTGAAGCAGGGCGGCAACCTGCTGCTGCTCGACGAGCCCACCAACGATCTGGACGTCGAGACCCTGGAATCCCTCGAAAACGCACTGCTCGAGTTCCCGGGCTGCGCTGTGGTGATCTCCCACGACCGTTGGTTCCTCGACCGCGTCGCCACGCATATCCTCGCGTGGGAAGGCGACGACGACAACCCGGCCAAGTGGTACTGGTTCGAAGGCAACTTCCAGGCCTACCAGGAGAACAAGGTGGCCCGACTCGGTGAAGATGCGGCCCGCCCGCACCGCCTGCACAAGAAGCTTGTGCGCGGCTGAGATACGCCGGCATTAGTGCCACAACGCGCTTTATACGTCGAAAGCCGTCCCTCAGGGGCGGCTTTCCCATAATTGCCCCCATGACTGCCCCGCCCCGCATCCCATAAAATCCCACAGTCACCTACGGCAACGCACCGGCAACGCACCGGCAGTGCAGCAGCAACGTAGCGGCAACGCACCGCATAACCAACCGTTTACCTTCCAAACAGTCTCGTTACATTTCGCTCCCGGAACTCTTAACCCCCACCGGATAGACTGCCAACCATAGGTTGGAATACGATAACCGAATATCGAACACAGCAGAACAGGAATCGAGGAACGCCATGGCTCAGGCAACCACCGTAACTCCATTGGACCATCTGGTGAAGGTGCTGAAGTTGGGCGAGCCTTCCGCTTACCGCAATCACACATATATCAATGGCGAGAGTATGTACTTCCCCACCGGCCGCGTCTACGGTGGCCAGGTCATCGCCCAGTCGGTGATCGCCGCGTCCAAAACCGTGGGCCCTTCACGCCTGCCGCATTCGGTGCATGGCTATTTCATTGCCGCCGGCGATATTCGTCAAGACCTGTTGTTTGACGTCGAGAACCTTCGCGACGGCCGCTCGTTCTCCGCTCGTCGGGTCAACGTCACCCAAGCCGAGGGGTCGATTCTCACGGCCATCGCCTCTTTCCAGGAGACCGGCCAAGAGGGTGTGGAATTTGCCGATCCGATGCCGGAAAACCTGCCCGATCCCGAAACGTTGACTTCCGCCAAGGAGCTCATGCGCCCGTATGCCGCACAGTCGCCGTTCGCCAATTACTATGCCGAGAAATCGCCGTTCGATATCCGCCACGTGACGCCGACCGTGATGCTGCGCGCGGACAAGGATTCCGCCGAGCATGATTCCGGCAAGCAGATGGTGTGGATGAAGGCCGATGGCCACGTCGATGTGCCGCAGGTCATGCATCGTGCGATGCTGGCGCTTGGCTGCGATCAGGTGATGATGGAACCGGTGCTGCGCCGCGCCGGACTGTCGATTTCCACACCGGGCATTTCCTATGCGTCCATCGACCATTCGATGTGGTGGTATCAGGATATCGATATCAACGAATGGCATTTGTATGTGCAGGATACGCCTATCGCCGCGCACGGACGCGGACTCGGCATTGCCAAAGTGTATGCGCAGAATGGCGACTTGGTGGCGGCCATCGCTCAGGAAGCTATGGTGCGCGTGCCGTAGGAATAGTCACCCCTACCGCTTGTAGGCTTGGGCTATGTCGCTACGGCGCTTGGCTTCCCTGATTTTCGGGTTTTCGGGGCCTTCGTTCGGCGGTAGCTGGCACAACCATTCGCCGATAATGCCGATGATCATGTCGGCGATGCACACCACGGCCGCAATTGCGCACTCGGTGACGGCGTGTGCATAGAAATCCGCCTCGATATGGCTCAAGCTCACCACAATCTGACCGCCATACCAGCCGGCGAGCGTTGCGCCCGCCAATCCCAGTGCCTTTGCCAACACCAGCGTATACACCGCGATAGTGGGATTGATGAAGCTATGCGGACGCTTCTTGGGGTCGGTATTCGCGTATTTATGCACTTGCAGGGCCAAGATCAGCACGATAACGCCCAGTACGGCCAGCAATCCGGTCACAATCCGAGGCGCACCAATCAGCGACAGTCCCGAGCTTTCGCCGTAGGAGGCCAGACCGATACCCGCCAACAGGCCCAGCACGGCACCGATCACATACTGCCACCATGGTGTTCGCCGTGTTTTCATGTCCGGCCTCCTTATCGTTGCGTTGCTGTTTGCTGTTTGCGAACGGCCTTCGCGCTTTGGCCGTTCATCTTGATTTGTTTTTTCGTCATTGCCGTGCCTGGCTGCTCGAGGCCGGAGACTGGTCCGTCACCGTCTGGTTTCTAGCCTACCGTTCGTAACTGGTTCCGCCATCAGCTCAACTATTCGACAGTATCCAGTTGTCCGATAGCAATCCGACCTGTCCGGCATCCGGTGCCATGGCCAAAAGGAAGGCCACCGGGTCGCCGCCCAGAGAAGCATTCGGGTCCATATCCAGCCAAGGTGCCAATACCGACGCATGGTTACGGGCCGACGGCCAAGGAATGCTGCAGTTGGGCTCGTCAGAAGTCACGCCTTCCATGTCGACAAGGTCAAGGTCGACTGCCAGGTCATGAACGCTTTCGATGCTGCCCAATACGGCAATCAGGTCGGCGGGCGGCAACTTGGTTTCGATTTGGATGACCGCGCTCATCGCGTCCGGACTGTCGAAATGGCTGACATGGTAGAGCGGCGAGATGCCCTGTACCTGATTGCCAGGAACACTGTCGATGGAAACGATGGTTTCGCGGAACAGCCGTTCGGCATCCTGCGAGGTGGAATCCAGCGAAATAATCGCCTTGCGTGAGACGGGTTCCGACTCCGACGCTGATTCTTGCTTGACTGCATGCCCGCCGAGCATCCAGTCTTCGCTCTCGAGCTGCACGGCGTTACGGTCCGGCGCGGCGGCCAGCAAATCGGCTACAGGCCCCTCATGGGCTCCAGCAAGTTTGGCGTTCGGATTCAGCGCCGCCCAGGGAGCCAGCACAAATGCGCGCTGCCAAGCACGCGGATGGGGCAATGCCAGATCCGGATCCGCGCTGGTGATGCCATCAAAGTCGATAATGTCCAAGTCCAACGGCCTGGAATCCCAATGATTCTCACGAATTCGCCCATGGTTCGCTTCGATGTTTTGCAACGCGGCGAGCAATTCGTGGCTGCCCATTGTGGTTCCAAGCTCCACCACGGCGTTCAGGAAATCCGGCGTACCGTCAGCCATGCCCCACGCGGCCGTGCGGTAAAGCGGCGAAATACCGGTCACCTGTGTGCCAAGCAGCGCGTCAATCTCCCGAACGGCGGCTCGCAAGGTGGATTCCACCTCGCCCACATTGCCCCCCAAGGCCACCACCGCGTTATGGACGGCATGCTTTTCAGCAGTGCGTCCATTATCGGTGGCACGCACGCGCGAGATGGAGACCGATACATCTGCAAAAGCCACGACGATGGGCGCGTGAGGCTTGTGCACGGTGACGTCGATGGAGGCGACGGCCGGCGCATCGGCAAGAATCTTATCCGCGATACGTTGGGCCAGACGCTCGATCAGGTCCACATGAGGGCCTTCGATGACAGCCACGATATCCTTGGCCACGCGGCCGTAATCGATGGTGTCATTGAGATCGTCGGATTGGCCGGCGGCGGCCAGATCAAGGTGCAGGGTGACGTCCACGACGAAGGTTTGTGGCCGTTCGTGTTCAAAGGTGAGCACACCGTGGGTGCCGTTGGCATGTACGCCGGTAAGTGTGATGGTGTCCATTGGTAAGGCTTTCTGTTCAAATGCTCCCCCTCAGTCGCCTTCGGCGCCAGCTCCCCTCGCCCGAGGGGAGCCAAGACCTAGAAGCAACCAAAAACAGGGAGCCAGGGGAATCATGCGTATTCGCGCCAGGTGTTGCCGGCGATGACGGCGGCGCGGCTTTTGGCCACATCGTGTACGCGCACGGCCCATGCGCCGTGCTCGGCGGACAGGGCGGACAAGGCTGCGGTCACGTCATCGCGCTGGGCCATGGTCAGGCCATCAGCACCGGCAGTACCCGCCCCGGTAAGCATCGCCGAAATGAAGCGCTTGCGGGACTGGCCAATCAGCACCGGATATCCAGTGGCGCGGAAGGTCTCGAGCCCGGTCAGCAGCGGTAGGTTATGCTCGATGCCGGGCTTGGAGAAGCCCAGACCAGGATCGATGATAATGCGCTCAGGCTTTACGCCGGCGGCCAGCACGCCGTCGACTTGGCGCATGAGTTCGTCGTGCACGTCGGTCAATACGCCATGCTCGTATACGGAGGTGTCTTGATCGGGGTTCGCGCCCTTGGAGCCGACGAGCCAGCCGCGCCAATGCTGCACGACGTACAGGCAGTCGTGGTCGGCGACCACATGCGGCAGCTCGGCGTCCAGCGTGCCGCCGGAAACATCGTTGATGATCTGTGCGCCCTCGCTCAGCGCGGCGGCGGCCACGGATGCGCGCGTGGTGTCGATGGACAGTACGGCACCGGCCGGAATCAACGTCTTGACGGCACCGGTGATACGGGCCAGTTCGTCGGCCTCGGACACGCGCTTGGCACCGGGGCGCGTGGATTCGGCGCCGATGTCGATGATATCCGCGCCGGCGGCCATCATGTCGCGCCCGTGCTGGGCCGCCTTGGCCGGGTCCAGCCACAGGCCGCCGTCCGAGAACGAGTCCTCGGTGATGTTGAGCACACCCATCACCATGGTGTGCGTGGCGTCATGCAACGCCTGCAAATCAGTCATAGGTCATCTCCCCTTCATTGTTTCCCCTTCGCTCCCCTCAGTCACCTACGGCGACAGCTCCCCTCAGAGAGGGGAGCCTAGGTTGCGTCACTTGTCAAGAATCAGACTCATGGCTTCGGCTCGGGTGGCGGGGTTGCGTAGCAGACCGCGCACCGCAGAGGTCACCGTGCGGGCGGAAGACTTCTTGATGCCGCGCATCGACATGCACAGGTGCTCGCATTCGGTCACCACAATCACACCACGTGCGCCCGCATACTCGACCAGCGCGTCGGCGATCTGCTGGGTCAAACGCTCCTGCACCTGCGGCCGGCGAGCATACACCTCAACCAGTCGGGCGAGCTTGCTCAGCCCCATCACCCCATCCTTGGCGGGAATGTAGCCCACATGGGCCACGCCATGGAAAGGCAGCAGGTGATGCTCGCACACCGAATACAGTTCGATGTCCTTGACCAGCACCAGCTCGTCGGTATCCACGTCGAAGTGCTTCTCCAGCACATCGGCCGGCGAGGCCTGCAGACCGGCGAACAGCTCGCGGCACGCGCGGGCGATACGGTCAGGCGTTTCCACCAGTCCCTCGCGCTCGGGATCCTCGCCAATCGACTTCAGGAACAGACGTACGGCTTCGCGCACGCCTTCCTCGTCGTATGTGCGTTTCTCCCGCTGGCAAGACTCTATATTTTCGTTCATCTCATCTCTCCCTTGTCATTGTCCACAACGACGTCGGCCCGGCCTGCGTACGTGAGAAACCACATGAACAGGTCGGGCCGAATCGTCATCGTGTCTACTCTTCCGGCTTCATGCCGACCGAGCGCTTGAGGCTTTCGGGAATCTCCACCGGCGGCTTGTCCGAGTCGGGGCGGCGGTCGTTGGACAGCCACACCGGACGAACCGGAGCCTTCTTGATCGGCGCGAAGATCGCCGCAAGTTCCTTCTCGTTCAGGGTCTCCTTGACCAGCAGCTGGCGGACCAGCTCGTCAAGAATCTCGCGGTTGTCGTTGATGATGGTCCATGCCTCGGTGTGCGCGGTCTCCACCAGCTTCAACACTTCGTCATCGATTACTTCAGCAGTACGATCGGAGTACTTGCGCGGCTGCAGACCATCCATCACAGTGGTCTGATCGTCGTCGGAACCCCACTTGATGGCGCCGAGCTTATCGGAGAAGCCGTATTCGATCACCATCGTACGGGCGATGCTCGTAGCCTTCTCGATATCGTTCGAAGCACCGGTAGTCGGGTCGTGGAAGACGATTTCCTCGGCGGTGCGGCCACCCATCGCGTAGGCCATCTGGTCGAGCAGCTGGTTGCGCGACTGCGAGTAGCGGTCGGAGGTCGGCATGACGGCGGTGTAGCCGAGGGCGCGGCCTCGCGGCAGAATCGTCACCTTGGTCACCGGATCGGTGTTGTTCAAGGCGGCGGCCACCAGCGCATGGCCACCCTCGTGGTATGCGGTGTTGCGCAGCTCTTCCAGAGCCATGCCCTTAGACTTGCGCTTCGGGCCGGCCTGAACGCGGTCGATGGCCTCGTCGATGGCGCGGTTGTCGATCAACTGGGCACCGGCACGGGCGCACAGCAACGCGGCTTCGTTGAGCACGTTGGCCAAATCGGCACCGGTGAAGCCCGGCGTGCGCACGGCGACCATATGCAGGTCGACGTCCGGTACGAACGGCTTGCCCTTGGCGTGCACCCTCAGAATTGCCTCACGGCCTTCCAGATCAGGCGCGGCCACACCTACCTGACGGTCGAATCGACCCGGACGCAGCAGAGCGGGGTCAAGCACGTCAGGGCGGTTGGTGGCGGCGATGATGATGAGGTTGGTGTCGTTGTCGAAACCATCCATCTCGACGAGCAGCTGGTTCAGCGTCTGCTCGCGCTCGTCGTGGCCACCGCCCATGCCGGAGCCACGCTTGCGGCCCACAGCATCGATTTCATCGATGAAGATGATGGCGGGGGCGTTCTTCTTGGCCTCATCGAACAGGTCACGCACACGGGAGGCACCGAGACCCACGAACATTTCGACGAAGTCGGAGCCGGCCATCGAGTAGAACGGCACGCCGGCCTCGCCTGCGATGGCTCGGGCCAGCAACGTCTTACCGGTGCCGGGAGGACCGTACAGCAGCACGCCACGCGGAATACGAGCGCCCAGCGCCTTGTACTTGGACGGATCCTTGAGGAAGTCCTTGATCTCCTCGACTTCGGCCACGGCCTCGTCTTCGCCGGCCACATCGGCGAACTTGGTGGTGGGGGTCTGGCCGTCGAGCAGCTTGCCGCTGTTTTTCTTGCCACCCATGCCGAGCATGCCGCCGGCACCGCCCATGCGACTCATCAGGAACCAGAACAGGGCGAAGAAGATGACGAACGGCAGGATCGAGGTGATGAGGTAGCTCATCATGCTGGTCTGCTCGATATTCGAGGTCCAGCCCTTTTCGAGATCACCGTTCTCCACGGCCTTGGCCACCTGTGCGCCCTGCGCGAAGGTGTAGTAGAACTGCACGTTCTTGCCGTAGTTGGTCACCTTGCCGGTGTCGGCGTTTTTCTTGGTGTAGTCGTTCTTCAGCTTAAGGCGGACGACCTGCTTGTTGTCCGTGATCTCGGCGTAGGTGGCTTTGCCCTGATTGATCAGCGCGAAACCATCTTTGGTGTCGATGGTCTTCGTGCCACCGCCGGCGAACATCTGGAACATCAGCACAACCATGACCACGAGTACGGCACCCCACAGCCAGGGGGACTGCCATATCGGGCGGTTCTCGTTGTTGTTGCCTTTGCCATTGTTCCCGTTATTGCCACGGTTGAACGGGTTGGTGAACGGGTTGCCGTTGTTACGGTTGTTGTTCGGGTTCGGATTATTGCCGTTACCCGGCCCTTGCGGGAAGCTCATGCTTGCACTCCTTGGTAGACGGACGGCTTGAGGACCGCGATCGAATCGAGGTTGCGGTAGCGTTCGTCAAAGTCGAGGCCGAAGCCGACGACGAACTCGTCCGGAATCTCATAGCCGGCGTACTTCACATCAACGTCCACTTCTCGGCGGGAAGGCTTGCTCAGCAAAGCGAAGACCTCCACGGAAGCGGCACCACGACGTTTCAGTTCTGCGACCAGCCACGCGAGCGTGCGTCCTGAATCAACAATATCCTCCACAATCAAAATGTGCCGTCCGCGAACATCGGCGGACAAATCCTGCCTGACTGTGACCTCACCGCTCGACACTGTGCCCGAGCCATAGCTCGAAAGGCTCATGAAGTCGATCTGTACAGGAATGCTCATGGCCTGGGTGAACGCGACCAGCGTATTCACGGCCCCTTTCAGCACCGCAACGAGCAGCGGATTCTTATCGCGGTAATCCTCGCTCGCGAGAGCGGCCATCTCGTGGATCTTGGCATCGATCTGTTCTTTGCTGACCAGCTCGTGGTCAATATCTTCCTCAACGTCAGCGATTCGCATGCGCTCCATCTTGGCACACGCGAATGACGTGTTTCTTGCGATTGGCTGAATAACCTCTGGGAAGTGAGACGCCGCCTTGGCCATGCCAATCGACGACCAGCCGGTCGATGGCGGCAATCTGGGCGGCACTGGCGTTCACACCGGCCTGGCTCAGCGCGTGAGCGATGACCCGCAACCGAATCGCCTCTGGCTCACGTGCAATACGTTTGACGCCGATCATCAGGCCGATGCCATGGCCCGAATCGTTGGTATCGTCTGCAGCACAGGCTCGTGGCGTATCGGTCGATACCGCTGCCGACGATGCCGGCCGGTCAACTGCCGTAACCGCCTCCCCCATCACCTCGTCGGATCGCTGATCCAGATACTCCTTGTCCATTCTGGCCAGCTGTGCGCTTTCGGCGAAATGGCGGGTGACATTGAATCCAGCGAATCGTTCGATGGCCGGCAGCAGGTCGTGGCGCACCCGCGAGCGCAACGGATAGTCGTCCGGCAACTCGCCGTCTACCGCATCGCCATTGGTGGGGTCATCCCAATATTCCACACCCAAGTCTTCACAGAGGCCGGTGGTTTCGTCTCGAGTAAGGGTCAGCAGCGGCCGCGCAAAAGTCACGCCACTGCGTGTGAAGACCTGCGGCATGCCGGCCAACGCATCCACGCCACGGCTGCGCAGCAGGCCAATCAATACGGTTTCCGCCTGATCGTCCATAGTGTGGGCCAACAGCACGGCAATGGCACCTGATTCACGCGCCGCGGTGCACAGCTCGTCATACCGGGCCTGCCGTGCGGCCGCTTCGAGGCCCTCACCGCGTGCCTGCACGGTTGCGTTGCGCACGATGACCGGGCCCAGTCCCAACGCACGGCAACGATCCGCGGCCTCGCCGGCGACCTGTTCGGAACCCTCCTGCAAGCCGTGATCCACAATCACGACACCGCAACGCACGCCCATGGACGTGCATACGATATGGCTTACCGCGGCCAGCGCCATCGAATCGCGCCCGCCTGAACAGGCCACGAGCACGAGTGGTGCATCGGAGGCAACGGCATGGTCCCCATGCTGCGCGAATTCGGGAGCCTGCACATCGCATAGTTCCACGGCGCTCAGCGTTGTTCGGACCGCGCCTACGGCCTTGCGCAATCGTGCGGAATATGCCATGTACTCACCACTCTTTTCTGGTTATAGGCACTCGTGCGTTTATGGACGTTTACGGCCTTTGTAGCCCTTGATGGCCCTTGATGCCTCTTTTACAGCCCCGCGAGCTTGGTGATGAACGAGTCGATGGCGCTACGCGCGGCGGCATAATCCTCAGGATTGTTGACCACCACGGCAAACGACAACGCTCCCCCATTGGTACGGGACACATTGCCGGCCATCGACGTGACCGTGCCGAGGCTGCCGGTTTTGACGCGCAGCAGACCGGCCACGGCATCATCCGTATACCGATCCTGCGCCGTGCCCACCAATCCCGCGATGGATAGACCTTCCGCGCCGGCCGCGCCGCTCTTGGTGGTCAGATTACGTTGTTGGACGGCCGCCAGCGTGCGTACGGTGAGCCGGGAGCCGGGAGACAGGCCGGAGCAATCGGCCATGGTCAGACCGGATGTATCGAGACCGAGATTGTTCAGAGTGGATTTGACCGTTTCCGTGCCGCCTTCAGGACTGTTTGTCGCTGATTTCGCCAAGGCGGTGAGTCTACCGAACTCCTCGGCCAGCGTATTGTCCGAATGCCGCAACGTGTATGCCATGATTTCGGACAGTGTTGCCGAACTCACCGAGGCCAAAGGCGTTTCGTCGGATGGAGCGGTGTTTGCCGTCACGTCTCCGGTAACGGCCACACCGTTCGATTGGAGCAGTTCGGCGAATTTCGTGGCCACGTCGCTGGCGGTGTGCTGGGACAGTTCCGGGTAGCCGGCCGAATCATCAGGGTCGGCCGGCGCAGGCGTATCGGCGGTGTATTGGCGGCCTCCATCAATCGCCATTGATGAGACCGGCGTGAAGTAGACGGTGTAGTCGCTTAAGACCGCGCCGCCTTCCGACAGACCTGCGGGAATGCGTGAGTCGCCGAATAGGGTGTCGTCGTACTCGAGATTGACGGAAGTGATGCCTCGCTGGGCGAGCGCGGCCACGGTGGCCTTGGCCAAGGTGTTCAGACCGGCACGTCCGTTGGTATGGTTTGCGTCGGAATCGCCTGCAGACAGCAGCATGTCGCCATTGCCTTTGAGGGTCAACGTATTGGTGCCGTCATCGGATTGGGTGAGGAACACTTGGGTATCCAAGGTGGATGCCATGTTCAGGGTGGATGAGGCGGCGAGCGCGGTCAGCGTTTTCAGTGTGGATGCAGGCTCGCGTGGAGTGTTCGACTCATGTTCGGCGGCGACGGTGCCTTGGGCGTCTTCAATGATCACCGACGCATCGTTTCCCACGCCTTGCGTGGACAGCAATTCGTTGACCAGTGCAGAAGCGGCCGTGGAATCAATGGCCTTGTTCGCGTTCAGGGCACCGGCGATGGTGCCGCCTGATTTGGCGGTGGCCGGATTGGCGAAAACAGGTGCGGTGACAGGTTTTAACGTCAACAATCCGGGGGCCACGTCGGTGATGTCGGCGGCGCAGTACCCCGCGAACAGGGCGATGGTGGTCAGTGCGGAAATGATGACGGTCAGTGTTCGGCGATGCGATCGTTGGGTCCGCCGTTGCGCTTCACGTCGCTGACGGCGTGATACCGCTGTAGATACCATCGTGCTCCTTATGCCAAGGCAATCATTTCTGCAATGAGGCGAACGAGTCGAGTGTTGCCACAATCGAGAGCATTCGCGCATCCATCAGCTTACCGCCCAGCCATGTCCCGAGTGCCAGAATGCCGATGCCATTGGCCAGCGCGACCGGAATAATCGCCAGCCACATGCCGCCTTCGGCTCCTGTCAGCAGCATGACCAGCGCCACGATGCCAGTGGGCAGCATGAGCAGCAGGCTGCCAAGCATGTAGACGAACGGGAAGAAGCCTTGGGCCATGGCGCGGCCTTGAGGCGCGGAGAACGGCTTGTCCATTGAGGCGACCGGGTACATCAGTACACAGGAGGTGACTTCGGCCACGCCCAGTCCGCTCAAGGCGATGCCCATGCCCGTGGCGAGGAAGATCAGGCCGGTAGCGAGGTCATCGGGCTGCGCCCAGCGTCCGGTCAGTGCGCCGACCAGCACGATGCCGGCGAGATAGAGCAGCACCATGTAGACGACCATGATGCCGACGTAGACGCGTACGCGGCCGATTCTGTCGGTCCGGCCACGCACGCCGGCGATGACTTCCATGGTGAAGCCGCGGCCGTCATATGCGAGCCCGTTGCTTTCCACGACGGACATGAACCAGCCGCACCAGATCAGCGACTGCCAGACGACCGCGCTGATGCCGTGTGCCTGGAAGGCGAAGATGATCAGGAACAGGACCGGCATGGCGAAGGTCATGGCTTGACGGGGGTCTCGTTTGAGATAGGTGATCAGGCGTGCGGAAACCGCGCCGGATGCCGAATCGGGCATCCATGCGAATGCGCCGATGCCTTTGGCGGTCTCGGACGGACTGTTTGCGCCGATGGTGAGCCGTTCATGTCTCAGACACCAAGTGCATACGGCGAAGCAGACGATCCATGTGACGGCAAGGATGGCGATGCGGGCGATCAGCACCGCCCAAGCTCCGGTAAGCGCGTCGAACGGCAGTTGGAAGGCCGCACCGAACGGCGTCCATGCGGCGATGGCGGTCGCCGCGCCCCAGGTCTCGGTGTTGAGGCTGAAGGCTATGCCGGAGTTGACCAGAATGTTCGGCAACTGGCAGATGATGACGAAAGTCAGCACGATGAAGATGTAGAACGCGCCTTTGCCGCGTTTGCTGGTCACCAGCGTGGTGGATAGGGCGATGACCAGTTTGGAGATGCTCATCATGGTGATGACGGCCAGCACTGCGGCGAGGAGGGAACTGATGATTACGGCTGGTCCCATATGCCGATAGGCCAGTGTCCAGAGCATCAGTGAGGCCACGCCAGTAAGGGAGGGGATGCCGGACAGGCCGGAAAGCAGCAAGCCGAATTGCAGGTTGCGGTCGGCGATGCCGTAGATCGCGAATTTGCGTGGGTTCATGGTGGAGCCTTCGCCAAGCATCATGAGCTGGATGAAGCCGATGAAGATGGTCATGGTCGCGCCGACCAGCACGACGACTATGTTGACGATGCCTCCGGGACCAAGGATGTTCAGCGGAAAGCCATCCGCGTTCACGGTGAAGGGCGGCAGTATGCCGATGAACCATGCGAGCACGCCGGTGCCGATGATGGTGCCGGCCGCGAGTACAGCGGAAAAGACATAGGCGACGGTCTGCCACGCCGATTTTCGCAGGGTGGCGAGCGTGAGCGTCCAGCGCAGGCGGACCAGGGTGATGGCGGTCTTGATCATTGGCGGGCCTCATCGGTGGGTGTGGCGGGCGTAGGCAGAATCGGCTGAATCGTCTGGGCCGAAGTTGGTGCTTGGGCTTGGGCCTGCCCGCCATCGAGCCACGCGAGATGGGCGGCTTCGTGGCGGCCACCGACTAGTTGCAGGAAGCGGTCTTCGAGTTCTTCGCCAGCAGCGACCTCGTCCACCGTGCCGGCCGCGCATACCAGACCGTCGTTGATTACGGCCACATGCGTACACATCTTTTCGACCAATGCCATCACGTGTGAGGAGATGATCACCGTGCCGCCAGTCTTCGCGTATTCGATGAGAATGTCTTTGAGGTTGGCGCTGGACACCGGGTCCACGGATTCAAACGGCTCATCCAAGACCAGAATGCGCGGGCTGTGAATCATCGCGGAGGCCAGGCAGATCTTCTTGGTCATGCCGGCCGAGTAATCGGTGACCATCGTGTTGGCGGCCCCGGCCAAGTCGAAAGCATTGAGCAGGTCCTGGGCGCGACGCGTGGTCTCCTCGCGGCTCATGCCGCGCAGCATGCCGGAGTAGACGAGCAATTGCAAACCGGTCAGTCGGTCGAAGATCTGGTCGGGCTGGGGCATGACGCCGATCATGCGCTTGGCCGTGTTCACGTCGCTCCACACGTCATGGCCCAGAATCATGGCGGTGCCGGCGTCCGGCACCAATAGACCGGTCACCATATTGAGCGTGGTGGTTTTGCCGGCGCCGTTAGGGCCCACCAGTCCGTAGAACGAGCCGATTGGAATGTCAAGCGCGAGCCCGTTGACGGCGATCTTCCGGTCGAAGTGCTTGAACAGGCCGCGAATGGACACCGCCGTATTCGGGTTCGGCGGCCATGCTTGCGGCTGTGGCTGTTGCGACTGCGAAGACGCGGGAGCGGCGGCTGGCATCATCGGCGGCTGAAATCCGACATTCCTTTGAGTATTGTCTAAGCTCATGCATCTACTCTAGCCCACCAGTCAACCCTCAGCGCAGCACCCCCGGGTTGCTGTTGGATTGCCCCGCTGAGCGGCTCCGGACTAGCAGACTCGGTCAGCCCTTATGTGCGATGGGCTTCCACTGGGCTTTGGCGAAGATGGCCTGGAAGGAGATCGGCACGTAGCTGAGTATGTAAATCGGGAAGCTGAGCACATAGGCGAGCAGCTCCTTGTTCGTGGCACCGATCTGGTCGTGCTCGACAATGATGGTCAATGCAGCCAATGCCATCAGGCCCAACACCGATGTGATGATGCCGCTGGACCAACCGGCCAGCGATTGCAGCTGGCTCGGCCAACTCACGAAGCCACACGCGGCGAACAGCAAGCCCATCACCGCGCGAATCGCGCCCAACACGGTAAACGGACACAGCATCAATGTGAAGTCGATGCAGGAGAAATCACGTTCGCGAACCGCGCGTTTCAGCAATGCCGAGCCATAATAACGGAATACCTGCAGGAATCCCTTGCTCCAACGCAAACGCTGACGCCAACTTTGCGAGAAGGTAACCGGCTGCTCGTCGTAGAGGATCGCAGTACCGCAATAGCCGATGCGGTCGCCATGCAGAATCGAATCCATAGTGAATTCAAGATCTTCAGTGAGCAGGTGGAACTTCCATCCCTTGTTCCGCTTCATCACCTCGCGGGAGAACATGAATCCCGTACCGCCCACATGGCAAGAGGAACCGAGAATCATACGCGAGTTAGACAGGAATCGCGATTCACGGATGAACCACAGCGCAGAACCAGAAGACACCCAGTTATCCGCCAGATTCACCGAATTACGGTAGCTGGTCAGAATCTTGAATCCGGAGCAGAACGCCTTGTTCATTTCCTCGAAGTAGTGCTTGTCCAGCTTGTTATCGGCATCGAACACGAAGTAGGCCTCATAATCATCGGCCACACCGATGTCGAGCATATGCCCCAACAGATACGTCAGCGCATATCCCTTGCCAACCAGTTCAAGATTGTGGCGTTCCACCACATGGCAGCCCAAAGACCGCACCACGTCGGCGGTGTTGTCGGTGCAGTTGTCGGCCACCAGCCAGATGTCGATGAGGTCGGACGGGTAGGTCTGATCGCGAATCGACCCAATAAGGTTGCCGATCACTTTTTCTTCGTTGCGTGCGGAGATCAGTACGGCATACCGGTTGGTCATCGGGGCGTCGGGGAAGCGCACGGGCTTGGCGAACAGGGACATCACGATGCACAGTCCCTGATATATCATGCCGGCACCACCGACGATTACCAGAAGAATATCGAGTACGGAAAGCAGGGTCATCAGCGCCACCCCGCCCTAGGATTGCTGGAGGCAGATTGATCAGACTGCTTGGTTTGCTTGCGTTGCTTGGGCTGCTCAGACTGCTGCGTATCCGCGGCACCACGCTGCGGAATCGCCACGGTGGCGGAATCGTCCAAATCGGATTCTTTCGTCTCGTGTGGCGGAATCGCATAGATCTGTTCCTGCAGCAAACGCAGTTCCTCATTCATCGGCACACGGCTGGTGGACCCCTTGGCCGCACGCGGCATGTGCTCGCCGATCGGCTGCAGCACATGCTCGCCGAACGCTTCGGACGCCTCGACGATCTTGGACTTCTTCTCCGGAGTCGGATCGTTCATCAGTGGTGAGTCAATCAGCTCATAGCGCTTGGTGTACGCACGGAAGATGGCCTGCAGCGATGCGGTGACCGGCAGCGCCAGGAACGCGCCAAACGCGCCGAACAGCGAGCCGAACGCCAGCACCGCGAGGAAGGCGACGGCCGCGTTGATATCCATCGTGCGCTGCGAAATCCTCGGCGAGAGAATCAGGTTCTCGATCTGCTGGTAGACGATGATGAACACCAGCACCGCCACGGCGTACGTCCATCCGCGGTTGCCCCAAGCGAACAGCACCGGCAGCGCGCCGCCGATATAGGTGCCGACCGTAGGGATGAACTGGGATACCACGCCGCAGAACAGGGCCAACGGCAGCCAGTAGGGCACATGCAGAATCTCTAAGAAGATGGCAGTGCAGGTGGCATTGATCAACGCCAGAATCGAACGGGAGAACAGGAAGGACGAAATCTGGCCTTGGGCCACGGTCCACACCAGCAGGAATCGGCGCTGCGTGTTGGGGGCCAGCCACTGGCAGAAGGAGCGGCGCAGTTTGGGGCCGGCGGCGGAGATGTAATACGTGGTCATGACCACGGTCATGAGGTTCAGCAGGAAGGAGAACAGGCCGCCCACCGTACTCATGGCGGTACCGGCAAAATCGGTGACCCACGAGGTCTGGATATTGTTGAAGATTTCCATGCCGAGATTGCTGATTTCCGGCATCTTGAACGTGGCATACTGGTCCACGAACTCACGAATCTGCTCATACATGGCCGGCAAACCGCGGACCATGGCAATCATCTGCTGTACGAACATGTTGCCAAATAGCGTGAGCAGCACACCCACGACCACGGCCACGCCCACCAAGCTGACGGCGGAAGCCACGCCACGCTTCCAGCCATGAGCCACCAGCGCCACCACCAACGGTTCGACGGCCAGCGCCAGGAACAGCGAGATGATGATGTCGAGCACTAGATAGGAGATGTCGCCCCACGAGCGCCAGCAGAACATGAATACGATGACGGCGAGGGCCACATACAGCAGCGCGCGGCCGAACCATTCCGGTGGCCTACGGGAATCTCCCTTGGCGGGGAACAAAGTACCAAAGTCGATACGATTCTCGTCGTCCGGGTCTGCCCCGGCCTCTGCGGCACCGGTTCTCAACGTGTCGGTGCTGTTTACGTTTCGCACGCGTTCGCTCATGGCTCCCCATTGTAGCGAGGGGTTTGAAGCTCGGATACGCCGGCGGCGTACACCCGCTTTTCTATTGTTGATGTTATGCTCAACGTTTCGATCATCATCCCAGCGTGGAACGAAGCCGAACGCATCCGCGACTGCCTGCTGAACGCCACCCGTCAGACCATCATGCCGCATGAGGTGCTGGTGGTGGACAATCGTTCTACGGACAACACCTGTGCGGTTGTCGAACAGTTCATTGCCGAACATCCCGAGGCCCCGGTCAAACTGTTGCACCAGAACGATGAACAGGGGCTGATTCCCACCCGCAACTTTGGCCTGAACGCCGCGACCGGCGATGTGCTGGGCCGTTTTGACGCCGACTGTATGATCCGGCCTGACTGGGTGGAGGTGGTCTCCGGCATCTTCACCGAAGACCCGGCCGCGATGGGTGCCACTGGTCCGGTGATGTATTACGACATGCCCTCACGCCATTTCGGGTTGAAAGGCGACAATTCCTTACGCAAGCGAATCTACCGTGCCGATGGCGGCCAGCCGCTGCTGTTCGGCTCGAATATGGCCTTGCGCGCTTCGGCCTGGCATCAGATTGTGAATGAGGTCTGCCGGGATAAGGCCGATGTGATGCATGAGGATATCGATATTTCCCTGCATCTGATGGGCAAGGATCTGAAAACCGTGTACTCGCCGCGCATGATCGCCGCGATGAGTGCGCGACGGATGGACACGTCGCTGAGTTCATTCCTGAACTACATGCGACGTTTTAAGAATACGTTTGATGCGCATCCGCAACATACGCGCACGCATAAGCCGGAGGTGTTGTTCACCGCCATGTATCCGGCGATGCACATGTTCTACCCGGTGTGGCAGAAAGTGCTGAATTCCGCGGATATCAATCCTGCTGAAGCCGCGTGGATCAACGAGCAGATGAAACTGGCGGAGGTGCAAGGCAAGCAGCTGTACGACGAGACCCCCACCGACGAAGTCTACGACGAAAGGCACGAAAAGTAGCTGGATATACGAGCCCCCTCTGCTTATGCAAGCTCCCTCTGATGGGGGAGCTGTCGAACGAAGTGAGACTGAGGGAGAGACTGCGACGCAGCCGCTAAAACATTGAATCGGCCGCAGGCCGATACCTATTATTCAGCGGCTACGCCGCAACTTCTCTCCCAGTCAGCCACGCTGACAGCTCCCTCATCAGAGGGAGCTAATGTTTACCGTCATCGACTGATCACATCAGCGACTTGTAAATCGCGAGAATGTCCTCTTCGGTGGCCTGACGCGGGTTGCCGGGGGTGCACACGTCGTTGAAGGCGTCGTGGGCCAGCGGTTCCAGATCAGCCTCGGTGGCGCCGACCTCGCTGATCGTGGTCGGGTTCTTCAGATCCACGGTCAGCTTGTGGACGGCCTGCACGGCCTCTTCGCGCACCTTCTCCAGGTCGCCGGTGTAGGCGTCCTCGACGCCGAACGCGTCGGCGATGTCGCGGTACTTCTCGCCCGTGTAGTCCTTGTTGTATTCCATGACCGGGGCCAGCAGAATACCGTTGGCCACACCGTGGGCCACGCCCAGACGGCCGCCCAGCGGGTGAGCCATGCCGTGCACCAGGCCGAGGCCCACGTTGGAGTAGGCCATACCGGTGATGTAGGAGGCGTACGCCATCTGCTCGCCAGCCGGAATGTCGCCGTCGGCGGACTTGGCTAGGTTCTTGGCAATCATGCGAATAGTCTGCATGGACAGGCAGTCGGACAGGCTCCAGGCACCCGGGGTAATGTAACCCTCGATGGCGTGGGTCAGGGCGTCAAGTCCGGTGGCGACCTTCAGGCCGCGCGGCATGGAGTCGGTCAGATCCGGGTCCACGAAGGCGACGATCGGGATGTCGTGCGGGTCGACGGCCACGAACTTACGCTTGTTGGCGGTATCGGTGACCACGTAGTTGATGGTCGTCTCCGAGGCGGTGCCGGCGGTGGTCGGCACGCCGAAGATCGGGACGGACGGGTTCTTGGTATCCGCGACGCCTTCCAGAGAAAGCACGTCGGCGAACTCCGGGTTGGCGGTGATGATGCCGATGCCCTTGCAGGTGTCTTGCGGGGAGCCACCGCCCAGGCCGATCAGGAAGTCCGCACCGGACTCGGCGAACTTGGCGACGCCGTCCTTGATGCACTCGACCGGCGGGTTCGGCTTGACGTTGGAGAACACCTCGTACGGCAGGCCGGCCTCATCCAGAACCTTGGTGACCTTCTCGGCGGTGCCGGTCTCCAGCAGCACCGGGTCGGTGACGATAAATGCCTTGGTGAAGCCGTGCTGCTTGGCGACGGCCGGAATCTCCTTGACCGCGCCACGTCCGAAGTATGCAGTCTGGTTGAAAATCATGCGGTACACCATAGGGGCTCTCCTTTTGAGCTAGTGTCTTAACTGGTGGTCCACTCTGTCTTTGAGTGGTCCAACGGTTCCCCAGTCTACTCCGCGCATGAGCATTCACCTGAAAACACGCTGAAAGAACAACACTGAAAATAATGGCAAGAAATGGCGGAATTCCGCACTTGTCGAATTATTGTCCATTGACCAAACCAGTTCCATCGCCCGAAATCTCAACGATAAGACCATTTTCCGGAGTCATCTGACGCTCTCCGAGAAACTCGTCTCTCATCCGCTTACTTCGCGCGTAGCGCAATCAATATGCGAGATGCCTAATTCCATTCGTGCTTCATCAGCCGAACGCGAACTGGTTCACCAGATGGTGTATTCAACGGTTTCAGTCTCCTGAAGAGGACTAAGATACCTCGACAGTTGGGGTGATCATCATAAGAGAATGAGGTAGATAATGGCAAATGGCAAGGCTATGACGGTCGGCGAGATGGCGTCCCTGTTTCTCGACCCCGCCACTCCCGTTCGTATCGACGCTTTCGACGGCTCGCATTTCGGCCCGGCAGACGCGGATTTGAAGGTCAAAATCGCCACGCCGAACTGCATGTACCAGCTACTCGCGCACCCGAATGAAATCGGCATCGTGCGCTCATACATTCTGGGCGATTTCGACGTGGACGGCATTGACTACGCCGACCCGTATCCGGCGATGCGCAAGCTGGTGTCGCTGTCCAAATACGTTCGCCCACTCACTCCCACATCAATTGCCCGCGTATCTGCCGGCATCCTGAGCCATGGCTTCAAGAAGCCGCCGGTGCCCGCCACCGAGGGCCCGAGCAAGTTCGCCCGTATCAAGCGTGGCCTGATGCCGCACACCGAAAAGGCCGATTCGGAAACCGTCAGCTTCCACTACGACATGTCCAACGAGTTCTACGCCGACTTCCTTGGATCCTCCATGACCTACACTTGCGCGGTATTCGACAACGAACACATGAGCCTTGAAGACGCACAGGCCAACAAACTGCGCCTGATTCTCGACAAACTGGACTTGCAGCCCGGCCAGCGCTTACTGGACATCGGCTGCGGCTGGGGTTCGATGGTCATCACCGCCGCCCGTCGCGGCATCAAGGCGCTCGGCGTCACCCTTTCCAAGGAACAGGCCGCGTACGCCAACGAATGGATCGCCCGTGAAGGGCTGCAGGATCTGGCCGAAGTGCGTGTGCAGGACTACCGCGAGGTGCCTGAGCACGACTTCGACGGTATCTGCTCGATCGGCATGATGGAGCACGTAGGCGTCAAGAACTACCAGAGCTACTTCGAAGAGATGTTCCGCCTTCTGAAGCCGATGGGCCGACTGCTGAACCACCAGATCACCATCAGCCATGACAAGCCTCACGGCAAGCCCGGTACCGACGAATTCCTCGACCGTTACATCTTCCCGGACGGTGATCTCGGCGCGCCCGGCTTCATCGAATCGTGCATCCATGACGCCGGCTTCAACGTGGTGCATCAGGAGAACCTGCGCCAGCACTACGCGCTCACCCTGCATCACTGGAACCAGAACCTCTCCGAGCATTGGGACGACGCGGTCAAGCAGGTCGGCTTTGAACGCGCCAAGGTATGGGGTATGTACATGGCCGCCTGCGCTCTGAACTTCGAGCTCGACGGCATCCAGATTCACCAGTTCTTGGCCGTCAAGCCGGATCGCGTGGCCCACCCGGACGGCAAGTGGTACCCCCTGCGCCAATGGTGGCAGGCCTGATTCCTTTTTGTGGGACGGCACGCGGTTTTTACCATTGTTCATCTGCCGTCCCACACGATTCTCTTCGCACGCGCATTTCGCGGGTGCTTTTTCTGCAATACTGACTCTATGGGCGCCACAGCCCCGAACTACAACCACACTGTCACCGCCTGCTTCGTGGGATACATCACTCAGGCGGTAATCAATAACTTCATGCCGTTGCTGTTCGTCACGTTCGCGGCGACACTCGGCATCGACATGGCGCGGCTTTCCGCCCTCATCACCGTCAACTTCGTCACCCAACTGGTCGTGGACGTGCTGGCCGGCAAGTTCGTGGACCGCATCGGATACAAGCCGTGCATTATCGCCGCCCACCTGGCCGCCCTTGCCGGACTGCTGGCGTTGGGCTTGCTCCCCACCCGCGTGCCGGACCCGTATCTCGCGATTCTGGCGGCGATTTTCCTCTACGCGCTCGGCGGCGGACTCATCGAGGTCATGGTCTCCCCCATCGTCGAGGCCTGCCCGAGCGAACACAAGGCCAAGGCGATGAGCCTGCTGCACTCCTTCTACTGCTGGGGCCAGCTCGGCACCGTGGCCATCTCCACGCTGTTTCTGTTTGCGTTCGGCACCGGCTCATGGCCGGTTCTCGCTTGCTTGTGGGCGATTGTGCCTGCCATCGGCATCGCGATGTTCGCTGGCGCTCCCATGCCGCGCATTGTGCCGGAAGGCACGGCGACCATGCGGTTCGCCGACTTGTCGAAGAAGCCGGTGTTCTACCTGATGTTCCTTATGATGCTGTGCGCGGGCGCGGCCGAACAGGGCATGAGCCAGTGGGCCAGCGCGTTCGCCGAGTCCGGTCTGGGCGTGACCAAGGTGATTGGCGACTTGGCGGGACCTGCCGCATTCGCCCTGATGATGGGCCTGTCCCGCACGATTTACGGAGTGCTGGGGCATCGACTGGATCTCACGGCATTCATTGCCAGCAGTTCCGTACTGTGCGTGGCCATGTATCTGACCGCAGCCCTAACCACGGCACCGGTACTGGGTCTGCTTGCCTGTGCGCTCACCGGTTTTTCAGTGGGTATTATGTGGCCCGGAACGTTCTCGATGGCTGCAGACGCCATGCCCGGTGGCGGTACGCTGATGTTCGCGCTACTAGCCGTGGCCGGCGACCTCGGATGCGCCGGCGGCCCTGCCGTAGTGGGACTGGTGGCCTCTGCCAATGGCGACAGTCTTAAGACCGGGTTGCTGTTCGGATCGATGTTCGCATTGGTGCTGTTGGCGTGCGTAGTTGCGGCGAGGAAGACAGTTGTTGGCGAACGCGAGCCTTTGCATTGACCGGCCAGCCCGCCATTTTGGCCTATAACCCCCGCCGGAGTAGGTACGCGACGGATATGCAAAAGCCCCGCACAAGGCGGGGCTTCATTATGGTGGCTCCGAACGGCGTCGATCCGTTGACCTAGCGATTTTCAGTCGCTCGCTCTACCAACTGAGCTACAGAGCCATGAACAGTCAAAAACCCGGATAATCCGGGCTTCATAACCATTCCAGCGACCCCGGCCGGACTTGAACCGGTGACCTCCGCCGTGACAGGGCGGCGCTCTAACCAACTGAGCTACGGGGCCATTGTTCTCACTTGCGTGAGGCAACAGATGTATATGTTACTGAAATTCGCCAGTCATGCAAACTTCGGCGTGTTCCGCATAATTTCAAGGTTTTTGCTATCACCAGCACGCGAACACGTCTGTCACAAACATCCACAAAACGACGAAGGGCGCGACCGGAACCCCGGCCACGCCCTTATGGACGGAAACGCTTCGCGGCATCCACCGCAAAGTGACCGTCAATCTCAGTCAGCCTGCTTCCAGGTGTCGACGTCGATGTGGTGTTCGGGGTTGGCCTGCCAGGCATCCCACGCGGACTTGACGATGTCTTCCACGTCGTACTTGGCATGCCAGCCCATCTCCTCGTTGATGCGCTTCGGGGAGCCGATCAGGTGCGGCGGGTCGCCGGCGCGGCGGGCCATGACAGCCTCGGTGAACGGCAGACCGGTGACCTTCTTGACTTCGTCGACGATCTGGCGCACGGAGGTGCCTTCGCCGGTGCCGACGTTGAAGGCGTCGTACTTGCGCTCGTCACGGTCGAGGTACTTGAGGGCGGCGATGTGGGCGTCGGCCAAGTCGGAGACGTGGATGTAGTCGCGCACGCAGGTGCCGTCCGGAGTCGGGTAGTCGTCGCCGAAGATGGCGGGAGCCTTGCCCTGCTTGAGGCGATTGAACAGCATCGGGATGAGGTTCAGGATGGCCGGATCCTCAAGCTCCACCGGACCGCAGCCGGCCACGTTGAAGTAGCGCAGCGCGCAGAAGCGGATGCCGAACGGCTGCTCGCAGGCGCGTGCCATCCACTCGCCGAACAGCTTGGTCTGGCCGTAGGGGTTGATCGGCAGCATCGGGACGACGTCCTCAGGCACCACATCGACCGGCGGCACACCATAGGTGGCGGCGGAAGAGGAGAAGACGAGCTTCTTGGCGTTCTTGGACTGGGTCATGCCGGTGAGCACGTTGAGCATGCCGTTGATGTTCTGCTGGTAGTACCACAGCGGCTTCTCCACGGATTCGCCGACCTGCTTGCGAGCGGCAAAGTGGATCACGGAGTCGACGCCTTCGGCATCGAGGATTTCGGCCAAACGCTCACCGGCGCCCGGGGTGGCGATATCCATGCCGTACAGGCGGGAGCCTTCGATGCGAGTGGGCTTGCCGTAGCTCAGATCGTCGACGACAACGACCTTTTCGCCGGCCTGATGGAGTGCGTGAACGACATGAGCGCCGATGTAGCCGCAGCCGCCGGTGACGAGAACTGTCATAGTTGACCTTTCCTTGTGCGGGTTGCAAGTGTCGGCCGTGGGGAGTTCAGCGGCTGTTCACTTTTGGTCCGCTTTGTTACCTTTTGAAACAATTTGAGTATATCACACGAACATAATCGCACAAAACGGTGGTGTCGTCCGGCAATATCTGCATTCATTAGGTCGATTTGGCGTTCATTAGGTAGGTCGGCCCGGAGCCGGCCCGCACGGACACCGGGTAAACGGCTTGATATGGTGGTTGGTATCGCACACCACCTACCTAATGAACGCCAAATCGACCTAATGAATGAACAGCGGTGCGGCGCACAAGGAAAATCCGAGGAATATATGACCAATCCCGAATCCACAGCAATCGATCCCGTCGCCGCGATGGGCACAGACCACACCGAGGCACCGGCGCACCCCCTGCACAAGGTGCTCTCCTTCGTACGCCGCTCCGGACGTTTGGACGATCGCCTGCAGCGCGCATGGGACAACTATGCCGGCACATATCTGTTGGATATTGCGGCCGGCAACCTGCTGGACGTGCGCGAAGGCGTCACGCTCGACCGCGCGTTCGTGGAGTCCGCATGGGGCAACGATAATCCGCTCATTGTGGAAATCGGCACCGGGCAGGGAGAAAACGTGGTGGCAGCAGCCGCAGCCCACCCGGAGACGAACTTCCTTGCTCTAGAGGTCTATGACCCCGGCGTGGCCCACACGCTGCTGCTCGCCGGCAAGCAGGGGCTGACCAACATTCGCGTGGCCCAGGTCAATGCGCCCGAGCTGTTCAAGGTGACCGCGGCCGGCACCGTGGCCGAGGTATGGACCTTCTTCCCCGACCCTTGGCCCAAGAAGAAGCACCACAAGCGCCGCATCGTGCAGAAGGCCATGGCCGGCGACATTCATCGCGCGCTGGTCACAGACGGCGTCTGGCGTATCGCCACCGACATCGAGGACTATGCCCTGCACGTGCACGAGGTGATGGACGGCCTCGATGGCTGGAAGAACCTGGGCAGCGTAACCGTCAGCCTGCCGCTGGAGCACGTGGGCAAGGGCAATGCCGACATGGCCGCCGATATGCCGCACGCCGACTTCACCGAATCCGAGCGATTCGAGGGCCGCGTGCTCACCAACTTCGAGAAGAAGGGCCTGGCCGCCGGCCGCGTGATTCATGACTTCACCTATCAGGCCGTTACCCTGAACTGATTGCGACACGCCGAAATGCCGTCGATTTGCATAACCGAACAACCTCCCGTAAAGTAATTCGAGTTGTTCGCCCCCATCGTCTAACGGTTAGGACACCAGACTTTCAATCTGACAACGAGAGTTCGACTCTCTCTGGGGGTACTTCACTAAAGACCCCGGTCATAGCGACCGAGGTCTTTTCGTATTCGCGGGACCAGGTCTGAAAGCATTCGGCCCGCTTGATATGTGCTCATGGTTTCATCTCAGCACGTGTTCGCGCCCGCCACAAGGACTATCCCACCGTAGACGATGTGACATCCTCCACACTGTGACTTCGCGCACAGGGTCCCGACGCCACCCTCACCCCGTTTATCGACACCATGCGTGTATAACCGCATATGGCATCATCGGCGAACATCGGCCGGCAGACCAGTTGTACAAGGAGAACATCATCCACATGGCAGACACCGCCAACACCAACACCAACGCCTGGCTGCCGGCGCTCAAAGCGGCGTTTCCGCTGACCATACCGATTTGCCTGGGGTTCCTGTTTCTCGGCGCCTCGTATGGCATTCTCATGGGCACCAAAGGCTTCTCCTTCGTATGGCCGATGTGTATGAGCGCGTTCATCTTCGCCGGTTCAATGGAATTCGTCACGGTGAATCTGCTGCTCTCCGCGTTCAACCCGCTCGCCGGCTTTCTGCTGGCCCTGATGGTCAACGCCCGTCACCTGTTTTATGGACTATCCATGCTCGGCAAATTCAAAGGGCTCGGCTGGAAGCGCCCATACCTGATTTTCGGTATGTGCGACGAGACTTTTGCCATCAACTCCACCGCGAAAATCCCCGCCGGCATCGACCGTGGCTGGTTCTACTTCTGGGTTACGCTGTGCAATCAGCTGTATTGGGTGACCGGCGCCACACTGGGCGGGCTGATCGGCGCGCATCTGCCGTTCAATACCGACGGTCTTGATTTCGTACTGACCGCGCTGTTTCTGGTGATCTTCCTCGATCAGTGGCTCGACGGCAAGCATCGCGAGCGACTGTCCGCCGTCATCGGTGTGCTGACATCACTGGCCTGCCTGCTGATATTCGGGGCCAATGATTTCATGATTCCCTCAATGATCGCCATGCTGATACTGTTCGTCGCGCTACGCCCGCATCTGGACGTGTTGCGGCCGGCCGCCGACGCCCCGGAAGCCACGGCAGACCATGCCATGAGCCACGCAGCGGACCAGCAGAAGGAAGGACAGACGCGATGACGATGACCATCTGGCAAGGCGCAATCACTATCGTGACGGTGGTGCTGGGCACGATGTGCACCCGTTTTCTGCCGTTTCTGGTGTTTCCCGAGTCCAAGCAGCCGCCGCGCATCATCGAGTATTTCGGCCAGGTCCTGCCCTATGCGATGACCGGTCTACTGGTGGTATACGCACTGCGCAACACCCCGATTCTGACCGGTTCACACGGCCTTCCGGAACTCATCGCCTGCACCGTCATCGTGCTGCTGCACGTATGGAAACGCAATATGCTGCTTTCAATCGCCGGCGGCACAATTGTATATATGTTGCTGGTGCAACTGGTGTTCTGAGGCACCCGACTCGTTAGTCTCTCCCTCCGCTTCGCTATGCTCAGCACCTCCCTTACAGAGGGAGGTAATCTTCTGTACCTTCCTCTGACGAGGGAGGCGGCACCGCGAAGCGGTGACGGAGGTAGAGACCCGCAGTCGTAAGACTGCGAAACACACAGCATCGGCCACAGGCCGATTCCTACAGCTGCTTCGCCACCCAATCGACGATGTACGGGGCGACTTCCTCAATCTGGTCGATGGCGACCTCGAACTCGTGCTTGCCGCCGTACCACGGGTCCACCAGATCGATCTGATCTTCGCGGCCGGGCTTCGGCTTGGGCAGATTCGGGTCGAAGCTGCGGTACATGTGCACTTCGGCGCGCTTGCCGGCCGGCAGCATGCGCAGCAGGGCGCGCATGTGGGAGGCGGTCATCGGCAGGAACAGGTCGGTACGGTCGATTTCCTCACGCGAGATGCGGTGTGCGAAGTGGTCACGCGGAATCTCATCACCATAGCCACGTTCGCGTAGCACGCGCACGGCACGCGGGTCGATCGGGTGGCTCCACTCCTCGTCGGACACACCGCTGGATTCCACGTTCACCTGGTCGCCAAGACCGCGCTCATTAAAGAAGTGACGCAGAATGATCTCACCCATAGGCGAACGGCAGATATTGCCGGTGCAGACGGTCATTACGGTGTAGGGCTGGGTATTGCTCATAGCTTTGAATCAATCCTCAATCGGGCTTCACCGGGCCGCACACGGCCCGACTGTATTGTTGGGGTCGAATGAATATGAATCCGGCTCATGCCGCTATAAAGGGCATAAGCCGGATTCGCATGCTTACTTGGTTTTGGCCAAGATACGGAAACGATAGGAATCGATGCCGGACTCCTCCTTGGCGGGCGTATGCCACTCGCCCACTTCGGCTTCCCTCCACATCCCGGCCTCGACCAGCGACGCCATATCGGGCGCGTAGCTGTCGGCATCCACGGTGGCGGCCAGATCAGTCACATAGGCTTTGTCCGCGAACGGCAAAGCCTTGGCGAACAACTGGGCGCCGCCGATGATCCAAATCTCCGAACGGTCCAGACCGTCGTCCGGAATCGCCTCCTGACGGGCCATATCGAGCGCGTCGTCAAGACTGGTGACCACAGTGGCCCCCGGCGCACGGTACATCGGATCGTGGGAAACGACGATGTTGTCGCGGTTGGGCAGCGGCCGGTACTTGCCCCCCAGCGATTCCCAGGTCTTACGACCCATAATCACCGGATGGGAGACGGTCAGCTCCTTGAAATGCTTCATATCCTCGGCACAGTGCCAAGGCATGCCACCATTGAGGCCGATGGCACCGGCGCGACCTTCCTTGTCACGGGCTTCGGCCCAGATAAGATTCACCGAGAAGGTCTTGGGATAATCGTCACCCCAGTCTTCTTCAGTGGCAGACAGCCCGGCAGATCCGGGCTCGGGTTCGTGATAGCCGCTACGGCTACTGTCATGCTCCATTTCGCTTACTCCTCCTGGATTGCGGAACTGGGCCTTAGTGTAGTGGACAGCGAAGACTCGGGGGCCGTCACCTTCACAGTATTCGCTGTCCACGAAACGGTAATCAGCATCAGACCGCAACAGGTGCCTTAATAGTGGGGTGATGCTGGTAGCCGACGACCTTGAAGTCCTCATACTGGTAGTCGAACAGGGAATCGGCCTTACGGATCTCGATGGTCGGGTACGGGTAGGGCTTGCGGCCCAGCTGCTCAAGGAACTGGTCGACGTGGTTGTCATAAACATGGCAGTCGCCGCCGGTCCAGACGAATTCGCCCGGCTTGAGCCCGGCCTGCTGCGCCATCATCATGGTGAGCAGCGAGTAGGAGGCGATATTGAACGGCACGCCGAGGAACATGTCGCAGGAACGCTGGTACAGCTGGCAGCTTAGCTTGCCGTCGGCCACGTAGAACTGGAAGAGCGCGTGGCAGGGCGGCAACGCCATCTTCTCCACCTCGGCCGGATTCCACGCGGAGACGATCATGCGGCGCGAATCCGGATGATGCTTGATGAGGTCGAGCACATTGGAGATCTGGTCGATGGTGCGATTCGGGTCCTCGGGGGTCGGCGCGGGCCAGGAACGCCACTGCACGCCATAGACCGGGCCCAGATCGCCGTTCTCGTCCGCCCACTCATCCCAAATATGCACGTTGTGCTCCAGCAGCCAGTTGATGTTGGAGGAACCCTTCAAAAACCACAGCAGCTCATAGGCCAGGCCTTTGAAGAACACGGTCTTGGTGGTCAGCAACGGGAAGTACTTCGACAGGTCAAAGCGCATCTGCTGGCCGAACAGGGAAATCGTGCCGGTGCCGGTGCGATCGGACTTCAGCGTGCCTTCGGTCAGGATCTTGCGCACCAGGTCCTCATAGGGCATCGGAATGTCCGTTTCGGGACGTGCGGGGATACGGGAGCGAATATCTGCGAGTTGTTCTTCGGTCAAAGCCATGTGCACCAGTGTAGCTTAGGGGCATAATAGAGAAGTCCACTGATGCGGGAGAGCGGCCAGGTGCCGCGCTCCCCCGCTGGCATGGCGATGGGCCAGATCGCCGGCGGCTGAAAATAAAGGAGCAGCTATGGGTAAGCGACTGTGGGTTGAGCGTAACAAGGACGGTTCGTGGGATGCGTTCAGCGACGATGGCGCACACATTAAGTTCGGCAAGGATCGTGGCCAGTTCACGCCGGGCGATCTGATGAAGGTCGCGCTGGCCGGTTGCGCCGCGCTGTCCAGCCAGTTCGCCATCGAACATACGCTGGGTGAGGACAAGGGTGCCAAGATTGTGGTGGATGGCACGTACGACCCGGAAAATGACGCCTACACCGGTTTCGAGGAGCAGGTGGTGATTGATGCTTCCGACGCCGGTCTGTCCGAGGAGGATGCCGACAAGCTCAAGGAGCGCGTCACCCGCCATATCGACAAGGGTTGCACGGTCAAGCACACCTACGTGCAGGAGACCCCGGTGCGCATGAACGTCACCGTCAAGCACTGAGACGGGATATAAATTGAAGAGGCTCCCTGGCGGGAGCCTCTTTCCGTATATTCGGACTTTACTGGCGATCGGGATCGATGGTCTTTTCGATCTGCTGGGCGACTTCAGGCTCGGCTGCGGACACCGGAATCTCCTCGACGCCGGCAATCTCCTCCAGCGACTTGGTAGGCACTTCGGCGGGCGAGCTCGGCACGGTGTCGAGACGCGATTCCGCGGCCTCAACATACTTGCGTGGCACCACGTACACCGGGCCGACCGCATGCTGCAGCAGGCCCTGGCTGGTGGAGCCCAGCAGCAAGCCAGTGAAGCCGCCGCGACCACGGGAGCCGACAACAACCACATCGTGATCGTAGCTGGCCTTGGTCAGGGCGCTCACGGCCGGGCCGGAAACGATCTGCTTGTTGATCTTCAGATCAGGATGCGATTCCTGCAACGGCTTGATGCGCACCTCAAGATCGTCCTTGTAGGACTCCATGACGGCGTCCTCGCCGTCCACACCCTTCAGGTTCGGCACAGCGGAAATCACGTCCAGTTCCGCACCCCAGCACGTGGCGAAGTCGGCGGCAATGTCCAGCGCCTTCAGACCCCACTTGGATTCGTCGGAGCCGACGGCCACCTTGGTGATCGTGTTGTTCAGGTGCATCAGGTTACCGTCATCATCGGTGTACGGCACCACCACAATCGGGCAGTAAGCATATGCCGGCAGCGATGAGGACGTAGTGCCCAGCAGGCGCTCGGCCAGACCGCCCTTGCCACGGTTGCCAATGACGATCAGATTGTAGTTACGAGACAATTCGACGAACACCGATGCCGGATCTCCGGTAACAATCAGTGTGGCGGCTTCGACGCCCTGCTCGTCTGCGATGGCCTTGGCCTTGGACAGAATCTCCTGAGCATCGGAATGCGCGGCGTTATCGTCCCCCATCGCCGTGTAAGTGGCATCGAACGAAACGGCGGCATAGCTCGGCAGGGAATATGCGCAGACAATCTGCAGCGTCAGCCCCGCGTGCTTTGCATAATTCGCGGCCCACCATGTTGCCTTGTAACTGGCATGCGACCCGTCAACGCCGACGAGAATAGCCTTGTCGTTAATCATGACGACCTCCTTGAAGTTATTGCGGCACGAATACCGCGTATCTCAACAATACCCCGCGACACTCGGTTTGGCCGGTATCCTCCGCTCAAAAAGAAATCCGCGTATACGAAAAAGGCACACCCCAAAGGACGTGCCTTAATACGAATTCGCTTACCGCATAATTCTTGTCACATCACGCGGCGAATGGAATATCCAGCTCCACCGAATACGGAAACGTCGCTTACTGCCGTTCCCTGCACCGGGTTCATAGCATTCATCACCTGTCCGTTACCGATGTAAATGGCCGCATGAGTACCATTCGCAAGAATGTCACCCGGCTTGGCATCCGCCAAGCTTGCGACCGGAGTACCCACGGTGGCTTGAGCACCAGAGGTACGAGGCAGGGAGATGCCAAACTGGGAGAAGACGTACTGCACAAAACCGGAGCAATCCCATCCTGCCGGAGTGTTGCCGCCGGCAACATACGGATAGCCTTGGAACTTCAGTGAGAAGCTAGCAAGCTCAGCGCCAGTGCCAGTGCCAGTCATTTTACCCAAGTCAACCTGTGGAATCGACGCACGCTGTTCAGAGCGGCTGGCTGCCGCAGCAGCAGCGGACTGGGCTGCAGCAGCTTCATCAGCGGCTTTCTGAGCCGCCGCCGCTGCAGCAGCTTCCTTCTCGCCCTGAGACTCGGTCTGTGGCACATCAAGAGTCTCGATGCCACCCCATTTAGAGTTCTCATCAACCGAGGTGGAGGTGGATTCGGCGAACAAATTCTTCTTCACCGAACTCGCCTTCGGGAAAGAACGTGAGGACACCACAGCACTCGTCTGCGCGGAATCGGCAGAGGCAAACGGGGCTACGCACGCAAACATGGCACCCGTGGCGATAATCGCCACTGATGTGGAAATAATAGTCTTAACGCTCATCATCAACGCCATACACTAGCACACATGGGTCGATTTCATAACAGGAATAGCATTTCGAAGATGATGTCGCGGGTGCATCATTCGGCAGGAGAACGCAACAGGCCTCGGATACCGATCGGCATCCGAGGCCTGCAATAAATCAATCAATAAGACTGCATCACGGGATACGCACCACGATGGTGAGCTTTTCGGTCATGGCACTAGCGAGAGCCACGCTATAGCCATTCCATCCACCATGGACCGCCTGACCGTTGCCGACATACAACGCCACATGATCGTAGTGTGCACCACCGTTCCATCCACCGGTGTTGGCATAAATCAGAATATCGCCCGGCTGCAGGGATCCGTCTGTGACTACGTGGCCACCAGGAACATTGACGTACTCTTCAGGCCAACCGTGGAAGTTAATGCCACGGGCCGCCAACGCTTGACTGACCAATGCGGTGCAGTCCATGCTCTGTCCGATCAAAGAATACGCACGGTCGATAGAGGCACCGGCACCAGCGGAAACCGAACCACTGGCATCGGAATAAGTAACAGAAGAGCGAGACTCATTACGGCTCGCGGCGTTGGCCTGCTCCTGGGTCGCCTAAGCCTCGACCTCCGCCTGCTTCTCGGCCTCCTCTTCGGCAGCCTTCTTGGCCGCTGCGGCATCCTTTTCCGCCTGAGATTCCGTCTGCGGCACATCGAGGTTCTCAATGCCGCCCCAATCAGCATTGTCCTCAACGCTCGTGGCAGTGGCTTCAGTCGTCAGATCTTTGCGCACCTGGGTGTACGAGGGGAAGGACTTGGTGGAAGTCACAGTAACACCCTCAGCTGCAGTTGCTGTAGGAACAAACATAAACAAGCAGGCACAGGAGACAATCGCGGCAACAATGGAAGAAGCTACAGTTTTGGTCTTCATAGAACCATCACCCTACACGGTGCGCATTAACTCGTACAGGATGGAAGAAATAAAACACCCCGGAGCTATTGGGATATATCGGCGTGTCGGCACAGGTCAGTTCGGACTAATACGTGGCCGCAACACTTGAAATGTCATTTCGCGCGAACGATTGCCGATAGGGCGACGTCACATCCGAACAGTAATCACCGAATGTAAGCCAATGAAATGAATCAGTAGTGAACGTACTGGAACTTACCGGCTTCGGCGGCGCTGAACGTACGGGTCGAAATCACACCCAATCCCTTGGCATTGGATTCGGAGATCTCAATGGAGCCGTCGGCATTGATCTTTTCCAGAACGGCAACATGGCCGTACGCGCCATCGGCATCGGCCTGGCCAGGAGCGAACACCACAGCATCACCGACATGGCGAGGAGTGTTGTCCACCCAATAGCCCAGAGCGGAAGCTGACGCCGCCCACGCGCCACCATTGCCGAAGTTGCCGCTGGAAGGCAGGCCCAGTTCGGCACGACGCTGGTACGCGTACCACGTGCACTGACCCCACGGATAGTTGTTGGAGTTGGTGCCAACGGCATGGTTTGGGTTGAAGCCAGCCGGCACAGCATCGCCATCGGCATCCACGAGAGCCGACACCACAGGATTGTTCGCATTATTGCGATTCATCAGCTTGGCGTCCAAGGTGCTGTCTGAATTGCTCAGCCCCCAGCCGCCTTCATTGGTGGACTGTGCGGTAACGGAGGATGAACTCAAATCAGTACGCGCTTCGGAACGAGAAGCCGCAGTCACATCGCTGATGCGCTTAATCTGCGTGGTCGTCGTGGCCGGATCAGCCACGAACGAGTTCGTGGCGTCTTCATTGTTGGAAAACGCGAGAGCACCTGCGGCCGTGCCGACCAGAGCGGCCAGTGAGGCCGAGGCAAGAATATGGCTACGGCGTTCAGCGGCACGAGCGGCCTCACGAATGGAACGGCGGGTCTGGGGAGCGATTTCGTTGATCTTCTCGGCAATGGCCGGATCAAGCCCCAAAACAACGGCGTCGCTACCAGCGGATTGCACCGCACGCACAGCACGAACGGAATGAGAACCCTTGCCGGAGGCAAACAATGCCTTCGCTAAGCTGAACTTCTGGCGCGAGACCGTGGTCGCTTTATGCGAAGCATGCTTCATACTACGTTAACTCCTTGGATGGGTTCGGCGGGGTCATTTCGATGACCTCGTATGACCGTCACAATTGAGTACTGTACAACGAACAGAGGTCAATCCTCAATGTGATCCCCACCATCCGGGTGTGTCAAACGATTTACGTAACCGTGCGGCCGGGTGAAAAAACTGCCTTGTTTCCGCCCGTTCACGAACCTCACTATCCGGTTATCGGAAGAATCACTAACTCATGTCATTCCGACACACCGTAACCATGATGTGCTGCGTACATTCTGCACTGCATTCCGCATTGCCACCACTGCCGCCCGGCACCCCGGAATTCCGCAGTAACCCCGCAGTAATCCCGCACACCGAGCATTATCCGCGATATTCCCCAACACTGGTCTACCCTTGAAACCATGACTATCACACTGAGTATTCCCGAGTCGCTGAAGCCCGAAGATGGTCGCTTCGGCTCCGGCCCCAGCAAAATCCGCCCCGAACAGATCGCCGCGCTCGACGCCGGCGCCACCACCCTGCTTGGCACATCACATCGCCAGGCACCAGTCAAGCAACTGGTCGCTTCGATTCGTGAAGGTCTGCGCGAGTTCTTCCACCTGCCTGAAGGGTATGAGGTGGCGCTTGGCAACGGTGGCGCCAGCGCGTTCTGGGAGATTGCCTGCGCTTCGCTGATCACCCGTCGCGCCGCATTCGGCACGTATGGCTCGTTCAGTGCCAAGTTCGCCGCGTCCGCCGCGAACGCACCCTTCCTTGAAGACCCGGTGCTGTTCCCCGGCGAGCCGGGCACTTACCGTCTGCCTGAGCTCACCGAGGGCGTGGACACATATTGCTGGGCTCACAACGAGACCTCCACTGGTGTGGCCGCCCCGATTCGCCGCGTGGCCGGAAGTCGTGAAGCTGGTGCCTTGACCGTCATCGACGGCACCAGCGCAGCCGGCGCTTTGCCTGTGGACATCAGCCAGACCGACGTCTACTACTTCTCACCGCAGAAGGCCTTCGGTGCCGATGGCGGTCTGTGGGTCGCCATCCTCTCCCCCGAAGCTATCGATCGTGCGGCAGGCGTCGAATCAAGCGCTCATCTGGAAGGCGCACATCGCTGGGTGCCGCCGTTCCTCTCGCTGACCACGGCACTGAACAACTCCCGCAAGGATCAGACCCTGAATACGCCCGCCGTGGCCACCCTGATCATGATGGAAAACCAGATTCGCTGGCTCAACAACAACGGCGGCCTCGCCTGGGCCACCACACGTTGCGCCAAGTCCGCATCCATCCTGTACTCGTGGGCCGAGCGCTCCGAATACGCCGCTCCGTTCGTCGTCGATGCGGACGCACGCTCGAACGCCGTGGTCACCATTGATCTGGACGAGCGAGTCCAGGCCTCTCAGGTACTGTCCATCCTGCGCGAGAACGGCATTGTGGACGCCGCCGGCTACCGCAAGCTGGGCCGCAACCAGCTGCGCGTTGGCGTGTTCCCCTCGGTGGAACCGGCTGATGTCATGGCCTTCACCAAGTGCGTCGACTACGTGGTCGAGCACCTGTGATGGCATATATGCCCCGCATTGCCGACCATATATGCCATGCACATTGATCGGTCTCAACTGATGCCGATTGAATAAATCGTAGGGAGGGATGTTTGACGCCCCTCCCTACTCTTACTACAGTGCATGAGTATGAAGTTCGCGCCTCTCATTGACCCTGCCGTCCGCAAACCCGCACCCAAGCCCGTACGGGTGGATCTGCGTAAGGTGTTTGCCATCGGTACCGGTCTATGGATTGTGGCGTTGATTGTCGTGCTGATTCTGCTGGCCGTGGGCTACAGCGTAATGCCGTTGGTGATTATGTGCGTGGCCGGCGTCATTATTGGCTTGCTACTGCTGGTCTGGGAATACTTCGACCGCTGGGACTACCGCCGCCTCGGACAGTAACGCAACACAAGCTCCCTCTGATGACGGGAGCTGTCAGCGTAGCTGATTGAGGGAGAGACCGCGGCCGCAGGTCGCTCATCAAACAGCATTGGTGGCATGCAAGGCATGCCACCAATTCCTTACCTCACTGCGCCAACGGCAACGTAAGGCTGAACGTACTGCCTTGCCCGGGCGCGCTCCATACGGTCACATCGCCATGATGGGTCAGCGCCACATGCTTGACGATGGCCAAGCCTAGGCCCACGCCATCCGCCGTGCGATTGCTCTGTTCCACGCCCCGGTAGAACCGCTCGAAGATGCGCGCCTGGTCCTTCTTAGCGATGCCCGTGCCTTGGTCAATCACGCGAATCACCGCGCGGTCGCCATCCTTGTCTTTGGATGCGGACACGCTGACCACGCCATTTTCCTTGGAATAGCCGATGGCGTTTTCGATGAGCTTGGTCACGGCGCTGTCGATCTGGTCCGCCTCACCATTGATGACTAGATCATCGTCGCCCTTGATGTTCAGCTGCACGCCAGCCTCGGCTGCCTGCGGCTCCAGTCGCGCCGCCGTGGCCCTGAGCTGTTCCATAACGTTCAGTCGGTTGGCGGAAGACGGCGTAATCGGCTCCTGCGCGCGTATGAGCAGCAGCAAATCAGACACCATGTGGTTGAGCTTGCTGCAGCTGGAACGCACCTGGCGAGCGTCGGCAGCCACCTGCTGTTCGTCCAGATTGCCGGACTCCAGCGAATCGGCGAGTTTGGCCAGAGCCTCAGTGGGGCCCAACAATTGCTCGGACACATTGGTAATAAACGAGTCACGCACTTGAGCGAAACGAATCACATCACTGACATCGGTAATCAACACGATGACGAACTGCTCGTTGATACGCCCTACAGTCACCTTCAGCCAGTTGGGGCGGTGGACGGACTGCGTGGCGACGTGATCGCCCTTGTTCTGGTCTGCGACGTACCGCTCCGGAGTATCGGTGGTCAAGTCGAACTGGCGCTTGCCACCGGACTTGCGCGCCTCGTGAATGGCATCCAGCACATGCTGCTGGGCAATGGCGTCATCTGACACCACACCCAGGCGGTAGGCGGCGGGATTGCAGCGGACCACCTCGTCGTGCTCGTCGACCACCACGGACGCACCTGGCAGCATGGACAGCAGCGTGGCGGTGTCGTCGGACAGATCGTCATTGTCGTCATCATCGGCCAGCGGCGATTCCATGGACACTCGATGTGTCGCAAATCCCACGATGAGCGTGATGATTCCTACCACAAATAAAACAGCCGTGACAATAAGAGCAATCGCGGCGACGAGCGGCATCTGTGTCATGCCCCCATTCTTTCACACCACACGCCGGGATTGCGGTTTGCCGGCACGCCGGTAACATGAATTTCAGGTGAACAACCCAATGAACAGTAGAACAACTTGAGGTTGCCATTACCTACGTTGAAGTGGGGAACAAGTACTGGAATAATACACTGGTACAGGTTGCAATAAGCAAGCATGAAAGGCTAGAGAAATGCGCGTTATTTTCAACGAGGAGCTGAAGCAGGTTGCTGACGACCTCGACCGTATGGCGCAGAACGTACGCAAGGCGATCAAAGGAGCTGGGGAAGCCCTGCTGAATCAGGACGTTGAAGCCGCACAGACTGTGATTGACGGCGACATCGAAATCGATGCCCTGGAGTCCTCTGTGATTGACCAGTGCGTCAAGTTGCTCGCCAAGCAGAATCCGGTGGCCACCGATCTGCGTGTGGTCGTTTCCACCATGCGTCTGGCTTCCACGTTCGAGCGTATGGGCGATCTTGCCCGCCACGTGGCCGAGGCCGCTCGCCGCACCTATCCGGCCGCCGCGATTCCTGAATCCGCTCAACCGGTGTTCGCCGAGATGATCGACTTCCTGGACAACACCGCTGACCAGCTGGTGGCCATGCTCTTCGATCGCGATGCCAAGACCGCCGAGGCCATCATCCTGGCTGACGACAAGCTGGACAATCTGCACCACCAGACCTTCGATCTAGCGCTGTCCGATGACATCACCCGTCAGCAGACCGTGGATATCGTGCTGCTGGGCCGCTTCCTGGAGCGTCTCGGCGATCACGCCGTGTCCGCCGCCCGCCGTGTGGTGTACATCGTCTCCGGCTTCGCCCCCACTAAGGAGCCGACCCGCGACGAGGGCACCGACATCGACTGATTGGGACTTGTTCTCACATTGGGCGAATAACTGAACACTTGTTCTCCTGTGGTTTGAGGAGGATGCCCGAAAGCGGCGATCCGGCTACGGCTGGACGCCGTTTTTTGTTGCTTTTGGGCGGTACACCGGCGTATCCATGGGGCGGCAAAACACCCATAGGGCGGTAACTTGCCCATGGGGCGGTTTGAAGGATATGTGAAACCGCGGAATTAAGCCATTCTGGCATACCGCCCCATGAGGGTTTTACCGCCCCATGGGGTAATCACCGCCCCATGGGGGATTTGGCAGGCATAGCAAAGGGGAGCCGCACGTTATGTGCGACTCCCCTTACAGCTTGTACCGTGTTAGCGGCTTAGGCTCACTTCTGGCCCTGAGCGGCGACAGCGGCGGCACCGGCAGCAGCAGCCTCCGGGTCCAGGTACTCGCCACGCGGCTTGATCGGCTTGAAGTTCTCGTCCAGCTCGTAGAGCAGCGGGATGGCGGTCGGGATGTTGACCTTGGCGATCTCTTCCTCAGACAGGTTGTCCAGCATCTTGACGATGGCGCGGAGGGAGTTGCCGTGGGCAGCAATCAGCACGGTCTTGCCGGCCTTGAGCTCCGGCTCGATAGCGGACTCGAAGTACGGCTTCACACGCTCAACAACGTTGGCCAGGCACTCGGCTTCCGGAACCGGATCGCCGGCGTAGCGCGGGTCGTTGTTCTGGGCGTACTGGTCGTTCGGGTCGATCTCGGGCGGCGGGGTGGCGTAAGAACGGCGCCACAGCATGAACTTCTCGTCGCCGTACTCTTCGCGGATCTCGGTCTTGTTCTTGCCCTGCAGAGCGCCGTAGTGACGCTCGTTGAGACGCCAGTCACGCTGAACCGGAATCCACAGACGATCTGCGGCATCCAGAGCGATGTTGGCGGTGTTGATGGCGCGACGCAGCAGGGAGGTGAACACGATGTCCGGAAGGACGTTCTTCTCCTTGAGCAGCTCGCCGCCACGCTTGGCTTCGGCTTCACCCTGCTCGGTCAGCGGTACGTCGACCCAGCCGGTGAACTGGTTAGTTTTATTCCATGCGCTCTGTCCATGACGGAGCAGTACTAGTTTATAAGTCATACGGTTCAGTCTACAGCCGCGTGCGCCCAAACACGAGTATTCGTCTTATTATTTCGCTCTCAGAGCGTCACGGAAACCGCCAGCACCACCGCAAACAGCAAGGTCTGGAAGCTGGCGGCGGGCAGAGCCGGGCGGAATTGACGTTTATTCACGCTGGAGACCATGCGCACAGGTATTCCGACGCCCGAGATCAACAGCACTGCGCCCCACGGCCACCATAGGGTCGCGCACATGAGCAGGGCTATGGCCCACGCGGCCACGCAGCACACAATCAGCAGCGTACGCGCGCCGGATTCACCCAGCCGTACGGCCAGCGTGCACTTACCATGCTCACGATCCTCGTCGATGTCACGGATATTGTTCACCATCATGATCAGGCAGGAGAACAGGCCAGCCGCCACAGCACCCAATAGTCCGCCGACGTCCACCGTGCCGCACAGCGCGTATTCGGTGCCCAATACCGCAGCCAAGCCGAAGAACAGGAACACGCCGACTTCTCCCAGCCCGACGTATCCATACGGATGCTTGCCACCGGTGTAGAACCAGCCGGCCAGCAAGGAGGCCGCGCCCACGGCCAGCAACCACCATGCTTGGGCGAGCACGACCGCCACAACACCGCATATGCAGGCGATGGCGGCGCAAATCATCGCCGCGAACAGTACATGCTTGGCCGGTACCAGTCCGGATGCGGTCAGTCGCTGGGGTTTGCCTGATTTCGATTCGTCCGTGTCACGCCCGGCGTCAGTGCCGCGGATGCCATCGGAATAGTCGTTCGCATAGTTGACGGCGATTTGCAGGAACAGCGCGACTAGCAGGCACAGGATGGTCACCGGCCAGAATCGGTCCATCAGCAGGGTCTGCTGTTCACGGGCCGTGGCGCAGGAGGCCGGTTCTGGATATATTGCGATGCAGGTGCCCGACCGCTCGATATGCACGTACGCCATCACCGCCCCAACCATCACCGACGCGATGGAAGTGACCAAGGTCTTGGGACGCGCGCCCCGAACCCACAAGCCGATAGACATAAGCAACCCCTTTCATATATAACTCGGCTCCCCTCTCTGAGGGGAGCCAGAGTATGCCTAATCAGCCAACGAGCGGCTTGACCAGCGGGAAGGTGATGGTCTCGCGAATCGTGGCACCGGTCAAGGCGATAAGCAGTCGATCAATGCCCATACCCATACCGCCGGCCGGAGGCATGCCCACGCCGAGGGCCTCCAGGAAGTCCTCATCGATGTCGCAAGCCTCTTCGTCGCCGGCGAGCGCGTCCTTGGCCTGAGCCACGAAACGCTCACGCTGCACGACCGGATCGTTGAGCTCGGAATAGCCGGTAGCCAGCTCGAAGCCGCGCACGTACAGATCCCACTTCTCGACCACGCCGGGCTTGGTACGGTGGCCCTTGACCAGCGGGGAGGTCTCGACCGGGAAGTCACGCACGAAGGTCGGCTCGTAAAGCTTGTCCTCGTAGAAGTGCTCCCACAGGTGTTCGACGAGCTTGCCGTGGTTCTCCACGTCGTCGCGTTCCACGCCGAGCTTGTCGGCGATCTCGCCCAGATGCTCCACGGAGGTGCCGGGGGCGTCCGGGCCGCCGTTCGGCACGATCTCCTCGCCCAACGATTCGGAGAGGGAGTCGTACATGCTGATGGTCTTCCATTCACCGCCGAAGTCGTATTCGGTGCCGTCGAGCAGGGTGACCTTGTGCGAGCCGTAGACGTCCATGGCGGTCTTCTGCACAAGCTCCTTGACCAGCTGGCCGATGGAATCATAGGTGCCATAGGCCTGGTAGGCCTCGACCATGGTGAATTCGGGGGCGTGCGTGGCGTCGACGCCCTCATTGCGGAAGTCGCGGTTGATTTCGAACACGCGATCGATGCCGCCGACCAGGCAGCGCTTGAGGAACAGTTCCGGGGCGATGCGAAGGTACAGGTCGAGGTCGAAGGCGTTCATGTGCGTGGTGAACGGACGCGCCGCGGCACCGCCGTGCAGGGTCTGCAGCATCGGGGTCTCGACCTCGAGGAAGTCGTGGTCGTCAAAGGTGCGGCGCAGGGAGGCCACGGCCTTGGAGCGGTTGCGCACCATGTTGCGGATGTTCTCGTCCGCGATCATGCCGATATACGGCTTGCGGGTGCGGGTGTCTTCGTTCAGGTCCTTGTGCAGGGCCGGCAGCGGCTGCAGGGCCTTAGAGGCGATAGCCCACTCAGTGGCGAATACGGACAGCTCGCCGGTCTTGGAGGCGATGACGCGGCCCTTCAGGTACAGGTGATCGCCAAGGTCGACGAGCTGCTTGAACTGCTTGAGCGAATCGGCGCCAATCTCCTTCTTGGAGATCATGCCCTGGATCTTGGTGCCGTCGCCGGCGGAAAGCTGCACGAAGCACAGGCCGCCCGCGTTACGCAGGAACAGCACGCGGCCCGCGATGCCGACCATGTCTTCGGTCTCTTCGCCAGCCTCGAGCTTGCCGTCATACTTGGCGCGGACCGCCTCGATGGTGTCGGTGACGTCCAAGTGCACCGGGTAGGGGGCGATGCCGGCCTCAAGCATCATCGCGCGCTTGGCCACGCGCATCTGCACCTGCTCGGGATGCCCCAGCGGGCCGAACTCCTTGTTGGAGGGGTCCACGGCTTCGTCCAGCGTGGCACCGGACTTGACCTTCTCGCGGATGGTGGCGTCCTGCTTGAGCAGCATTTCCGCACGTTCGACGGTGCTCATCTGCGGGACGGCCGGGGTTTCGTTCTCAGTGTTTTCGGTATTTTCGACAACTTCAGCCATGATTCATCAGTGTACGCAAGGCCGGCGATTATGAGCCCGGCAGACCGCACGGCCATCTGAACACCCGCTCACATGACGCAAAACCGGCTCTGCACAAGGCTTGAGAGACCTGTACACATGGCGAATCCATCATCACGCAACACTCGCGACATGCCGATTTGCATTGTCCACCACCACAATGTAATATCTACGTCTGTTGCCAAACGGGCTGTAGCGCAGCTTGGTAGCGCGCTTCGTTCGGGACGAAGAGGCCGCGGGTTCAAATCCCGCCAGCCCGACAACTGGACCGGATTGTTGAGGAATCAGCAATCCGGTTTTTCGTTTCCTGCCCCAACAATCAAACCAAGCGATCGAACAGCGGTAAACAACCCGCCGCACACAGCGACAAACCGGCGCGGCAAGCCCCGTATTTGTTGGCGGACCACCGTAATATATCGCTCGAATCAATCGATTGCCGCACTGTTTTTGTAAGTAATACTGAAGTAGTTAGAGGAACCATGAAGAAGAGTCTGCTTGCACTGGCTTCGGGCGCGTTCATTCTCGGTGCCGCCGAGTTCGTGATGATGGGCATTCTGCCGCAGGCCGCGGCCGCCACCGGCGTGGGCATCCCCACCGCAGGCCATTACATTTCCGCGTATGCGATCGGCGTGTGCTTCGGCACACTGATTCTGGTGTTCGGCCGCAAGGTGCCGCCGAAGAACCTCATCATATTGTTTATGGCGATTGCGCTTATCGGTAATCTGGCCTCCGCGTTCTCGGTCAATGCCGCCACGCTGATTGTCGCGCGCTTCATTGCCGGCCTGCCGCACGGCGCATTTTTCGGCACCGCCACACTCATCGCCAAAACCTTGGCCGACAAGGGCAAAGAAGCACAAGCCGTATCGGTAATGGTCACCGGCCAAACCGTAGCCAATATGCTCGGCGTACCGGCGGGCACCTTGATGGCTGAGTTCCTATCCTGGCGCCTCGCATTCGGTATTCTGGCTGCATGGGCGGCAATGACCATCGTGCTAGTTCTGGCATGGATCCCCTTCGTTGCGCCGATTAAGGACGCCGGCATCGCCGGTCAGTTCAAATTCCTTACTCGTCGTGGGCCGTGGGTGATTCTGGCCGCCGTATTCACCGGCAACGCAGGCGTGTTCTGCTGGTGGAGCTACGTCTCCCCTTGGCTGCAGAAGACCGGTGGCTGGTCGTCTAACCTGGTACCGCTATTGATGATGCTTGCCGGCTTCGGCATGGTGATAGGCGGTCTTATCGGCGGTCGCATCACAGATAAATGGCGCCACGCCGGCACTGCCGCGCTGGGTCAGACGATTTCCTGCATCGGCTTGCTGATGGTTTTGCTACTGCCGGGAAACCAGGGCACTACTGCTTTGCTGACCTTCTGGATCGCCTTCGGACTGTTCTTCATCTCCGCTCCGCAACAGCTGTTGATGACCGAAGCCGGCCAAGGCGGCGGCGAGCTCATCGCCGGCGCAGCCGTGCAGGTGGCCTTCAACTTCGGCAATGCCATCGGCTCGATTGTCGGCGGCGCGATGCTCACCACTTTCTCGATGAACTATCGCTATACCGGTCTGGGCGGTATGCCACTGGCTCTGCTTGCCGTAGGGCTGCTGGCCTTCTACTCGTGGCGCTGCGAAACCGATACCGACGCCATTCACCGCATGCGCGAAATCAAGGTGGACTGAGACCAAGCTCACAGCAAACTCCCTGACGCGTTTGTTCACAGTATTAATAGACTGAAATCAGACACGATTCAGGGAGGTCTGGCGGTATGGACGAGGAAGCACTGCTCAAACAATTCGCCGCACAATTCGCGCATGGTCCAGACGATGCCGACGACACCGATGCGGCGGCCGCAGCGCAAGGTGCCGATTCTACTGCGAACCAGGCCACGGACGATGCCGATCAATCGCCCGCAACCTTTGATACCCAACAATTCCTGAACGGACTGGACGCGATTTTCGATCGCCACGCGGCAGCCACCGAAGCCGGTCCGTACTTGGAACAGGCGATGGTGGACGCGGAAAACGCCGGCGACGAGGCCGGACTGCTCACCGTACTCAACGAAACGATGGGCTTCTATCGCTCGCAGGGCCGGCACAAGGAGAATCAGTGGATCGTGCAGCGGGCGCTGGAACTGGCCGCTCGTATGGGCTTGACCACCGGCACATCCGAGGCGTGGGCCACCACGCTAATCAATTGCGCTACCGCGATGCGCGCGGCCCAACAATACGATCAGGCCGAGGATTTGTATCATCAGGCGCAGAGTGTCTGCCGGCATTCGCTGGCACCCACCGACCGTAGGCTCGCAGCACTGCACAACAATCTGTCGATGCTCTACAGCGAGACGAATCGGCCCGACAAGGCGGAACTGGAGTTGCGTGAAGCGCTGCGCATTATCGAAGCCTCGAGCGTGAACCCGGACGCGGATATCGACGTGGCCAGCTCGCACACGAATCTGGCGTTGACCCTGCTGACCGAACACAAGTTGGAGGGCGCGCATTGGCATGCAGCCAAGGCACTGGAAATCTATCGCACCGGCCATCTGGAACATTCCGCGCATTATGCCTCCGCACTGGCGGGCTTCGCGCAGGTGTGCTTTGCCGAGAGACGGTATGCGGATGCGGTTACTGGATACCGGCATGCGCTGGCCGTGATCGAAGAATGTTACGGCAAGGACACCGATTACTGGCGTATCACCGCCGACAATCTGCGGCAGGCCGAGGAAGAGGCGGCGAAGGCCGGGGTGACGGTTGACAATGCGGGTGTTGCCGGCGGTGCAGGCACGCCACCCCAGTCCGGATCGCGGCTGTCGAACAGCCCGGCACAGGGCAAGACCGGTGCGGACGCGACATCTTCCCCATCCACCGTTTCGGTGTCGACCGGTTCTGCGGGCGCGGCCGAGGCCGTTTCCGCATGCCCGGTGTCCGGACTGAAGCTGGCCCGCGCGTTCTGGACGCAGATGGGCAAGCCGATGATTGCGGCGAAGTATCCGCAGTATGCCGGGCGTATCGCCGCCGGTCTGGTGGGCCATGGCTCGGAATGCTACGGATTCGATGATACGTATTCGCAGGACCACGATTTCGGCCCGCGCTTCTGCCTGTGGCTTACGGATGAGGATTACGCGACCATCGGCGAGCAACTTGAGGCCGATTACGAGGCACTGCCGCGCAAGTTCAGCGTGGATGCGCAAGGCCGCGTGACGTTCGAGGCACATGCCAGATCCGATGCTTCCGGGACATTCCCCTCCGCAGGTGCAGGCTCCACCGTCATACCCGATGCGACAAACGCACCCACCCCCGGCACCGCTACGGACGATACCGCTACTGCCGAGTCAGGCGCGGCGTCCTCTGATGTGGCGGAAGCGATGACGACTCCGATTGATGCACCGCTCTCCCCCGTCACGCCGCGCGCACAGGGCGCGAATCGCCGTGACGGCGTGTTCCGTATCGGTGACTTCTTTGAGTCGATCACCGGGTATCGCACTGCGCCGGCGCAGACCGCGCCGCATGAGTGGCTGATGCTTCAGGAATCGACCTTGGCCGCCGCCACCAATGGCGAGGTGTTCGCCGATCCCACCGGTCTGTTTTCCAAGACGCGCCAAGGGTTCAAAAACATGCCAGACGATGTGCGGCTCGCGCTGATTTCCAAGCGATTGGGCATGATCGCCCAGGCCGGTCAATATAATCTGCCGCGTTCGTTGAAGCGCGGCGACGGCGCGGCCGCATGGCTGTCCATCCACGAGTTCGTGCAGGCCACCGCCTCGTTGGTGTTCCTGGTTAACGTGCCGATGGTGGTGGGCTATATGCCGTATTACAAGTGGCAGTTCGCAGCATTGCGCAAGCTGTCTGGCTCGATGTTCGCGCTGTTGCCGAACGTGGGCGAACAGTTGGAAACCGTGATGCGATTGAGTTCGGCAGCCTGCTATGGAGGGGCCGGATTCGGCGAAGGCGGCAAGGGCGCGGCTACAGCAATCGAGAAAATCAACGATATCGTGGAGCAGATTGCGGCGGATATCGTCAAGGAACTCAAACGCGAACACCTGACCACGTCCGGCGAGACCTTCCTCGAATGGCAGCGCCCGTATGTCGAGGACCACATCGCCTCTGATGATCCGGTGCTTAAAAGTTTGTAGATTCAAGCTCCCTCTGTCACGGCTTCGCCGTGCCATCTCCCTCATCAGAGGATTAGTGAAAGGAACGTCGATGACCAACGAACTGACTGATGATGAACTGCGCGAGGCTATTGTGCGCCATGAATGGGATCAGTTCCAGCGCACCAACAATGAGGGTGGACGCGCGGCATGCCAAGGCAACTGGCCGGTGTTCCACCAGATGCGGCTGGCCCAGTTCCTCACATGGGAGCGGCCATTACTCACCAGCTATGCCGCTGATCTTGACGCGGCCGACCACGTGGGCCGCAACCTCGTGACCGAAAAATACGGCCGCATGATGGCCTCCACCGCGCCGGAAGATTTCACGAAGAACATAGAGCCGTATATTCCGCGTCCCTCTGAAGAGCGCGTGGCCCGTCAGGAACAGGTCATCGCCCAGCAGGTCGCCTGGGCCAAGGATTTCCGCGAGCGCTACCCCAAGCTCGGCGAGGCGATGCGCGTACTCACCACCACCGAAGACACACCATCTGCCACCTCATTCGAAACCTATCTGCGCGGCGAGCTTGGTACGTATTCCGAACGGACCTTCCAGCTCTACGAGGTGATGATTAGCGAGCGCGCCGCAGCCAGCCCGCAACGCAATATCACTGAGGAAACCTTGTTGCACACAGTCCAGCTCGGCGGTTTCGACACCTTGGAGGAGGCCGAAGCCTCCCAAGCGTAATACTCAGCCATTCACTGTGTACCGGACACCCCGACTGATGTACGTCGGCCGGCCACACCCAGGCCAACGCAATCTGCCGATCGCCCCACACCCAGACCACCAACGCAGCTTGCCCGCCAGCCCCCATTGACCGGCGCACATCGGAAGAATTACAGCGAGAATAGGCCCCAGAATGCCAGTGTCATCAGTGTGGTGAGAGTGCCGAGCGCTACCATCACGCATATGACGCGCCGTACACCGACGATATCGGCGCGGCAATACCAGACACGTTCCATTTCCCACGCAAACAGCACCACCAACAGCATGGTCGCTATTCGCAGCACCACCCATCCGACGGCAAACAGCCGCGGTTGAGGCATAACCAATACAGCCGATACGCCTACGGCGCTCATATAGCCATACAACAGCACGGTAATCACCATCACCGCTGTGCCGATACCGGCAGATAAGCCGGCAATGCCGTGCAACGTACGCTGTTGGGCGGCTCCCAGCCCACTCGGCGTCGCATGCATGGCCCGCACAGTCGCCACACTACGTCGCCCGGCCAGCAACGTCTGTAGCCAAGAAAACACAGTCAAGCCAATACCTAATATCGCCGCCATCACGATCAGCACGGGCCCTGCCACCATCAGACCGGCCAGCACGCCGAGCGAGCCGACGATACCGGATCTGGTACGTTGCGGCGCGACGAAGCGCTGGTGAGGTGTCGCACCGGCGACTTGGGGCGTTGCCCATCCATCGGCTTTGGTTCCGGCAGTCACACCGTTCACCCAATTTTCCAGCGCTTGCGTATAGCCTTCGGCCAATGGCAGGTTCGGGGTGAATAAGCCCTCACCAGCCCGCATCTGATGGTTGCCGGCGAAATAGCGTACGGTGACGTTCTCGTTGCCGGACTTGTTGGCCGTGGCGATGATCCGCTGCGCCCCCTGTTCGATGGGCATGGCCGTATCGTAGGTGCCGTAGTTCACCAGCACCGGCATGGTGAGGGATTTCAGATACCGGTCGGCATCAAAGTCGGCATAGGCCAGATCGAATGGCGCGTAGTCCAGCGACATCAATTTGGCCATGTCTTTGACCACGGGCTTGGGCGCGCCGGCCTCATGCGTATAGGCGCTGACAGCCATGGCCATTTGCTCACGTCCATTGAACACCGGTGCGGATGTAAGTATGGCAAAGGCAATGTCTTGCCGTTTCGAGGTTAGAATCGTGGCGATCCAGGTGCCTTCGGATTCGGCGTAGATGCCGGTTTTGGCGGGGTCCACGCCGCTTATGCCACGCAGCACGTCGAGCGAACGCCCGTATTCGCGAGCAAAACGCGGGTAGTCGCGATGCAGCACGGTGTAGTTGTCGTTGCGCTTGGCCGGCACCAAGGTCACGATGCCGGCAGAGGCCATGGCGTTGGCGATATCGCCGAAATCCTCGGCACCGCTGGTACCGGACCCGTGAATGAACAGACAAGCCGGGCGTGGCCCGGGAGCGTCGACCGGTTCACGTAGTACGGCGGGTAGCGTGACGCCGTCGCCGGTCTTGATGGATAGTCGGGTTTCACGCGTACGATATCGCCCCTCGTGGGGAATGTTCGCATGGGCAGGGGTGATGGTGGTGTCGGCAGAAGCGATAGCGATGTGCTTGGTGTAGGGCCGTGTGTTCCATTGCGGCATCATCGCCCAGCCAAGTGTGGCGAATACCAGCGTCATCGCCATCGCGGTGGCGATGACGCTCGCTACCCGCCGCGCCGAAATCCGTTTCATAGTTACTATGCCTCCCCCCCATCAGCATAGAACGGTCGGCTCTTATCGGTCGGCTCCCGTCATAATGTGCTTCTACTGGGACCGTAATGCAATGGTTGTAACGCTATTTTCTCTTCTTGACGGCACCGACTATGGCCCATACAACGGCCACTATTACCAGAATAAGTCCCACTACGGCGCAGATAATAGCCGTCAGCAATTGCGGATTCGGCGAGAACAGCGAAATCATCCGATCCGGAGATATGCACCCGAAAACCAGCGCGATCACGCCGATAATCACGCCTAATAGTCCGAATACCACAGTAGGCGCGCTGATGCTCTGTTTCTGGATGTTCTTGGCACTCTTGACATCCTTAGCATTCTGGACGTTCTTGGCGCTCCCCCCAGGCTGGCATGGTTTGCCGGCGGTCTGAGACTGCTCATAGGAAGGTTGCGCTGAAGATGCTGCGTACATCGGTACATCATCGGCAGATGGAATCGGCCCGCCATCCCCCTCCACGGCATCGGCAACTGCTTCCAGGGCAATCCGATCTGTGGATGGTTCGATGGGCGATGGAGAGGCAGTTGTCACCTGCGTATCCACATCCGAGACCGACGCATCCGCATGATCGTCGGGGACGGGTAGCACAGCCGTTTTATCATCATCCGCTGCGGATGGCAGCACCGTGGTATCGGTTCGGTCATCGACGGTCACCATGGTTGTGGTCTCGGTGGTCTCGTCGGTTTCGGAAGGTATGGCCGTGGTCGGTGTCGCATCCTCGATGGAGGCGAATTCCTTGGTTTCATCAGTCATGATTCCATCTCCTGGTTGTAACGGCTTGATCATTCCGATTGCCCGGTTGTGTTCTTGCTTGTGCTGTTGCCGTCGTATATATCGGCAAGCGGCTGGAACGTGGAGCCTTTCCAATCGGAGGCGTACACCACGTTGACACGTGCTTCCACCACATAGGGAATATTGATTTTTAATTCTGGGCCGTTGTCCGGCATGGCGGATTCCTTATACAACCATTCGTGATCAGGCCCATTGGTGGCACTTTCAGCTTCGAAGAAAACAAAGCTTGGACCCATGTAGTTGTTGTATACCATCTCGTATTTGCCGCCAACGTCACTCGAAGTGGAGTAGTAGGAGTCGGCGGTGCCGAAGGCGTAAGTGCAGGAATCCGGCAGAACGATATGCACTTGCGCCTGTGTTGCGGCTATGGTGATGGTACCGACCGGGCAATTACTGATGGAAGTTTTGCCATCCAGCATCTTCACCGTGTGCGGTCCATGTGTCTTGTCCCAATCGGACCAATCAATGATTGCCTGATCGGTGTTGTAGTTTTCACCGCTGAACGCCACACCTTGCTGCAATGTTTCAAACGTGGCATCGCTGGCATCGGCAACGAAGATGCCATCCTTTTGCACATCGTTCATGCCGTCGCTGTTTCTCGCACTGACAGATTGGCTCAGTGAAACAACAGTATTGATGCCGCTGGCACCAAGATCACGGTAGTACACGCCATACGTGCCTGAAACGATGGTCATGCAGAGCGCGCATCCACCGGCAACCAGTCCGAGAGGAATCAGACCACCGGTACGCCGTCCTCTGAATCCGAGAATGATGACCACCAGCCCCATCACTATGCATACTGCGGCAATCCAGATGGTGCCCAGACGCATAATGCCGATAATGCCCATGTCGTTTACCCAAATCAGTCCCATCAGACCGGCAAAGGAGAGGAAGGTAAGGCCCAGTATGCTCAAGACCACGATTGGGCCCGCCGGCTTGCGGCGCTTGGACTCGGTGGGGGCATAGGCCGTCGCATTCATACGGTCGGGGGCAAACGGCCCGTTGGGTACTGTGCCGGGCATCGCGCCGGGCACAGTACCCGGCATCACGCTGGGCATCGACTGATAGACAGGCTGTGAAACAGGCTGTGAAACAGGCTGTGAAACACTAGGCGCGGTTTGTGAAACAGGTTGTGAAACAGGTTGTGAAACAGGTTGTGGAAAAGGTTGCGGAGCTGAATACAAAGGAGATTGAGGTACTGGTTGCGCGGCTGGATATGACACAGGCTGTGGAGCTGGATATGACACAGGCTGTGAAACCGGTCGCGGCGCAGATGCCCCGAATCCGTACCCTTCCTGCTGGCGAATGCCGCTTTTGGCCAACAGCCATAGCGCTAAGGCGGCGAGCGCAATACAACCCCACCCCGCACCTGGAATCACGATTGCCACGGCGAGGAACAGGAAGCATCCCAGACAATTCCAGTCCCATTGGCCGGCAATGAGGTCCTCGGCCAAGATGTGCCCATCGCGTACATCCGGCATCAGAAACCAGCCGAGTGCGTACAGAGCTGCGCCAAAACCGAAGAACAATGTACATACAATCACCAACGCACGTACTAATGTGGGGCTCCAGCCAAGCCGTAAAGCGATGCCGCTGCATACGCCGCCGATCCACCGGTCGTCGCCGCGAACCAGTCCACTGGATCGCACCCAAGTGAAGAAGCGTCGCGATGTCTTGTTTTTTTGCGGACCAGGCTGCGGCTGTGGCTGATATGGATTCGCGTTTGGATTGCTCATGATTCCATTACACCGCCCGACCACTGCCACAACGCTCGGGGAACACCCTGATTGTTCCCTGAACACCGGGTAAAACCCCGGCCGTAACGCCCTGAGCGCGGCACAATAGGAGTATGACGTCATCTCCCGAACCATTGCTGCCCGCGCGCATGCCGTTGATGCGCCCCCGGCAGGGCCGTTGGCTCACCGGCGTGTGCAAGGGCATCGCCCTGCACTTGGGCATCGGCGTGGCATGGGTTCGGATTGCGTTCATCGCACTGACCGTCCTCTACGGCGCAGGCATCATCGCTTATGTATTCCTGTGGGTGTTCATGCCTGCCGGAGACCCGGTGGCGGCTGCGGCTCGCACAGTGCCCGTTAATCAGGCGCCGCTTGCGCGAGGCAATCAGCCACTTGCCGCTCATGACGACGAATCGGCTGCCGCACCGGAATCATTGTCCGAGGCCATCCAACGTGCTCCGAAACCGGCCGTCGTGGCATTGGCCGGTTTCGCGTTGATGGCCACCGGACTGCTGCTCACCAGCACCGGTGCGGATGTCCAGATTGTGCTTCCGCTGCTGGTAGGGTTGGGCGGCATCGCACTGGCATGGATGAATCTTAGTCCGCGAGGCACGCAGCTGTTGTCTATGTTGGGCGGCATCGCACTGATTTTCATGGGATGGGCATTGTATGTGCATAATGTCAGCATTCCTGGGTGGGGCACCTCTCCTCGACGCATTGTTGCCAGCGGATTCATGATGATCGTCGGTATCGTGGTGGCGGTGATGCCGTGGGCGAACGCGATGCTGCAACGACTCACCCACGAGCAGGCATTGAAGGAGCGCGAAGAGGAGCGCGCGGACATGACCGCCCATCTGCATGATGGCGTGCTGCAAACGTTGGCGCTGATTCAGCTGCACTCCGAGGAACCGACCACCGTATTCGCCCTGGCGCGTAGCCAAGAGCGCGAGCTGCGCGAATGGCTGTATCAGGAACGTTCCACATCGGATCGTTCGGTGGGAACCGGATTGAAGCAGATCGCCGCCGAAGTGGAGGACGAGCACGGCAAGCCGATTGAGGTGGTCACCGTGGGCGACGCGCGGCCGAGCGCCCAGACCGATGCGCTGCTGGACGCCACCCGTCAGGCGTTGGTCAATGCGGTCACGCATGGCGGCGAGCCGGTGTCTTTGTATTGCGAGGCCAGCGACACGATGGTTGAAGTGTTCGTGCGCGACCATGGCGAAGGCTTCGATATGGACGCCATTCCGCCCGACCGGCTGGGCATCCGCGAATCGATTATCGGCCGCGTCAAACGGCGCGGCGGTACAGTGGAGATAGTGTCCAGGGCCGGCTGGGGCACCGAGGTCAGAATGCATATGCCGATCGCGCTGAAAGCGGCGCAGGGAGAACATCGATGAGCGAGAACGAGACAGCCAAGATTCGTGTGGCCGTGGTCGATGACCATGAGATGTTCCGTGCGGGCGTAATCGCCACATTGCGCGATTCCTTCGATATCGTCGGCCAAGCGGCGGACGTGCCCGGTTCGGTGGCGATGATCGCACAGACCAAGCCGCAGGTGGTGTTGCTGGATGTGCATGTGCCCGGCGGTGAAGGTGGCGGCGGTGCCGAGATCCTCGCCAAATCGCGCCCCTACTCCCCTACCACTGTGTTTCTGGCGTTGTCGGTTTCGGATGCGCCGCAGGATGTGGGGGCGGTGATTCGCGCCGGCGCCCAGGGCTATGTGACCAAGACGATTACCGGCGCTGATTTGATTTCATCCATCAAGCAGGTGCATGAGGGCTATGCCGTGTTCTCGCCAAAACTGGCCGGTTTTGTGCTTTCGGCCTTCCAGGGTGTGCCGGCGGCGGGGTCTGATGGCGGCGCTGATGGTGCGGCACGGGCTCATGATGAGGAGCTGGACCGGCTATCCGCCCGCGAGCAGGAGGTCATGCGGCTGATCGCACGCGGATACACGTATAAAGAGGTGGCGGCCGAACTGTTCATTTCGATCAAGACGGTAGAAACGCACGTGAGCTCGGTGCTGCGAAAGCTTCAGCTTTCGAATCGCACCGAGCTCACCCGCTGGGCCGCCGATAGGCGCATTGTGTGATAAACGACAGATGAGCTCCCCCATCAGAGGGAGCTCATCTGCTCATATCACTCGGCGTCGCGGAAACCGTTGGGGTTCTTGGTCTGCCAGTTGAGGGAGGAGGCGGCCATGTCGTCGATGGTCAGCTCGGCCTTCCAGCCAAGCTCCTTCTCCGCCTTGGAAGCGTCGGCGTAGCAGGCGGCGATGTCACCGGGGCGACGCGGCTTGATCGTGTACGGAATCGGATGACCGGCGGCCTTCTCGTAAGCCTTGATGACCTCAAGCACGGAGTAGCCGTGGCCGGTACCCAGGTTGTAGACGAACACGCCTTCCTTGTCGATGTGGTCAATGACGGCCACGTGACCCTTGGCCAGGTCGACCACGTGGATGTAGTCACGCACACCAGTGCCGTCGGGCGTGTCGTAGTCGTCGCCGTAGACCTGGACTTCCTTGAGCTCGCCGACCGCGACCTTGGCCACGTACGGGGTGAGGTTCGCCGGAATACCCTTCGGATCTTCGCCCAGCAGGCCGGACTCGTGTGCGCCGACCGGGTTGAAGTAGCGCAGCAGCACGATGGTCCAGGACGAATCGGCCACATGTACGTCGCGCAGAATCTGCTCCTGGAACAGCTTGGAGGTGCCGTACGGGTTGGTGGTGCCGCCGGTCGGCGTCTCCTCGGTAATCGGCAGTTCCTTCGGCGTGCCGTACACGGTGGCGGAGGAGGAGAAGATGATCTTCTTGACGTTGTGCTTCTTCATCACCTTGAGCAGCACAAGCGTGGAGTACAGGTTGTTGTCGTAGTATTCGATCGGCTTGGCCACGGACTCGCCCACGGCCTTGAGACCGGCGAAGTGAATGACCCAATCGATGTTGTTTTCGGTGAAGACGCGTTCCATAAGCGCCTCATCGCGCACGTCACCGTCGTAACGCTTGACCGGCTTGCCGGTGATCTGCTCGACGCGCTCAAGCGCCACGGGAGACGAGTTGCCGTAGTTATCTACGGAAATAACGTCGTAGCCCTTGTCGAGCAGTTCGATGTCGGTGTGGGTGGCGATGAATCCAGCACCGCCCGTAACCAGAACAGTAGTCATATCTCCTCCTTTGGAAGGACTTGCCTTCGGTTTTCCTTCAGTATTGAGCTTACTTCACTTGACCTGTTTCACCTAGCGGCAAAACCAAGGCTTTCGAGGAATGTTTGCGTGGTGGCTTTCTGCTTGAAGACGGCCGTGTTGCCGAGGATGCGGTAGCAGACGCTGCCGAGCTCGTCACGTACGGCTTGGTGGATGGCCTCGCGGTCGCGGTTTCCGGCCAATGTTTCAGCGAGTTCGCCCCATTCGAGACTGAATTCGCTGACTTCATCGGGCAAATCGCGGCCTTCGGCGAGCGCCTCCTCGACGATGCCGAGCTGGTCGACGAGCCGTCCGGGCAGGATGAACAGGCCTTGGGCTTCGATCAGTCCAATCGGCTCCTGCTTGACCGGCCAGTATTCGGGGTGTGCATGGAAAATACCTTCCGGGTACTCGTCGCTGATCGCATTGTTGCGGAAGATGAGACTCATCTCATAGCCACGTTCGGTGATGATCGCGCTGGGCGAGAGGGCGGATTGGCGGTTGCCGTCCGCGTCATGGCTGGCGATGCCGTTCGCCGCGTCGTCATAACCGACCCATGCCTCGCGGATGATGTCGGATACGTCGATGATGCTCTGGCGGTTTTTCGACACCACACGCACGGCGGTACCGGGCCAGTCGAGGATTTCGACCACGGCGTCCGGATAGTCGGCGAGCGTGAAGGCGGCCCAAGTGGCGGCCTTGTGCATCGGCAGCAGTTCGCCGCCGCCCTGGTAGTGGTCGTGGGCGAGCACCGAGCCGCCGATGCGAGGCAGCGCGGCGTTGCATCCGAGGAAGTATCCGGGGAAACGGTCCACGAAGTCGAGCAGATGGCCGAAGGTGTCGCGGTCCACATGCATCGGCGTGTGGTCGGTGTTCACGCAGATGCCGTGCTGGTCGAAGTAGCCGTAGGGCGAGAACTGCCAGAACCATGACTCGCCGCCGAGCGTGACCGGCAAGGTGCGCAGCGTGCGCTTGTCACGTCCGGCGAAGCCCTCGTTCTCATGGCAGATCGTGCACTTCGGGTAGCCGCCGGCCACGGCGTTGCCGGCCGCCGCCTTCTTCATGTTCTTGAATTCGGGTTTGGCGAGGTTGATGGTCACCGTCAGCCCGTGCGAGTCGAAGCGCGGGTTCCGGTCGAGCTGGGCACGCTTGACATAATTGTTGGCCACACAGTAGTCGTAGAACCATTGCATGGCGGCCATGCCGCCATCCCGGTGCTCGACGAGCAGGAATCGGTCGTCGAGATCAGCGGGGTTGGCGGAGAGGATGCCCATGATGGTGTCGGCGTAGGCCGGGCCTTCCTCCGGCTTGAAAAGGCCGGCGGTTGTGGCGGCGGCGCGGAAGGCGGCGAGCAGGGGGTCGGGGGTCTTTTCGCCATAGGGGGCCTGGCTTCGGCTGCCAACAATGTCTTGGACTACGTCTGACACTGACGCCGCCGACGTTGTGGTTTTGGGTCCGGGGTAGGAATCTAGGCGGAAGAGGGCGAAGATTTGGTTGCGGGTCCAGTCTGCGTTGCGTGGGTCAAGGTCAAGATGGGCCAAGGCATAATCGATCAGGGCGTCGATGCTGGCGTATACCTCGGTCAGCTGATCGTTCATTGCTCTGCCTCCATCATGCTGGTTCGGGTATGGTTCGGCTGACGGCTCACCTGGCAGCCTCCATGATGTCGGCTACGATGGCGCGGGTTTCGCTGGCCTTCTGCTCCATCTCCTGCACGAGTTTGATCTGGGTGCGGGTGCGCACCAGATTATGCTCGGGGTACTTGGTGGCAAAGTAGATATCGCCTTCCAAGTAGTCGGCGAGAAAGCGCATGCCGCATTCCATGGTGAGCAGGTTGCCGCTGAACGGCAGCAGTTCGGCCTCGCGCGCGGTGATGCTGCCGCGTAGTTCGCCCACGAAGCCTTCCGTGTAGGCGCGGAACAGCTCGGTGCTGAAATGCACCTTGCTGAGGTCCTTTTCGTCTTCCAGAGCAGTGGACGCACCAAAGCGTATGGAATCGCCGAAGTCGAACAGCATGGAGCCGGGCATGATGGTGTCGAGATCGATGATCGCACGCGCCTTGCCGGTGGTGGCGTCCATGAGGATGTTGTTGAGCTTGGTGTCATTGTGGGTCACGCGCAGCGGAATCGAACCGTCCCTGAGCCCATCCATCACGACGGCATACTGGTCGGCGTGACTCAGATAGAAGTCGATTTCCGGCTGGCATGCGGCGGCGCGGCCGAGCTTGTCCGCGGCGAGGGCGGCCTTGAAGTCCTCGAAACGATGCGGGGTGTCGTGGAAGTGGGCGATGGTTTCGGTCAGCTGGCTGGCGTCGAATTCGGACAGGAAGTTCTGGAAGTCGCCGAATGCGCTGCCGGCTTCGCGGAACACGTCCGGGTTCGGCACGAGGTTGTAGGACACGGTGTGTTCGATGAACTTGTAGACGCGCCATGCGCCGCCATCGATCTCGGCCCAGGTGGCGCCTGAGGTGGTGGGCACAATGTCCAGCGTCTCTTTGCCCTGAGCCTTGAGAGTGGAGGTGACCAGTTCGACATTGCGCATCAGATTCACCGTATCGGGGAAGATGCTGGTGTTCATCTGCTGGAGGATGTAGCGGGGGCCGTCCGTGGTCACCAGATAGGTGGTGTTGATGTGGCCGTCTCCGTAAGGTTCGATACCGGTCACGGCACCTTCCAGCGCAAAATGCGAGGCGATGCCGAATAAAACTTCATTGCTTTCAGTCATGATGGGTCCGTTCTCCAAAACGCGGGATCAGGCTTCACGCCAGGCGATACCGCTGTCAGGCAGGTCGAAGTCCTCGGTGGTGCCGTCGGCCAAAGTCACCGTGGTCTTCTGCGGCTGATCGGTGTTGTTGATTACGCAATACAGCCCTTGCTCGGGGAAGTGCGCCACTTCGCATTCCGGATTGGACGAGCTCCAGGCCGCATACTTGTCTTCGTTGTGGGAAGCGTAGAACAGCACGCGTTCCAGCAGTCGGGCGTTGGCCGCCGAATAGGGCAGGCCGGAGATGTACACGCCGCGGCCCTTGCCATAATCGTTGGTCGCGAGCTGTACCTGGCCGCCGTCCGCGCGCAGCAGGGTCACGTTTTCATTGACCGGATACGTGTTGAGCACGGGTTCGCCGAAATCGATGCCGCCCAACGGCTTGATGGACTGGCCGCCGCCGCAGCCGCTCGGCGGGATGCGGTAGCCGGCCTGCTCCCAAGCCTCGCGGGCCGCCGGGTCGACCGGCACATCGGCGGTGATGAAGTGGTCCGGCACCACCGGCGGGAAATACTTGTCCACCGAAAGGGTCTGATAGCGCTCCTCGTCCACGCCAATCACGTCGGCCAGCTGGAAGAACCGGCCCGTTTGGAAGCGCGGTGCCGAGCTCGGCTCGCCCACGCCCACGAACGCGCCGCCGCCACGCACCCAGGCGCGCACGGTTTCCACGAGCTTCGGGTTGGTCCACACGTCGCCGCCGGTGAATGCGGTGTCGACCGGGCCGCCGTTGATGATTACGTCGATATCGCTATCGATGCCATGCGCGAGTACGTCGTCGAAGCTGATGAACCGCACGTTCACGCGCATGCCGGACAGGGATTCCAGAATGCCGTAGTAGGAGTAGGTCTGCTTGTTGGGCAGGGCGTGTGCCACGGTGAACGCCATCCAGGAGCGCATCTTGCCCCAGGAATTCAGAATCGCCACGTTGAGCTCACCTTCGGCGGCCACCCCACCGGTGCGGTCGTGGATGTCGCGGAATTCGTTGGCGATATGGGTCACCGTGTCCACGAACTTCGGGAACTTGGCGGCCAGGGAGAGGTAGCCGCCGTAGCCCATGCGGCTGATCGGCGAGCGCAGGATCGCGCGGCGGGCCTTGCGCCAGTTGTCGAGGCCTTCGATGCTCGGATCGTTGCCCTCGTAGAACGTGTCGGGGAAGAAGTACGGCAGGAAGCGGCCTTCGGTGTACTTGACGCCCGGAATATCGGCGATCATGCGGGTGGTGGTGCCGTCGCCGATGGAACCGACCACGGCGTCCAGGCCGAGTTCGTCGAATCCGTCCTTGTACGGTTCGGTGCCGATCCACTGGTCGCCGAGGAACATCATCGCCTCTTTGCCGGCGGCGTGGGACATGTCGGCGAGCTGCTTGACGTTTTCGCGCACGAAGCCGGAGAGGAAGTCGATCCAGTCGCGCTGGGCTTTTCTGGGCACGCGCCATGCGGAGTTGTAGGCACCGCCATCCACGAAGTCCTCCGGGCGCAGGCGGTAGCCATACTTGGCTTCGAAATCATCCAGCGCACGCGGGCTTACGGTGCAGGCGCAACCAAACCAGTCGACGACCTTTTCGCGGCGCTTTTCATCGAACAGGAGCGTGAACTGGTAGAAGAACGTGGTGAATCGCACCACATCGGTCTGCGGGCTGTCCTTAAGCCACTGCTCGAACGTGTCGAACACGAACTTGCGGGTGGCCGGATGGTAGATGTCGAACGGGATCTCGTGTTCCTTGTCGCCCCAGTCGTTGGTCAGATGGTTGTACATCTCGACCGGGTCCCAGATGATGTAGGCCAGGAAACTCACCGTGTACTCATGCCATGCGGCAACGCCGCTCACATGCACGGTGTCCTCGTCCGCGTCAAGCGTCCAGTTCGCCGAATCAACGACCTCGCCGGTGGTGCGGTCTACAACCTCCCAATACTTGTGAGGGTCGGCATCACGATTCGGCTTCAGCTGCTCAGCGAAGAAGCTTTCCATCAGCGGAATATCAACCGTATCCGATTCGGCGAGAATGCGATCGGTCAGCAGATACACCTGTGGCGTCTCATCCATATGCAGCGTAATCCACTCGTTATGCGCGCGAGTCGGGAAATACGCATTGTAAATCTTCTTGCCCAAGGCAAGCACAGCCTCATCCAGATGCGTGCCATCGGAGTTACGAATGGCGTCTGCTCCCCACAGTTCGGCAAGCTCCTTGGTCTTCTCCGCAAAATTCTCCTCGCTAGGCAAGGTGAAGCGGCCGGTGCTAGTCATAGTCTCTCCTTTGAGGACATTGATTATTTTTTTGGATAATTAAATTGTAAACAATATATGCATATAAAACAAGAATCCGACACAACCGTCGGGCGTCCAGGATCCTGACTGTATAAATCCTTGAGAGTAGCCCCACGGCAACGCCGGAAGAGCGAATTGAACATCACCGGAGCTTCCCGGTCAGTTTCACCGACAATCTCATGACAAGAATCAGGAAGGCTCTGGATCGGTATGGTTGCGTGCTACTTATTGTTGAGAAGCCGTCCGGCGCCGGAAGGAGTAGCACGAGGCACCGGACGGCGGGAATTATTGGTCTTAGGCTGTCCGCTTAACGCGTCGCCTTCGGCCCCTGCAATTAAGGACTCGCCTACGGCGAGACTCAATGCTGCCTTCGCTCGGCTACCGCCTCGCTCGGGCCGACGCTACAGACAGCCCACCGGGCTGTCCGCTTAACGCGTCAGCCCTTGACCGCACCAGCGGCGAGGCCGGCCTGCCAGTAGCGCTGGAGACCGAGGAAGAGCACGATCACAGGCAGCACACCGAGCAGAGCACCCATCATCAGAGCGCCACGATCAGTGAAGGTAGCCAGAGAGACCATGCCGTACAGACCCAAGGTCACCGGCTTCAAGGTGTCGGAAGAGACCATCATCAACGGCAGCAGGAAGTTGTTCCAAGTGGCCACGAACAGGAACAGGAAGATCGTGACCATTGCCGGAGCCAGAATCCTCAACACAATGGTGAAGAAGATGCGAGCTTCGCTTGCACCATCGATACGCGCCGCCTCAAGCAGCTCGTTCGGCACTGAGGTCTGCGCGTATACGCGGCCCAGGAAGAAGCCGAACGGAGAGACGCAGCACGGGATGATGATGGAGAGCATCGTGTTGGTCAGGTGCATGGCATGGAAGATGGAGTACTGCGGAATGGTCAGCAGAGCGGCCGGCATCAGCATGCAGCCCATAATCACGCCAATGGCAAGGTTCTTACCCTTGAAGTTGAACTTTGCGGTAGCGTATCCCGCCATCACAGCCACGAGCGTACCCACCAGAGCGGAAACACCCGAGTAGATCAGGGAGTTCAGCACCCAGCGCCAGAACTGGCCACGGGTCCAACCAATCAGCGTGCCATAGTTCTTGGCGATGGCGGCAGGCAAATCGCTCAGACCCACGGCGAACCACAGACCGTTGCTGCCGGTCATCTGGCTCGGCGTCTTGGTCGAGGCGATGATGGCCCAGTAAATCGGGAACAGAAAGTAGATCAGCGCGAAGACCAGAACAACGATGGTGATGGTCTTGACCAGCGCGGAAGGCTGCATGGAACGAGGCAGGTCGTTGGCATGCTTGTCGCGAATCCTGTCAGCCTTCTTACGAGCGCGTGCGACCGCGCGGGATTCCTTATCAGTAGCTTCTACGGTGCTCATTCTGCGTTCACCTTCCTTTCAACGAGCGTGTAGACCACGGCGAGTACGCCAGCGATCAGTGCCATAACGATGGCCACAGCGGATGCAGGTCCGTCACCACCCGGGGTCAGCGTGCCCTGCGAGGTATTGAGGGCCATCATCATTGGCGTGTACGACTTGGAAATGCTCGGATCGGAAATCGACATCACCTGCGGCTCGTTGAACAGCTGGATGGTGCCGACGATGGAGAGCAGCATGGCAAGCAGGGCGGCTGCACGCACGTTCGGCAGCTTGATCTTCATGGCGATCTGGAAGCCACTGGCGCCATCGATGCGTGCGGCCTCGTACAGATCGTGCGGAATGGCCTGCAGTGCGGCGAGGAAGATCAGCATGTTGTAGCCGGTGAAGGTCCAGGTCGTGATGTTGGCCATAGAGCCGAGGACCACATTGTCGCCGAAGAAGTTCACCTTGATGCCGATGGCGGCAAGTCCCTTAACGATAGGGGAAATCTGGCCGTTGTAGAGGTACACCCAGATGATGGATGCGACCACGCCCGGAATGGCGTACGGCAGGAAGTAGCTCAGACGGAATGCGGTGATGTGCTTGACGATATAGGAATCGATGAGCATTGCCAGAGCAAGTGCCGCGATGATCATGACCGGCACCTGAATCACGGTGTAGAGCACTACCCTGCCCACGCCAGCCCAGAAGTTGCCGGAAGTAATAACGTATTGGAAGTTCTGAAGTCCGACGAACTTATCGACCAGTTCCCCGCCGCCGTATGCGCCACCGCCCGTGGTGACCTGGCGGAAGAAGCTGGAATAAATAGCCCAAATGATGGGAAGAATAAATACCAGAGCGAACAGGATGCCAAACGGTGCCATGAAGGCCCAGCCGGTACGATTCTCACGCTTCACAGCATCAGAAGCCTTTGGCTTATCGGCACGCCTGGCGACCCCCGTCTTCGCCGTTTTTGTTGTTGCAGTCATAGGGAAACCTGTCTTTCAAAAGAACAGTGAGAAATAGAAAGTACGTAATGCAGTTCGAATCGATGCAGTCAGATCAAACACAATTAATGACGAGCCGAACTCGAGTAAAAGGAAAGGCCGGAGTGTTGAGCTCCGGCCTTTCGATGTGTGGTTGAGGATATCAGCGGCTGGAAGGAACCCTAACCGTTAATGTCACTCGGAAACAGACAGGCCGAAGTTCTTCAGCGTATCCACAGAGGTGGTCTGTGCGTCGGAGAAGATGTCTGCAACCTTGCCGGAGCCATCGGTGGCCTTGGCGGCGGTTTCGTTCATCTTAGCGGCGACTGCGGAGAAGCCAGGCATGTAGGTGAAGTCACCCATGTTGTTGTTAGCGGTCTTGAATTCCTTCATGATGTCCTGACCACCGAAGAAGGTGGACCACTCGGAAGGAGTCTCAGCGTCTTCAGTGGTAGCAGCCGGCACGAGGCCCTGGGAAACCAGATCAGGAACCTGGGTGTTGAACCAATCCAGGAACTCCATTGCTTCCTTCGGGTGCTTGGAGTTCTTCAGCACGGCCACGGCGGAACCACCGTCAGGGCCGGTCTTGCCAGCGTTGCCGAACCAGTCACCGAGCTGAGCGACCTGCCATTCGCCGGAGCCGGTGCCACCGGAGGAGGTCATGAACAGCGGGGCTTCCCAAGCGGCGGCCACAGTACCGATCAACGAGCCATCCTTGATGGATGCATCGAAGGACGGATCCCAACGCGGGTTGGTGGTGGCTGCCTTGGCGTCGAGCAGCTGCTGGTAGAAGTCAGCGGTTGCCTTGGAGCCATCGGTCTCGGTGTTGACGACCCAGGAGTCGCCCTTCACCTTGTACCAACCACCGGAGGCGCCAGCCAGACCGGAGATCATGTTGCCGGCCTCATCAGGCTGGTAGGACATGATGTACTTGCCAGCGGCGGCAGCGGTCTTGGCAGCGGCGATAAACTCATCGGCGGTCTGCGGAATCTCGGTGATGCCGAGCTTCTCGAACTCAGCCTTGTTGTAGAAGTAAACCAGCGGGCCGGTGTCCTGCGGCAGGCCGTAAGCCTTGCCGCCAACCTGAACCAGGCTGTACGGGCCGGATGCGAAGTCGTTCTTGTACTGCTCGGCATACTGGGTCACATCCTGCAGCAGACCCTTGGTGAAGACCTCAGGCAGCTCGGCGTAACCGACCTGAGCCAGATCCGGAGCCTCGCCGGACTTGACGTCGGTCTCAAGCTTCTTGATCATGTCAGAGGCCTTACCATCGAACTTGGTGGCCTTGACCTGAATATCCGGATGCTGCTTATTCCACTTGGCAACGATGTCGTTGACCAGAGTCATGCCCTCGGAATCCGGCAGACGGTGCATGTAGGTGATGTTGACCACGCCACCATCATCGGTGGTCTTCGTGTCGCCGGCAGTGTCGCTGCCGCAACCGGCCAAGCCCATTCCCATTGCTGCTACCGCGGCAAAAGCAGCCACGATGCGCTTATTGCGAGATACCATATCTCTACTCCTTCGTAGTGAAATCATCATCTCAGTGTGATGACTGATTACTAATGTATGCCCTCATTCTTTTATTGTCAACTTAGCTAACAATTACCGCGCGTCCCGTTGAGGCGAGTAGCATTAAACCGGTTCGATGCTCGATTGCGCGGATTTGTTTATTTCATTAACTCCCCTTACAAAGCAACGTACTTTTGGTCCGCCGGTAGACCTAATGAGATATTGGATAGCGGCAACAATCCAAGACGTTAGCTTGCAATCGTCCACCGCAAATTGCAAGCACTTGCCAACATTATCGGTTTTCAGGTCGCCGGCGCGATACCCGACCAGGGGGCACCGCACCTTAATGAGACGCTACACGAGCAGTCTCAGCAACTGGTAGAGCTGCCACAGGCTACGCACGTTGAAGTGCGTGCCGTCAACCGTGGCGTTCGCCTCGCCATCGCCCATATGGACGATCACGGTGCGCCCGTTCACGGTCAGACTACCGTGCATCGTGATATGATTCATCTTGCAACCTTGTTGATTAAAGGCGCAAGCCGGTAATCAACGCAAAGGCCCGGTGCTGCAAACGTCGGGCCTTTTCTTATCGGCTCACGCCGATCGGCCCGTCATATCAACGGGAACACCGCATGTTACGGCATCACAAACCAATATATCAGCACCCCGGCGGCAATCAAGAAGACAGGTTCCAGAAAAAGAAAAAAAGGGCCTGGGCATGTTGCCCAGGCCTCGGTTCGCGGACAGGGCGAGATTCGAACTCGCGGAGGGTTGCCCCTCAACGGTTTTCAAGACCGTCTCTTTAGGCCGCTCAGACACCTGTCCTGATGCGCGTTCACACGCGCAAGTATTCATTATACAGAAGGGAGGGATGTTGATATTCGGCAGTGCGGTCGGTCTTGGATTCGCCTGCTGGCTATCAGCGATCTCTCCCTCAGTAATCTCTCCCTCAGTCAGCTACGCTGACAGCTCCCTCATCAGAGGGAGCTAAAGCACGATGAGACTCAGGCCTCCCACTTCGTGGGCTCGATAACTTCCTTGCCGCCCATGTAGGCGCGCATGGCCTTCGGGATCTCGATGGAGCCGTCCTTCTGCTGGTGGTTCTCCATGATGGCGACCAGCCAACGGGTGGTGGCCAACGTGCCGTTCAGGGTGGAGACCGGGCGGGTGCCGCCGTCTTCCATACGCTCGCGGATGTTCAGGCGGCGAGCCTGGTACTCGGTGCAGTTCGAGGTGGAGGTGAGCTCGCGGTAACGGCCCTGGGTCGGCACCCAAGCCTCGCAGTCGAACTTACGGGCGGCGGAGGAACCGAGGTCGCCGGCGGCGGTATCGATGATGCGGTAGGGCACCTCGACCTTGGCGAGCATCTCCTGTTCCATGGCCAGCAGGTGCTCGTGCTCCTTGTAGGAGTCCTCCTGCTTGGCGTAAACGAACATCTCCACCTTGTCGAACTGGTGGACGCGGATGATGCCGGAAGTATCCTTGCCTGCGGCACCGGCCTCGCGGCGGTAGCAGGAGGACCAACCGCAGTAGCGCAGCGGGCCGTTGCCGAGGTCGAGGATCTCGTTCTCGTGCATGCCGGCGAGCGCCACTTCGGAAGTGCCGACCAGGTACTGGTCATCGGGCTCGCGCAGACGGTAGATCTCGTCGGCGTGGGAGTTCAGGAAGCCGGTGCCGCGCATGACCTCGGGGCGCACGAGCGTCGGGGTGATGGCCAGCGTGAAGCCGTGCTCTTCGGCCTGGTCCACGGCCATGGTGAGCATGGCAATCTGCATGCGGGCCACCTGGCCACGCAGGAAATAGAAGCGGGAGCCGCCGACCTTGACGCCGCGGCGCATGTCGATGCCGGCCACGCCGGTGCCGAGGGTCAGGTGGTCCTTGGGCTCGAAGCCTTCGGCCGCGAAGTCGCGAATCTGGCCAACCTTCTTGACGACCACGTAGTCATCCTCGCCGCCTTCGGGAGCTTCGGGCTCCACGATGTTGGAGAGCTTCCACATGGCGGTGGTGTATTCCTCGGCTGCGGAATCGGCCTTGGACTTGTATTCGGAGACCTTCTGGGACAGTTCCTTGGTTTCGGCGATGAGCTTGGCCTTCTCGTCCGCCGGGGCGGAGGCGACCTTCTTGCCGATTTCCTTCTGCTGGGCGCGAGCCTCTTCGAAGGCCTTCAGCGCCTCACGACGTGCGGTGTCGGAGGAGAGCACTTCGTCGACGAGCTCCACGGACTCGCCGCGCTTGCGCTGGGATTCCTTGACGATATCGGTGTGTTCACGGATGAATTGAATATCAAGCATGGGCACCAGACTAGCCGCGTAAGCAGACACCGACAATGGCCGAATGCGCGGGAGTCACGCGGAAATCACAGGGAAGCCCGGGAAAGTCCGCGGACGGGTCCACCCGGCCAATTTCGTCAGATGAGACGCGATTGAACCATAATCACGCCCCACGGGGCTGTTGCGTGCAGGAAATGTTCACGTACGGCGCACCATGGCCGCAAACGACCTCCCCACCGATAACAATAGGAGCCATGCCTCAGCCTGCCCTCACCGTGTTTCTGATCATCGCCGCAATCGCCATTGTGGTGGTGCTCATCGCCGTCATCGTCATCGCTCTGCGCGCGCAGCGCCGCCGCAAGCTGGCTCAGACGCTGGAGAAGCGCCGGGACGACGAGGTGCAGTACGCCTTCATCGTGAATCCGTCCAAACCGCAGGCCGAAGCCCGCAGGCTGCATATCCAGAGGTTCTGCGAGGCCAAGGGGCTCAATCGCATCCGCTTCTACGACACCCAGCTTGACAAGGACGGCAGGGTCTGCGCGCTTGAGGCGCTGGAGGACGGCGCCGACGTGGTGATCGCGGTCGGCGGCGACGGCACGGTGCGCACGGTGGCGAGCGCCGTCTCCGGCACCGGCCATGCGCTGGGCATCATCCCCATCGGCACCGGCAACCTGTTTGCCCGCAATATGGGCGTTCCCGTGGACGATATCGACGCCGCGCTGACCGTGGCCACCTCCCACGGCTCCCGCCTGGTGGACATGGGCCGTCTCACCCTGCTCGACCACCCGGAGGACGACCACGGCCACGCCTTCCTCATCATCGCCGGCATCGGCTTCGATGCGGCCATGATCGACGACACCAACCCCGAGCTCAAGGCGAACATCAGCTGGCTCGCCTACTTCGTGGGCGGCGTGAAGAACCTGTTCGCGCCGAAGTTCCGCGGCACGCTGACAGTCACCAGCGCCGACGGCTCGACCCACACCATCAAGAATCTCGATTTCCGCACGGTGATGGCCGGCAACTGCGGCCAGATTCCCATGTTCTCGCTGATGCCGGCGGCATCCTATGACGATGGTCTGCTGGACTTCGAAATCATCGACACCACCGGCGGCATCCTCGGCTGGGCCAACCTGTTCGGCGACGTGGTGCACCAGACGATCATCGGCAAGCCCGAACAGAACCCGCTGTCCACGAACTCGACCATCGAACAGGTTCAGGGCGTCAGTGCCGAAATCACATTGGAAAAGCCGGCCAAAGCGCAGGTGGACGGCGACATGCTACCGGAGACCAAACATATTCGTTTCTCAGTGGATCATCGCGCGCTGATCGTGCGCGTACCCGACGCCTCCGCGCTGGAAAAGACCGCACAGGCCGCTGCCTCAAACGCCACCTCGGATTTCGCCGAAATGACCGGCACGCTCGAGCCGATTCGCTGATCCGCTACGATGCGTGGCCGGTGACTCGGGCGACGTGCATTGCCAGATAGGCGGTTTCGTCGTCGCTGATATCCGTGTCGAGGCGCAGTTCGAGCAGGGAGGCGATGGTTCGCGCGCATCGTAGCGCGGCGGGATAGGACTCACGAATCACCTTCATCACCGGTGCCGGCTCATCCGTCAGTTGCTGGTGCTGGTGGATGCGTACGAACAGGTAACGCAGATGGGTGATGAACCTGCCCACATTCACGGAACTGCGGTCCAACGTGATGCCGTAGCTGTGGTCGATAATGTCAAGCAGTTGCTGGATCACGCCCGTCATCGTATACGTATAGGACAGGTCGCCGGTGGCGAAGCCGGCGTTGACCAGATGCATGGCAAGCGCGGTGGCCTCGCCGTCCGGCAGCGTGACGTCGAGCCGCGCATTGAGCGATGCGAGCATCGCACGCCCCTGCGCGTATTCCTGCGGGTACAGGTTGCTCACCTCGCCGAGCAGCGGGTAGGTAATGTCGATGCCGCGCCGCACCCGCTCCACCGCATTCGCCACGTGATCCGACAAGGCCATGACCAGCGTGGTGCTGCCGGTCTCACGCTCCCCCAGTCCGGCTTCCTGCATGGATTCGACGACCACGCGGATGATTTCGGGCGGAATGTCCGCCAGCATCTGCGCCAGATGGTCCGGGTCACGCCCGTCCGACGGCACGAAGGTGCGCACGACTTTCGACTCGTCGACCGTCTGCCCCGGCTTGGCCTGGAACCCCAGTCCACGGCCGGTGAGAATCACCTCACCGCCGTCGCCGCCTTTGGCGAGCACGACGTTGTTGTTGAACACTCGCAGTATTTCCATGGCATCCTTTCGCAACGTCATTGTTCCACATCGATGATCGGGCTGCCGGCTGATACGGTTTTGCAGTCACCGCCGTTGTTGTCGCCGCTACCGTCGCCGATCAACGGCGTGACCACGGTCAGTTCAGCGGCGTTGACTACCGTCACCACCACCACAACGCTGTGCCCGGCCGCCGCGACTTTGCCGAAATCCACGGTGGCCAGTGGCTCTCCCGCCGCGATCCGCTCGCCTTTAGCCACGACCACAGCGAATCCCTCGCCATCCATATCGACGGTGTCAATGCCGATATGAACCAGCACCTCGATGCCGCCATCGGTTTTAATGCCGAAGGCATGGCCGGTTCGGGCCACGGTTTTCAGCATGCCACTGACCGGTGCGAGCACGGCTGTCTCACCGGTCGTCTCCGGCACGACGCCTACGCCCTCCCCCAGCGCGCGGGAGGCGAACACCGGATCGCCAGTCGCTTCCAGATTCACCAGCCGGCCGGCGACCGGCGACAAGATGGCGTTGGAGTCAAGAGCCCGATCAGGGGCAGCCCGCGATGGAGAATCTTCCGCAGACTCCACATCCGACACGGTCGTGTCAATCCCCCTCGCCATATCCTGCGGGCGTGCGTTCTCGTCTGCCGAGACCATCTGCGTCTTGGTGGCGCGCGACGGCGTGCGGTACCCGAACAACACCGTCAACACCATCGCCATTACAAACGCAACGGCGATGGACAGCGCGTACACCCACATCCGATCGAACACCGGAATCGTCAGCAACGAGGAGAAGGCGAATGCCGTAGTCGTAACGCCCCGGACCATCTGGCCGGATGGCAGCACGGACGGGAACAGCCAGCCGAACACCGCGCTGGTCACTCCGCCGGCCGCGCAGCCGGCGAGCAGCCAGCGGTAGACGCGGCGGTGATGCAGATGGATGCCGTACAGGCTCAGTTCCGAAACGCCACCCAGCAATCCCGCGAGCAACGCCCCCACCGCGGTCTGCCGCATGGCCGAATCCTTGCCGCGTACGGCCAGCACGAGCACGCCGGCGGTGGCACCGAAGCAGGCGAAGTTCCATACACCCATCGGACCTTGGACGAAGTCGTAGCCGAGCGTCTGAATGTTCATCAGTATCAGGGCGTTCAACGGCCAGTGCAGACCGAGCGGCACGAGAAACGGGTAGAGCATCGGGATGATGAGCGCGAACAGGAATGGCACGTGCGCGTTAAGCCATGCTGTGGCCGCTCCCAGCCCGCTGCCGAGCCATATTCCCAGAGGCCCGATAACCAGTATGGTGAGCGCAAAAACGACGACCAGTGAGAGGAATGGCACGAACACCAGCTGTACGCTGTCGGGAATGACGCGCTTCAGCCCGCGGTAGACCACGGCGAGCACGGCGGCCATGAGCAATGGTACGAAGATGTTGCCACTGTAGTCGTTGAGTTGAATCGGTATGCCGAACGCCGACACGGTGCAGGTTTCGGCGCCGAATACGGCGGTGGCCGAGCATTGAATCTCCCCGGAGAGAGCGCTGGATACGGACGTCCCGGACATTCCGGACATCACGCCAGTAAGCTGCGGGGTCATAAGCGCGGCCATAATCGCACCGCCGAGCCAAGGGTCGACGTCCAGTTTCTTGGCCGCATTGTAAGCGATCATAATCGGCAGAACGGTGAACACACCCTCCCAAATCGCCTTGAGTAGTATCCAACCGGTGGACGTCTCGCCATCAGGCACAATGCCGAGTGCAACGATCACGTTGACGATGGCGATGACCAGCGAGGCACCGAGTAGCACGCCCAGAATCGGGCGGAACGAGTCGGACAGGTAGTCGAAAAACGCGGCAGCCCGGGCACGGGCGGCACTGCCCCACTCGCGGATGGTACGAGGCATGAAGTGACGGGATGTATTGGCTGGGCCGTGACTCTGCTCGGTGTCGGTATCGCGCAATGGTGCGACGTCGTCGGAAAGGTTCGGCGCGGACTGCGTAGGCTGCGTAGGCTGAGTGGATTGCGTTGACTGAGTGGATTGCGTTGACTGAGTGGATTGCGCGGACTGCGTTGGCCGCGACGCCGCCGATGGTAATTGCGTTGCCGGAGTCAATCGCGCTGCCTGCATCCGAACGATCTGCTCGTACACCGAGGCGACCGCTCCGCCGATGATGACCTGATAACGATTGCCGGTTCGCGGGAATGCGCCGAGGACTCCGGGGATGGATTCGAGACCGTGCTGGCTGACCTGGCCGGCGTCGTCCAGTTCGAAGTGCAGTCGCGTGGCGCAATGGGTCAGGTTGGTGATGTTCGCGGAGCCGCCGACGGCATCAACGATGCACGCCGCAATCACTGCAGGCGTTGCGTTCGATGCGTTCGCCACGGTTCCTCCTTGCTGCCGTATGCCACTGTGTTCCATTATCGGCGCTGGGTGCCCCAAAAGCACGGCAATGCCGGCAAAGCATCGCGAAACGGCAACTATGCGCTACGGTGCTCCGCGATAGCGTTCCGCTATGGTGTTCCGCCGCACCCGTTCTCCGTATTTGCCGCAGCGCCCATTCCGACTTCATTCCACCATGCAGAATCCTGCAATCGTTGTCAAAAATCATCGTTTTTTGCCGCCTATTCGGAGTGTCGCGACCGAGAAAGTCGTATCCTATCTTTCACACACGTTGCGTAGCAGGGTTGTTACTCAAAATGAGGCAAGACCTGGAGTGACGTGGAATTTGCGTATCGTAATATGCGAATTCCACGTTGTTCCAGGTCTTTTTTGTTTTCGGGCGACTTCAGGCAATCGAAGCCTGACCTTGCATGCGGCAGAGGGGCCACGCGGCAGGCGCGGCCCGTCAACGGCGAAAGGACAAGGCAATGACGACGACGGCATCACCCGTATCGAAGCAGACGGCATCCGCGGCACAGGAGACCGGCGCAACCGGTGCAGCGGCCACCGCAATCGAAACCATCGAAACCGGCGTGGCCGGGGTGGCGGACGCGGCCACAAACGCGGCAGCAAACGCAATCGAGGACCTCGAAGCCGCCGAATCACGCGGCTTCTCCACGCGCTTCCCGCTCAACAGCGCATTCATCTTCACCTTCGGCGCGCTCGGCGGCATGCTGTTCGGTTTCGACACCGGCATTATCTCCGGCGCCTCCCCGCTTATCGAATCGGACTTCGGCCTGAGCGTCTCCCAGACCGGCTTCATCACCTCCTCGGTGCTGATCGGCTCGTGCGCAGGCGCGTTGTCGATCGGCGCGCTGTCTGACCGGTTCGGCCGCAAGAAGCTGCTCATCGTCTCCGCGCTGCTGTTCCTGCTCGGCTCAGGCCTGTGCGCCTCCTCCACCGGATTCGCGATGATGGTGTGCGCCCGCATCATCCTGGGCCTCGCGGTCGGCGCGGCTTCTGCCCTGACCCCGGCGTACTTGGCCGAACTGGCGCCGAAGGAGCGTCGCGGCTCGCTGTCCACGCTGTTCCAGCTCATGGTCACCTTCGGCATTCTGCTGGCCTACGCCTCCAACCTCGGATTCCTGAACCACAACCTCTTCGGCATCCGCGACTGGCGCTGGATGCTCGGTTCGGCGCTGGTGCCGGCCGCCTTGTTGCTGCTCGGCGGCCTGTTGCTGCCCGAATCCCCGCGTTATCTGGTGAACAAGGGCGACACCCGCAACGCCTTCAAAGTGCTTACGCTGATTCGCAAGGACGTGGATCAGACCCAGGTGCAGATTGAGCTGGACGAGATCAAGGCCGTGGCCGCACAGGACACCAAGGGTGGCGTGCGCGAACTGTTCCGTATCGCTCGTCCGGCGCTGGTGGCCGCCATTGGCATCATGCTGTTCCAGCAGCTCGTGGGCATCAACTCGGTGATCTACTTCCTGCCGCAGGTGTTCATCAAAGGCTTCGGCTTCCCTGAAGGCGACGCAATCTGGGTGTCGGTGGGCATCGGCGTGGTGAACTTCGTGAGCACCATCGTGGCCACGCTTATCATGGATCGCTTCCCGCGCAAGGGCGTGCTGATCTTCGGTTCCATCGTGATGACCGTTTCGCTCGCAGTGCTCGCCGTGATGAACTTCGTGGGCGACGTGGCCGTGCTGGCCGTGCCGACGATGATTCTCATCGCTTTCTATATCCTCGGCTTTGCGGTCTCGTGGGGCCCGATCGCCTGGGTGCTTATCGGTGAGATCTTCCCGCTGAGCGTGCGCGGCATCGGCTCCTCCTTCGGCTCGGCGGCGAACTGGCTGGGCAACTTCATCGTCTCCCAGTTCTTCCTCGTGCTGCTCGATGCGTTCGGCAACAATGTGGGCGGCCCGTTCGCGATTTTCGGCGTGTTTTCGGCCCTGTCCATCCCGTTCGTGATGCGCTTGGTGCCCGAGACCAACGGCAAGTCGCTGGAGGAAATCGAGGAGGAAATGACCAAGCGCTAGACAACCGGCACACGATTCGCACAAAAGTTGACAACTCTTAACATAATCGTACCCAACGTGGCGAAAAAACGTGGCAGAATAGGGAGCATGGTAGCAAACAATGCGGGTCAGCCCGCCACCCCAGCAGATCTGATCAATGTCGATGAGGTTATCGGCAAATACTATGACCTCGTCCCCGATCCCGAAGTCCCCGAGCAGCGTGTCATCTTCGGCACCTCCGGCCACCGTGGATCGTCCCTGAAGACCTCGTTCAACGAGGCCCACATCATCGCCATCTCCCAGGCCATCGCCGAATACCGCAAGAAGGCCGGCGTCACCGGCCCGCTGTACCTCGGCTCCGACACCCACGCGCTGTCCGGCCCGGCCAAGAAGACCGCCATCGAGGTGCTCGTCGCCAACGGCGTGCACGTACGCGTCGATTCCCGTGACGACTTCGTGCCCACCCCGGTGGTCTCCCAGGCCATCCTGACCCACAACCGTGCGGCCGACGGCACCCAGCGCTTCGAGGGCGAGGGCCTCGCCGACGGCATCGTCGTCACGCCGTCCCACAACCCGCCCACCGACGGTGGCTTCAAGTACGACCCCGTCACCGGCGGCCCGGCTCCGGCCGAGACCACCAATGCCATCGCCGCTCGCGCCAACGAGCTGCTCGGCGACTTCAAGTCCATCAAGCGTGTGCCCTACGAGGAGGCCATCAAGTCCGAGTACGTCGAGGGCTTCGACTTCCGCGAGCACTACGTGGACGACCTGGAGAACGTCATCGACTTCGACGTGATCCGCAACTCCGGCGTGCGTCTGGGCATCGATCCGCTCGGCGGCGCTTCCGTGAACTACTGGCCGCTCATCAACGAGAAGTACGGCCTGAACATCGGCGTGGTGCGTCCTGAGGTCGACCCGACCTGGCGCTTCATGACCATCGACCACGACGGCAAGATCCGCATGGACCCGTCTTCCCCGTACGCCATGAAGGGCCTGGTCGACGAGCTCAACGCCGGCGCTTGGGACAAGTACGATCTGGTCGGCGGCACCGACCCGGACGCCGACCGTCACGGCATCGTCTGCCCGAACTGGGGCGTGATGAACCCGAACCACTACATCGCCGTGTGCGTGGAGTACCTGTTCGGCGGCAACCGTCCGGGCTGGCCTGAGGGCGCAGCCGTGGGCAAGACGCTGGTCTCCTCTTCCCTGATCGACCGCGTGGCCGCATCGATCAACGCGAAGGTCATCGAAGTGCCGGTGGGCTTCAAGTGGTTCGTGGACCCGCTGTTCAGCGGCGAAGTCGCCTTCGGCGGCGAGGAGAGCTCCGGCATGAGCTTCCTGCGCAAGGACGGCCGCGTGTGGACCACCGATAAGGATGGTCTGATCCCCGACCTGCTGGCCGCCGAGATCACCGCCAAGACCGGCAAGAACCCGGCCCAGCTTCACCAGGAGCAGGTCGAGCGCTTCGGCGAGTCTTGGTACAAGCGCGTCGACACCCCGACCACGCTGGAGCAGAAGGCCAAGTTCGCCAAGCTGACCGGTGATGATGTGGCCGCCACGCAGCTGGCTGGCGAAGACATCACCGCCAAGCTGACCGAGGCACCGGGCAACCACGCCAAGATCGGCGGTCTGAAGGTCACCACCAAGGACAACTGGTTCGCCGCCCGCCCCTCCGGCACCGAGAACATCTACAAGGTGTACGCCGAGTCCTTCGTCTCCCCCGAGGCTCTGGACAAGGTGCTCGACGAGGCCACCGTCGTGGTAGACAAGGCCCTGAGCGAGTGAAATCGCTGCGTTAGCCGCGTTCACAGCAACCAATAAGGCTCTGCATTGGATTCATGCAATCCACTGCAGAGCTTTTTTTAGCGCATATGCAGTTCGCGACCACTGAAACACGCAGGTCAACGGTTCTCCTCATGCACCGTGACCGCATTTTCTCAACATCACTGCAGGGCAGGACGGCCATATGGCCGCGAAACGTTCGCCTGCCTACATTATGACCGAGTTTCCCATCATCATTGTGGGGTCACAACGGCCAGATGACCACCGAAGCGTTCGGTCGGCTTGCATCATGGTCGAGTTTTAACATCGTTGTGGGACGCCACGACGAATTTGCCCATTCCAGAGTTGCCATCCCACAAAAGCGTGGGACAACAGCTAAGTCAATCGTTTTACATTTTCCCCATCCCACACACTCAAACTGGAAACCCCGGAAAGACGCCATTCCTGCCACACCCGTCACAGCCATTACCCGAGGGGCCGTGGGACGCCACGCAAAAATCGGCAAAACACGCGTAGCGTCCCACACCCATTGGCGCAAATCCACGCTCAATGCACCGACAACACCCCCAATCGACCACTATGACACATTTCCCTCCACAATCGAACACTAGTCATTCACGAAATCCATCACTACGAGGCATCGCAATCGAACGGCATGCAATATCAAGCACACACCACAACAACAGGTCGTACAAATATTGCCTTTACATCAGTCCGTTTCGAACATCATGGTCACAGCAGGCTCTGCGCCAACTCTTCAAGAGACATGGCAACTACATGAAACTCGAATACGGCACCGCGCGAAGCAAGCGCCCTCGCCACGTTGAAAGCGAATTCAGCACGAGTATCCTCGTTAGCGATACTTGCCGCCGTGGCGATGAAGACCAGCCATCTCCGCCCGACCAGCATGCCCCTTTTCTCTTGGTCACGGCGCCATTGAGTCTTACTCGTACGATGATGATCGCCATCATATTCAACAGCGACCTTGAACTCTGGCCACGCTAAGTCCAACGTTATGGGAGCTCCAGATGCAAAAGCCGCGTCCGGCACCACATAGTTCGCAACCGGCTGTGGAATCCCATGCGCCACCAGAGAGAGTCGTTCTTCTGATTCTTTGGGCGAATCAGCACCAGGTGATATCAGAGGCAATGCTCGAACGCAGGACGGGCGCCCTCTGAATCGGGTAAATTGCTCCACGAACTTCACCAGATCCTGATAGATTGCAGCAGCATCACGATCCTTAGCCAATACTGGCTGTTTGCTCGTAGCAGTAATGACGGCATCCCCGAGCACAATCAGAGACTCAAAAGAAACATACGGGGCAAGTTGAGCCCATACGTGAAACAGGTCCAGCGCAAACACGTGTTGGTTCATTTCCACATTGGCGGCTTTAGCCGCATGTTTCCAAATATGCGTTTGCAGTGGTGCATGGCGTGTACGAAACCGCTTGCTCTTAACGCTGGATACAGTGTGCAGCTTGGCCGAGTCGAGGTCGCAATCGGCGGGAATCGGTACGGATTGCAGAGCGAGGGAAGTGGTCATGCCGAAAAGCAGCTTCTTGCCCGCCCGTTTCGCTTCCTCAGTGCAGCGTGCGACCATGTCGCGTCTGCGCTGGGCAAGGCTTTCGCTCATGGTCGGTGCCGCCGCAGAATCATGTGCACCACTGTTCGGCGATGACGAGTCGCGAGAAGTCGGGTATTTCGAGTCAGTAGAAAATGACCCCGCAAATTCGGGCGGAACAAAAACTGCCTCCGATTCTTCCGGAGGCTGATCGTATATAGAGCCTGGCAGAGCTCCATAGTTGGTGATGCCGTCGGTCATCCTGTTCATGACACCACCATATGGGTAGTGGGTGCGGAAACGGAAGCCGATCCGAGGTATGTGGTCCTAGCTTCACTTACGCACATTCATTGTGGATAACCATGTGGACACCTCACTTATACACATAGTCATCCACCTCTTCAACCCCGATTTGACACACTAACTGTATCTGATATGATTACAGTATCATAACTGTACACACCATAGTTACAGTATCGACTCGGTAAGGAGGTCGTTTCATGAACGGCGACCATTCACTGGCAGTGCACGCATTGGTCTACCTTGACCATCGCGCCACACACCTGCCCAGTCAGATCCTGGCCGAGAACATATGTACCAATGCGGCGCGCGTGCGCAAAGTAATGCGACCGCTCGCCTCAGCCGGACTCATCGCCACTAAAGAGGGTGCTGAAGGCGGGTACGCTCTGGCCCGGCCCGCCGCCGAAATCACTTTGCGCGCGGTAGCGGAAGCCACCGGCACCACTTTTGTGAAAGTGAACTGGACACCGGGCGACGTACACGAGGACTGTCTGGTGTCATCTTCAATGGGCGCAGTGATGAACGACATCTATGCCGGTCTCAACCGCACTTGCCTCGAACAACTCGAACACACCACCATCCACGACATCACCGAACAGATATTCAGCGAGCGCAAAGGCTAATAATCCCGCGCGTTTCCCCTAGCCAGCATCAGTCGATAACGCTTCGGCAGTCAAAGAAGAAAACAGACGCCGCACGGCACACAACACATCAGCACAACGCACTCTTATCACTCGAATACGTAAGGAAGTAACCATGTCCATCAGCACACCCAATGCCATCAGCACACCCAGCACCTCCCCCACTATCACCACCGACGCCCTGATCATTGGATTCGGCAAGGGCGGCAAAACCTTGGCTGCCAAGCTCAGTGCAGCCGGCCGCAAGGTCGTCGTCGCCGAGGCAAGCGCCGACATGTACGGCGGCACCTGCATCAATATCGGATGCTTGCCGTCCAAGTCACTGATTTTGTCCGCCGAACAGGCGCGGCGGGATGGCGCGAACAGTACTCCCGAAACCCGCGAAGCAGCGTTCGAGGCTGCTATCAAGGAGAAGCGCCGCGTCACTTCGATGCTGCGCGACAAGAACTATCACAAGCTCGCCGACCAAGACAACATCACCGTAATCACCGGCCGCGCTCACTTCACCGGCCCTCATAGCGTGGAAATCGCCACCGCTGAGGGCCCGATCGCCGTGACCGCCAGCAAGATCTTCATCAATACCGGTGCCACGCCGCGCATTCCGGATATTCCCGGTATCCACACTACGCCCGGCGTCTACACCAGCACTGGACTGATGGATCTCGACGATATGCCGCAGCGACTGGTGATTATCGGTTCAGGATTCATTGGACTTGAGTTTGCCTCGATGTTTGCCGATTTCGGCACGGCGGTTACCGTGCTGCAGCACAATGCCGAGTTCCTGCCGCGCGAGGATGCGGATGTGGCGGCCGCGATTCGCGCACAGTTGGAAGCGCAGGGCGTCAAGTTCCTGTTCAACGCGGATACCAAGGCCATCGCGCCTGCTGCTGACGGCGGCGTCAGGTTGTCCGTTGCGGTGAAGGGTATGACTCGCGGCGCATCGCAAGCTTGCGATTCCACCCCCGCCGGCACCGGGAACGCTCATACCGATATCACCGGTGCCACCGACGCCACCGGCGCCACTGACACTACAACAACCACCAGCCCCACTAGCAACCCGACCGATCACGCCACGATGTCACACGTTCAAACGAAACCATCAGACGATGGCGAGCCGCGGTTCGCCGAGCCGGCTGAAGCCCGATTCTGCCTGACCACCGACGCGGTACTGGTGGCCACCGGACGTACGCCGAACGTCGAGGGACTGCATCTTGAGGCAGCTGGCGTGGAGCTCACCGAACGCGGTGCCGTGAAAGTCGACGAGCTTCTGCGCACCACAGCAGCCGACATTTGGGCTCTGGGCGATGTGAACGGCGGCCCGCAGCACACGTACATTTCGCTGGATGACTATCGCGTGGTGTGGTCGCAGCTCAATGGTTCCGACCGTCCGCACACGGTGAAGGACCGCAAGCATGTGCCGTCGAGCACATTCCTCGCCACGCCTTACTCGCGCGTGGGATTGAATGAGCGCGAGGCGAAGGCGGCTGGATTGGATTATGTGGTCAAGCGATTGCCGGTGGCCGCTGTGCCGAAGGCCCAGGTAATGCGGCGACCGGATGGTCTGATGAAGGCGATTGTGGAACGCAATACTGGCCGCATTCTGGGTGCGATGCTGCTTTCCGTCGAGTCGCACGAGGTGATCAATATCGTCAAGTTGGCGATGGATCTTGACGCGCCGGCCAGCACGTTGCGCGATATGGTGTTCACGCATCCGACGATTGCCGAGGCACTGAACGACTTGTTCGCGTAGTTTGTTCGCATAGCACGCCCGCGCAGCATGACCCGCGTAGCGCAGCCCGCAACAGACTCCCCTAATGCGCGCGAAGGTCCTCATCGACGTAAACCGATGAGGACCTTCGCGCTGTCGTCATGATCCGTACGTGACAGCAATCACGTCCGAACCAGCCGTTACTTCAAGCCGAGCTTACGGTCCAGAATGTCGGAGGCATCCAATCCTAAGCGGCGTCGGATGAACCAGCCAAGACCGAGCGGCAGGCCGGGAGCCAAGGCCATGCCGCCTGGACCGAGTGCCACGGTTTTGGAGTTGCCTGCGATAAGCATGGTGCCCTTGGATGCGGCCGTGGAGGTCGAACCATCGCTGTCCGCCTCTGGTTTGAGGATTTCGATGTTGCCGTCACTGGTTTTGTACAGTCCCTTATTCTCATTCCAGATACCGGATGCGCCATTGTTGCCGGCCTCACCCGCAGAGAGGAAATGTCTTGTTTTTCTTGTGAGCGCTCACCTATTCACGCGCGATGGCATGTTTTTCAAGCAAAGTCAATAGGTGTGATGTTATTCACACTCTTCACTACGTTGTTTTGCCTCGCACTGGGCAACCCCACTTCAGCAAGAGATTGCACAGCTTGCGTTAGGGTGGAGAACATGACTATCACAGTATCCACAGATGGGTCCGCATTAGGGAATCCAAACGGGCCAATGGGCTGGGCCTGGGCCGATCATGAGCAGAACGCCGGCGGCAAGCCCGGCCATAAGCACGACGACCATGGTTATGATGCGGGCGGCGCGACCAACGGCACCAATCAGATTGGTGAGCTGTGCGCAGTGCTGGAAGCTTTGCGAGCGCACCCGGGCCCTGAGCCATTGCTCATCGAATCGGATTCGCAGTACGCCATCAATTGCTCGACCAAGTGGGTCAAAGGCTGGAAGAAGAACGGCTGGAAAAATTCGCAGAAAAAGCCTGTGAAGAACAAAGAGCTTATTCAGGCGATCGACCGTGAGATCTCACAACGCCCTGGCCCGGTGGATTTCCGATGGGTCAAAGGTCACGCCGGCAACGAGGGCAATGAGCTGGTCGATGAACTGGCACGCACCTATGCGGGCGATTGCCGTTCGGGTGCGCGCGACGGCTATCTACCGATTGAAGGCTGGCAGTCGCTGCTGGGCTCCGAATATGCACATGGCACCGATGTGCCTCCAGACGTGCAATTGGTATTGGACGGCAAAGCGGATGCGGCAAGTTTGCGCAAGCCGGCTGCGGCGACGGATCAGACGGATGCCGCAAGGCCGGAGACCAAGTCTTCGTCACCCTTAGCGGCACAATCAACGCAACCTGTACAATCAACGCAACCTGTACCCCCCGCAAAGCCCAGCGGGCTGACGGTATCCGGTACGCTGACCTTCTCCCCCGCGCCGAAAACGAGCCCGTATTTCAACGGGCAGCCGATGCCGATCAAAGGCAGCATCGAAATCGAAGGCTATGTGGACGGCGACGGCAACCTGACCATCACCAACGCACCATTCGTACGACACTGACACCCAAACACACGAATATGTACCGCAATCGGACACGATGACACAAAATCGCTCATTCGCGTTAGGATAGGAGATAAGGCTTCACGCCGTTGATCCGTGCGGCGGAGGCAAGGATGGCAAAGGAGAAACCATGGATAAGGCACAGCAGGATGCGCTGAAGAAGGCGGCCGGCATCGAAGCCGCCAAGCTCGTTGAAAACGGCATGATCGCAGGCCTCGGCACTGGTTCGACCGTGAAGTTCCTGGTGGACGAGCTCGGCCGCCGTCATCAGGAGGAAGGTCTTGAGTTCACTGGCGTGACCACGTCTCGCCGCACGCAGGCCCAGGCCGAGAGCTACGGCATCAAGATCGTGGACATCGACGACGTGGACCACATCGACGTGACCATTGACGGCGCCGACGAAGTCGACAAGAACTTCAACGGCATCAAGGGCGGCGGCGCTGCTCTGCTGTGGGAGAAGATCGTGGCCACCAACTCCAACCAGATCGTGTGGATCGTGGACGAGTCCAAGGTTGTGGACACCATCGGCAAGTTCCCGCTGCCGGTCGAGGTCATTCCGTTCGGTGCCGGCCAAGTCATCAAGAAGTTCGAGGCCCGCGGCTACAAGCCGGTGCTTCGTCTTGACGCCGACGGCAAGGAAGTGCGCACCGACGAGAACAACTTCGTGGTGGACCTGCACCTGGAGCGCATCGATCACCCGCAGGAGCTGGCCGAAGACCTCATCAACACGGTCGGCGTGGTGGAGCACGGCCTGTTCCTCAACATGGTCGACAAGGTCATCGTCGGCGACCCGAACGGCCCGCGCGTGATGACCAACGCCAACAAGTGATCGTCTCACATCACTAAGCTTTTCCAAGCCCGCATCTGCACATCGCAGGTGCGGGCTTTACTGTTGCCCGAACAAGGCAAAGAGCCAAGCAAAAGAGAAACCCCGCGACCATAACGATCACGGGGTTTCTAATGCCTTGATTGCAGGTAAGACTACTTACGCTGGTGGCGGGTCTTACGCAGCAGTTTGCGGTGCTTCTTCTTGCTCATCCGCTTGCGGCGCTTCTTGATGACAGAACCCATCTGAAGCCTCCATTTCGATTAATCGTAAAAGTTGCAACTCGCACCATAATACACGTGTTGCCAGACAGAGGGAACCAGTATGTTGCCGATAGTCCGCATATGCCCTGAACGCAGTTGGGGCATCCACATCAGCAATGTGGATGCCCCAACGTTCATAAGTTTGTGCAGCAGCTGACAGCCGATACTAGATGCTACATCGGGAACTTCTGGTAGAAGCGATCGACCGCTTCCTTGGTGCCGGTAGCTTGGAAGACCACGGTATCGTTCTGCCAGATGGCAACGGCGTTCTTGCTGTTGGAGGCATCGGCCTTCACCACGTACGCGCCCGTGACGTTGCCGGAAACCTTGACGTTGCCGGATGCCGACTCATCGCCGGTCTGCGCAGCGACCAACGCATCGTACTGGGTCTTGGCATTGTCCGCCGACGACCACTGCGCGGCGACCAGCGTGACATCCTTGGCGGCATCACCAGTGGAGTAGGTCAGAGTGTACTCCTCGAGCGGCGACGCGGAATTCCACGTCGTGGAGGCATCCGCCTTGGTACGCGCGTAATTCAGCACGCTGCCCGGCATGGCCTTCAACAGCTCACTGGCATCATCCGGCAAAGCTGTGGCGTCGATGGTCGGCTTGGTCGGCTCGGATGATTCGGTTTTCTGCTGGCTGTTTTGGGTGGTAGTGGAGGTGCCATCATTCTTCTGGATGGCCCAACCCGGCCACACAAAGGCCGAAAGCACTGCCAGGATAATCACAACAGCTGCGGCAACCACCACTGCAATCAACTTGCCATGGGATTGCGTGGTCGAGGAGTTCTCACTATTAGTCATGCCCCGATTCTCTCACAGCCGCGTGACGCTAGGCGGCCGTAATTTTAGTCGTTGTGCGCAAGCCGCGTGAAACTCTTGTGAACGGTAAAAATTTACCGTCCGCTGGTGTTTGGGTTAGGGTGAGACCATGGCGAAATCAAGTGTGCAGTATGTATGTTCCGAATGCGGTTGGAACGGGCCGAAGTGGTACGGCCGTTGCCCCGAGTGTGGTCAGTGGGGCACGGTCGAGGAATTTCACGAGGCTCGGCCGGCGGCAGGCTCTCGCACGGCCGCTCCCGGCCGAACATCACGCACGCAGTCGGTTACGGTTGCCAACAACGCCAGATCTGCAGCCCGTCCGATTACCGAAGTGGGCACGGAAAGCGTCGAGCGGCTCAGTAGCGGGTTTTCCGAATTCGACCGTGTGCTCGGCGGTGGCGTGGTGCCGGGTTCAGTAACGCTGATAGCGGGCGAACCGGGTATCGGCAAGTCGACATTGCTGTTGCAGACGGCCGGCAATATCGCGCGCGTTGTGGCGGGAGACAGTACGTTCCGAGGGGCAGGTCAGCGGTCTGCCCAACAGTCGGGCCGGGCGCAGGGCAACGCATCGAACACGGTGCCGATGCGGGGCAACGCATCATCAACACACGCCAACACCGTGCTGTACATTTCCGGCGAGGAATCACAGGCGCAGGTTCGTTTGCGCGCTTCCCGCATCAATGCGGTGGAGCCGAACTTGTTACTGGCCTCCACCACCGACCTGTCCACAGTATTGGGGCTGATCGAACAGAACAAGCCGGCCTTGGCCATTGTGGATTCGGCGCAGACCATCGTCTCGCAGGAGGTCGATGGCATTTCCGGCGGTTCGACTCAGGTGCGCGAAGTGGCAAGCGCGCTGATAGATACCGCTAAGACACTTGACATTCCAGTATTTCTGGTTGGTCATGTGACCAAGGATGGTTCGATTGCAGGCCCGCGCACATTGGAGCATCTGGTCGATGTGGTCTGCCAATTCGAAGGCGACAGCGAGACTGCGCTGAGAATGCTGCGAGCGGTGAAGAATCGTTTTGGCCCGACCGATGAAGTCGGCTGTTTCGACATGAGCGGTGAAGGCATCGAAGAGGTCACCGATCCCGCCGGATTGTTCCTGTCTGGAGACGGCCCTGATGCGGCCAACGCGGCACCCGTGGAAGGCACCTGCGTGACGTTCACATTGGATGGGCATCGCAGTCTGCCTATCGAAGTACAGGCTCTGGTCACCACGTCGGTGCTGCCCACACCCCGTCGTGCGGTCAATGGCGTGGACCCCAGCCGTATCGCCATGCTGGTCGCGGTGCTCTACCGTCACAGCAAGCTCAACCTGCTGTCCAACGACCTGTATATCTCCACTATTGCCGGGGGCCAGGCCAAGGAGCCCGGTTCCGACTTGGCGATAGTGGCGGCACTGGCGAGCGCCGCCACGTCAAAACCCATTGCGCGAGCCACGTGCGCCATTGGTGAGATTTCCCTGACCGGTCAGGTGCGCCCGGTACCGCGTATGGAATATCGCCTTCGCGAGGCCGCACGCCTCGGCTTCACCACGGCGGTCATTCCGCCACTGCGCAAGCCGGTGCATGTCGAGGGACTTCAGCTGGTGGAGTCCAACACATTGTCCGACGCATTAGACGCCTTGGGAGTGCGTAAATAGCCCTGAGATATGCCTCAGGCGGTAAGACGCTTGGTCTCCTCGACGTTGCGCTTGAGTTCGTCGACGAGTTGGTCGGGGCCATCAAACTTGATCTGCGGGCGCAGGAAGCCGACGAATTCGACGTGAACCTTGTGGTCGTACAGGTCGATCCATTCTTCAGTGATGCAGTAGGCCTCCACCACACGCTCATTAAGGCCGGTTTTTTCACTGAAGGTGGGTTTGGTGCCAATGGAGATGGCGGCAGGCCAGCGGTTCTCACCATCTACCAGCCAACCGGCATAGACGCCGTCGACCGGAATGTAGCCTGCAATGTCGGAGCCAAGATTGGCGGTGGGGAATCCGATGGTGCGGCCGCGCTCCTCACCGTGTACCACTTCGCCTTCGATGGCGTGCGGAGCACCCAGAATGGCGTTGGCGTCCTGGATTCGGCCATGAGCCAGCAGGTAGCGCACATTGGTGGAGCTCCATGCGCGCATTGCCTTGGCCTGGTTCTTCTTGCTCCATGCGCGGCGCTCGGCCTTGGTGGCATTGGCCAGCGGGTCGACGGGCTCTCCCCATTCGCTCGGGGCTTCCGGCTTGAAATCGCGCGGAATGCGCACTTCACCCGGGCCACGGTCATCGACCACGTCAAGTTCGAATACACCGGTGGCGGCGGCAAGATTGGCGATATGCTTCACATCACCTTCTCGCCCCTTGCCCATGGCGGCATCCTGCCCAAGGACCAACGTGCGCATACCCAGCTTGCCGGTGAGTCTGCCAAGGAAGAAAATGTATGACATGGCTGCGAAGGCCAGCGTGTAGTGCACCACCAACACATGGTCCACGCCGAACTGTTCCATGCGGTGCAGTCGATCATCCACACTGGTCAAGGCTTCGGCATCCACGTTCTGCACCGCGGGTTCTTCGCCATGGTGCGAGATGACCCAGCCGTGCACGAATGCGGGGCGCGGATCAAACAGAATCACCACGGAAAAAGCATCATGCTGGTGCGCGAGTTCCACCACACGCTTGATCACCGCCTGATGACCCAAGTGCATGCCATCAAATGCGCCCAATGTCACCACGGCCTTCTTATCGTTACTGAACGAGGGCCATTCAATCGAACCTTCGGCGTCAGGGGTCAGGTGCGTGATATCCATCAGTGTGCTGTTCCTTTTATCCGTGCGATGTTATTCATGCAATATAGACGTTGTTGTGCGCGGCCTGTATCAAGCTGCACTTTTCACCGCGTCTACTTTACGCGAGGGGGAATACGGTGACCGGCTTGGCCTGATGAGCGTTTGCACGCTCGATAATCGCCGCCACATCATGCGTTTGCGGCACAATGGCGGCAGTGGGCTCGCTGATTGTACGCTCAATACGGCGGCCGAAGCGTAATTCGCTGGCCTCCTCAGGAGTGATGTCAAGCGCCGGCATCGCACCTCGAGCGGCCTGTTCCATGGTAAGGGCATGGTCAAGCAGCCAGTTGCGGCGCTCGTCACCGGCAAGACCTTCAGGAGTGTCCAATACGCACTTGTTGCGCGTGACGGTTTGCCCTTCCCGATTAGTGAACGTCTTCTGATCGGTATGTGCGGTGACGGTATGGGTTCGCGTGTCAAGCATCGCCTCAGGAGCGATAAGTCCGCTGGCATCGTCCGGCAACGCGAATCGGCCGACTCGCGTACGGCGCAAACGGGTCAGGTATCCGCCGACGCCAAGTTCTTTGCCGAGGTCGCGGGCGAGCGCACGGATATAGGTGCCCGATGAACAGCTGATCCGCACGTCAACATCAAGTGCGGGAATCGCTCCCGTGTTCGCGTCTTCCCGCAATGGTTCAGCGGTCTGCTCCCCTGCTACGAATCCGCTGCGGATATCCAGCACGGTGAATTCGCTGATGGTGACCGGGCGGGGTTTGAGTTCCACATCCTTGCCTTCGCGAGCCAAGTCGTAGGCACGCTGGCCGTTGATTTTGATGGCGGAGAACGTATTGGGGACTTGTTCGATATCGCCGGTGAAATTGGTGGCGATGGTGCGTGTGAGCAGGTCTTGCCATGAGGCAGTTGGTAACGCCGTTGGTTCGCCGCTCTGGCCACCCTCAGTCAGCTGCGCTGATAGCGTTTGCCAGCGGGAGCGGGCTTCGTCATCGACAAGCACCTCGCCTTCGGCATCGTCGGTAGTGGTGCGCAGGCCGAGGCGTATGGTAGCCTCGTAGGTTTTGTCATGCGCCACGATGGCGTTGAGCAGTCGTGTGGCGTGGCCGAAGGCGATGACCAGCGTGCCAGTGGCCATGGGGTCAAGGGTGCCGGCGTGACCGACCTTCTTGATGTGCAACGCGCCGCGCACGGCGGCGACGGCGTCGAAACTGGTCACGCCTTGCGGCTTGTCGATGATGAGCAGACCGCTGGGGGTTGTATGAAGCACACTACTCCTCGTCAGAGTCGTCTTCGAAGTCGTCGCTGGGCTCGTCGTCATGCTTGTACGGATCGGCGTCGCCGGCGTACTGGGCGGTGGCGCGAGCACGGGCGAGTTCTTCGTCACGCTTCTTGGCCACGGCGAGAATGTCTTCGATCTCGTGAGCCTCGCCGGGCACTTCATCGAACACGAATTGGAGCTGCGGAGTCAGACGCAGGCCAGCCTTGTGGCCCACCAGAGAACGCAGGTGGCCCTTGGCCTGATCGAGGGCCTGCTGGGCGCGCTTGCGTTCGCCTTCCTCATGGCCTTCGTGGCCGAGCTGGGTCCAGTAGACCTTGGCGATTTGCAAATCGTTGGTCACACGGACTTCGGTGACGGTGATGCTGGCGAGTCGCTTGTCATGCAGTTCGCGCTCAATGGAGGAGGCGACGACACGCTGAATCAAGGCCGCAATACGTGCGGCGCGCGGGTTGGTTCCTGCCATAGGAATTTCCTTTTCTAGACTTGAGCCCCCTCTGACGAGGGGCTGCCGAACGCAGTGAGGCCAGGGGAGAGAAAATCATGGAACTACCATGTCTCTCCCCCAGTCAGCCTGCGGCTGACAGCCCCCTCGCCAGAGGGGGCTTAACAATGACTACTTGCGCTCGACTTCCCGCATCTCGAAGGTCTCGATGATGTCGCCGAGTTCAATGTCGTTGAAGGTGCCGAGGTTGATACCAGCCTCGTAGCCTTCCTTGACGGACTGAACGTCGTCCTTGAAGCGACGCAGCGAGGAGATCTCGAGGTCGTTGACCGTGGCCACGCCGTTGCGCAGGATACGGCACTTCGTACCACGCTTGACCTCGCCGTCCTGCACCATAACGCCGGCGATGTTGCCGAACTTGGAGGAGCGGAAGATCTCGCGGATCTCGGAGTGAGAGGTGACGACCTCTTCGTATTCCGGCTTGAGCATGCCCTTGAGGGATGCCTCGATGTCTTCGATCGCACGGTAGATGACCGAGTAGTACTTGATCTCCACGCCCTCGCGCTCGGCGAGGTCCGCGACCTGACGGTTCGGACGCACGTTGAAACCGATGATAACGGCCTTGTCGACCGTGGCCAGGTTGACATCATTCTGGGTGATTGCACCGACGCCGCGGTGGATGACCTGGATGCCGACCTCGTCGGATACCTCGATCTTCATCAAGGAATCCTCGAGCGCCTCGACCGAACCGGACGAATCGCCCTTGATGACAATATTGAGCATGTCGATCTCGGACTCGGCGAACTTCTTCTTGAAGTCCTCGAGGGAGACGACCTTGCGACGCTTGGCCAGCTGGGCGGCACGCTCGGTGGCCTGACGCTTCTCGGCAATCTGGCGAGCGGCACGATCATCGGAGGCGACCAGGAAGAGGTCACCGGCGGTGGGCACGGAGGTCAAGCCCAGCACCTGAACAGGTGTGGACGGACCGGCCGCTTCCATCGGCTGACCGTTCTCGTCGAGCATGGCACGCACGCGGCCGTACGAAGTGCCGGCCACGATGGCATCGCCCACGTGGAGCGTACCCTGCTGAACCAGCACAGTGGCCACGGCACCACGACCCTTGTCGAGTCGGGCTTCGACGGTGGCACCACGGGCGTCCATGTCGGGGTTGGCGCGGAGGTCCAGCTCAGCGTCAGCCGTGAGCAGCACGGCTTCGAGCAGCTTGTCGACGTGCAGGTTCTGCTTGGCGGAGATGTCGACGAACATGGTGTCGCCACCATACTCTTCAGGGACCAAGCCGAACTCGGTGAGCTGGCCGCGGACCTTCTCCGGGTTGGCACCGGGCACATCGATCTTGTTGACGGCCACGACGATCGGCACCTTGGCGGCCTGAGCGTGGTTGATGGCCTCAACGGTCTGGGGCATCACACCATCGTCGGCGGCGACCACGAGGATCGCGACGTCAGTGAGCTCGGCACCACGGGCACGCATGGCGGTGAACGCCTCGTGGCCAGGGGTATCGAGGAAGGTGATCTTGCGCGGTTCGCCTTCAAGGTTCACGGTGACCTGGTAGGCACCGATGCGCTGGGTAATGCCGCCGGCCTCACGTGCGATGACGTTGGTCTTGCGGATGGTATCCAGCAGTCGTGTCTTACCGTGGTCGACGTGGCCCATGACGGTAACGACCGGCGGGCGAGGCTTGAGATCCTCGTCATCCTGCAGTTCTTCCTCGTCAAGGTTGATGTCGAACTGCTGGAGCAGTTCCTTGTCTTCCTCTTCTGCGGAGACGAGCTGGATGTTCCAGCCGATCTCTTCGCCCAGAATCTGGAAGGTCTCCTCATCCAAGGACTGGGTGGCGGTAGCCATCTGACCCAGGTGGAAGAGCACGGTGACCAGCGCGGCCTGGTTGACGTTGATCTTCTCCGCAAGATCGGCCAGGGACGCGCCCTGACGCAGACGGATGGTCTGGCCGTTGCCGTTGGGGATGCGAACGCCGCCGATGGTCGGTGCTTTCAGCTCCTCATACTCATGGCGCTTTGCCAGACGGTTCTTACGGGCCTTTGAAGACTTGCCGCCCTGACGTCCGAATGCGCCTGCGGCACCGCCGCGACCGCCGCGACCGCCGCCACGTGCGGGACCGTTGCTCGGTGCACCGCCGCCCTGGAAGTTATTGCCGCCGCCTTGGCCCCCACGGAAGCCGCCGCGTGCGCCGCCCTGACCGGCACCCTGGGAGCCGCCGCCCTGACCCGGACGGTTGTGGCCCCACTGGCCGGGACGCGGACCGCCCTGACCACCTTGGCCCGGACGACCGCCACGGAAGCCGCGGCCCTGCCCCTGGCCTTGGCCGGGACGGCCCGGACGACCGCCACGACCGTTATCAGCAGTCGGACGAGCCATCGGATGCGGACGCGGAATATCACCCGGCGTCGGGGTGTGCATACCCTGCTTGCGGGAGAACGGGTTGTTGCCCGGGCGCGGGCCCTGAGCGTGCGGGCGCGGAATCGCATTTGAAGCGGCATTGCCGCCATTGGCACCGGCGCCGCCCTGAGCGTGCGGGCGCGGAGCCGAAGCATTGCCGCGGTTGTTCTGATGCTGAACCGGCTGGCCATTGTTCGGACGGCCCTGGTTGTTACGACGATCGTTGTTACGGCGATCGTTCGGGCGACTCTGACGACCGTTCTCACGGCCTTCGCGATTATCGCGACCATTCTCACGGTTGTCGTTCTGACCGTGGCGGCCGGGGGTCGGCATGCCGGGGCGTGCGCCGCCCTGCGGACGCGGTGTCGGTGCACCCGGAGTCGGAGCCTGCTGATGTGCCGAGGCAGGCGATGCCTGACGTGCGGGAGCGGCCGGAGTCGGTGCGGAAGATGAAGTGGAAGCCGGGGCCGAAGGTGCGGCCGGGCGGCGCTGCTGCACGGGCTTGGAATCGCCCTTGGCGTTGTCCTTGGCGAACTCTGCCTTCAGACGCCGGGCTACCGGCGGTTCAATCGTAGAAGAAGCGGACTTGACGAATTCTCCCATGTCCTTAAGCTTCTCAAGCACGGTTTTGCTATCGACATTCAAAACCTTAGCCAGTTCGTATACGCGTGGTTTCGCCACTAATTACTCCTATTCTGTGACCACGCGCGTGCATGGGCGTGGTCAGTTGGTGATGACGGCAAGCCTACCCTGTCTCATCGTGCGACCATGATCGTGTTACCTCGTCTCTGGTGTGGGCGATTTCGCGCACACTGCGCCAGCCCACATACGCCAATCAAGCATACTCATAGCGCTGGATAGCGTAGACGCAGCGAGCCGCGCCATTGCTGACGCGGCTCGTATCAGGAAATAATGCGCCCTGAAGATCATTCGCCTTCGAGCCCGGCGGCCTATTCGGCTTCCGGAGCAGCAGCCTCGGCCGCAGCCTGGGCGGCCTTTTCGGCGGCGACCTTCTTGGCATGGGCCTCGGCGGATTCGATGCCGATCTTCCAGCCGGTCAGCTTGGCTGCCAGTCGTGCGTTCTGGCCTTCCTTGCCGATGGCCAAGGACAGCTGGTCGTCGTGGATGAAGGCGATGGCGGTCTTGTTCTTCTCGCTGATCACCTGCACGCCGGTGGCCACAGCCGGGGACAGCGCGGCTGCCACGAACTTGGCCGGATCGTCGGAGTAGTCGACGATGTCGATCTTCTCCGGGCCAAGGTTCTCCATAACGGCACGCACGCGAGCGCCGCCGGGGCCGATCAGCGCGCCCTTCGGGTTCACGCCATCGGTGTTGGCCTTGACCGCGATCTTGGTGCGGGCGCCGGCCTCACGAGCGATGGCCATGATGGACACGGCACCGGAGACCAGTTCCGGCACTTCGCGCTCGAACAGCTTGCGGACCAGCTCCGGGTGGGAGCGGGACACCACGATTTCCGGGCCCTTGATGCCACGGGCCACGTTCACCACGTACACGCGGATGCGTTCGCCGTGGCGGTAACGTTCGCCGGGCACCTGCTCACGGCGAGGCAGAATGGCTTCGACATCGCCCATCGCGACATGCACGTTGGAGGGGTCGGAAGCATCCTGCTGGATGATGCCGGTGATGAGCTTGCCCTTCTGGCCGGAGAACGCACCGAATACCTTCTCATCTTCGGCGCGGCGGAACAGCTGGGTGATGACCTGGCGTGCGGTGGCTGCGGCGAGACGGCCGAAGTCACGCGGGGTGTCATCGTATTCCTCGCCCAGCTTGGGAACGGGGTAAGGGTTGTCTTCGGTGGGTTCGACCGGAATTTCGTCGGCGGCCCACACGGTGAAGTTGCCGGAACGTTCGTCAAGCTCCACGCGCGCGTGCTTGGCGGCGTGCGGGGTCTTGAGGTAGGCGAGGCGCAGGGCCTCTGCCAGCGCATCATCCAGGGTTTCGGGGTCGATTCCTTGCTCGGCGGCGAGCTTGTGTATTCCTGTCAGGTCCAGTTCCATCGATCCGTACCTCCTATGAAGTTATGTGGCGCATGGCCTATGAGTAGTCACAGTTAGCTATTAGTGTATGTTTCCATGCAGACACGCTTCTCTTCAGGACGGTTTACCCGGCGCTTGGCATCCGTACTATGCGCGAGCGCGATGCTGTGTTCGCTTTCGGCGTGTTCGATGCCGCGACTGGCCGGACGGGCCGAGGCAGAAGCTCAAATGACCCCTTGCGAGAAAGCGATGACGTTGGCGGGCTACGCCACCCATCCGGCTGAAGGCACGCCGTTATTAGAGCAGTATGCCACCGGTCTGGCCGCTCCCCTGGCTTGGATTGACGTTGCCGGGTATTGTTCGGGTCGTTTTGCCGAGGGAACGTTACGTGACGCGCAGACCAAGCAATGGCTGGCTTTTCTGGCCGATAAATTCGGGCAGTCCGCGCCTGAGGTGACGCCGGCGCGTCTTGATGGCGTCACGTCCGCCAACGTTGATCGATCGGTATTGGATGCGATGGCCGTGGCCGAGGATCGCGCCGGATTCGCTATCGAGGTCTTGGCCGCACGAGGACAGACCGCTGGGGCTACGTTGGCGTTGAGCGATATGCATAAGACCGCCGGGCAGCAGTTGGTTGCGCTGGCGAACGGCAATTTTGATGATTCCGGCGCACAATCCAGTTCTTCCGGCCAAAACGACCCCCGCCAAAAGGTCTATGCCATCGACCAACTACTGGCCAACCCCACCACCATCGCCGACAAGGCAAGCGGCCAAACCGTACCGACCGCCGCCGCCATCGAAATGGACTGCGCCCGCGCGCAGATCAAGGCCGTGACCGAATCGAAATCTTCCACCGAGAGCGATACGCTGCTCATCCTCGCCGCACTGGCCGCCAAGCACGCCTACACCGCGTTCCAACTTGGCTACCCAGCGACTGACGCCGCATTGTTCGAGTAGACACACACTCCTCACGAAGCCGATGCGAACTTGTTGGATGCTAGTGGGCAAGTCGAGTTGAGGCACGTTCCACCAATGTGAAATCGGTGGTGTACGTACGGGCCGGGCCTGAGTATCCTTCGATGCGGTCGATAAGCATGTCAACGGCATGCTTGGCATAATCATCGATATGAGGATCGATGGTGGTCAGCGCCGGCACCGAGTACTCGGCTTCCGGCACGTTATCGAAGCCGACCACTTGTACATCGTCAGGTACATGCAAACCACATCGTTGCAATTCATGAATTGCGCCTAAAGCAATGGCATCATTGAGACACACTACAACATCCGGGCATGGGAGCTTGTCTAGCATAGCTTTTGTCACGCGCATACCTTCACGCTGATTCATGCTTTCTGCCGGAATCACATACCGCCAATTCACCGATAATCCGCGCTCTTCAAATGCCTTCACATATCCTTGGGCGCGTAACGCCTGGGTCCCTTCCGTCTGACGACGCAGCACTGCCTCATCCACCAGTTCAGGAAGAACACCCATCAGAGCAACCGTTTGGGCACCTTCATCCAAAAATCTTCCTACAACCGTGGAGATGGATTCAATGTTGGGCATGGTGATCCAATCGCTTTTCCCGTAGGCCAGATGGTCTCCGGTCGTTACAATCGGATATGGCTGCTCCAGAACGGCCCCTTCATCCGCGAGCGGCGACATTACGAACAGAATCCATCCTTCCGCCCCTAAACGATAGGACTCGTCAACGCTGGCAACCAACCCTTCACCGTCGGAACCATATGTGTTGATGACTACACCGTAATGGCGTTCTTTTGCGTATTCAATGACCTTGTCAGTGAAAAAAGGAACGAACGGCTGCGAGAAATCGAAGATGTTGAGTCCAATAAGCTTTGTGCCGCCAGATCGCATTGCACGCGCCGAAATATTGACGGTATATCCAAGCTTACGCATCACCTCTTCCACACGGCGACGTCCCGTTGTCTAAATGAAAGTGCAACACCCGTTAGATTGGAAATTGCCTAGAAAAC